>ENA-OROK01000182-OROK01000182.1-human-gut-metagenome-genome-assembly--contig:-NODE-182-length-82795-cov-16.271815_pt1 | contig 82795 bp, 87 predicted proteins | sample MGYA00242127_ERZ509046 | MGnify/ENA primary metagenome ERZ509046 (study PRJEB26280, sample SAMEA2338728) | human gut metagenome | biome: human gut; feature: human-associated habitat; material: faeces... | reverse complement strand
ATGGACCAGCAAAAACAGTTTGCATCCTTTGTCCGTCAGAGCGATAAATCAAAATATAACGCCTCACAAGCGATGAGGCTTTGAATAGAAAACGAAACCAAGGTGAAAGGATGGTTTAGTTCATGAATATTAACAACATCAACGTAAACAAGTATCCGGTATCACAGGTGTTTGACCCGGATTCAAAGGTAATCTTCGAAATTCCGAAGTATCAGCGTGAGTACACTTGGGGCTCCAGAGAATGGGAGGCCCTGTTTGACGACCTCACTGAAAACGATGATGGATATTTCCTCGGCTCGATCATTTGTATCAACTCGGCCACGGATACGATTAACGCACCGAAGTTTGAGGTTGTTGATGGCCAGCAGCGACTGACTACGCTCAGTCTGTTCCTTGCTGCACTCTATACCACCCTGAATTCATATAAAGATCTTCTGGATGAGGATCAACAGTCGGATATCCTTCAGCTCAAGCGCAAACTGGTGCTGAAGAAAACGCAGTCAGATATCCGTGTTGTCCCGCAGATCCAAGGCAGCAACCGTGACGATTTCATGGGCCTCCTCGCAAAAATCGGTATTATCCCGAAGCGACCCATGCCCAAGTTCGCCGGACTACGGAGAATCGAAAAAGCATACAACTATTTCAAAAAGCGCATCAATGCCGTTCTGGATGATGCCTCCGACAAGGTGCTCGCCATGTTCCAAATCCTCGATAAGGTGAATTCTGCAATTCTCGTCATGATCGAGGTGTCGAATCATGCTGATGCATACACCCTTTTCGAGTCTCTGAACAACAGGGGCACTCCGCTGACATCAGTCGATCTTATCAAGAACCTGCTTCTGGCCCGGTTGGATGTCAATGGCGACGGTGATATTGACTACTATTTCTCTCGCTGGACTGAAATCCTTTCTGACCTCGGTGATGAATACTCTGATCAAGAACGTTTCTTCAGGCAGAATTACAATGCCTTCAGGAAGAAGCTCAATGCTCCATTCCTCAAAGGCGACCGTCAGTATCCTCTCGGCACTATTGCAACCCGGTCTACCATGCTGGATATCTATGAAAAGATCATCACCAAGGACCCTGTTGCCGCTCTGGACGAGTTGACTGAAAATGCAGCAATCTATGCCGGTATCATTTTGAACAAGACGGATACCCTTTCCGACGAACAGCGTGAAAGCTATCTGGATCTGCAGCGTGTTCAAGGTGCTCCGTCCTATCTGTTCATTATGTACTTGATTAAGCATCAGGAGTCGCTTGGCGTAACTGACGAGGATGTAGTAAAAATCTGCAAGCTGCTGGTCAACTTCTTCATCCGTCGTAATTTGACCGACACTCCGCCTACTCGTGATTTGACCCGTATCTTTATGTCGTTTATCGAGGCCATCGAACAAAATGAGTACCGTGGTGCAGACATTTACACTAATATGCGAGATACCCTTATTTCCGTTTCCGCTTCCGATGAGTTCTTTGAAGAGAAACTTCGTGGTCCTGTGTACGATGATAACAGCGGTGCTACCCGTTTCATCCTCTGCATGATGGCAAAGCGTGGTATGACCCGTGAAAACGTACAGGACCTCTGGAGGAAAACGAACAGCAATCAGTACGTTTGGTCTATCGAACACATCTTCCCGCAAGGACCGAATATTCCAGACAGCTGGGTGGATATGATCGCTGGAGGCGACCGTGAAAAAGCGAAGGAATATCAGTCGCTCTATGTTCACACTTTCGGCAACCTCACGATCACCGGATACAATAGTACGTTGAGTAATAAGGCCTTCAATGAAAAGAAGGAACGCAAAGATAATAACGGTCAGTACATCGGTTATCGTAACGGCCTCAATCTGAACGATGACGTCTGTGATAAGGATGAATGGACGGTAGATATCATCAAAGCTCGGACAGATCGCATGGTGAAGGAAATCATGGCGATGTTTGCGCTGTAAGACAAAGGAGGGATTTCTTCTGGCACGTAAGGATAAATCTTTTGCGGCATATCTGGAAGATCAGTATTATGACTTGATGTTCAAGCGGCTCAAGTCATACATATTCCAGAATCGTGGAGGGCTGAATTTACACACCAGCCTTGTTCCTGATCCGAGCTATACTGAGCTCGATGATCTTCATGTAATGGGAGTTTCTTTTAAGGAAACGGAAGACGACCGTATCCTTTTTAGAGCTGCTGTGCAAGCGGATGTTATCGTAAAAGGTCGCTCCAGACGTGACTACGAAGAAGACATCGTCTATCCGTGGTTTTCCATTTCTTTTACCGGTATCCTCCGTTGTGGCCTCAACATGGTTACTATCACATCTGTGGGTGAATACAGCAAGGAACGCTTCAGTAAAGAAGACGCTCTGTCTCAGTATTTGATCCCATATGTGTACTCAAAGGACCTTGATGCTCACGCTGAAAAATTCCTGAAAAAGTACTGCCCGAAAGCATTAGAAACGCCCATGCCGCTGCCAATCAAGGAAGTGTTGGAAGCGATGTGTCTTACCGTTCATCACGCTCCTCTTCCTGACGGCGTTTTTGGACGGACGTATTTCAACAATGCCACGGTCGAAATTTACGACCGGGACAGAAATGTTGTGTCAGCCGAAATTGAAGAAGGAACCATTCTGGTTGATCCGGATGTATTCTTCATGCGTAATATCGGGTCTGTGAACAACACCATCATTCACGAGTGCGTCCATTGGGACAAGCATTATAAGTTCTTTGAGCTTCAGAAACTTATCAACCCTGAACTCACATCTATATCCTGTGCTGTCGTTGAGGAGTATAAAAAAGGAGCCGGTGGATTAAGTGAGGAACTGGCATGGATGGAGTGGCAAGCAAATGCCATCGCTCCAAAAATCCTGATCCCTGCAAAGACAGGCCGGGCCAAGCTGAACGAAATCCTCAATACTCTGACCCGTGCTTTTTCCTCTTCTTCCAGCAAAGCGTCCATTATGGAGCTTGCCATCAGTGAGTTTGCCGATTTCTTCAAGGTTTCCACAATGGCCGCAAAGATCAGAGCTATTGAGCTCGGCTTTGATCAGGCCGCCGGTGTATTCAACTATGTAGACGGGCAATATTACCCGCCGTTCTCCTTTGCCAAGGGGTCTTTAAAGAAGGATCAGACTTTCATTATCGACAGGAACAACGCCATAATTGAATCGTTGTTCAATCAGGACCTTGCAGAAGATTTCAAAGCTGGCCGGTTTATTCACGCTGGCGGCATGATGGTCATCAACGATCCGAAGTATGTTGTCGTCCAGAATGAGCAAGCTGAACTCACTGAATATGCTCTGGCGCATGTCGATGAATGCTGTTTGGTATTTGACCGCACAACAAGAGTAAGCAGCCACTATGACGACTCCTTCTACCGGATCTGTTTCCTTTGTAGAGATGCCGATTCAAAGAGTTTTGTTGAAGCCAGCTTCAATCCGAAGGAAGGCAAGAATGAAGATGTACAGAAACGTGCCCGTGAAATGACTGCCATCGCAGCAGAAGCAAAGCGAGTCGCAGATATCCTTGCTGAGGTTCCTTCATCGTTTTGTGGGACCCTTGACTATCATATCAAACGTCGTGGGTACACCAACGAGAAGATGGAAGAACGTACAGGCATAAGCTCTCGCATGATTCAAGACTATCGAAAAAAGAAGGATTCCAACATCACCTTACAAAGCGTGCTTGCTCTTTGCATCGGACTGAATCTGCAACCGGCTTTCTCTTATGATTTAATCCTCAAGGCTGGTTTTAACATAATGACCGCCAAGGACGAGCACCTCATTTATCGGTACCTGATAGAACACCACCACATGGAAAACATCTTCATGTGGAACGAAAAGCTGCAAGATGCCGGTATTCCGCAACAACTACCCAAAAACGGGAATAAAATGACTGCTCCTGAAAAATAATTCGGAAGTCGCACTTCCGGTATAAAACCCTGATTTATCAAGGCTCTTATGTCTTTCAAGACATGAGGGCCTTATTTTTTTTGCCTATTTTCAGGCTTTTTCGGCCACTTGAACCGGAAGTCCCACTTCCTCGTGAAAATCCGAAATCTCAATAAAATAGTACCTGTGAGTGAAAGCTCACACCCACAAGTGGTACGTCCACTGGCCCCGGACGATCCAGTACCGCCTGATGGGACAAGTTAATACGAACAGCTGCCTACTGGATAAGGAAGCTGCAGACCGGAACGGAGAAATCTCCGTTGGGACTGTGGTTGGATTTCTATACCCATTTGCAGCTGACTATGAAGGTTTCCTCCGTTCCAAGCAAATCGAACGGAGGAAATTTTCATGCAAAACAACGACAAGAAGTACTTTATCCCGGTCGACGGGACCCCTATCGAGGTCAGCGAGGAAGTTTACAGGGCATACTACCAGCCCATCTGGAACACTCGCTACCATGCCCAGAAGAACGGCGAGTGCCGCTGCACCAAGGCCCAGCTTTGGAAATGCGACGGTGTTTGCCCCGGCTGCCCGTTCTACGCTGCCGGTAAGAAGGTTTCCATCGATACGCCTATCGGCGGCGAGGAAGACGAGCTTACCCTTGGCGACACGCTGGCCGACGACGCACCGTCTGCGGAGTCCATCCTTATGGATAAGGAACTGCTCGACGCTCTATACGCCGAGCTGAGCCGCCTTGACCCGGACGGCAGACACATCTGCGAGCTTATCATGCAGGGCAAGACGGAGCGTGAAATCGCTGCCGACATGGGCAAACGCCAGTCGACCATCAACTACCAGAAGAACAAGGTGTTCTCCATCCTGCGTGAAGCCCTGAAGGACTTCATCTAATACCCAACAAAGGCCGCCGTGGAAGCAATTCTGCGGCGGGCAAAATTTTTTCAGATTTTTTCGTTCAAAACACCGGTTTCCCTCCAGTGGGTACTGAGGACAGCAAAACAACACAGGTCCTCAGAAAGGAGGAACCGCCAATGAGTGAGTCCAGACCCAACAAGGCCGTCACCGATGAAGAGCTCATCGGAGTGCTTACGGCAATCAGCGTAGTGTCAAGACGTCTGGCGAGGAAGCTGATCCAGCTGAACCAGACATGCCAATCTCAGGAAGGAGGAAAACGTGATGAGCAAAACGAGCGAAATGGAAGCGACCATCAGGGAGTTGCGGGATATTGCATCTTCTATTAACGACATCGCCAACTGGCTGACCGGCACATTCAGCGGCAGCGAGGAAGCGGCCCCTGATCCGGAACCGGAAAAAGCACTCACCCTCGAAGAGGTCAGAGCGATTCTGGCAGAAAAGTCCCGTGATGGATTCACCGATCAGATCCGTGACCTTCTCCTGAAGTATGGTGCCAAGAAGCTCTCCGAGGTTGACCCGGCAAGCTACAAGGCTCTGGTAGCGGATGCGGAGGTGCTCGGCAATGGCTAACCACGCACTTCTCTCTGCATCGTCCTCGCACAGGTGGCTCAACTGCCCACCTTCGGCAAGGCTCTGTGAAGGCTACGACGACAAAGGCAGCGATTTCGCAGCCGAAGGTACCGACGCCCACGCCCTCTGTGAGTACAAGCTCCGGAAGGCACTCGGCATGGAAGCAAAGGACCCGACCGAAGACCTCACTTGGTTCAACTCCGAAATGGAGGAATGCGCCAACGGGTATGTGTCCTTTGTAATGGAGCTGGTCGAGGAGGCCAAGAAGACCTGCCCGGACCCTGTGGTCCTGATCGAACAGCGGCTCGACTACTCCAAGTATGTCGAAGAGGGCTTCGGCACCGGCGACTGCGTCATCATTGCAGACGGGACGCTGCACATCGTGGACTACAAGCACGGCAGAGGCGTTCTGGTCGAAGCCGACGACAACCCGCAGATGAAGCTGTACGCCCTCGGTGCGCTGGAGCTGTTCGACTGCATCTACGACATCGACACCGTCAACATGACCATCTACCAGCCTCGACGCTCTAACGTCAGCACCTTCACCATTCCAAAGGACGAACTCTACGAGTGGGCCGATCAGGTTCTGGCCCCGACTGCAGAGCTTGCCTTTAACGGAGACGGTGAATACCACTGCGGCGAATGGTGCCAGTTCTGCAAGGCCAAAGCTGACTGCCGTGAAAGAGCCACCGCCAACATGGAGCTTGCCAAGTTCGAGTTCAGGCAGCCGCCTCTGCTGACAGATGAAGAGGTCGAAGAAATCCTCGGTCGCATCGACGAGCTGATCGCTTGGGCCTCCGACATCAAGGACTATGCGCTTCAGGCAGCCATCAGCGGTAAACAGTGGTCCGGCTACAAGCTGGTCGAGGGCCGCTCCAACCGCAAGTACACAAACGAGGATGCCGTCATCGCAGCCGTAACAGCTGCCGGGTACGACCCCTACGAACACAAGATTCTCGGCGTCACCGCCATGACCTCGCTTCTCGGAAAGAAACAGTTCAACGACATTCTTGGAGGCCTGATCACCAAGCCTCAAGGCAAACCCACGCTGGTGCCGGACAGCGATAAGAGACCGGCAATGACAACCATTATCGATGATTTCAAGGAGGACAACTAATATGTCAAATTCTACTAAACTCGCAAACCCCATGAAGGTTATCACCGGCAAGGACACCCGTTGGTCCTATGCCAATGTCTGGGAGGCCAAGTCCATCAACGGCGGCACCCCGAAGTTCAGCGTCAGCCTCATCATTCCGAAGACTGACACCGTGACCGTTCAGAAGATCAAGGCAGCGATTCAGGCGGCCTATGAGGAAGGTCAGGCCAAACTCAAGGGCAACGGTCGCACCGTACCGCCTCTCACCGCTATCAAGACGCCTCTCCGTGACGGTGACACCGAGCGTCCGGATGATCCGGCTTACGCTGGCAGCTACTTCATCAACGCCAACTCCGCTACGGCTCCCGGCATCGTGGACGCTGACTGCAATCCGATCCTGACCCGCTCCGAGGTTTACTCCGGCGTGTACGGTCGTGCCAGCATCAACTTCTACGCTTTCAACTCCAACGGCAACAAGGGCATCGCCTGTGGGCTCAACAACCTGCAGAAGATCCGTGACGGCGAACCCCTCGGCGGCAAGTCCAGCGCAGCGTCTGACTTCTCCACCGATGCGGATGAAGATTTCCTGTCTTAAGGAGGTACGCACCATGAACGCTACTACGATTCTTTGCATCCTGCTTCTGTCCCTCTATCTGGTTCTGGCTGTGTTCTGGATCGTCAGGTCCATCATCGACACCATCGACGACCGCAAGCGTGAGAAGCGTAATGCTGCTCTTGAGACTGAGCGTGAAGCTCGCAACGCCAAATGGGAAGCCGAGCGTCAGCAGCTTGAACGAGAACGTGCCATTCGTGAAGTCGAGTACCACGAGGCCCGAATGAAGGAGCTCGAACAGAAGTAATGTCCGGTCTGTGGGTGGTAGGAGCAATCCTGCCACCCTTTCAGGCTACGGAAAGGACCGATGTATATGAAAACACTCAGTATTGATATTGAAACCTACAGCAGCGTGGACCTTGCCAAGTGTGGCGTCTACAAATATACCGAGGCGACAGATTTCGACATTCTTCTCTTCGGATATTCCGCAGACGGCAACCCCGTGCAGGTGGTCGATCTTGCCTCTGGTGAGACAATCCCGCCGGAGGTCATCGCTGCGCTGACAAACGATGATGTGACGAAGTGGGCCTTCAACGCTCAGTTTGAGAGGATATGCCTTTCCCGCTGGCTCCGGGATCACGGCGGTTTTGATAACGCCTACTACAGCATCCCGGAAGACACCGTAGGTAATTACCTCGATCCGACCTCATGGAAATGCACCATGATCTGGTCCGCTTACATGGGCTTGCCGCTGTCGCTGGAAGGCGTCGGTGCTGTCCTGGGCCTCGGAAAGCAGAAGCTGACCGAAGGCAAAGAGCTCATCAAGTATTTCTGCCAGCCCTGTGCGCCGACAAAGAGCAATGGCGGTCGAACCCGCAACCTGCCGGAAAACGCTCCCGACAAGTGGAACGCCTTCAAACGGTACAACATCCGTGATGTCGAGGTCGAGATGTCCATTCAGGAAAAGCTCGCCAAGTTCCCTGTGCCGGAAACAGTCTGGGAGCAATACCACCTCGATCAGGAAATCAACGACAGAGGCGTCGCCCTTGATATGGAGCTGGTGCATCAAGCCATCGCTATGGACACCCGCTCCCGTGCGGATCTCACTGCTGCCATGAGGAAGCTGACCGCTTTGGACAATCCCAACTCCGTGCAGCAGATGAAACAGTGGCTTTCGGACAACGGTCTGGAGGTGGATTCTCTCGGCAAGAAGGAAGTCGCTGAAATGCTCAAGACCGCTCCGGCAGAGCTGCAGAAGGTTCTCCTTCTCCGGCAGCAGCTGGCCAAATCGTCTGTCAAAAAGTATCAGGCGATGGAAAAGGCAGTCTGCGCCGATGGTCGTGCTCGTGGAATGTTTCAGTTCTACGGTGCCAACAGGACCGGTCGTTGGGCTGGACGCATTATACAGATGCAGAACCTACCCCAGAACCATCTTCCGGATCTGGCAGAGGCTCGTGGGCTTGTCCGCTGCGGCGACTTTGAAGGCGTGGAACTTCTCTACGAAGATGTGCCGGATACGCTCTCCCAACTGATCCGCACCGCCTTTGTGCCGAAGCCGGGATACAAGTTCATCGTCTCCGACTTCTCGGCAATCGAGGCCAGAGTGCTGGCGTGGTTTGCCGGTGAAATCTGGCGTCAGGAGATCTTTGAAAAAGGCGGTGACATCTACTGCGCTTCCGCATCGCAGATGTTCAAGGTCCCTGTTGAAAAGCACGGCGTGAACGGCCACCTGCGGCAAAAAGGCAAAATCGCTGAACTCGCCCTCGGCTATGGCGGCTCTGTCGGAGCTCTCAAAGCGATGGGAGCCTTGGAGATGGGCCTTTCGGAAGACGAGCTTCAGCCGCTGGTCACTGCTTGGCGCAACTCGAACCAAAACATTGTGAGGTTCTGGTGGGACATCGACCGGGCAGCTATGAATGCCGTGAAGTATCACATGGACGGCGAGGTCTGCGGAGTCAAGTTCTGCTACCAAAGCGGGATGCTCTTCATTACGCTCCTGTCCGGCAGACGCCTTTCCTATGTAAAGCCTAAGCTCGGTACAAATCAGTTCGGCAGCGAGTGTATCACCTACGAGGGTATCGGCGGCACAAAGAAATGGGAGCGGCTGGAGACCTACGGACCGAAGCTCGTGGAGAACATCGTCCAAGCCACCTCCCGTGACATTCTCTGCTACGCCATGCGGACCATGTCGCACTGCTTCATTACCATGCACATTCACGACGAGCTGGTCATCGAAGCCAGACCCGGCGTCGACCTGAAGGTTCTCTGTGAGCAGATGGGCCGGACCCCGCCGTGGGCAAACGGGCTCAAGCTCCGTGCCGATGGCTACGAGACCATGTTTTATAAAAAAGACTGATTCTGATTCATTCAAATACCACTAACCCCTCCAGTGGGTAGTGAGAACTTTAGATTGGAGGTGCCTATCATGGCCGAATACAAAAACGCAGAAGGTTATGCCGATCCCACAGCATTCGGAGCCTTCTGTGCCATTGAAAAAGAAGAAAAAGCTCTCCGGGCATTCAGGCCCATCGTGTATATCTGCAGTCCGTATGCCGGAGATGTCGAACGCAACACCGCTGCCGCCAGACGCTACAGCCGTTTTGCGGTAGAGGCCGGATACATTCCCATCGCACCGCACCTGCTGTTTCCGCAGTTCCTTGACGACAACAAGCCCAAGGAGCGTGAGCTGGGTCTGTTTTTTGGGAATGCCATCCTGAGTAAATGCGCCGAAATGTGGGTCTTCGGTGACCGGATCTCCGAGGGCATGGAGGCCGAGATCAAGAGAGCGACTTGGAAGGGACACCGAATCCGCTACTTCAGCGAGACCTGCGAGGAGGTAACAAGATGAGATTCACTTTATACCGCTCCAACTGTCTGGAGGTGCCTGAAAACTGTACCTACCCTCATAAGATCGAGGTCACCGGGAAGGACAGCCTCATCGAAGCTGTAAAGCACGATTATGTTTGTGCTGAGTATCAGGGCAACTACCGCAGCAACGACAATTTCATCGGCTCCGACTGCTTGCCGGTCGATTGTGATAACGACCACAGCGACGATCCGGAAGAATGGGTCTATCCTTCAGACGTCGCTACAGCTTTCCCCGGTGTTTCCTTTGCGGTTCATTACAGCCGCAATCACATGAAAGCCAAAGGTGGCAAAGCTGCAAGGCCGAAGTTCCACGTCTTCTTCGCTATTGATCGAGTCATCGAACCCGGCCAGTACAGCGAGATGAAAAAGCTGGTCAACAGCATCTTCCCGTACTTCGACACCAAGGCACTCGATGCCGCTCGGTTCTTCTTCGGGACAAAGGAGCCGGAGGTCGAGATCTTCGACGGCCCGATGACGCTTACTACCTTCCTTACTGACGACGATTTTGACGCCAACATGGACTCCGGCAGCTATGGCGACATCGTCATTCCCGAAGGCAGCCGCAACGCCACGCTGTCCCATTATGCTGGACGCATCCTGAAACGCTTCGGCAATACCGATGAGGCACATAAGCATTTTGCGGAAGTGGCCGCTTGCTGTCAGCCGCCTTTGGAGCAGTCGGAGCTCGATAGCATCTGGCGCAGCGCACAGCGGTTCTATGGGAAGGTCGCTGCACAGGAAGGATACATTCCTCCGGAGCAATACAATCAGGCCCTTCAGCTCAAGCCATCCGACTATTCCGACGTCGGACAGGCCACGGTGCTGGCAAGAGAATATGAGGGAAAGCTCCGCTATTCACCCTCGACTGATTTTCTGGTCTACAACGGTCGGTTCTGGGAGGAATCCAAGCCCAAGGCTCAGGCCGTAGCGCAGGAGCTCACCACTCGCCAGCTTGAGGAGGCCGAAACCGAGATCAAGAAGGCAACCGACGAAATGATGAAAAACGGCGCATGGGAGCTGCTGGCATCGATGGGTCCAAAGAAAGCGGCTATGGCTTTCAGCTCGGAACAGGCTCGTTCTTTCCAAAAGTACGAGAACGCCACGACCTACCGCAACTATGCCATCAAGCGCAGAGATTCCAAATACATCACCGCTGCCTTAAAGGAAGCACATCCGATGGTTGAGATTGACCAGCGGCAGCTTGACGCAGACGAATTTCTGCTCAACACCCCGTCAGCTACTTACGACCTTCGTATTGGCCTTCCTTCCGCTCATGAGCACACTCCTGCGGAATTCATTACCAAGCAGACCACGGTTGACCCATCCGATGATGGTATGGATATCTGGCAGGACGCTTTGGAGACCTTCTTCTGCGGTGACAACGAGCTCATCGATTATGTTCAGGAGATCGCTGGCCTTTCCGCTATCGGGAAGGTCTGTGTCGAGGGCCTGATCATTGCCTACGGTGAAGGCCGCAACGGAAAATCCACCTTCTGGAATACGCTTTCCCGTGTGATGGGTACCTATAGCGGCAACATGTCCGCAGACACTCTGACTGTCGGATGCAAGCGGAATGTAAAGCCGGAGCTGGCTGAAGCCAAAGGTAAACGGATAATCATTGCCGCCGAGCTGGAGGAAGGCATGCGCCTGAACACATCCAACGTCAAACAGCTCTGTTCAACGGACGAGATCTATGCGGAGAAAAAGTACAAGGACCCGTTCAGTTTTGTGCCGAGCCACACCCTTGTGCTTTACACGAACCATCTGCCGAAGGTCGGTGCAATTGATGCCGGAACATGGCGTAGGCTGATTGTCATTCCGTTTAACGCCAAGATTGAAGGCTCCTCTGACATCAAGAACTATGCCGATTACCTTTTCAACAAAGCTGGCGGTGCAATCCTGAAATGGATCATGACCGGTGCCAAGCGTGTGATCGAAAAGGATTATCACATCGTTAAACCGGCTGTGGTGGATGCTGCGATTCAGAAGTACAAGGACAATAACGACTGGCTCTCGCAGTTCCTCGATGAATGTTGTGAGGTCGGATCAGGCCTGATCGCTAAATCCGGCGAGGTCTACAACGCATACCGCAGCTATTGCATGCAGGTGGGCGACTATATCCGCAGCACAACTGATTTCTATACTGCGCTGGAATGCGCCGGTTTTGAAAGGAAGAGAAACAAGTCTGTACGGCTGATCTTAGGCCTGCAGCTTAAATCGGATTTCCTTGATTGAACCAAAGATGACGGTCTTTGACAGTCTTTACAGAAACTATTCTTAGAGCACTAAAAAACAGGACCTAAGAAAAGTTACGGAAATACATGTCACAGGCCGTCACCACCCACTCTAATTCCTGATGGAGGAACATTATGCGAGAGAAAATCATAGAACAACACTTAGTCAAAGCCGTGAAAAGCAGCGGCGGCATCGCACCGAAACTGGTGAGCCCCGGATTTGACGGGATGCCGGATCGACTGGTGCTGCTGCCCGGAGGCAAGATCGGATTCGTGGAGGTCAAGGCACCAGGTAAGGAACCGAGACCTTTGCAGGTAGCCAGACACGGATTACTGCGGCGGCTGGGCTTCAAGGTATATATCCTTGATGCCCCTGAGCAGATTGGAGGGATACTTGATGAAATACGAACCGCATGAATACCAGAGGTACGCAATCAACTATATCGAAGACCATCCCTTCGCTGCCGTGCTGCTGGACATGGGCCTTGGCAAAACGAGCATCACACTGACCGCTATTGCGGACCTGCTGTTCGACAGCTTCGAGGTTCACAAGGTGCTGGTCATCGCTCCGCTTCGAGTAGCCCGTGATACTTGGAGTGCAGAGCTTCAAAAGTGGGACCAGCTCCACCACCTGACCTATTCGGTGGCGGTCGGAAGCGAGGCTGAGCGAAAATCGGCCCTGACGAAGAAAGCCGATATCTACATCATCAACCGTGAGAACGTCCAATGGCTCATCGAGAAAAGCAAGCTCCCATTTGATTACGACATGATCGTAGTGGACGAGCTTTCTTCCTTCAAAAACCACCAGTCAAAACGCTTCAAGGCTCTGATGCAGGTACGGCCCAGGATCAAGCGTGTCGTTGGACTCACCGGCACTCCGGCCAGCAACGGACTGATGGATCTGTGGGCAGAGTTCAAGGTCATCGACATGGGAAAACGCCTCGGTCGGTTCATTACCTATTATCGGCAGGAGTATTTCGTGCCGGACGCCATGAACGGCCAGATCATTTACAGCTACCGTCCGAAACCCGGTGCCGAGCAAGCCATATACCGGAAAATCTCGGATATCACCATTTCGATGAAATCCACGGATCACCTGAAGATGCCGGAACTCATATCCAGCGAATACAAGGTCTATCTCAGTCCCAATGAGCAGGACGCCTACGACGAGATGAAAAAACAGTTCATTCTGGACCTGCCCGATGGTGAAATATCCGCTGCTAATGCCGCAGCCCTCTCCGGCAAGCTCTCTCAGATGGCCAATGGTGCCATTTACGACGATGCCGGGAATACGGTCCCCATTCACGAGCAGAAGCTGGACGCTCTGGAGGACATTATCGAGTCGGCAAACGGCAAGCCTCTTCTGGTGGCCTATTGGTACCAGCATGATCTGGAGCGGATCATGAAACGTCTGCATGATCGCCATATCCCGTTTTCCAAGCTGGACAAAGCCGACAGTATCCGCAGATGGAACAACGGCGAAATCCCGGTAGCCCTGATTCACCCGGCTTCTGCGGGACACGGCCTCAATCTTCAGACCGGCGGCAACACCATCGTCTGGTTCGGCCTCACATGGTCCTTGGAGCTCTATTCCCAGACCATAGCAAGGCTCTGGCGGCAAGGTCAGGCTGCCGAAACTGTGGTCGTTCAGCATATCGTGACGGACGGCACTATTGATGAGCAGATTCTCCGGGCACTTAAGGCCAAAGACAAAACGCAGTCGGCTCTGATCGCTGCGGTCAAGGCAAATCTGAAAATCTAATGACAATATTCGACAATCTACGCCAATCCGAGTGATCACAAATTCGGAGGTGCGACTTTGAACCCATACGAGAATCTGGCAAACGCCATCATTCTGCAGGCGGCCAAGGATTACCGGCTAACCGACGACGAACAGCAGCTTCAGGAAATAGAGCGATTCTTCCGTTCCGGCTGGTTCGGTGTCCTGTCAAAAGTCGATCCGGAATTCCTCATAAAAGAGCTACGGAAGGAGAAGCGAAATGACCGCTAAAGAATATCTGTCACAGGCCCGGACGCTGGATATGCGGATTAAATCCAAGCTCCAGCAGATCGAGTCTTTAAATGAGCTGGCCACATCCTGCACCGTCGTTTACAGCGACATGCCCAGAAACCCAAATCGTGGCGGCTCCAAAATAGAACGGGCCGTTTTGAAGATTATCGAGGTTGAGGAAAGCCTGAAACACGACGTCGAGGATCTGGTGGAATTGAAGAAGGAAATCATGGCCACAATCCGGGCAGTTTCGGATGTTGAACTGCAAACTCTGCTGGAGAAGCGGTATCTGTGCTTCCTCTCGTGGGAGAAGATTGCGGTTGAGATGCATTACAGCATCCAGCACATTTACCGGATGCACGATACGGCGCTTTCCTGTGTGGCCGCCATCATGAGAGTAAATGAGAGAGATTGAGAGTCGCCTCTTATGATAGTATTATGATGGACAAAGTAAAACCTACGGAAGCCTTGTGGGAGCCCCTCTCCCGCAGGGCTTTTGTTATGCCCGGAAAGCGAGGTGATTATGTGCCAAGGAGTCCAAAGAAACCCTGCGCTTACCCCGGCTGTCCAAGGCTTACTGATAGACGCTTCTGCCAGGAGCACGAGAAGCTGGACCGGGATCGGTACAACAAGTACGAGCGCAGCCCGGACGTCAACCGCAAATACGGCAGGGCTTGGAAGCGTATCCGTGACAGGTATGCAGCGGCCCACCCTCTGTGTGAGCAGTGCCTTAAGGAAGGTCGGTTAACATCGGTCGAGGAAGTTCATCATATTCTTCCTATTTCCCAAGGCGGCACCCACGATGCCAGCAACCTGATGAGCTTGTGCCAGTCGTGTCACACGAAGATCCATCACGAGCTCGGTGACCGGTGACCGTGGGGCGGGTCAAATCTCTACGACCTTTCTACCCGGACAGCGGCCTGGGGCTTCGTGTGCGAAAATGGCGAAATCAAAAGGGTGATTTACCCCGGCGCAGAAAGGACGGTGAAAAAGTGCCAACAAAATCCAATAACATCGGCGGTCGCGGCGGTGCCAGACCGGGCGCAGGACGGAAAAAGAAGCCACTCAACGAAAAGGTGGAAACGGGTAACCCCGGCGGCAGAGCCTTGAAGGTTCTGGATATCCCGGATGTAAATGGAGTGGATATGCCAAAGCCTCACGACTTTCTGTCCGCTACCCAGCGCGACGGTGGTCAGCTGCAGGCAAAGGAAATCTATGAAGAAACCTGGGAATGGCTCAAATCCATCGGCTGCACGGCTGTAGTATCTCCGCAGCTTTTGGAGCGATACGCCATGTGTGCCGCTCGGTGGATCCAGTGTGAGGAAATGACCTCTACGCTGGGTTACCTGTCCAAGCACCCCACAACGGGCAAGCCGATCCCGTCTCCGTTTATCAATATCGGCATCAACTATATGAACCAGGCCAACCGGCTCTGGAACGAAATATACCAGATCGTCAAGGAGAACTGCTCCACTGAGTACACAGGAGCAAACCCGCAAGACGATTTGATGGAGCGCCTTCTGACGGCGCGGAAAGGATAATCGTATGATTGAAAAAGTAAATCCTTCGCACCCGGACAAGGTGGCTGACCGCATTGCCGGTGCGATCGTAGACCTGGCGTATGCCGCAGAGGAAAATCCGAAAATCGCAGTTGAAGTTCTGATTGGACACGGCGTTTGCCATGCGATCATTGAGACGACTACTGCCCTCGACAAAGAGGAAATTGCTAAAGCCATCGTGCGAATCGCCGGTGAGGTTTTGATCGACCTCTATATCACAAAACAGGATCAGCACCTTGTAAACAACCAGGCGGACGGCATTCGCTGTGGGGACAACGGTATTTTTAAAGGAATGCCCCTCACCCAGGAGCAAAAGGAACTTTCTGCGATTGCACGCCGTATCTATAAGCAATATCCCTCAGACGGGAAATACATCCTGGACGGCATCCGCTTAATCATCTGCCAGAGCAACGCTCCAGGAAGTGAAATTGATACAATGTATCCCGGCGCGGAGATCAATCCTCTGGGTGATTGGACCGGCGGCACTGATGTGGATACAGGAGCCACCAACCGTAAGTTGGGTTCTGACATGGCTGACTCGGTAACCGGCGGCGGGCTTCATGGGAAAGACCTATCCAAAGCGGATGTATCCGTTAATATCTATGCCTTCCTCAAAGCCCAGGAAACCGGATACCCGGTACAGCTTGCCTGCGCCATTGGGGACGAGATGGTGGACGATATTCCATACACCCAGATCGTGGAGATTGCCCGTGACTATATCCGCTCTGTGGGCGGCTTTGAGAAGTTCGCAGAATGGGGGTTGTTCTGATGAGCAAGACCACCAGTGAAATGCAGCTGATATCTGTTGCCCAGCTGATTCCCTATCAGAACAACGCCCGGACACACTCCAAGGAACAGATCAACAAACTGCGCTCCTCCATTCGGGAATTTGGCTTTGTCAATCCTGTCATCATTGACCGTGAGTACAATATCATTGCAGGCCACGGAAGAATCGCCGCCGCCCGCGAGGAAGGTATCACCGAGGTGCCGTGTGTTTTTGTCGACCATCTCACCGAAGCCCAGAAGAAAGCATATATCCTTGCAGATAACCGCATGGCACTGGATGCCGGATGGGATGAAGACCTCCTGCGTGTGGAGTTGGAGGCTTTGGAAGAAATGGGCTATGACTTAGGGCTGACTGGTTTTGATGACAAGGAACTGGCAGCTCTTTTTCCTGCGGTAGAAGCCAAGGAAGATGACTTCGATGTGGAAGCCGAACTGCAAAAGCCCACATTCACCAGGGCTGGTGATGTGTGGACACTGGGCAGGCACCGTCTGGTATGTGGGGACTCCACGAATGCGGAGACATACACCACGCTCATGGATGGAGTCAAGGCAAACCTGGTGATTACCGACCCGCCTTACAACGTCAACTATGAAGGCTCGGCAGGCAAGATCAAGAACGACAACATGGCAGGCGAGAAATTTTACGAGTTTCTGCTTGCTGCGTTCAAAAACATGGAATCGGTCATGGCGGCAGACGCATCCATCTATGTATTCCACGCCGACACCGAAGGACTCAATTTCCGCAGGGCGTTTGCCGATGCGGGATTTTATTTATCCGGCTGCTGTATCTGGAAGAAGCAGTCCCTGGTACTTGGACGCTCTCCCTACCAGTGGCAGCATGAGCCTGTGCTGTACGGCTGGAAGAAAAACGGCAGGCACCAGTGGTACACGGGCAGGAAGGAAACCACCATCTGGGAGTTCGACAAGCCCAAGAAGAACGGCGATCATCCCACCATGAAGCCAATCCCACTGCTGGCTTATCCCATCGGCAACTCCAGTATGGCAAACTCGGTGGTACTTGACCCCTTCGGCGGTTCCGGCTCGACCCTCATTGCCTGTGAGCAGACCGATCGCATCTGCCGCACCATTGAGTTGGACGAGAAGTTCTGCGACGTCATCGTAAACCGCTACATCGAGCAGGTCGGCTCTGCGGATGGTGTGACAGTCCTCCGGGATGGCAGAACGTACAGCTATGAGGAGGTCACGGATGGAATAGAATAAACTGACGTTTTCCGGCATCGTGTACTATGCACAGTTATCCAGCGAATGATCCGGCAGCTATTCTACAGCAAATGTGCGGAAAACGCTTGCTATTTCAGGGGTTCAGAGCGAATATGTGACTACCAAAAACAAAGGAGGTTTTCGCACATGGAAATCAGATACAATGTGACTGGCGCAAAGCGCAAGGAACTGGTCAAGGTCATCTCGGATACCACGGGTGCCAGGGCGGAATACAAATTCATGCCCACCTGCAATTATGAGATCGACTATTTCACGGTCACTAAGGACGGGACGCTCCTGTTTGACGACCGTGCTTACAGTGATGAAGTTGAAAAGGTTCTGGAGGCCATCGCAGCAGCAGACTTTGAATGCGAGGCGCAGGACGGCGAGGAACAGCCCTCCGAGGATGAATCCGAAGCTGCCGACACGGCGCCACAGAACGAATCCGTGGGGCTTACCGTGGAGATCCCGCTGGACAAGGTGGCGGTGGGTAACCTCACCAAGCTGCTGGACGCCAAGGGCAGCCTGATCAAAAAGGCGTTCGGTGTAAATGCTCTGCCCATCGAGATTCAGGAAGACCGGGTAATCTTCCCCTGGTTCCCGGAGCTGCCTGATGGCAATGAAGTCAAAGCCTATACCCACTTCATTTCCGCGCTCTGCGAGATGAGCAAAAACGCCAAGCGGGTGACTGTAACCGAAAAGCCGGTGGAGAACGAGAAATACGCATTCCGCTGCTTTCTCCTGCGGCTTGGCTTTATCGGCAGCGAGTACAAGACAGAGAGAAAGATTCTGCTGAAGAACCTCTCCGGGTCCTCAGCATTCAAGAACGGAGGTGCTGACCATGCGGTTTCCGAGTAAGACAATCGTGGAACGCATCCGCAGAGAGTACCCGACCGGCACTCGTGTGGAGCTGGTGCAGATGGACGATCCCCAGGCACCGCCTATCGGCACAAAGGGAACCATCATTGGAGTGGATGACACCGGTTCCCTTCTCATGCGATGGGACAACGGATGTAGATTGAACGTGGTTTACGAAGAGGATGTTGTGAAGAAAGTGGGTGACCGCTATGTTGAATAATATTCTGAAAGACTTATTTTATGGAAACATCAATCCGAATGAAAAGCAGTTTGACCGTAATTCGGAGTATGGAAAGGCTGCTGCCGGTTTGGTCGATGAAGAAGAAAAACTCAGGTCCACGCTGGATCAGGAAGCAAGCTCAGTCCTTAATAAAATGATTTGTCTACAAGCAACTATCGCGGGCATGACTGCTGAAGAATACTTTATCGATGGACTGCGTACAGGCTTCCGACTCGCTCTCGCTATATTCGATGAGGAGGAAAACGGCTCTCTTAAACCAATATCGGATAGTGGAAATGGGCTGTAAACTACACAATATCCTGCGGTTTTCTTTGTGTAGTATATTATCGGAAATGGACTTGCTATTATCCTCTTTTAGAGCGAATATGTGTACACCGAAAGGGAAAACACACCAAACGAAAACGGAGGAATCACCATGAACGAGAAAACAGCAAGGCAGATCGCAGAGATGAAAAACCAGACCATCGGAGTCGAGGTTGAGATGAACAGCATCAGCCGGGATAAAGCCGCCAGACTGGCCGCCGAGTTCTTTGGCACTGGGCGCTTTGAGAACACCGCAGGCCGAAACGGATACTACACCTGGTCGGCCTGGGATGCCCAGGGCCGCGAATGGAAATTTCAGCGGGATGTCAGCATCTCAGGACCGGACAGCGAAAAATGTGAACTGGTCACCCCGATCCTAACCTACACGGACATGGAAACACTGCAGGAGCTTATCCGCCGCCTGAGAAAAGCGGGAGCAAAGAGTGATGCCTCCAGAGGATGCGGAGTTCACATCCACATCGGTGCCAAAGGCCACACACCGCAAACTCTCCGCAACCTGGCCAACATCATGGCCAGTCACGAGATGCTTCTGGCAAGTGCCCTGGACCTCGACCGGGGGCGGATGCACCGCTACTGCCGCACGGTTGACCAGCGGTTCCTGGACCAGCTCAACCGCAGAAAGCCCCGCACTATGGCGCAACTTGCGGATGTTTGGTACACAAGCCAGAATGCCAACTACGGCAGAAGCCAGCACTACAATGACAGCCGCTACCATATGCTCAACCTCCACGCCACCTTCACCAAAGGCACGGTTGAGTTCCGGCTTTTCCAGTTCGATGAACCCGCAAACGGTAAACAGAACGGCCTTCACGCAGGGCAGCTTAAAAGCTACATCCAGCTTTGCCTGGCCCTCAGCCAGATGGCAAAGACGGTGCGAACCGCAAGCCCCAAGCCCCAGCAGACCGAGAACCCCAAATACGCCATGCGCACTTGGCTCCTCCGCTTGGGCTTCATCGGTGAGGAGTTTGAAACCGCACGGGACATTCTGACCCGCCGCCTTTTCGGTGACGCGGCCTTCAGAAACGGCAGAGCAGCTGCTTGAAGGACGCAGCCAAGAGGCCCCCGAACCCGCTGAGGCGGGCTTTCGGTGGTAGAAGGCAACTTCGGAAAGGATGGTAATGACTATGGAAAAAAGATACTACATCGCTTACGGGAGCAACCTCAATGTAAATCAAATGCGTTGGCGCTGCCCTGGGGCAAGGATTATTGGAACTTCGGAATTGCAGGATTTTCGGCTTATGTTTAAAGGGAGCAAGACCGGCTCCTATCTGACGGTGGAACCGGAACAGGGCTGCAAAGTACCCGTTGCAGTGTGGGAGGTTACCGCCGAGGACGAGTTGGCTCTCGATCGGTACGAAGGATACCCGACATTCTATTACAAGACGGAGCTAAAGCTTGATATCAAAGGAATCCGCACGGGAAGGATTCGGAAACGCCGGGTTTTTGTTTACATCATGCACGAGGATCGGCAGTTCGGCATCCCTTCAGATTCCTACCTGAGTGTTTGTGCACAGGGTTACCGATTCTTTGGCTTCCCGACAGACCGCTTGCTGGAAGCCTATCAGTACAGTAAGGAAAGGGTGAAACACTATGAAGAGTAATGTGACGCGGTTGTCAATCTGCCCCCGCTGTGGCAAGCCATTCACGGAAGCACCTGCTCTTTCCAGGCTGGACAACGAGAGCCTCATCTGCCCGGATTGCGGCACCCGGGAGGCACTGGAAAGCATCGGTGTCAGCACCGAAGAGCAGGATTCTATCCTGGAGACCATTCATCGGGCGACCCGTAATACGCAGTAAAATACACAATCAATGCCTGACAAGATTGTGTAGTATATACCTCCGAATTGGCTTGCTATTATCCTCCTTTAGAGCGAATATGTACACACCGAAAGGGAAAACAAAGAACAACGGAGGACAAAGACCGTGACGATCAACGAAGCAATGAAAAAGTACCGTCTGCCGAACCCCACCACCGCAGAGGATTTGGAATGCAGATGGAGCAAGGTGCTGACCTTTGGGGACAAGATTATAATGGCAGGTCACTTCTACAACGGGAAGAACAAGGCTTGCTACTTCGGCGCAACATACGAGTTCCTCACGGACGACCACACCTGCGAAGGCATGATTGGGCTGAGAGCCGCCAGCGAGGTTGCGTTTGAAGATGACGGACACGCCATTGCCTGGGCAATGCAGCAGTAAAACAAATACACCAATCAGGGACTGAGCCGAGAGGCTCTGTTCCTCGTTACAGCCGATAAGGGCTGTTTTTTTTATACCCATTCTTAGGAGGTGACCGCATATCAGAAAGCTGAAAAAGTACAAACCCACCGCATTCATGGCTAAGGATTCTCACTACGATAAATCCGCTGCTGACTATGCGGTGGGCTTTATTGAATGTCTCTGCCACACCAAAGGCACCTGGGCAGGTAAGCCTTTCGAGCTGATTGATTGGCAGGAACAGATCATTCGGGATGTATTTGGAACGATCAAGCCAAACGGCTATCGGCAGTTCAACACGGCTTACATCGAGATTCCGAAGAAACAAGGCAAATCAGAACTCGCGGCGGCTGTGGCTTTACTTCTCACCTGCGGCGACGGAGAGGAACGCGCCGAAGTATATGGCTGTGCTGCTGACCGCAACCAGGCAAAAATCGTCTTTGATGTGGCGGTTGACATGGTCCGGCTCTGTCCGGCACTTGCCAAGCGGGTCAAGATACAGGAGTCTCAGAAGAGACTGACCTATCTGCCCACCAACAGCTTCTACCAGGTGCTGTCTGCTGATGTGGCGAACAAGCATGGCTTCAACACCCATGGCGTTATCTTTGACGAGTTGCATACCCAGCCAAACCGGAAACTCTTCGATGTCATGACCAAAGGCTCAGGTGATGCCAGAATGCAGCCGCTCTACTTTCTGATCACTACAGCCGGAACAGATACCCAGAGCATCTGCTACGAGACACACCAAAAGGCACTGGATATCATCGAAGGCCGCAAGCATGATCCGACCTTCTACCCGGTAATCTACGGAGCTGCAGAAAACGAGGACTGGACAGATCCAAAGGTCTGGAAGAAAGCAAACCCGTCTCTCGGTATCACGGTGGGCATTGATAAGGTCAAAGCCGCCTGCGAATCTGCGAAGCAGAACCCCGGCGAGGAGAACTCCTTCCGGCAGCTTCGTCTGAACCAGTGGGTCAAACAGGCCGTGCGCTGGATGCCGATGGACAAATGGGACGCCTGCTCCTTTGCCGTTGACCCGGAAAGCTTGGAAGGCCGTGTGTGCTACGGCGGTCTGGACCTTTCCTCCTCCACGGACATTACCGCTTTCGTACTGGTATTCCCACCCGAGGACGAAGATGACAAGTATGCGGTGCTTCCGTATTTCTGGATACCGGAGGACAACATTGACCTGCGTGTCCGCCGGGACCATGTGATGTACGACCTGTGGGAACGACAAGGCTATCTGCAGACCACGGAAGGCAATGTGGTCCATTACGGCTACATTGAAAAGTTCATCGAAGAGCTGGGAAAACAGTACAACATCCGCGAGATTGCTTTTGACCGCTGGGGTGCTGTTCAGATGGTTCAAAATCTGGAAGGTATGGGCTTCACCGTAGTTCCTTTCGGTCAGGGATTCAAAGATATGTCCCCACCCACCAAGGAACTGATGAAACTGGTGCTGGAGCAGAAAATCGCCCACGGTGGGCACCCGCTCCTCCGCTGGATGATGGATAACATCTACATCCGAACTGACCCGGCTGGGAATATCAAAGCCGACAAAGCGAAATCGACCGAAAAAATAGACGGTGCCGTTGCCACCATCATGGCTTTGGATAGAGCCATTCGATGCGGTAACGAGAACGGTGCTTCGGTCTACGATGACCGAGGCATTTTGTTTATTTGAGAGGAGTGATAACCCATGAGTATTTTCAGCGGCTTATTCAAATCCCGCGATAAGCCTCAAAACAGCACCGCAGGAAGCGGCTACCGCTTCTACCTTGGTGGAACAACTTCCGGCAAAGCGGTCACAGAGCGTTCTGCTATGCAGATGACGGCGGTGTATTCCTGTGTGCGCATTCTTGCAGAAGCAGTGGCCGGTCTTCCGCTTCACCTCTATCGATATACGGAGGGCGGCGGCAAGGAAAAAGCAATCGATCATCCGCTGTACCTGCTGCTTCATGACGAGCCGAACCCGGAGATGAGTTCCTTTGTGTTCAGGGAAACCCTCATGACGCATCTGCTCCTCTGGGGCAACGCCTACGCCCAAATCATCCGAAACGGAAAAAACGAAGTTGTGGCTCTGTATCCGCTGATGCCTAACAAAATGACGGTAGACCGCGATACCAACGGACATCTTTACTATTCCTACAATCGCGGAAATGATGAAGCTATCCGGGACAAACAATCCACGGTGATTCTTCGTCCCGCAGATGTTCTTCATATCCCCGGACTTGGCTTTGACGGGTTGGTGGGTTATTCACCGATCGCCATGGCAAAGAACGCCATCGGTATGGCGATTGCCTGTGAGGAATACGGTGCTAAGTTCTTTGCAAACGGCGCAGCTCCGGGCGGTGTGTTGGAACATCCAGGCACTTTGAAGGACCCACAGCGAATCCGTGAAAGCTGGCAGTCCACCTACGGCGGCACCGGCAACGCGCATCGGATTGCCGTTTTAGAAGAAGGCATGAAGTACACGCCGATTGGGATCTCCCCGGAGCAGGCGCAGTTTTTAGAGACACGAAAATTTCAAATCAATGAGATTGCTCGAATTTTCCGAGTGCCGCCCCATATGGTGGGTGACCTGGAAAAGTCGAGCTTTTCTAATATTGAGCAGCAGTCTTTGGAGTTTGTGAAATACACCCTTGACCCCTGGGTGATCCGCTGGGAGCAATCCATTATGCGGACTCTTCTTTCCCAGGAGGAAAAGGTACAGTATTTTGTCAAATTCAATTTGGAAGGTCTGCTGCGCGGTGACTATCAAAGCCGCATGAACGGGTACGCCATCGGTCGGCAGAACGGCTGGATGTCTGCAAACGATATCCGGGAACTGGAAAACCTCGACCGCATTCCCGCCGAGGAAGGCGGCGACCTGTACCTTATCAACGGCAATATGCTCCCGCTCAAAGATGCTGGGGCTTTTGCAAATACAGAAACAAGCGATGACGGAAAGGAGGAAAATGCCGATGAAGAAGTTCTGGAAGTGGAAGAACAGAATGGTGACCAATCAGGAGAATCCGATGCCGACGGAGGAACGGACGCTGTTTCTCAACGGCACCATCGCCGAGGAAAGCTGGTTTGACGATGACATTACGCCTCAGCTATTTAAGGACGAACTGATGTCCGGCAGCGGTGATATTACCGTCTGGATCAACTCTCCCGGCGGTGACTGTGTGGCTGCCGCCCAAATCTACAATATGCTCATGGACTACAAGGGAAATGTGACCGTGAAAATCGATGGCATTGCGGCTTCAGCTGCATCCGTCATTGCTATGGCGGGTACTAAAGTTCTCATGTCTCCGGTGTCTATGCTCATGATCCACAATCCCATGACCGTGGCTATGGGCGACACAGCAGAAATGCAGAAGGCCATTGAAATGCTGGGGAGCGTAAAAGACTCCATCATCAATGCCTACGAAATCAAAACGGGGCTTTCCCGCGCTAAGCTGTCCCACCTGATGGATTCCGAAACCTGGATGGACGCGACAAAAGCCATGGAGCTTGGGTTTGCTGATGAGATCATGACCCGCAGCGATTCTTCCGAGGATGTGGAGCCGCCTGCGGTTTCCATGCTGTATTCCAAAGCTAATGTTATCAACTCCCTGATGGATAAGATCGCAGCAAAATGCGCTATCCCTCAAAAACCTGATGTTCAGGAAGTAACGGGTCGCTCTGTTGACGAGCTCCAAGCGGCTCTGAACGCAATCAAAAACTTTATGTAACGGAGGTAATTCTAATATGACTATCGTAGAAATGCGCGATAAGCGCGCCAAGCTGTGGGCTACCATGCAGGGATTCCTGGATACCCACCGCACTGCAAAAGGTGTTCTCACCGCCGAGGACGACAACACCTACAACAACATGGAAAAGGAACTGAACGACCTGACCAATGAAATCCGCCGAATGGAACGCAGGGATGCCATTGAAGCGGAACTGAAAAAGCCCGTGGGTCAGCCCCTCACCGAAAAGCCCCAGAACGCTCCCAAGGATAAACCCGGCAGAGCTTCCAACGCATACCGTGAGGACTTTGGTCTGCATCTGCGCGGCAAGCAGCTTATTCACAATGTCCTCAGTACAGGTGTAGACGCAGACGGCGGCTACCTTGTACCGGAGGAGTTCGAGACCACGATTGTCACCGCACTGGATGAAGCCAATGTGATCCGTTCTCTGGCGAAGGTAATCACTACCAGTGCTGAGCGCAAGATTCCCATTGCTGCAACCCATTCTGTGGCTCAGTGGACAGCGGAAAACGCTGCCTACACGGAGAGCAATCCCACCTTTGCCCAGAAGCAGATCGACGCCTACAAGCTCACCGACCTGGTGAAGGTCAGCACCGAACTGCTCCAGGACAGCGCATTTGATCTGGAATCCTACATTGCCCAGGAGTTTGCCCGTGCTTTTGGTATTGCCGAGGAGCAGGCATTCTGCGTCGGCACCGGCACCGGTCAGCCTACCGGTATTTTTACCGAAAGCGGTGGTGAGATCGGCGTTACTGCCGGGAGTGCAACCGCCATTACAGTGGATAATCTGATCGAACTGGTCTACGCACTGAAATCCCCCTACCGCAGAAACGCCAAGTTCCTGATGAACGATGCGACCATTTCCCTGATCCGCAAGCTGAAGGACCAAAACGGCGCATACCTGTGGCAGCCCTCTGTCCAGGCAGGACAGCCGGACCGTCTGCTGGGTTATGAGATTTACACCAGCCCCTATGTGCCGACCGTTGAAGCCAGCGCGCTGACCATTGCTTTTGGTGACTTCAACAACTACTGGATCGCCGATCGCTCCGGCAGAACGGTTCAGCGCTTGAACGAGCTCTATGCCGGAAACGGCCAGGTAGGCTTCATCGCTACCGAGCGCGTGGACGGCAAGGTGATTCTCGCAGAAGGCATCAAGCTGCTGAAAATGGGTGCTTAATAAGGAGGCGGCGGTCATGGAGGAACTGCTCCAAAAGGTAAAACAGAATCTGATTCTTTCCCATGCGGCGGACGATGAGCTTTTGAAAGCATACATCACCGCCGCTGTTTCGTATGCGGAAAGCTATCAGCATTTGGAGAAAGATTACTACCAGGCAAACCCCATGCCGCCCACCACCGAACAAGCTGTCATCATGCTGTCGTCCCATTTCTATGAATCCAGGGACGGCAGCACTGGCGGCTTTTTTGCTGATAATGTCCAGGCCGGGCAGCAGGTCTGGAACACGGTCAACCTTCTGCTCCGGCTGGATCGGAGGTGGCAGATATGAGTTTTGGTAAAATGAATGGCTTTGCAGAACTCATTGCCACCAAAAATGTAAAGGACAGCGAGGGCTTCTCTACTACCGTAGACGAAGTCCTCGCTTCTATCCGTGTGTATCGGGAAGGTCGGCATGGCAGTCAAAGATGGGCAAATCTTGCCGCATTTTCTGAGGCAACCGACCTATTCCGCTTCCGCTGCATTCCCGGAGTTGAGATTAAGACGGATCAAATCCTCATTTCAGACGGAGACCGCTTTGAGATCATCTCCGTTGAGGATGTGAAGGGCCGTGGAATGTACACGGAGGTGTTGGCAAAAAAGGTGGTGGCAAAGGGTGGCTAAGGTACAAATGATGATGCCGGAAGACTTTCTCGTCAAACTCTCTTCCCTTGGAAAAAAGAGTGATGAAATATGTGAGAAAGTTCTGGAAGCTGGCGGCGAAATCGTTCTGGAAAAGACAAAAAGCAACCTCGCTTCAGTTATCGGTTCCGGTACAAAGTACGATTCCCGCTCCACGGGTGAACTGGAACGCTCCCTGGGGCTGTCCTCTGTCAGGATGGACAAAGACGGCAACCACAACATAAAAGTCGGTTTTGCGGAGCCAAGAAGTGACGGAGACAGCAATGCAAAGATCGCAAACATTCTGGAATACGGCAAACACGGTCAGCCTGCTAAACCTTTTTTGAAGCCAGCCAAAACAGCATCAAAAGCTGCCTGTGAGACAGCCATGAAGCAGAAGTTTCAACAGGAGGTGGATGAGCTGTGAGCCTGCTATCTGATTTGACAAACTTGGTTGAAACGCTGGATATTCCGGTGGAGACCGGGGTGTTTTCTGATACCGCACCGGACAGGTACCTGGTACTCGTACCGCTTTCCGATACCTTCGATATCCATGCGGATAATTCTCCGGGTATCGATGTCCAGGAGGTGCGTATCTCCCTATACACGAAGGGCAGCTACACCAAAGAGAAGAACGCTCTTATAAAGCTGCTGCTCTCTCACGACTTTACCGTAACAGGCCGAAGCTATATCGGCTATGAAACGGAAACCGGCTATCACCACTACAATGTGGATGTAGCTCATTATTACGAAATGGAGGATTGATTATGGCTACGATTGGCCTTGATAAGCTCTTCTACTCCAAAATCACAGAGGGTGAAAACGGTGATGAAACCTACGAAACCCCTGCACAGCTGGCAAAAGCCATGACCGCCGAACTTTCGGTGGAACTGGCGGAGGCTACACTGTATGCGGATGACGGAGCGGCGGAGATTGTAAAGGAATTCAAATCCGGCACCCTTTCCCTGGGTGTGGATGATATCGGTGCAACTGCAGCATCGGATTTGACGGGTGCGGTCATCGATGAAAATGGTGTCGTGATTTCCACCAGCGAGGATGGCGGTGCTCCCGTTGCGGTTGGCTTCCGAGCAAAGAAATCCAACGGCAAGTATCGCTACTTCTGGCTTTACCGAGTGAAGTTCGGAATCCCGGCTACGAACCTCACCACAAAGGGCGACAGCATCACCTTTTCCACTCCCACCATCGAGGGGACGATTCTGCGCAGGAACAAGGTGGACGCCCAGGGCAAGCACCCCTGGAAGGCAGAGGTCACCGAGGGCGACAAGGGTGTATCCACCGACACCATCACGAACTGGTACAAGCAGGTGTACGAGCCGTCTTATGCGGCACTGCCTGCAGCAGATTAAGGAGGACTAACAGATGGAACAGGAACGCTCAGCAAATATTCTGATTGGCGGTGAGGAGTACACTTTACTGCTCACTACCAAAGCCACAAAGGAAATCGCCGGACGGTATGGCGGTCTTGAAAACCTGGGTGAAAAGCTGATGAAATCCGAGAACTTTGAAATGGCGATCGGAGAAATCGTGTGGCTGATCACCCTCCTGGCAAACCAGTCTATCCTTGTGTATAACCTGAAAAACAAGGAGAATCCCAAGGATCTGCTCACCGAGGAAATGGTGGAGCTTCTCACTGCCCCTGCAGATTTGGCGGGCTACAAAACCGCCATCACCGAGGCTCTGTATAAGGGCACCAAGCGTAACATCGAAAGTGAGACCGATACAAAAAACGCACAAGTCGGGTAACAGACGAGGAACTGTTTACCCGGCTTCTTTATTACGGCATCGCTCACCTGCATCTTTCCATGGATGAGGTGTGGCTGATGCCGTTTGGTTTGCTCTTGGATTTGTGGGAGTGCCACAAGCAGTGGAACGGCCAAGCAAAGCCCAAGTGTGAGCACTTTATTGACGATATCATCCCGGATGGGATTTAAGGAGGAGGTGGTCATTTGGCGGATAATTTCGGTCTGAAAATCGGACTTGAGGGTGAAAAGGAATTCAAAAAAGCTCTGTCCGAAATCAACCAGTCCTTTAAGGTTCTGGGATCTGAAATGAAGCTGGTTTCCTCCCAGTTCGACAAAAATGACTCCTCCGTTCAGGCACTCACGGCAAGAAACGCTGTTCTGAACAAAGAGATCGAAGCCCAGAAGCAGAAGATTGAAACCCTTCGTTCGGCTCTCGACAACGCTTCCGCTTCCTTTGGAGAAAATGACCGCCGCACACAAAACTGGCAGATTCAGCTGAACAATGCCGAAGCCGCTCTTAACGACATGGAGCGGGAACTAAAGCAGAATCAGGATGCCATTGACGCAGCCGGTGATGAATTTCAGGATGCCGGAAAACAGGCGGACGGTTTCGGTGATGAGGTGAAAGGTGCGGCAGATGATGCCGACAAGTCCTCCGGCAAACTGGAAAAGGTCGGCTCTGTCATGAAGGGTGTGGCAGTTACCATCGGTGCTGCCGTTGCCGCTGCCGGAGCTGCGCTGGTAGGGCTGACAAAGAGTTTCCTCGACCTTGCCGAATCCACCCGTGAATACCGGGAGGATCAGGCGAAGCTGGATGCTGCCTTCCTCACCGCAGGATTTACCGCTGAACAGGCCGGTGAAGCCTACACCGGATTTTACTCCATTTTGGGTGAAGAAGACCGAAGTGTGGAGGCAGTCAACCATTTGGCGAAACTGTGCTCTACCGAAGAAGAACTGGCACAGTGGACAGACATAGCCGCCGGTGTCTGGGCTACATTTGGAGATAGCCTGCCCATTGAGGGTCTTACCGAAGCCGCCAATGAAACAGCGAAAACCGGACAGCTGACGGGCGTCCTGGCAGACGCGCTCAATTGGGCGGGAGTCAATGAAGAGGATTTCCAGTCTGCCCTAGACGGCTGCAACGCCGAGCAAGAACGGGCGGCACTGATTACCGATACCTTAAACGGTCTGTATCAGGAAGCCGCCGAGAATTACAAAGAACTTAATGGCGATGTGATGGACGCACAGCGGGCGCAGGCTCTGCTTACCGATGCCTATGCCCAGCTTGGCGCGATTGCAGAACCCACTATGACCACCTTGAAAACAATGGCGGCGGATGTGCTTACCGCCATGCTTCCCTTTGTCTCTCTGATGGGTGAAGGGCTGCAAGGAGTTCTGAACGGGACCGCCGGGGCTGCAGAAACCTTTGCGGAAGGTGTTTCCGGTGTGGTGGAGGTTTTGATGGAAAAACTGTCCACCATTCTTTCTATGCTTGGTGAGGCACTGCTTGCCAGCCTCCCGGTCCTTCTGGAGGTCGGCATCAGCATTATTACCACCCTGCTTACCGGAATTACCGAAGCCTTACCGGAACTGGCTGCCGCAGCCTTGTCCATCATTATGCAGCTGGTAAACAGCCTCATTGAACTGCTCCCTCAAATTCTGCAGGCGGCTGCACAGGTGATTGCTACCCTTGCGACCGGTATTGCAACAGCACTTCCCACACTAATTCCCACCCTGGTGCAGGTGGTCATTCAAATCGTACAGACCTTGATTGAGAACCTGCCTTTAATTTTGGACGCAGCTCTTCAGCTGATCACGGGATTGGCACAGGGGATCTTGAACGCACTGCCCGTGTTGATTGCGGCTCTGCCCGAAATCATCAACGGCATCGTGACCTTTTTATTGGATTCCATTCCGCAGATCATTGAAACCGGTATCCAGCTGTTGACCTCTTTGGTGGCGGCTTTACCGGATATCATTACTGCCATCGTGGAAGCGATCCCCCAGATTATTGACGGGATCATCAACGCTGTTTTGGATGCTATCCCGCTGATTATCCAGGCGGGCATGGATTTGCTGATCTCCCTTATCCAGGCATTGCCGCAAATCATCACAACCATCGTGCAGGCAATCCCGCAGATTATCTCCGGTATCGTAAACGCTGTCATCGGGAACATCGATAAGATCATTATGGCCGGTGTTCAGCTGTTCGTTTCACTCATTGAAAATCTCCCCACCATCATCGTGGAGATTGTGAAAGCCGTACCTCAAATCATCACCGGGATTGTAAAGGCGTTCGGATCGCTTATGTACAAAATCGTGGAGATCGGCGGCAACATTGTCAAAGGTCTGTGGGACGGTATTACCGGTCTTGCTTCCTGGCTTTGGGACAAGGTATCCGGCTGGATTTCAGGCATTTGGGATGGTATCTGCAGCTTCTTTGGCATCAACTCGCCTTCCAAAGAAATGGCTTGGGTTGGTGAAATGCTGGTGAAGGGCCTTGCCGGTTCCATCGACGACAAGGGTGATGAGGCGGTGAAAGCTGCAGAGGGCATGGCAAAAGATATCGACGGTGTGATGACCGACCTTGCCCACGATATGCAGACCGCTCTGCCTACGGACTTTGATGTGAGCGGCAATATCCGCTCTTCCGTTAGAGGCATTACCGGCGGCACTACCTCCGGGCTTTCCCTTGTGCTCAACATTACAAACTTTAACAATTACTCTACGGAGGACATCCGGCAGCTGACCAATGAGGTCATGGAAACTGCCAGCCAATTTGCAATGCGGAAAGGAGTGGTATTCGCATGACCTTTTTCACCTATAACGGGATCAGTTCCGCTGATTTCGGTCTGCATATTGAGAGCAAGAATATCTTTTCCGCACCGGAATATGATGTTTCTTTTCAGTCTATTCCCGGCAGAAGCGGTGATTTGATTGTTTCCAATAACCGCTTTGCCAATGTGAAGGTAAGCTACACCGTTTTTGTGAGAAGGAATACAGTCGAGGATTTGTCCGACCTGCTTCGTGTGGTAAAAGGCTGGCTCTACACGGAGCCTGACCGATATCACGAGATTACTGATTCCTACGATTCGCTGTATCTGCGGTATGGGGTGATCAGCGGCTCTCTGGATATTGAGGATCAGCTGAATAAAGTCGGCTGCTTTACGGTCACCTTCAACTGCAAGCCGTACCGGTACAAAAAGGACGGACTTCTGGAAACCCCGGTGACAAGCGGCAGCAGTCTTTTTAACCCGGAAGCCTTTTCCGCAAAGCCGCTTATCACTCTTACGGGGAACGGTGACTTTATGCTGACGCTTCAAAACGGCGGGTATAACCGTTCTTGGCAGTTCAAAGGCATCGAAAGCGGTATAACCTGCGACAGTGAGCAGATGAATTTCTACTTCGGAACACAGCTTCTGAACGAGAAGGTAACGGGTGAAGACTTTCCGCTGCTTCCGCCCGGAGAAACCGTCCTGACAGTATCCGGGGATACTGCGGTTACCGTTCAGCCAAGGTGGTGCTGCTTATGATTCCTGTTCTGTACCCGGCAAACAGCACCAGCTTCACCACCTTTGGATTGGGTACGCTCACGGATACGATTTCTTGTGAGGTCACAGAGGAGCGAAACGGTGTATTTGAATGCATACTCAAATATCCCATTACTGGTCAGCATTACAAGCTGATTGCAAAAGAGCGGATTATTAAGGCTAAACCCAACGATACAGGAGAGCCGCAAGCGTTCCGTATCTACCGGATGACCAAGCCGCTGAACGGTGTAGTGACGGTATATGGCCAGCACATTTCCTATGACCTTGCCAATGTCCCCGTTATGCCGTTCTCGGTGGAAAGCCGTTCTCCGGCATTGCTTTTGAATCAGATCCTTGCCGGGGACAGCCGCTTCACGGGTTGGACGGACTACTCGGAGGCAAAAGAGTTCTCCGTCACAACCCCCAAAAGCGTCCGAGCCTGTCTGGGTGGTACGGAAGATTCCATGCTCTCTAAATGGCACGGTGAGTTTGAATGGGACAACTTTACGGTAAAATTCCATTCGCATCGCGGTGAAAAGACCGGAGTTGTCATAGAATACGGCAAAAACCTCACTTCGCTGGAACAGGATGAGGATAACAGCGGCGTATATACAAAACTACTTCCTTACGCTGTATATACACCGGAGGGTTCGGAAACAGAGACGGTTGTCACGCTTCCGGAACAAACACTCCCCATTGTGTCTGAGGAAATGGTGCGAAGCAAAACGCTCATACTTGACCTGACAGACAGGTTTGAGAGCGGCATCGAAATCACCGAGGATGCTTTGCGGGCGGCTGCAAACGAATATATCAAAGCAAATCCTCTGGGAGCAACCATTCCCACCGTCAAGGTGGCGTTTGAACCCCTATGGAAACAGCCGGAGTATTCTGCACTCCTGGAGCGTGTGCGTCTTTGCGACTCTGTCACCATTCGGCACACCGCCCTTGGGGTAAACGTCTCCGCAACCGTGATTGAAACCGTGTATGACTCCCTTGCAGAGCGGTATGTGAGCATTACCCTGGGAAACGAAAAATCCAGTATGATTACCACGCTCTCCGAGGTACAGTCCTCTGTTGGAAAAGTAGAGTCAGCGGTTGACCGTTTTCCTAAACTCCTGCAGACCGCCATCAGCAACGCCACCTCGCTGATTACCGGACAGACCGGAGGCTATGTGGTGTTACACGGGGACGAAACCGGGCGGCCCTATGAACTCCTTATTTTGGACGCTCCCGCTATTGCAGATGCCGTTAATGTTTGGCGATGGAATGTAAATGGGTTAGGGTTTTCCAGAAACGGTTACAACGGTCCGTACGAAACTGCCATCACCACCGATGGTCAGATTGTTGCCGACTTCATTACCTCCGGCTCTCTGATTGCCAACATCATCAAGGCAGGGGTCATCCAATCACAGGACGGCTCCTCCTGGTGGGATTTGGAGAGTGGAGAGGTCATGTTCAGCGCTTATGCCACCACAGATTCACTGGAGGAAGTCGGCAGTCGGATCAGTCAGTTCCAGCAATCTGTGGACGGGCTGAACAGCTATGTGGCCAGCATGACAGAATCTATGGAAAGTGTCACCGGCGATTTGGTTGAGGAGCAGAAAAATATTCGGCTCATCGAAGGTCAGATGTCTGAACTTCAGCAAACCGTGGGTGGACTTTCCCTTTCTGTGCAGGAACAATATTCCGGCGGCATTAACTTCGTGCGAAACTCAGCAGGGCTGAATGGATTATCGGATGATTGGACCTATGCGGGGACCATCACCGCTCAGCAAGGTGCCGAAACAAAAAACAGCACGGTATCCAACTCCTGTTTTCAGCTTAACGCATACAGCACATTGACCCAGGTGGTAGACAGCATTGTGCCGGGGCAGTCATATCGGCTCACGGTAAAGGCTAAGAAAACCTCTACCTACAACGCCTATGTCCGGGCTATTATCAACGGCGATACGGAAATTGACCTGTTCAACAATTCGGACACCTTTGAGTGGACAGAGTTCTCATCTGTGCTACCAGGCGTGCAGGACAGTGTGATCACCATCAAAATCTATTCCCGTGACGCCAGCCTGTTTATTTCGGATATCATGCTGACCGAAGGTACCACACTGCACAAGTGGACACCCGCACCCAACGAAATCTACACCGCAGAGGTTAAGATCGACCGGCACGGCATTGAAGTATCCAATTCCAGTTCCGCTCAACGGACGGTGATCAACAACACAGAGTTTTCCGGTTACTACAACGATGAGAAGATATTCTCCCTTAACAAGGATGAAACCATCACAAAGAAAACGACCGTAGACGGTGAACTGACGGTGGGAAAGACAAAATTCGTACCGATGGCGACCGCTTCACAGGGACTCAATATTGTCATTTTGGATTAAAGGAGGCGAACTATGGCTCTTAGCGGTACTTTTCAAAATTATCCTGTGTCCAGCTTTGGGCTGTACTGTGAGTGGCGCGGCACACAAAGTGTAACAGGTAACTATACTGACATCACGCTTAAAGTGTATTTATCATATTACACCTTAAGTGTCGGTGCCAGAAGCGACTCCACCATCTCCATCAACGGGGCGAGCGAAACCTATACCGCTCCCGCCATTGATGATTACAGCAGCGGCTGGAAGAAAAAACTTCTGAAAACCAAGACAGTACGGGTCAATCACAATGCTGACGGAACAAAATCCGGTGTATCACTTTCCGCTTCCTGGCGGTTTTCTGGTACCTATTCCGGGGTGTCCATCGGAACGATTACTGCATCCACCTCGGTGACGCTCAATTCCATCGATCGAAGCGCACCCACGGTTTCGTGTTCTGTAACCGGCATTACCGCCAATGGATTTAAGATATCCGGCTCTTCCTCCGCAACCTCGGACATCTGGCAGTACAGTCTGAACGGGGGCAGCACATGGACACAGTTTTCCACTACTGCGGGAACTTCGGCAAGCATTACCCTTTCATCCCTTTCACCAAACACATCCTATTCTGTTCGGGCTCGGGCAAGAAAGAAATCCAACCAGGTATACGGAACTTCCGGTACAATAACCGCTAAAACTCTGGGCGGTGCGGTGATTGCAAGCTGTTCTAATTTTGCTGCCGATGCCTCAAGCGTTACCCTTTCCATGCGGGTGACGGTGTACAACGCATCCTACACCAACTACATCACCATCAAAAACGGAAGCACCACCTATCTTTCCCTGGCGGGCAGAACCTGGGCAACCGGCACTTCCGATAGAAGTATCACGCTCTCTGCTGCGGAACGAACCACGCTGCTTAACGCCATGGCAAACCTGAAATCCTTTACCGCCACCATTCAGCTGGTTACCAAAAGCGGCACGACGCAGATTGGCAATGCATCCACCTGCACTTGTACAATCAGCACCACACAGTCGGCTTCAGGTCCTACGATTTCCGGTTTTACCTTTGCAGACACCTATGCAACCACAACGGCTATTACCGGTAATGACCAAGTGCTGATCCAGGGGTATTCCAAACTCACGGTAACCCCAGGTACAGCTACGGCAAAGAACGGTGCTTCCATTGTTTCCTACTCGGCTGTGTGCAGCGGAGTGACAAAATCCAACACAACCGGTGCAGCCTTGACTCTTGGGGAGATCGGGACATCCGGCACAAGGGACATTACGCTGACGGTGACGGATTCCAGAGGATACACGGCTTCCGTCACAAAGAGCGTAACCGTGGTGGCTTATTCAAAGCCGAAGGTCAATTCTGCATCACTGCGGCGAACCAATGACATCGAAACAGAGATGCAGCTTGTCTTTGACGGCAGCATTTCTCCCATCACGGTGGGCGGCACGCAGAAAAACAGCCTGTTGTATGTACGGTACCGATATAAGCTGACCAGTGCAACTTCCTACAACACCTACACCAGCATTCTCGGCTCCGTTACTGCGAACGGCACCGGCTTTTCCTTTTCCAACTTGGAACTGTGCAACCTCAATTCCGAGTCATCTTATGATTTCCACTTGCAAATTCGGGATAAGTTGGATTCACTTACTTCACTGGATTTGTACTTTGTGGTATCTCAGGGAACCCCGCTTGTGGCATTGCGTAAAAAGATGGTAGGAATCAATACACCAAACCCGGAAACTGCACTTCATGTGGTGGGAGACGTAAAGGTAGAAGGTGCGTTATCCGCAAGCACACTAAGTGGTTCTCTTCCTGCTGGGAATCTTACTGGTACGCTGCCTATCAGTAAAGGCGGCACCGGGGCAACCACTGCTTCTGGGGCGGCGAGCAATCTCATCAGCAGACAGATCATCTCGCCCGGAGCGGTCAATGTAGGCAGCAATCGATATTATACCAGCGACAGCTATGGTATCGACATGAACAACTCCGATATGATTGGCATAAACGGCCTGTACTTTCAAGATGCCGTTGACTCTGCTGGCGAAGGGATCAATTTTTACAGAAGTTCCACCACCTGGGACAGGTTATATGCCTATGGTGGTGTCTTGTATTTTGCGCCAAATATTGCGTCGTCAACGCACCCTGGAACTCGGTACACAGTTTATCATTCAGGCAATACTGTTGCTGTGGCTGACGGTGGTACCGGGGCAAGCAGCGCGGCGTCTGCCAGAACCAATCTTGGAATCGCCGCTACCTCACTCTACAACGGAACCCTGACCAGTGGCAGCATTACTTTCAACTATGGAAACTACAATTTTTACATTATCATCGGAAGGCCGAGTAGTACGGCTTCCCGTGTTTCCCTGGTTGTCCCGAAAATTATGCTAACCACATCCGCTGTTTCGTTCCAGATTGCCGACGAAACGAACTATAAATCCTTCAATCTTTACTACTCCGGGTCCACGGTAACATTGGCGATACAAGGCGGCAGCGGTCAAATCAATCGTGTGTTTGGAGTCAACTAAACGGGAGGTTCTATGAAAGTATTACTGAATGAAGCGGGATATGTAGAAAGCTATGCTCTGGAAGGAGAACTGCTGGGAGCGGTCGAATGCGATCCCCCCGAAGATATCACTGTGTTTGAAACGCACTTTGCTGCCTTTCGCATCCGTGACGGTACTCTCGTGAAGGATAAAGAGCAGCTCGATTCGCTTTGCGAAGTAGAGACACTAAACGGCTACCGAAAGCAGCGGGAAAAGGACTGTTTTCCGATCATCAATCGGGGGGAACTTTGGTATAAAAGGTTGACCGACCTGCAGCGCGAAGAACTGCAGCTCTGGTACCAAGCGTGGCTGGATGTAACCAAAACACAGACGATTCCGGTCAAACCGGAATGGTTGAAATAAGGAAATCAGCACTCCGAAACGGAGTGCTTTTTTCATAGCTATTTTCTTTCAAAAAAGGAGGTCAAATCAATGAAATCTATCTGGACTGGCATTCAGATTGCTTTCTCTGCACTGGGAGGATTCCTTGGATGGTTCCTCGGCGGTGCGGACGGTTTTCTTTATGCCCTGATTGCCTTTGTGGTCATCGACTACATCACCGGAGTGATGTGTGCCATTGCCGACAAGAGCCTATCCAGCGAAGTCGGCTTTAAGGGAATTTGCCGTAAGGTGCTGATTTTCACCTTGGTGGGTATCGGAAACATTATCGATGTGTATGTGCTGGGTGAAGTAGGTGTTCTGCGTACTGCAGTAATCTTCTTCTATCTGTCCAACGAGGGCGTTTCTCTTTTGGAAAACTCCGCACATCTGGGACTGCCTATTCCCGAAAAACTAAAAGAAGTGCTTCAGCAGCTTCATAAAAAGGAGGACGAGTAAATGAATCTCAACAAACTCATATTCACGGAAAACGCCTGCTACAAAGCTGGCAGAAAGATTACTGTCAAGGGCATTATGGTGCATTCCACCGGTGCCAACAATCCCTGGCTGAAACGCTATGTCGGCCCAGATGACGGAAAGCTGGGTAAAAACCAGTACAACAACCACTGGAACACCTATCATCCCGGCGGAAGAGAGGTCTGCGTCCACGGCTTTATTGGAAAGCTGGCTGACGGAAGTGTGGCAACCTATCAGACGCTGCCCTGGGAGCACCGTGGATGGCATGCAGGCGGTTCTGCCAACGATACGCACATTGGCTTTGAAATCTGTGAGGACGGGCTTTCTGATAAGACCTACTTCAACAAGGTCTACAAGGAAGCGGTGGAGCTTTGTGCGTACCTTTGCAAGCAGTACGGTCTGACCGAACAGAACATCATCTGCCACAGTGAGGGCTACAAGAAAGGTATCGCATCCAATCATGGTGATGTAATGCACTGGTTTCCCAAACACGGCAAGAGCATGGATACCTTCCGAGCAGATGTCAAAGCTCTGCTTAGTGGCGGTACTTCTGAGCCTTCCACAAAGCCTGATACAGGCACGACCATCAAAACGGGTGACCTTGTTAAGATCACAGGTACCAAGTATTATGGCGGACAGACCATTCCCACCTGGGTGAGAAATCAAAACTGGTATGTACAGGAGGTTTCCGGTGATCGTGCTGTCATCAACAAGAACGAGAGCGGTACGAATGCTATCATGTCCCCGGTTCGTGTGTCTGATCTGGCTCCTGTGAACGGTAGTGGTGCCACTACTTATCGCGTCCACACCGTGGCCAAAGGTGACACCCTTTGGGGTATCGCCGTCAAATACCTTGGAAACGGTACACGCTACAAGGAAATCAAGGCCCTCAACGGTCTGACCTCCGATGTGATTTACAGTGGTCAAAAGCTGAAAATTCCAAACTAATCATGAAGCCCATCGAACTGTTAAGATTCGGTGGGCTAATTTTTTTGATTTTTCGTTCAAGACAGTCATTTTCCTCCAGTGGGTAGTGAGAGGGTCCCTCTCAGATCGGAGGATGATCTCATGACCAATGAGCAAAGAGAAAAGATAATAACCCTGAGACATCAGAACTTCGGATATACAGCGATTGCCAACAGCGTCGGCCTGTCAAAGGATAGCGTCAAAGCCTACTGCCGCTCCCACGGCCTCGCTGGCGAAAAAGCCAAGAGCCACAGCCTTGCGGAGGTTCCAACGCAGCTTTGTCTGAACTGCGGAAAGGTGCTAATCCAACTCTCTGGACGAAAACAGAAGAAGTTCTGCTGTCAAGAGTGTAGGACAGCATGGTGGAATGCTCATCCAGAAGCCGTAAAGCAGAAGGCCATCTATAGCTTTACTTGCCCAAAGTGTGGGAAGGAGTTCACAGCCTATGGTAACGTCAAGCGCAAATACTGCTCCCATTCCTGCTATATTGCGGCTCGGTACAAAGGCGGTGATGTCTGATGAGCAAGGAGGAACTCCACAATGACATGCTCTATCATGCAGCGATTTCAATGGCAAAATCCATGCTCGAAAAGGACCTGATCACCGAGGAGGAATATGCTGAGATTGATACAATTCTGCTCGAAAAATACCGACCATATTTGGGCACATTATTATCCGAAAACGCTTGATATTCCTGCCTTTTAGAGTGATATATAGACACTACCCAAAGGAGGGATTTCATTGAAAACAGTAGAGAAAATCGAGCGAAAACTGCCGGTTCTGAAAACAAGAAAGAGAGTCGCTGCCTACGCAAGAGTGTCGATAGAATCCGAGCGGATGCAGCACTCGCTTTCTGCACAGGTGAGCTATTACAGCGCACTGATTCAAAAGAACCCCGAATGGGAATACGCTGGCGTTTTTGCAGATTACGGGATCTCCGGCACCGGCACCAAAAAGCGTGAAGAGTTCAATCGCATGCTGGCTGAGTGTGAAGCCGGAAACATCGACATCATCCTCACCAAGTCGATCCAGCGGTTTGCGAGGAACACTGTGGATCTTTTGAACACAGTCCGGCACCTAAAGGATCTCGGCATTGAGGTTCGCTTCGAAAAGGAAAATATCAATTCCTTGAGTGGTGACGGAGAGCTGATGCTTTCCATCCTCGCTTCTTTTGCGCAGGAAGAGAGCCGCAGCATTTCGGAAAACGTCAAATGGGGCATGATAAAGCGATTCAAGCAAGGCATTCCCAACGGCAAGTTCTCGATATTCGGATATGAGTGGCAGGATGACAAGCTGGTCATCATTCCGGAGGAAGCCGAGATCGTCCGCTGGATGTATGCTGAGTATATGAAAGGCGCATCACGCATAGAAATCGGCAGAGCCCTGATGCAACGAGGCATTTATACCCGGCAAGGAAAGCCGTGGGTGGACTCCAATGTGAAGGTCATCCTAACAAACATCACCTACACAGGGAACATGCTTTTCCAGAAGGAATACTGCGAAGACCCCATCACCAAACACCGCAGAAAGAATTACGGCGAGCTTCCACAGTACTTCGTCGAGGATACTCACGAAGCCATCATCCCGATGGATGAGTGGCAAGCGGTACAAGCCGAGTTCAAGCGCAGACGAGACCTTGGCCCCTTCGGAAATAAGTCGCTGAATCTCTCGGCCTTCTCCACCAAGATCACTTGCGGCTGCTGCGGCAAGCACTACCGCCACAGCGGAAAGCGAAACACCGCCGGTGAGGTTTACTACATCTGGACTTGCCAGACAAAAAGCCAGAAAGGTGCGTCAGCTTGCCCGTCAAAGAACATACCGGAGAAGATGCTCCAGAACACCGCTGCCAAGGTGCTGGGCCTTGACGAATTTGATGAGGATGCTTTCAGCAAGCAGATTGAGGAGATCATCGTCATTGGAGACGACACCTTGACCTTCCGCTTTTACGACGGCCACGAAGTCACGACCAAATGGCAGTCAACCGCCAAGACCGACTGGTGGACAGACGAGCGCAGAAAGATCTGGGGAGAACGGCACAAGCGTAAGGACACCAATCCCAACAAGCACCTTTTCTATGAGTTCACCGGCTTCATAAAGTGCGGCTGCTGTGGTGCCAATTACCGCTGCCAATCTGGAAAGCGTAAGGACGGCACCCCGACACGGTCTTGGTACTGCATCGGCCCAAAGGATCAGTGCCACAACCCCGGCATCCGGGACGAGACCATGAAGCGGCTGGTGATTGACGTCCTCGGCCTTGACGAATTTGACGAGGCTGCGATGGATGCACAGATTGAAAGCGCCGCAATCCTCGACCACACGGTTACATTCCATTTCCGGGACGGTCACACCGAATCCAGAGACTTCTTGGATAAACGTCACGGCACTCCTTGGACCGAGGAGCGACGGGAAAAAGCAAGAGAATCAATGAAGGCTGCTTGGACAGACAAACGCAGGAAGGCAATGAGCGAAAGAATAAAGAAAATAAGGAGCGAAAAGAAATGGCCAAAACCGTAACCACAATACCGGCGACGCTGTCACGCTTCACGTCGGCACCGATCAACAGTAAAAAGAAGCGACGTGTGGCAGCCTACGCTCGTGTCAGCACCGACAATGAAGAACAGCTGACCAGCTACGAAGCGCAGGTCGATTACTACACAAACTATATCCAAGGGCGGGACGATTGGGAGTTCGTCAGCGTCTATACTGACGAGGGAATCACCGGGACGAACACTAAAAAGCGTGAGGGATTCAAGAGCATGGTAGCCGACGCCCTTTCTGGAAAGATCGACCTGATCATCACGAAGTCGGTCAGCCGTTTTGCCAGAAACACGGTTGACAGCCTTACCACCATCCGCTCCCTGAAAGAGCACAATGTGGAGTGCTATTTTGAGAAGGAAAACATCTGGACCTTTGATGGCAAGGGTGAGCTTCTTTTGACGATCATGTCCTCGCTGGCACAGGAGGAATCCAGATCCATTTCCGAGAACTGCACATGGGGCCAGCGGAAGCGGTTTTCAGACGGCAAAGTCACGGTGCCATTCAAGCGGTTTCTGGGCTATGACATGGGTCCAGACCACAACCTCGTGGTCAACCCGGAACAGGCCAAACTGGTCAAGCGTATCTATGGGATGTTCCTTCAAGGGCAATCGCCATTTCAGATTGCTCGGATTTTGACCGAAGAAGGCATTCCTTCGCCCGGCGGCAAGGACCATTGGAATCCCAGCAACATCAAGAGCATTCTCACGAACGAAAAATACAAGGGTGATGCGCTATTACAGAAGTCCTTCACAGTCGATTTCCTGACCAAGAAGAAAAAGGCCAACGAAGGCGAAATTCCGCAGTATTATGTCAAAGATAACCATGAGGCCATCATCGATCCAGAAACCTTTGAGATAGTGCAGACTCTGATGGCCACCCGCCAAAAGGGCCGGAATCGTAAGAGTTCGGTCAGCATTTTCTCCAGCAAGATCAAGTGCGGCGACTGTGGCAGCTGGTACGGTCCGAAAGTCTGGCACAGCAATGATGCCTACCGGAAAGTGATCTGGCAATGCAATCATAAGTTCGATGGACAGAAATGCACCACACCGACGCTCACCGAAGAGGAAATAAAAGAACTGTTTCTCCGGGCCGCCAATCAGGTGATTGACCAGAAGGAACAGTTTATAGCCATATATGAGCAAGTCCTTTCAAAGAGTCTCGACACTACGGCCTTTGAGGGAGAGCTGACTGAGCTGGAAGCTGAGATCAACATCGCTGCCGAGCTCATCGAGGAGTGCATCAAAGAAAACGCTCACGTAGCCCTCGATCAGGCTGAATACCAGAAACGCTACGACGGTCTGGTAACCCGGTTCGATAAAGCCAAGGCTCGACACACCGAGGTCACCGACCTGATTGCCGAGCGCACGGCCAGAAGACACCAGATCGAAACCTACCTGCAGGAGCTGCGGAGCCGGGAGCCGCTGACGGAATTCCGGGAAACCGACTGGTTGGCAATGGTCGATTACATCACTGTCTACAGCAAGGACGACATCCGGGTGACCTTCAAGGACGGAACCGAGATCAAGGCATGAGCCCATAGACGCAGAAACGCCTCTGAACCACATCGGCTCGGAGACGTTGTTTCTCTATTCAGGTTAGAAGATTTTCGGCAACAGCACATGGCCTTTTGCTTTCTCCTCTTTGTATTTCTGCCACTCTTCGTATTCTTTATTCGTGATTTGCTCCATTACACTTTCTCCTATAAAAACAGCCGGGATACCCCGACTTCCACAACTTACCCCTCAAATGCCTACTTACCCCTCAAGCGACAAAATCAGCAGAGGAATAATTAAATTGTATCAATCTCGGTGTTTTTATATCTATAAAGACGTAATCTTTGATACAGGCCCGGTCGCCGGAAAAGTGTATAAAAATAGCGAAAACCGCAGGAAACAAGGCGTTTCTTGCGGTTTTCGCTGTAGTTGTCGTTATTCAATTAGCCTCACCAGCAGCCATCCGGAGCGCGGCTGTAGCCGGTGCAGGAGCTCCTGAGCAACGGACTCAAGGAAAAATTAAAAGGTATACCAAAATTAAAAGGTTCAGGGAAAATTAAAAGGTTTTGTTATATGCGAAAGATTTTCACCAAGGCATTGAATATAGCCTCAACTTCATCCTCGGTATTTGCCTTTCCAAGCGAGATACGAATTGTTCCTTTGGCATAACTGTCTTCAAGTCGGATTGCCTGTAGGACATGTGAAACCTCAGTGCTTTTACTGTTACAGGCAGAACCTGTAGAAACACAGATTCCGTTCAAATCCAAACGATGCAAAATGGCTTCCCCCTCAATTCCGGGGAATGATAAGCTCACAAGACCCGGAAGTCTGTCTGCACCACCGTTTCTGGTATATTGGATGCCTGTATTATCCAGCATATCGACGAGCTTAGATTCCAGCCCCCTAACATGCTTTACATTCTCTTCAAGGGCATCGCAGTTGTTTTTCAGCGCCACCGCCATTCCTACGATACCCGCAATGTTCTCCGTCCCTGCTCGTAATCCGGATTCTTGAGCACCGCCATCAGAATACGGTAGGATTTCAATCCCATTTCGGATGTAAAGGAACCCCACACCTTTAGGGCCATTAAACTTATGTGCGGACGCAGAGAGCATATCCACGCCAAGGTTATGAACATTGATTGATATATGGCCTACCGCCTGAACCGCATCTGTATGGAAGAGAGAGCCGTTTTCATGCGCTACGTCACATAATTCTTTGATTGGCTGAACGGTTCCGATTTCGTTGTTTGCAAACATCACAGAGGTGAGATAGGTCTGACTGGTGATATATTTTTTCAGAATCTCAGCAGTGATATAGCCCTCTTGTGACGGCCACATATAAGCTACGGGATACCCCAGTCGTTCGAGAGCTTCACACGGGTGTAGTACCGCGTGGTGCTCAAATGCGGAAGTGACGGTAGCATATTTACACGTATTCGATAAGGCCGAACCCTTTATAGCCCAGTTGTCGCTCTCAGTCCCCCCAGATGTAAAGAAGATTTCTTCTGGTGATGCTCCAATACAAGAGGCTATCGTTTCCCTTGCATCTCGCAATGCTTTTTTCGGCAACCGGGCAAAGGCATACGGCTGCGATGTGTTCCCATATTCATCCACAAGGAATGGCTTCATTGCCTCAAACGCAGCAGGGTCTAAGCGAGTTGTCGCTGCGTTATCCGCGTAAATCAATCTGCTCATAATCAACACCTTACAGGTAGTTATATTGAATGTCCGGAATGTCCTTCTTACCAGGAACATTAAATTCCTTCGGGTCTATAATGCAAAGCTGCTTTTTGATAACGCTCCGCATTTCTTTCGCAGGTTCCAGACAATACTTAATAAACTCGTCAGCCGGTATATCCTCCTTGCATGTAGCATTGGGATAAAGCAGCTTCACAAATGCAGTGCAAAGTCTCTTGATTGCAGTTAGGTCGCGCTTGTCAGGCTTTGCAGGAACCGCTAAGCACTCATCCACAATTGTTGTGTATGTCAAATCATCGCGGAGAAGGTGAAGCACTTCGGCAAAGTATTCTGTATTAAGTGCCCAGCCATTTGCTACGAGCCCTTGATGCATTCTTGGAATCTCCCAACCGGGGATAAATCCATGAAAGCGGTCAAGCGATGCAGACTCGCTAAAAACGCTGCTGACTTCTTCCATCATGTTTTCGTTGACATTAAAACGACTGGCATTAATATTGCCGAGCACAATCACTCCAGCATCAGCGACTACCTGCGCATCAAATCCCTGGACTTCACCGAACTCCATATAATCCTTCAGCGCCGTCTGAATTTGGCTGGGCTTGTCAAATGTCATGGACTGAATTTCATCAAAGCCGACGAAATCAAAACGAGTCAGCAATCCACCAGTTTTTTTCTGATTATCATAGATAAGGGAGGCTCTCGATACGGTACCGCCAGAAATCAGCCATCCACGCTTGCTGATTTTTTGATAAACATAGCTTTTTCCTGTGCCCTTTGGGGCAAGTTCCATCAAGTTTAACCGTTTCTCCACGAAGGGTAGCAGCCGACGAAGGAAGCACAGTTTTTGCTGTTCAGAATCGTATCCATTCGGATTATAGTCTGCTGCTGAAATCAGCACATCAATCCACTCGTCAATTGTGAATGCTCTTCTGGCTTCTTTATAAAACTCCAAATCCACCGTATATGGGCAAAACGGGCTGTACTCGATGAGCTTTATGACGCCCTTGCCTTGACGCGAAGAGAAGTCCTTGCCCCAAATCAGCTCAACAATGCCCCAGTTTTCACTTTCTTTAAGGAGCGTTTCTTTCCACCGAGCTACAACGTCGTTGGTTACCTCGCCAGATGCGCCCGCTCTCGAGCCGCCGAAATCTGGGAGTTCAAACAGAGTCTTCCCGGTCTTGACATCGACGTTTACACGAATCCTGGCCAAGAAGCGAACGGTCTCTCCGTTTACCATTTCAAACTTAAACTGCTCAAAATCTTCACGGCTCGGAATGTACTGACGAATATATCTCAGCACGCTGTCATAGTCAATGACTCCGTCGTCATCCGAAAACTTCATCACAAGCCAGTCTCGCATATATGATGGCAGGCTCAAGTTGGAAAAGAACTCTGTCCTTTCTGGATTTTTCAGCACTACCATGTCAGCAAAAACATCGCGCACTTTATTTTCCAGCATTATGGTTCCTCCTCCCACTACAGAAACAGTGTACACCCCTGTTCCTTAAACTCTTGAATTTTTATTTCCAGGTCTTCTTTCGTGCATTCCAAGTATTCTGCCAAGCAGTCAATACAGTAGAAATCCTCCGTGTCCGTGCCCAGCAACTTTTTGCACAAAGCGACCTCATCTTTTTTGAGTGCCTTACCACACTCGCAACATTCAAATTTTTTTCTCATAGCTCCATTCCACCAAACGGGTCATCGTTCTTGCTGATACCAGGGGTTTTAACCTTTAGCGTTACGGCAGGGAGAAGACGTCCGTTTGCTACCACCGAAAGGACAATATCTTCTTCTGAGACCCCATCCAAGATAATGCGCCAAGTCCCATCGGTGTTCATCGCGCAGGTAGCCTCATTGTTCCCAAGCGATACTTCAAGCGTAGAAATCGGACGGCTGAACGTAAGAGTCGATTCGACATGGCCGTTTTTCTTTGTTACGAAGGAACTCCTTGGTTTGCACGTTACAGGTGGAAGCGGCTGTTTCCTCTTTATTACAATAACCGAAACCAGTCTTTCCTCTACTGTGTTTCCACCGTGAATCTCACCGACAACGTCATGTTCATCCGTGTTGCCGCCCGCAGCATTTCCACTTACGGAAAAATGCTGATAGTTATCCATTACCAGATAGTGCTTCCCATTCGAGGTAGCAGGTACTGTGCTGGGCAAGGATAACACATCACCAGCATTATCACCAAGCTCACAAAATCTGCCAAAGCTATGAACTGTAGATTTTTTGGGAGCCGTAATTGCAACGACATTTTCCTCATGAAATGCGAGTGCTGCAAATCGGCTGCTTCCGTGGTCACCAGTAATAACCACATATTCGTGGTTTTCTAAGAGCTCCTCGACTTTCTTGGCAGCTTCAGAAAAAACAGACAGCTGATGGACAATGCAGGAGTAGTAACTCTTGTCGTCCGGCATACCCTTATGTGAAAAAGAATCCAACCTGTCCCATTTAATTGTCAGAGGGTCGTGCTCATCCCACTGATGGTTGTATTCTGTTTCCGTGGGCAAGAGTGCCGTAGCCAGCTTCACAGGCTCTGGAACGATGCCCCTTGCCTTTAGTTCATGAAGAAACAATGGCGTGTATTCTGTTCCGAACCCATCAATCCAGAACGACACACAATCTTTCCCTTGCAGTTTATGCATTAGTTTGTATCGCGCATCGAACCGCTCAAAGGACATTTTGACCGGATACTCACCCGGATATCGGTTGATGAGTTTATTCTTTCGATACCATGCCATGTACTCATCAACGGCTTCGTCACAGCCGGATTCGTCTTTCATATACGACGCTAAAGCTGGGAAGTTATTCTCCAGCAGTTCGGTCGCAATTGCGCTCGGCTCTGCGCCACTGCGAAGCATATTGCTGATAACCTTAACAGCGTATGTTTTTTCTTCGTGGGTCTGGTAAGTGAGCAACTTTAGCTTTGTTTCATCTAAAGGCAGTTTGTCCATGAGAGCGAAATAGGCGTCATCGAAATCATGGAATGACAGCGCTCGAACAGCGGCCATCCGCTCTTGAATCCAGCGTTCGCTTCTATTGGAAAGCAGTAATATTTCATCCCGTATTTTTTCTGGAATCTCTGAAGCGTTGGATGCCTTTTTACAAACATAGCTATAATACTCGTCGGTAGGATAAACACGATACCAGAGCCAGACGAGATTTTTCTGAAAGTCGTTTAGCGTATTCCACCTCGCTGCAACAGAGACAAAGTCAAACTCCGTAACATTCAGTGCATCAAGGACAATTCTCTCGAACGGAACCTTTTTAGCAGCGAACTGAGATGCATAACTTACAGCGCGACTCCAGAAATCATTGTTCTGCCATTTTTCAACAAGCACATTGCCGTCCACAAGGATATCCGAAAGATATCTGAAGGGGCTATCAATGGGCTTAATGTTTACCGTGCCATAGGACGTTTCTACGTTCCCATATTGGAGGGTCACGATTGAGCAGGGTACATTTCTGCTTAGAATGACTTGCCAGTCCCGGAACCATGCGGTCAAGTTATCTGCATCAGGATTAATGGCTTCTTTAAATTTAGGAGAATATACAGATATGCTGTATGTTTCGCCTGATGGCGTAGAATCAAGCGTCCAAACGAAATCTTGCTGACGCTCATCAACTGCGCCAATAATCCGGTCAAAAACATCTCTGCAATTGAACACCGGAATAATCACTCTGGTCTTTGATGCCTCCGGCTGTTGTGATTCCCAAAACGCTCTGAACTGACGATGTTCAGGATTGAGCTCACGCTTAGTACAGATGCGCAGATACTCGCCCACAGAAAGCAGCAATACATGCTGTCCCTCACACTCGGATAATTTTTGCCGAATCTTGTCAAACTGAGGAACTGTATCTGGCGCACGGCAAAAATCAGCCACGTTCATCGTGACGTCGCAGATTCCCTTCAGCTGATGCTCAAGAACAGAGTATTCGTTTAGATTCTCTACGAATATAATCCGCACAGGGAATCTGGAACCAAAGCTACGTTCCTGGCTGAGTTTTTCCTTGATTTCAGCAATCGTCACGATTTAACCTCCTCACTTAATAAACAGCGTATAAAGGTCGGGATTCTCGTCGAGAAGCTGTACGACCCGGTCACGCAGCTGAGCTTCCGGCATAGACTTCACTTTTTTCTTTGCTTCCCCACAGAATTTATCGCGCAGGAAAGCATCGATGGTCTTCCTGATTTCTCCGACCTTGTTGGGCCAAGAATACACATCGGCAGTCAGTTTTGCATTGGTCTTCAGCCGGGAGACCAGAACTGCTCCAGAGGATTCAAATGCGCTCCGGTAGCTCTCGCCAATTTGAGAGATAAAGCAATTCATGATAGAAGCCTTATCCTTCAAAATGCTGATAGTATGTGTTTCAAAATACTGCGTAGCATTATGCAAAGCTGTATTATCGGCAAGTTTTCCGTCCTGAACGGTCTTTAATACCGTGATGTGCGGGAGAGCTTCATCGCCAACCACCCATTGGATGGGTACGGCATAGTTTGCGCACCAGAGTGCGATAGTTTCAAAGCCACCGCTCTGCTCCGTCCATAGCTGCTGAATACGAACTTTGTTTCTATTATAGGCCACTTTGTTGAGCTGAGCATCAATGCGGGAATCGAAGTCCGCAGCCGGAGAGTTGTAGCTTACGGCCTTCAGCGATTTATAGATGCCATCCAGCTCTTCGTCCGTACAATTGTGCCCATGGGATTCCATATAATGCTGAAGAATCGGTTTAGAGGAAGAAACAAAGCCCCAGACTTTTTGAGCATCTGCTTTCAAAAGGCCGGTGTATTTTTCCCGGTCTTCAAGCTCGATTTTCGACCACTGCGTGGTAGAAATCGCCCTCATTGCCTGTAATGCAGGAACCCAAGCGTAGTCCATCTTCTCAATGACAGTACCGGGAACCTTCATGTGGTCAAAGGCGTTGGCAATATCGTCACCAAGGAGCTTGATGCTCTTGCGTTTCACATTCAATGCATCATTCAAGATGGCGACAGCGCGGTACTCAACACAGAGCTCGGCCAGCTTTTCCTCCACCTGTTCTTCTGTCCAAGTAGAAACCTGGCCTTGCATCATTTGATGTATTGCGTCAAAAAGGTCGTGGCTCGTAAGGCCGATGACTTTTTGCAGCTTCTGAAGCTCCGCGCATTTCTGGGAGATGAAGGTGCTAAAAGCATCATAAACCGTATTCTGGTCAAAGTAGAGATTTCCAAGCGCTTTTCGAACGGAGCCATGACCGGTGAACTTTACGGTGATGTTCCCCATGACCTGTTCTTGGTCTCCATTTTCAGCAAGAAAATCGCAGAACAAGTCGATGATTTCATCTGCCGTTTGCTTTGCAGCAGCTCCACCATATTTCTCTTCCGGGACATATTTCAGAACCCAGAACGGTGCACCGGCCTTTTCCGTACACTGCTTGGACATATATTTTCGGGCTTCGGTTTCGTTGACCGCCTCGTTGTCCTGCAGATGGAAAACCTTCTGCACATAGGGCTTAAATTTCTGCCATACCTCGGAGCCAGGAGAAAGATAGTTATTGATGACTTCCTCTTTGCAGAGGCTGGTAATCATAGTTGCGAGGGTCTGCTCGGTCAGAGGCCATGGATTATTGTCGCCCTTATTCCAGCTGAATTCGCTGTTGGCATAGTACCGCAGCAAAAAGCCAAGGATATATCCACACGCCATGCTGTTATAATAGCCAAACGGAGCTTCCTGTAGCTCCAACCAAAGGGCATCAAGTTTTATCTGTGTGCCCTGAGAAAACCGCTGCAAGATGAAACTTGAAATTTTAGCAATGGCAAGAGCGCCGTCGTTTCCCTTGCACTGGGACAGAGCTTCAAGGCCATCAACGTCCCACACTCCGGCTTGCTTCAATCCGTTGACAATATTACCAACTTGGGTATTGGGGGTGGTTTTCTGGACGCCTGCTAAAGCCGTGCTTTGCTGAATTTTCTTAAAAGCAGTATTCGTTGAAACGACGAGCTCGGGGGCCGCTGTGAAGATGGAGCCAAAGATAATGTCCCTCTCCAGCTTCGCTGCAAAATAGGAAGTTCCAAATTCGGAAGGGTATACTTTGTCTCCGCAGACAACCATAAGCTGGTCGTCCATTGCAGGCGCAGACCATTCCTCGATAATGCTGCTTGCCTCATCTGAATACCGTTCAGCGTCGCCACTCTTGCCCTCTTCACCGGCAAGCTCGGAGTGCGTCATGGCATTATACCATCTGTCCAGGTGTTCATCGGTCAGAGGTGATTTCAGAAGATAGATTGCCATCCGTCCGGTTTCATCCTGTGCAGCAAGAGCCTTGACTTTTTCCTGCATTGCAGCGAACTGACTGGATTCGGAAATCGCAATGACAAGGATACCGAACTTATACGAGCATTTTTTCAGCTCCGACTGGACTTCACCAAAGCGAGTGTTCATGGAAGTTGTTCCGGAGTCACAGGCGGCAATAAACATTCTGCCATAAGATGCGCTCGTCTTGTCCCAGATTTTTGCTTCCATGGATTTGGCAAAGTAGCCATTTTTCTTGAATAACTCGTACCGGGTATACTTTTTGACGAGCATCTCCTTGCGGACATCGAATACGTCTGCATTCCCGGAATACGGAATCTGCAGGCGCATGTCACCGTTGGTCATACCGTCGAGGCGAAGTACACCAATCTGCTCAAGGTCAGAGAGGTACATGTCTACATCGTCCTTGGTAAGTTGACCGGCAAAGCATTTATACAGAGTGCTTCTGGTGGCAGATACTTTGCGTTGCGTTGCCTGACTATAAAGATTGCTGACGGTTCCCGACGACATGACCGCAATCAGCAGCATGGCAGCCTTGAACACGTGCATGTGGTAATCATCCGCGATGAACTCTCGCTTGGTCATAAAGTGCTGATATGCGCTCTTGGCCTCTGTAGAGAAACTGCGGACATCGCTTTCTCTGGTGAAGAAATAGTCCCACAAGAAGTCGGGGGTCAGCCAGCGCCAATCTTCCGGCCCGAAGTTGTTTATGTAATAGATGAAGCCGACGTTTTGCTCGGATTCTTTTTTGTCCTTCATGAAGCGGAAGATAGTCCGCTCGGCGGCTCCAAAGTTCTGAGCGACAATCGCAAGGAGCGAAAGCGTCATCGGATGCAGCGGGCACAGCTGACGCAGGCGCTCTTTTTTACTGCTCATGTCGAGGTTGTCGAAATCAGCAATGTTCTTGCTGATGGATTTCATCAGCTTATCCTTTTCCGCATTCCACTGCTCTTCCATACCGGCGCGGGTAAGAATAGAACTGCCAATCAGCTCGTAGGCTGCACTCTCGCTTACATGGAAATCAAGGGAGTGGTAACGGTGAACAATCTGCTCGTAGACCTCCTCACCAATCTGGCTGACCCAGCTCGGTGCACGGTGAACAATCAGGAACATGAAGAAGGGCTGCTCTTTGCAGAACTCAGAGAGCGGCTGAAGCACATCGTCAGTTGGATTGTTACGGAGATATGAGGTGAACTCATCCCAGATGAAAATGATACCGGTGTCCTGAAGGTTGTTGCCCTCGATGACATCGCCGACCCAATCCTTAAACATCTGGAGAGAAGTAAAGAATCCCCAGCCCTTATCCCGATAAATACGGGCAACGACATTAGCCGCCTTCAGGTTCCCCGCGTTTACTTCATCCCGGAAATCTTCAACAGAACCGTATTCTTCATACAGGGCGTAGGACTGGTTCATGAAGAGCTCGTCCCAGTTGATAGAAGAATCGTTAACCGCTTCCTTTGCGGCAGCGACGAGGGATTTCTTGCCGTAGTAAGCAGAATCACCATACTTTTCTTTCAGCTTATCACGGATAGCATCCTCCATGGTCATCATAAGCTGGATGCCGCTCTTAATGTCGGTCGCCTGGCTCTTCCAGATAACAAGGAAGTCGCCTTTCTCCCGGATGGAAAGGAAGCGCTCTCTATATTGAATCAGCATCTGGTTCGACAGGAACTTACGGATTGAATCGACCTTGTCCTCAAACAGGTGCTTCAGGACAATAGCAGCATAGCTTTTGCCGGTGCCGTATGCGCCGTGAATCCAGAAGGAGCGGCGCTTGTCCTCGTCCTCAAATTTCAGGGAATCACAGATTTTCTCTATGGCGCCCTTCATGTCCTCGTGGACAATGTACTCCTGCCACATATCTGGATGATTGGATTCGGTCTCAATACTCACCACCGATTCGTAGTGCGGGCTCAGCTCAATGTATGAATTATACTTAGCCATGATTCCTCCTCCTTACTTTGCGATTAAATCCAGAATATCAAGAGATTTGTATTCAGGGAAAAGTTGGACGTTGTCCAAATCTGCCACGAAGGTAGTGCGGATGTACTTGTCAAACTGGAGGGAAATGTCCTGCAGGATGTCCTTGAACCGGTCGGGGTTAATTCCAAAGATAGAAACCGGGTCAACGCCCTTCGCTTCCGCATTCCCTCTGGCTGCCTCCATCTGACCCAGCGTAAATGTATAGCGACCAGTTGCCTCTGCCCACATGTACAATGCATAAAGGATGGCAACTGCATCCGGAGTATTCCATCCCTGCTTCGAGAACTTAAAGCTGTTTCCGTTTGGAATCGGAATACCTTGTTTCAGTACCGTTCCGATGGGGCTGTGCCGGAAGGTCTCAAGCAAGGCGGTTACTGCATTATCCCGCGTGGATTTTGAATAATCGTCTCCCAGGAGAAAAATCAAATCGTTCTTTTCATATATTTCTCCTGCCGGGGCGTTCAGCATGTACCACTTTGAAATAATGGAATTGTAGGCGAGATTAGTCCAAATAACTGCCCATGTCAAGGGGTTTCCTGCTCCGAGCGGCTGGATTTTGTCGAAAAGCGGCGTCGGAACGCCCGATTTCACGCCTTTGCCAGTAGCTGTTAACAGTCCAGCCTCCTTGAGCCAAACCTTGAGCGAATCATATTGGCGCGTGCCCAAAGAACCCATAGTAAAACAGTTTTCTTTGTGCTCAAAGAAGTGTTCAAGCCAAGGGCGACGAAGTCCAAAGTGCTGGTATCTATTCATTCCTTTCAAATCCATACCGTTCTCTCCTCCAGTGACAGAAAGTGATTTTGCTGCCAAGCAACCCTTTCCGTTTGTAAACTCAATACAATTACAGCAGTGAACGCATTTATCCTCACGGATATAAATCTTCCCAGTCTCCGTAATTGTAAACGCATTAACGGGGCACTGAACTTCACAAGCCTTACAGCCAAAACAATATGCCGTTTTGTTTGCGATTCCCCTCAAATGGCTAAGGATGAACCTATCCATTCTCGAATACGGCCAATATGTAACCGTATTGTTCGCGTCACCCGTAATATGAAATTGGAACTCCTGTTTATCTATTAATTGCGTGTATACGTCGTTTTCTTTATACACCACGGGGCCAAGAATACTACAAACCTGAAGCCAGTCTTGCCGCTTTGAGGTAAAACTAAAGGATATCTTATCATCCTCAATTTTCTCAACAACCCGGTTTCCGCCGTTTTGAAGCCCGCGTCCCCCCATACGGGCTTTCCATCCACCTTGCTCTATAAACTTTTTTACTTCGCTATCTGGCTTGGTAGCACGAGCGTAGTTTTCAACATTTGAAAGGAGTTCTCGCATTTCATCTGGATAGCAATCATTTACAATCCCATCCCACCAAGCAGAAGACATGGGGCATACAATACAGCCAACCCGGAACAGCCCTTTCCGATAGGCATCATTAAATAAGATGCCGTAATGAAGCAAGTAAATGAACAGCTCAGATGTTCCCCATTTCAAAATTGGGCTACAATTGATTTGATTGATATTCTTTGCACCGACACTTATTTCGTCTCTATCGGCTCTTGCAGCACTCTCTTCAGCCCTCACACCATCAAAAACTACTACCTTTATATTGTAGTTTCCGGTTATTTCTCGGAGGAGCAAAATCGTCGGCACCGATTTGTGAACAGCGCAGCACCATCTCATTCTCCTTCCCGGAGGGCCAAACTCCTCCCAACTATCTTTGGGATTCAGATGGCTTTTTGCCTCATAAAACTTAAGCGATGACCAATGTTCTTTCGCTCTTTCTACAGACTGGATTGTAGTAGACAGCTCCATTCCTGTGTTGCTAAAAACCACAGAGAATTCGTCGGGAGGAAGCGTACGACTGACAAGGTCGAGCAACACCAAAGAGTCCTTCCCGCCGCTAAAAGCGACTGCAAAAGCCATGCCCTGTTTTTTATACTTGTCATGGGTCTTTCGGATAAAGTCCATCGCCGTCTTTTCGAGGCCGAGCATTAAGCGCTCATTCTCGTGCCAAAGGGCATCGACATCAATGGGTTCCAGCTTGAGACCTTCACTATAGTATTTGATTGTGGGCTTCGTGTAAAAGCCACCACCGGTTGCTTCCGCGACGCAGCTGCCGTTTAAGACATAGCGCCGGATGCCTTCAGCCCACAGCAAGGGAGCGTCTGTGTCCGGATATGTCCAGTGTTCATTGAAGCCGAAATAATCAAGCTCCTCCTTAAAAACAGGACGAATCTCTTTTTCAATTTTGCTATTGACTGACAGGCGGTAAATGCCGTTCTGACCCGTCCACTCATATCCGTACATAGATTGACCTCTATTCTAATATGTAGCGCTTATTTGTTTCCGCGCACATACACCGTTTTATTTTCATTTGACCACGCGAACCGATAATCGTTCAGCGCCTTTGGCAGCGAGTAAATCATCTCGCCATTCTCCAGCATTCCCGCATCGCGCAGTTCTAACCGCAGGTCTTCACCCGGCATGCGCATCGGCAGGGTATGATGCTCCTCCATGAAGAGAGTGACCACATCCGGGAAAGATTGAAGCGGAGAGTCAATCGGGACAAATGCTGCAGCAAGAGTATCGTGCGTCTGGTTCAAATCCGGAGAAATGGATTTGAAGCCGATGGCCGGATACTTATCCAGCACTTCCTGAAGCAAAAGGCGCGTCCAATCCAAACCACGCGGCAATAATGGCAGCGTATTCAGCCACGTTGTGTTGATATCTCTTGGTATCACATACGCCACATTCGCCTTGCGGAAAAGGTCATCCAGGCGGTCGTGCATCTGCATACACCACGCGTCGTCGATTCCCAATGATTCACTCAACAGATACCGCTCGGAATCATACATAAGGAACGTATTTGAAGAACCAATCTGCAAAAGGGTTCTCAGTCCAGCATAGGTAAGCATGGTCTTCTGAAGGAAGTCCTTAGCATCTGAGGCATGCAGCATGCCGCCATTGCTTCTGGCAAGATGTATCATCAGGCCACGCAGCGTCATTGGATAGTCTGGTCCTTTTTCGAAGATGTGGGGCGTGGAGAATTTGTATGCTTCTCCAGCCACAGCCTTCTTCTCAAAAAAGAATCGGGCGATGGCATACACCGAATCAATATTCTCACAGTCGTTGTCATTCAGAAACATGGAAAGCTCCTGAGAGGCAGCACCAAAGAGGAGCTGGTTGTTGCTATAGCCTCCGAATTGTGCAAAATGTGTCCGGAGTATCTGGCCCATGGCTTCTTCCGCTTCATCCAGGTCAACGAAACTGTCAACGTGGACATACCGGTTATTCGGCATGGCTATCACGTTCATGCTGGCCTCCAATGCAGCGGCGGTGGATGATACTGCTGCATCCGGCTGGACTGCCTTGATAATTTCTTTTGCAGTTGCTCCAAGGAGACCTGCAGACTGAAGAAATGCCTCAGACTTCTCTATGGGGACGCCACTACCCGATGTGGAGGAGGTTTCGTTTTTCTTCTCGTCTTTTCTCTCGTTTTTCCTCTTCACAGAAGATGACTTGGCATCTTCTGTCTTTGCCCCGGTCGATGAGTACTTAGGCGCACCGTACAGGACTATCTGCTCCTTTGTATATCCACATCGCAAACAAAGGGCCTGTATCATCTCCATGAGCCTTGGAATGCTATAATTCACGCACACCCAGTTTCCATTTGAGAGCTGTGCGCAATGAAGCCCATCAAGCCGTTCCTCCAACAGGTAGGGACGGTCTTTTTTTGCGGCAATCAGGGATTCTTTATGTAGCCAATCCATAGCTGGGTTGTTTTGGGCAAGCTCCCGCTCCGTAATGCCGACAAGAATCCGAGCCCAGTTTTTCGCTTCGATGGGCTCTCCGCCGATGGAACAATGGACTGGTACTGTATAGGCAAAATTCTGAGAGTTCTCAAAGTCGTACTTTATCCAACCGGATTGAATGTCATCTGTTGCAGGCGCATCCTCTGGCTCCTCTTGATGCGCTGCCTTCTCACGAAGGTAAACGATATAAGCAGCAAGAAGCTGTACAGCTGTATTACGAAGGCGCTTGTTTGCAAATGTCTTCTTCGTGCGACGCAGCGCAAATTCCGCATCGTCGGTAGACGTGATACTCGTTAAAGTTTGCGGCAGTGCTTTCGATTTAATAAGAAGGACATTTATCTGCGCATAGGATTTCTGAATATCACGGAGCACAGAAGGCGCAACGGCATTCGGAAGCCACTGGAAAAAATCTTGTTCAGCCGTATTGCTTTTCTCTGCCATGGCTTTTTTCCTCCGCTTTTCCGTTACTTTCTTTTCGCTGTTTTTCGATACTGCGCTCTTCTCCGTGTTAAGAATCTCTTCGTACCGATTTCTGTTATTTTTGTAGAGTGAAACCGCTTCTGCAAACATAGCTGTACCAGGAACCGACTTTGACTCCTTGCCCTCATAGAGGCCAGCCAAGCTGCGAATGCGATTGACCAGTCCGCCTGCGCTACGATAGCTGTCGCTAATTGTTAAACCGTTATTTTTTGCCAGAGTGCGAAGGCGCACTGATGCTATCTCAGCAGCTTTGGTAACAGACTCGCCGTTTTCAATCATGCTGTTGAGATATACATCTAATAAAATAACTGCCTCCTGCAAATCAAACGGTCGCTTAATCACAGGAGCCCCGGCATTTGTACGCGCCCCCATAGCTTTCTCTCCTCGCAACAATTAGTTTAGACACTGTCTCAATTATCAGATGCGTGTTTTTCCGCTGGTTGTTCTGAGAAAAAGCCATAAACTGGTCTGGTTGCATTCTCTGGTATCATATAGGTTGTTCCGTGCGTTACCACTCCTGGAATTCGATTCATCTTGCAGTGATTTTGCACTTGCCTTTGTGTGATGCCCCATTTTTCAGCAGCTTCTTTTGTAGTCATATAGCCATTCATAGAATCAACCTCCTGTAGCATCAGAGCGCACAATAAGCTATAATATTCTACCACATGCCTGACGAAATGTCAATGCGCGATGACGAAATCAAGGCTTCGCGTTGGCGAAATTTACAATAGTATCGTCTTCTTTCCGCGCTTGAAGCTTTCCCCGGAAAGCGCGGAACTCAAGATGTCGAGTATACCTGCCGCTTCCGGCCTTCCTGATTAATCCCTTCGGCAAATGTTTTTCATAAACTTTTTTCGTGTTTTTAAAAAACACGATGTTTTGCTCTTGACATTCCTGAGCTTTCGAGTATAATAAAAACATCAGATGTTTTTGGAAAACAAGGAGGCAGTTTTATGGCAACACTGGGTTGTATAAAGGCCAAGATGGGTAGGACAACCTACTACATCTGCAAGATGGCCGCTGGGGAACTCATCGATAGGGTGGGCATCGCCAAGGAGCTCCCCGAATGGCCGGACATGACGGCAGAAGAGAAAATGCAGCGTGAATGCGACATCAAACGCATCGTAGAGGAAATTGTGCCGTATGTCATCGAAGACCCCGACCGGTTCTTCTCAAGTCTCATCGTGGATATCTACTCCGGCTTTGAAGATATCAGCTTCGAGCCCCTCTCCAAAGTTGTTGGCGATATTCCGAATGCTTATGCTGTGCCAATGGCAGACATGGGCTTCATCACTCTCCCCGGCAAAGAGCGGCTCATAGCACTGGATGGTCAGCACCGCCTTCTGAGCTTGAAAATCGCAATCAGAGGTATCATGGGCGTTCCGGGCGGCACAAAAACTTTCGCTGCGATGAACAAGCTCCAGCCCCACCCTGAGCTTGCAAACGAGGAGCTCTGCATCATCCTCGTAGAGCATACCGACACAGCCAAAATCCGGAAAATCTTCAACAAGATTAATAAGTACGCCAAGCAGACCAGCCGCAGTGACAACATCATCACGAGCGACGATGATACCTTCGCTGTCATCGCCCGTCGTCTGTTCAAGGAGGGTGGCCCGCTGGCCCCGATAAACGGCATTGACCTTGTCAACTGGAAGAGCAACACCCTATCTCAGCGCAGCAAAAACCTGACGACACTGAGTGCGCTGTATACCATCGCCGAGACAATCCTGAAGGACAAGCGGTTCTCTTCCAAGATTATGCCTGACACAGTGGCTCTGGATGAAGCTTATCAGACAATCGCATCTTTCTGGAGCACGACCCTCGATGGTGTACAAGCGTACCAGCAGTACCTTGAACTGACCCGGAATAACAAGCCGGTATCCAGCCTGCGCGAGGAGAACCTTCTGCTCAAGCCGGTTACCCAGATGGCTCTTGCACACGTCGCTCTCATGGCACAGCGCAAGGAAATCAGCTGGGAGTCCATCGTAGGGAAGCTCAACCAAATCGACTGGTCTTTCAACAACGATTTGTGGTTCAACATTCTCGTAATCGGTAGCGCCAACAAGAAGATGATTACCGGAAAGGAATCTATCCGCAGTGCCGGTATGGTTATTGCTTACATGGTCATGGGCAACCAGATGACCCGGAATGAGGTGGACGATGTCCGTCAGATTATCCGCAATGCACGGAATGACGACACAGCCAATCTTCCGAGCATGATTCCATGATAGTAGGAGGTGCCGATGACAAATACGATGACAGCTCCGAAGTCCGTCGAGTACAAGTGTCCATATGAAGGGGCCCGATGTAAGCTGAAAAAACACTGCCACGTCCTTGAGACCCCAGACAAGTTGCCCTGCAAAATCACCGCACTCGTCAAATGTCCCATCCACAACAATCAGAAGATTCCTGTTGAAATAGGCACATAACCGAACTTAATAGGAGTTGCTCACAGGAAAGCCGCTTAGACGCGCTATGCTGTAGGACTCAATCCACCCCGATTGATTTCCTACGGTGAAGTGTATCTAAGCGGCTTTTTTCATTGAAAGGAGGTGAGACCCGGCACCAACTACAGAGACATTCGCAACAGCGAAGGCCGCCTGCTGTGCAAAGCGAATGACCGAAGCGGTATGGTTGAAACTCAAGGCCCACACAAGTCGAGCTACGAGTTCAACATTCCAATTGGCGGTTCGTTCACCGTCACCCGTGAAAACATCATCTCGCGGGTGACCCGCACCAAGACCACATTTGTTGTGGAAGACATCATCGCTGCCTAAACAGCAACAACTGAAAATCGAATCCGCAGAGCTGCATCGACGGCCATGGATTTAGTTCTTCCCTCACGGGAGGACTATATCCACGGCCGTCTTTTCTGTTCTACGGACGAAATCGGCTCCTGCGGATTCCACATCCAAAGGAGTCGATTTATGAAAAACAACACGAAAGAATACCAGCCCTTCATCTACGACCGCAGCACCAAGACCAAGATTCCCGTTTCCAAGGAAGTCCGCGACGCCTACTACGGCGAGGCAGCCCGCATCCGCATGAAGGCGCAGGCCCACGGGCAGTGCGTCTGCCCTCAGAGTAAAGTCTGGGTCTGTGACGGAGACTGCCTCGTCTGCGAGTACCGTCGCTCCGGCGACATGGCTTCTCTGGATATTCCCGTCGGTGAGGACGGCGAGGACACCATGCTGGACATGATTCAGGACGAGACCCCGTCCATCGAGGGCGTCGTGGCTGACCGCGACCTGCTCGACCGCCTCTTCGCCCGTCTGCGTGAGCTTGACCCGGACGCGGACGCCATCATCGCTATGTGGCAGGCAGACTGGAATGTCTCCGACCGCGCCATTGCCGAGGCCCTTTGTCGGCCCCAGCGCACCTTCGCAGACCAGATGAAGAAGTACCGCACCGAGCTTCGGCGCATCCGGGGCTTTTAATCCCCAGCGCACCCGGCCCTCTGTCCATCGGTTCTCCGGTGGCCGGAGGGCCTTTTTTATTTTTTGAAAAATCCTCCGCTCAAAGCGGCACCCCACCTTCAGTGGGAGGTGGAAGGCAACAAACGACACCAGCCTTCAGGGAGGTGAAGAACCGTGTACGACAACAACTACAGAAACAGCAGCATTGCCGCCGAGGAGATTCAGGTGCTCAAGGCTATCTCCCGCGTCTCCGCTCGACTGGCGCATAAGCTCGCTGCCCTCGACAACCAGAGGCAAATCAAGGAAGGAGGCAATCACGATGTCAAAGCTGGCGGATATGGCTATGGTCATCCAAGAACTGCGCGATGCTGCTGCCGCTATTGATGATGCGGCCAACTGGCTGAGTCAGCAGTTCAGCAGCGCAGTGCCCACGGAGCCGGAACCTAAACCCGCGCCCACGCTGGAACAGGTACGGGCGGTGCTGGCGGAGAAATCCCGTGCCGGTCACACGGCGGCTATCCGGGAGCTCCTCCAGAAGTACGGAGCCGCAAAGCTCTCGCTGGTAGACCCGCAGTACTATGAGGCCCTGCTCAGGGATGCGGAGGGACTTGCCGATGCCACCTAAAGGACATGCGCTCCTCTCGGCATCCTCCTCTGACCGCTGGCTCCACTGCCCGCCCTCCGCGAGGCTGTGCGAGACCTATGAGGACAAGGGCTCCGACTATGCTGCCGAGGGCACCGACGCCCACACGCTGTGTGAGTACAAGCTCCGGAAGGCGCTGGGCATGGAGACTACCGACCCGACCGAGAACCTCACCTGGTTCAATCAGGAGATGGACGACTGTGCCACCGGCTATGCCGCCTACATCCTTGAGCTGGTGGAGGCCGCCAAGGAGAACTGCCCCGACCCGGTGGTGCTCATCGAACAGCGCGTGGACTTCTCCCGCTGGGTCGAGGAAGGCTTTGGAACCTCAGACGCAATTCTCATCGCGGACGGCACCATGCACGTGATTGACTACAAGCATGGGCTGGGTGTGCTCGTCTCCGCTGAGGACAATCCCCAGATGAAGTGCTACGCGCTCGGTGCGCTGGAGCTGTTTGACGGCATCTATGACATCGACACCGTGAGCATGACCATCTACCAGCCCAGACGCCAGAACATCAGCACGTTCGAGGTCAGCAAGGACGACCTGTACCGCTGGGCGGATGAAGTCCTGAAGCCTACGGCAGAGCTGGCCTTTGCCGGAGACGGCAACTTCCTCTGTGGCGAATGGTGCGGCTTCTGCAAGGCCAAGAACGAATGCCGTGCTCGCGCCGATGCCAATCTGGAGCTGGCCCGCTACGATTTCAAGCTGCCTCCGCTCCTCACCGATGAGGACATCGAGGACATCCTGTCCCGTGTGGACGCGCTGGTATCGTGGGCCTCCGACATCAAGGAGTATGCGCTCCAGCAGGCAATCAGCGGAAAGGAATGGAACGGCTGGAAGCTGGTCGAAGGCCGCTCCAACCGCAGGTACACCAATGAAGCTGCCGTCATCCAGACGGTCAGCAACGCGGGCTTCGACCCGTATGAGCGGAAGCTGCTGGGCATCACCGCGATGCAGAAGCTGCTCGGTAAATCCCGCTTCGACGAACTTCTGACGGCTTACATCGAAAAGCCGCAGGGCAAACCCACTCTCGTACCGGAAAGCGACAAGCGTCCGGCTATGAACACAGCAAAAAATGATTTTATGGAGGAAAATATCGATGAATAAGAACACCAAGTTTACCAATCCCATGAAGGTCATTACCGGCCCCAACACCCGCTGGTCTTACGCCAACGTCTGGGAGCCCAAGAGCATCAACGGAGGCACCCCGAAGTTCTCGGTCAGCCTCATCATCCCGAAGTCCGACACCAAGACCGTCGCCAAGATTCAGGCAGCCATCGAAGCGGCCTACCGTGAGGGCGAGGCCAAGCTCAAGGGCAACGGCAAGACCGTCCCTGCGCTGACCGCCATCAAGACTCCGCTGCGCGACGGCGACACCGAGCGCCCGGATGACCCTGCCTATGCCGGTGCCTACTTCGTCAACGCCAACGCCACCAGCGCCCCCGGCATCGTGGACGCTGACCGCAATCCCATCCTGACCCGTTCCGAGGTCTACTCCGGCGTGTACGGTCGCGCCAGCATCACGTTCTATGCCTTCAACAGCTCCGGCAATCGCGGCATCGCCTGCGGGCTCAACAACCTGCAGAAGATTCGTGATGGTGAGCCTCTTGGCGGCAAGGCCAGCGCCGAGTCCGATTTCGATACGGACGACGACGAAGATTTCCTGGACTGAGGAGGTGGCCACTATGGAATACACCATGCAAGTCCTGTGCTGCATCCTCTTCAGTGTGTTCATCATCCTGAATCTCGGATTCTTCGTCCGCCTGGTGCTGGACACCATCAACGACCGTAAGGACGCCAAGCGCAAAGAGGCGCAGGAGCAGCGCGACATCGAGTACCACAACAAACGGATGAACGACTTCCGCTGATTTCCCGGCGTGGGTGGTGGGAGCAATCCTGCCACCCATTTTCCGCTGCTCTGAAAGGACGTGCCTATGAAAACACTGAGTATCGACATCGAGACCTATAGCGACATCCCTCTCCAGAAGACCGGAGTCTATCGCTACAGCGGGTCTCCCAATTTTGAAATCCTGCTGTTCGGCTACAGCATCGACTCCGGGCCGGTGCAGGTGGTCGACCTCACTTGTGGGGAACACATCCCCAAGGAGGTGCTGGCCGCGCTGGAGGACGATTCCGTCATCAAGTGGGCCTTCAATGCCGCCTTCGAGCGGGTGTGCCTCTCCCGGTATCTCGGTTATCCCACCGGTGAATATCTCGACCCGGAGAGCTGGCATTGCTCCATGGTCTGGGCGGCTACGATGGGCCTGCCGCTTTCCTTGGAGGGCGTCGGTGCTGTTCTCGGTCTGGAGAAGCAGAAGCTCACTGAGGGCAAGGAGCTCATCAAATACTTCTGCCAGCCCTGCCTCCCCACCAAGGCAAATGGCCAGCGCACCCGGAACCGGCCCTTCCATGCGCCGGACAAGTGGGAGTTGTTCAAACGCTACAATGCCCGTGACGTAGAGGCCGAAATGGGCATCCAGCAGAAGCTCTCCAAGTTCCCGGTACCTCCACAAGTCTGGGAGGAATACGACATCGACCAAGAAATCAACGACCGTGGCGTCCGCATTGACATGAAACTCGTGGAGCAGGCCATCCAGATGGATGCCCGTTCCCGGCAGGAGCTGACCGACGCCATGAAGCGCATGACGGCATTGGAGAACCCCAACTCCGTCCAGCAGATGAAGCAGTGGCTCTCCGACAATGGCGTGGAGACCGACAGCCTCGGAAAGAAGGTCGTAGCGGAGCTTCTGAAAACGGCACCACCAGAGCTGGCGGAGGTGCTCACGCTCCGGCAGCAGCTGGCCAAGTCCTCCGTCCGGAAATACCAGGCGATGGAGAAAACAGTATGCAGTGACAATCGCGCCCGTGGGATGTTCATGTTCTATGGGGCAAATCGAACCGGGCGCTTCTCCGGCAGAAACATTCAATTGCAAAACCTGCCTCAGAACCATCTGCTTGACTTGGCAGAGGCCCGTGCTCTTGTGCGCTCCGGCAATTTCGATGCTGTGAAGATGCTGTATGAAGATGTGCCAGATACGCTCTCTCAGCTCATCCGTACCGCCTTCATCCCCAGAGACGGTGCTCAATTTCTCGTGGCCGACTTCAGCGCCATCGAAGCCCGCGTCATCGCGTGGTTTGCCGGTGAGCCATGGCGGCAGGATGTCTTTGCCAAGGGCGGAGACATCTACTGCGCCAGCGCCTCCCAGATGTTCAAGGTGCCGGTGGAAAAGCACGGCATCAACGGCCATCTGCGCCAGAAGGGTAAGATTGCGGAATTAGCCCTCAGCTATGGAGGCTCCGTGGGTGCGCTCAAGGCGATGGGCGCTATCGAGATGGGCTTGACCGAGGACGAGCTCCCTCCGCTGGTGGACGCATGGCGGCAGTCCAATCCGAACATCGTGAAGTTCTGGTGGGCCGTTGACCATGCTGTCATGGAGGCAGTCCGCTATAAGCACACCACCACCAACTACGGACTGACCTTCTCCTGCCGGAGCGGGATGCTGTTCATCACGCTGCCCTCCGGGAGGAAGCTGGCCTATGTGAAGCCCAAGGTGGGCACCAACAAGTTCGGCGGCGAGTGCATCACCTATGAGGGCATCGGCTCTACGAAGAAATGGGAGCGACTGGACTCCTACGGGCCGAAATTCGTGGAGAACATCGTGCAAGCGACTGCCCGCGATATCCTCTGCTATGCCATGCGGACGCTGCGGCACTGCTCCATCGTGATGCATATCCACGACGAGCTGGTCATCGAGGCCGACCCGCGCATGTCCCTGGATGTCGTCTGCCAACAGATGGCACGGACACCACCGTGGGCAAAGGGCCTGCTGCTCCGGGCAGACGGCTACGCCACCCCGTTCTACAAAAAAGATTAGAATTCATCCGCTCAAATCAGGCGTTCACCTTCAGTGGGAATCAGAGGTGGACGCCTTTTTCTATGCCCACCCGGAAAGGAGGAATCGCAACATGAATGTCGATATGCGCAACAGCGAAGGCTACCTTGACCTGACGGCATACGAGGCCATCAAGAAAGTCGAACAGGAACAGCGCTCCGGTCGTGCGTTCCGGCCCATCGTCTACATCTGCTCTCCCTACGCTGGGGACATCGCAGGAAACGTAGATGCCGCCAGACGCTACAGCCGGTTTGCCGTGGACAAGGGCTATATCCCCATCGCGCCACATTTGCTCTTTCCACAGTTTCTGGACGATGCCGACCCGGACGAGCGAGAGCTTGGGATATTCTTTGGCAACGCCATCATGAGCAAGTGCTCTGAGGTGTGGGTGTTCGGCAGCCGAATCTCTGCGGGTATGCAGGCAGAAATCAGACGAGCCAAGTGGAAGAACTACCGCTTGCGTTACTTCACCGAAGATTGTCAGGAGGTTTGAGACCGTGTACGAAATCAAAGAAAACAGCCGCACCCTGAAGGACGGCACCGAGCTCACCACTTACGCCCGTGACGTTGTCAGCTGCAACATCCTCGAAGCCGAGGCTGGCACCACCGGCTATCAGGGCGGAGATACCGGCCACGGCGGACGCACCTACTTCCGCATCGAGGACGCGGGCAGCACGGACATGGAAGTCCACAGCTACGTCAACAAATATGGCTGCCCCGGCTTCGAGGTCGTCCTCGGCGGTGACTGTGAGCTGGAGACCGTGATTCGGGCGCTGAAGTTCATCACCAAGGTTCTGGAGGAGGAATCGGCGGAGGTGTATGACTGATGTTCACGATTTATAGCGCCGATGTCACCGGCAACCCCGGCAATTGCTCCTATCCGCATAAGCAGGTCATCTTGGACGAGGCCAGCCTGAAAGCCGCCATCTGCCATGATTACGTCTGCGCTGAGTACCGGAACAGCTACCGCAACGGCGACAACTTCATCGGGAGCGACTGTCTCCCGGTGGACTGTGACAACGACCACTCGGAGAATCCGGAGGACTGGATTACCCCGGACGACGTCCTCCAGCAGTTTCCCGGCGTCACCTTTGCCGTCCATTTCAGCCGCTTCAACATGAAGGAGAAGAACGGCAAGGCCGCTCGGCCCAAGTTCCATGTGCTCTTTCCCATCGACTATGTGACCGACCCCGCGCTCTACAGCGATATGAAGAAGCTGGTCAATTCCATCTTCCCGTACTTCGACACCAATGCGCTCGATGCTGCCCGGTTTTTCTTCGGCACCACGGCAGCGGATGTAGCGCTCTATCCGGGCAGGATGAACCTGACCGAGTTTCTGGAGGAGGACGATTTCGATGCCGGACTGCCGGACGGCGGTTTCGGTCAGAGCGCGGTCATCCCGGAGGGCAGCCGGAACGCCACCATGTCCCGCTTCGCCGGTCGCGTCATCAAGAAGTACGGTGATACCGACGAGGCATATCAGGCGTTTCTGGATGAGGCCGCCAAGTGTGTCCCTCCGCTGGAGAACAGTGAGCTGAATACCATCTGGCACAGTGCCCAGCGCTTCTTTTCCCGTATTCGGGAACAGGCTGGCTACGTCCCGCCGGAAGCCTATAACGACCCCAGCAGCTATAAGCCGGAGGATTTTTCGGACGTCGGGCAGGCCGAGGTCATGGCCCGCTACTTCTCCGGGGAGCTCCGCTATTCTCCGGCCACTCACTTCATCCGGTACAGTGACCATTACTGGCAGGAGTCGGAGCCGGGTGCGCAGGCAGTCGCCCACGAGCTGACTCGTCGCCAGATGAAGGAGGCCAACCGCGACCTGCTCACCGCGCTGATGAAGATGAAGAACAACGGTGCCCAGGCCATTCTGGACGGCACCTCCAAGGCCAAGGCAGAACAGCTCATGAGCGACGAGCAGCTGGAGGCATTTCAGGAATATCTGGCGGCGAAGGCATATCAGGCGTTCGTCATCAAGCGCCGGGACTCCAAATACATCACCTCGGCGCTGAAGGAGTCCCACCCCATGCTGGAGATTTCGCCCAGAGACTTGGATGCGGACTGCTTTGCCCTCAACACCCCGGAGGCCACCTACGACCTGCGCAAGGGTATGGCTGGAGCGCGGGAGCACTCGCCGGAGGATTTCATCACAAAAATCACCTCGGTCACGCCCGGTCAGAAGGGCCAGAAAATCTGGCTGGACTGCCTCGACCTCATCTTCCAGCACAACCAGGAGCTCATCGACTATGTTCAGATGATTTGTGGGCTGGCTGCCATCGGCAAGGTGTATGTGGAGGCCCTCATCATCGCCTACGGAGATGGCCGGAATGGTAAGAGCACCTTCTGGAATGCGGTGTCCCGTGTGCTGGGGCTCTACAGCGGCAACATATCCGCCGACACCCTGACCGTTGGCTGCCGCAGGAACATCAAGCCGGAGATGGCTGAGGTCAAGGGCAAGCGGCTCCTCATCGCTGCCGAGATGCAAGAAGGTGCCCGCCTGAACGATTCCACCGTCAAGCAGCTCTGCTCCACCGATGATGTGTTCGCGGAGAAGAAATACAAAGACCCGTTCTCCTTCAAGCCTTGCCATACGCTGGTGCTGTACACCAACCATCTGCCTCGCGTCAGTGCCTCAGATGATGGTATCTGGCGCAGGCTCATCGTCATCCCGTTCAACGCCAAGATTACCGGCAAGAGCGACATCAAGAACTACGGCGAATACCTCTACGACAATGCCGGAGAGAGCATTCTGGCGTGGGTCATCGAGGGTGCCAAAAAGGTCATCGACCTGGACTACCAGATTCCTGTCCCGGCCTGCGTGAAGGCGGCTATCGACGAGTATCGGAGCCAGAACGATTGGTTCGGTCATTTCATGGAGGACAAGTGCGAGACCGGCGACGGTTTCCGGGAGAGCTCCTCTTCTCTGTATCAGGCATACCGGAATTACTGCATCGATACCAACGAGTATGTGCGCAGCACCGCAGACTTCTATTTTGCGATGGAGAGCGCCGGTTTCGAGCGCGTGACCCTGAACCGGAAGCGCTATTTCAAGGGAGTGCGGCTGAGGGCAGACACGGACGATGCAGGAGACGATTTTCTGACCTGATAGCCACTATGACAAGGTGTATCAATGTGTTTTACAGAGTTTTTCTAAGAGCTATAAAAATCTTCCTAAGAAAAAGTTTTGTATTGGCATTGATACACCTTGCACGACCAGAGAAAAGGAGCGCTTATGCGAGAAAAAGAAATCGAGAAAAAATTATCCCTGATGGTAAAAAAGGCCGGTGGCATCGCCGTGAAGTTCGTGTCTCCGAGTTTCGACGGGATGCCCGACCGCCTTGTCTTATTACCTGACGGTGTTATCGCCTTTGTAGAACTGAAGGCACCCGGAAAGGCTCCGCGCCCGCTCCAGTTGGCACGGCACCGCTTGCTGCGGTCGCTGGGCTTCCGAGTGTATGTCATCGACCACACTGAGCAGATTGGAGGGATGCTGGATGAACTTCAAGCCTCATGACTATCAGAGCTACGCCATCGATTACATCGAGCAGCATCCGGTGGCCGCTGTCCTGTTGGATATGGGACTTGGCAAAACGGTCATCTCCCTGACAGCCATCGCCGACTTGCTGTTCGACAGCTTTATGGCCCACCGCGTTCTGGTGGTCGCACCGCTACGGGTGGCCCGCGACACCTGGCCTGCGGAAATCGAGAAATGGGCGCATCTGAAAGAGCTGACCTATACCGTGGCCGTAGGCAGCGCCAGAGAGCGGCGGGCCGCCCTGATGGTCAGCGCCGACATCACCATCATCAACCGAGAGAACCTGAGCTGGCTCATCGAGAGCAGCGGTTTTTCCTTTGACTACGATACCGTGGTCATTGACGAGCTGTCCTCTTTCAAGAATCACCAGTCCAAGCGATTTAAAGCTCTGCTGCGCGTCCGACCCAAGGTCAAGCGCATCATCGGACTGACCGGCACCCCGTCCTCCAACGGCCTCATGGATTTGTGGGCCGAGTTCCGGCTGTTGGATATGGGTCAGCGCCTCGGACGCTTCATCACACAGTATCGGAACACCTTCTTCCTCCCTGACAAACGCAACGGACAAATCATCTACTCCTACAAGCCCATGCCGGGAGCGGAGGACGCCATCTACAGCAGGATTTCGGACATCACGATTTCCATGAAATCCACCGACCACCTGAAGATGCCGGAGCTCGTATCCACCCGATATGAGGTCTACCTCTCTGACGCAGAGGCCGACCGGTACGAGGAGCTCAAACAAGCTCTCATCCTGCAGCTCCCGGATGGCGAGGTGACTGCTGCCAACGCAGCGGCCCTGACCGGGAAACTGGCCCAGCTCGCCAACGGCGCTATCTATGCCTATACCGGCGATACGATAGAGTTCCATGACCGGAAGCTGGACGCGCTGGAGGACATCATCGAATCCGCCAATGGCAAGCCCATACTGGTGGCCTACTGGTTCCGTCACGACCTGCAGCGCATCAAAAAGCGCTTCGATGTCCGTGAGCTGAAATCCAGCAAGGACATCGCCGACTGGAACAGCGGCAAAATCCCGGTAGCGGTCATCCATCCTGCCTCTGCCGGTCACGGCATCAACCTGCAGGCCGGTGGCTCCACCCTTATCTGGTTCGGCCTGACGTGGTCGCTGGAGCTCTACCAGCAGACGAACGCACGACTGTGGCGGCAGGGCCAGAGCTCCGGCACCGTGGTGATACAGCACATCATCACGAAGGGCACTATCGACGAACGTATCCTGAAGGCGCTGGAGGCCAAGGACAGGACACAGGCCGCACTCATCGATGCGGTCAAGGTGACGCTGGAGGTGTGATGCCTTTGGATGATTCATATATCCGGCTGGCCCACGCCATCGTCGTGCAAGCTGCGAAGGATTACGATGCCGAGCTCGACTGGTTCCGACAGAATCCGCCTCTGTGCGAAGAGGACAGGCAGCACCAGACCTATCTCAATCACAAATCTGAGCTCCAGAGCCTTGAGCGGTTCTTCCGTTCCGGATGGTTTGAACTACTCTCCGGTCTGGACGGCGAGGCACTCATGGAAAAAATACGGGAAGGAGGAATCGCCAGATGACTGCAAAGCAATATCTCTCCCAAGCCTACCGGCTGAACGAGCGCATCAATTCTGACCTGTCCGAGCTGGACAGGCTGCGCGACCTGGCTATCAGCCTGAGCAGTGTGAACTACGACGGTATCCGGGTCTCCAGTACCAGGAGTACAGAAGCGCCCTTTGAGAAGACCATCTGCAAAATCATCGACGCGGAGAAGAAGATAAATGCGGAGATAGAGCGGCTGGTGGATTTGAAGGCCGAAATCAGTGGGGCCATCTCTCAACTGGCCAATGTGGATGAACAGCTCCTTCTCCGCTTCCGGTACATCAACAATTACGGCTGGGAGAAGATTGCTGTGCTGATGAGCGTGTCCATGCGAACGGTTCACCGCATCCACGCCTCGGCCCTGCGAGATTTTCAGCCGCCAGCGTAAAGTTGGCACACTTTGGCACAGAATGGCACATTGATAAGTGGTATTATGGTAGTGTGAAAAATAGGGGCAAGTCTTCGTGGGAGAAATCCTGCGGAGGCTTGTTTTGCAAAAGGAAGAGCCGCTGTATGCGACCCTTCCTTTTTACAGTTACTTATCCTCAGATGAGGCTGTTTCTTCGTTCAACAGCTTTTGGTCATATCCCGGAATCTGCTGCACCTGCGCTTTCTTAATCAGATAGTTCGCAGCAGTTTCGATGTCTCTGTATTCAAGCTTCACAATGAGCTTGTTGTTGAAATACAGGTACAGGTATTGGTCATCACCTTTGATGCTGACCTTCTTGATGTTGAACTCAAACCGTGTATCCATGAAATACACCTCCTTCATAATAGGGCTTGTAAATTTCGCGGATTTTTGCCCTTCATTATAGGAGATGTAAATTTTGCGAACGGAGGTGGAGGTTACATGCCCAAGAGACCGAAACGGCCCTGTTCCTACCCCGGCTGCCCCAACCTGACGGACAAACGGTTCTGCCCAGAACACGAGAAGCTGGAGGCCCAGCGTTACGAACGGTACGACCGCGACCCTGCCACCAAGCGTCGATACGGACGGGCTTGGAAACGCATCCGGGATTCCTATGCTGCGGAGCATCCGCTGTGTGAGGTCTGCCTTGCGAAAGGTGCGTACACGCCAACCGAGGAGATTCACCACAAGCTCCCGCTCTCTCAGGGAGGGACGCACGACCGCGGTAATCTGATGGCCCTTTGCAAAGAGTGCCATGCGAGGATTCATGCCGAACGCGGCGACCGCTGGCATAACCGGGAGACCCGGTAGGGGCTGTCAAAATCTCTACGGCCCATCTGCCGTGGAACGGGCGTGGGCTCTCGCGCACAAAAACACGATTTCAAACGGGGAATAAGCCCCGACGACTGGAGGTGAATCGAAATGGCGAAGGACGGAACCAACCGTGGCGGTGCCCGCATCGGAGCCGGAGCCAAGAAAAAGCCCTTAGCGGACAAGATTGCAGAGGGCAATCCCGGCAAACGGACACTGACGGTCATCAACTTCGATGACCGCGCTGCCGACCTTGAGGGTCAGGCGATGCCGAAACCGTCCAAGATGCTCTCCGCCGTCCAGAAGGACGGTAAGGCACTGGTGGCCGAGGACATCTACAAGGAGACCTGGGAGTGGCTGGCCGAACGCGGCTGCGCTTCTCTGGTATCTCCACAGCTCTTGGAACGCTATGCCATGAGTGTGGCCCGATGGATTCAGTGCGAGGAGGCCGTGACGGAGTTCGGCTTTCTGGCCAAGCACCCCACCACCGGCAGCGCAATACAGTCGCCCTATGTGGCGATGAGCCAGAATTTCATGAGCCAGACCAACCGGCTCTGGATGGAGATATACCAAATCGTAAAAGAAAACTGTGCGACCGAGTACAACGGCGTCACTCCGATGGATGACACGATGGAACGCCTGCTCCGGGCACGGAAAGGAAGCTGACCATGTATGAAAAAGTAAATCCGGCACATCCGGATAAAATCGCAGACCGCATCGCCGGTGCTTTGGTCGACCTCGCCTATGCGCAGGAGCCTGACCCGCGCATCGCCGTGGAAGTCCTCCTCGGCCATCACATGTGCCACATCATCGTAGAGGCCTCCACGCATCTGTCCGCTGAGACTGTCGAAAGCATCGCCCACCGTATTGCCGGGAACCTCGCCCTGAATTATACCGAGGTCGCACAGGACGCACATCTCTCCGACAACCAGCGTGACGGTTTCCGCTGCGGCGACAACGGCATCTTCAAAGGAATGTGTATCACACCTGAGCAGAAGGAGCTCTCCCGCATCGCCCGCTCCATCTACGATAGGTAGCCCACGGATGGAAAGTACATCCTGGACGGCGACCGGCTCATCCTCTGTCAGAGCAATGCTCCCGCAGATGAGTTGAAGGCCCTGTTCCCGCAGGCCGAGGTCAATCCCCTGGGCGACTGGACGGGTGGCCCGGACGTGGACTCCGGTGCGACCAACCGGAAGCTGGGCTCTGATATGGCGGACGGCGTCACGGGCGGTGGCCTGCACGGAAAAGACCTGTCGAAAGCGGATGTGTCCGTGAATGTCTACGCCTTCCTCAAGGCGCAGGAGACCGGCAAGGCTGTAGAGCTCTGCTGCGCCATCGGCGACGACACCGTGGACGGCAGGCCCTATGCAGAAATCGTCGAAATCTGTCGAGAATATATCCGCTCTGTAGGCGGCTTTGAAAAGTTCGCAGAATGGGGGCTCGTATGAAGACAACGACTGATATGCAGCTGGTGCCGGTCAGCAAGCTGGTGCCGTATGTCAACAACGCCCGGACGCACTCCCCGGAGCAGGTCATGAAGCTCCGCTCCTCGCTGCGGGAGTTCGGCTTTATCAATCCTATCATCATCGACCGTGACTATGGCATCATCGCCGGTCACGGTCGTCTTCTCGCTGCCAAAGAGGAAGGCATCACCGAGGTGCCCTGCGTCTTCGTGGATTACCTGACCGAGGCCCAGAAGAAAGCCTACATCCTCGCGGACAACCGCATGGTAATGGATGCTGGCTGGGACGAAGAGCTCCTGCGCGTGGAAATCGAAGCGCTGCAGGGTGAGGCTTTCGATGTCTCCCTCACCGGCTTCGATGAAATGGAGCTGGCCGACCTGTTCAAGGATGGAAGCGATTCTGGCGCAGAGGATGATGACTACGACCTGAGCGCCGCATTGGAAAAGGCCGCCTTTGTGGAACGCGGCGACATCTGGACGGTCGGTAGGCACCGGCTCATGTGCGGTGATGCCACCAGCGCCGAGGACGTGGCCGCGCTCATGGATGATAGGAAAGCAAATCTCATCCTGACCGACCCACCCTATGGAGTATCCTTCAAGAGCTCCAGCGGCCTGACCATCCAAAACGACTCCATGAAGAATGAGGAGTTCTACAACTTCCTGCTCTCGGCGTTCGAGAACATGGCTGACCATCTCGAAAAAGGCGGTGCCGCCTACGTCTTCCATGCGGATACCGAGGGCCTCAATTTCCGCAGGGCTTTCATCGACGCGGGCTTCCATCTCGCCGGGTGCTGTATCTGGGTGAAGGACTCGCTGGTGCTGGGCCGCTCGGATTACCAATGGCAGCATGAGCCGGTGCTCTACGGTTTCATGCAGAACGGAAAGCACCCGTGGTACTCCGACCGGAAGCAGACGACCATCTGGAACTTTGCCAAGCCCAAACGGAACGCGAACCACCCGACCAGTAAGCCGCTCGACCTGCTGGGCTATCCCATCGGGAACTCCACGCAGGAGAATGCCATCGTCATCGACACCTTCGGCGGCAGCGGCTCCACGCTCATGGCCTGTGAGCAGATAAACCGCACCTGCTGCACGATGGAGCTCGACGAGAAATACGCATCCGTCATTCTCCGCAGATATGTGGATGATACCGGAGACACGGATGGCGTCTATGTCCTCCGCAATGGAGAAAAGCTACCGTATTCGGCACTGGTGAAGGACGTCGAGCCTGCCTCCTGATTGTCACTATCACACACATTCCGGGGCACATCTTTGTCGGATTTATGCCTCAGAATCAACTTGCTATTCTGTACCTGTAGAGCGAATATGTGACTACCCCGAAGGGGGAAAACATGCACAGGAGGATTTCACCATGGAAATCAAGTACAACGTGACCGGCGACCAGCGCAAAGAGCTGGTCAAGAGCATTTCCGGCATCACCGGAGTCAAGGCGGTCTACAAGTTCATGCCGACCTGCAATTACGAAATCGACTATTTTACCGTCACCAAGGATGGCACTCTGCTCTTTGATGACCGCGCCGACAGCGAGGAGGTCGAGCGGGTGTTGGAAGGCATTGCGGCTGCAGGCTTCGAGTGCGAGGCCCCGGAGGGAAAAGCCGAGGAACCGGAGAACGCGGCACAGGACGGAAGCGTGGGCCTCACTGTCGAGGTTCCGCTCGACAAGGTTCAGGTCGGGAACCTGACCAAGCTGCTGGATGCCAAGGGCAGCCTCATCAAGAAGGCGCTGGGCATCGACGACCTGCGCTTCGAGCTTCTGGAAGACCGCATTGCCTTTCCGTGGTTCTCCGAACCACAGCCGGAGGAGACCACCGCCTACACTCACTTCATCGCTGCGCTCTGCCAGATGTCCAGGGATGCCAAGCGCATCACCGCCAAGGAGAAGCCGGTGGACAACGAGAAGTACGCCTTCCGCTGCTTCCTGCTCCGGCTGGGCTTCATCGGCAACGCGTACAAGGCCGACCGGAAAATCCTGCTCCGGAACCTCTCCGGTTCCAGTGCCTTCAAGTCCGGGAAGGTTGGTGTTGCGGGATGATTAGCGCCTATTCAGATGGATATTTTGGCATGATGCGCGATATCGGCATTGGATACCAGATTGCTAAAGACCAGCGCATAAAAGAGAGAGAAGCATTGCTCCATCAAGGAAACAATGAGGCAGCTCTTATCGCATGGGAGGAACGAGAGCAACATTTTCCATTCCCATTTTCACGCGGTCAAATTACAGCATACAACGCCTGGAAGGAAAGCAAAGCGAATGGCCTGGAGGTTGTCGAATCCAGAGATTTGCCTTGGGAGAAAGATTTTCATGATTATATTGAAACCTTTCGTGAAGCAAGAATCGAATCTATCATTGTCACAGACTCGGCTTTCAATAAGGGCAAATATGCTCACCTATTTGAAAACGAAGGATGTCGGATAATCGGGCAAAAGGTATTCATCCGTCACGAAAAGCGCTCGACAGGAATTGAAAACATTAATGCTGTGGGAATCCTCATCACAATTTTCAACGAAAATGAAAGGGCGGTAGATTCCGATGACTGAGACCATCCGGGAACAGATTCTCGCCATCAGGGACACCGGCCTGACCAACATGTTCGATGTTCGGACGGTACAGCGGCTGGCCTTTGACCAGGACTTCTACGAACTGGTCTGCTACCTGGAGGAGCACCGCAAGGAGTACGTTCGCTTCATCATGTTCGGCGATGAATAAGCCCTTGCCGCCAAGAGAGCCGGATGGCTCTTTTGGTCGTATATTACACAAGAATCCTCCGCGATATTTGTTCAGTATATGCCCGATAATTGACTTGCTATTATGTGCTTTTGGAGCGAATATACAGTCACCAAAAGGAAAAACAACAAAGAAAAACGGGGGCAAACACCATGAAAAACGCTTACGAACTGAGAGCACACTTCGGAACCATCGGCGACTGGAACACCAGCATCAGCCGCAAGGAATTCGAGCAGCTTTTCCACAAGACCGCCGAGAAGGTTACCTTCACCTTTGGCGGCTGGGATGGCAAGAGCTACGACGGCGAGAGCCACCCCTCCGCCAACTGGCTGGTCGATGTCCGCAAGGCGAACTGAGGAGGGCTGGACAATGTGGAGCGAAGGAACTATCGGAATCCCGGATGCGAAGGACAAGGACAGATACACGGTCTGCCATTACTGGGTCAAGCACTACGACGAGCCCAGCGAGACCTACGGCATCAACGGAGGCAAAATCAGCAAGCTCATGATTAAGGTGAACGGCATCATCACCGCCAACTACGACAGAGACTGGGATGTCGAACCGCAGGACGAGCCCACGCGAATGGCCTACAGCATCCTCCTTTACCAGTACAACTGAATCGGGGATTCCCCGAAGAGCGGAGCCGAAAGGCTCTGTCTCTCATATAGAACGATACGACGGCTTGCCGGAAGGCAGGTCATTTTTTATGCCCATCGGAGGTGATGATTTGCGAAAGCTGAAGAAATACAAGCCCACGAAGTTCAAGGCCAAGGACTCCGTCTACGATAAGGACGCAGCGGATTATGCGGTGAACTTCATCGAGTGCCTGTGCCACACCAAAGGCACCTGGGCAAGGAAACCCTTCGAGCTCATCGAATGGCAGGAACAGATCATCCGGGATATCTTCGGTGTCCTCAAGCCCAATGGCTACCGGCAGTTCAACACCGCTTACATCGAAATCCCAAAGAAGCAAGGCAAATCCGAGCTTGCCGCTGCGGTAGCGCTCCTGCTCACCTGCGGTGACGGTGAGGAACGCGCCGAAGTCTATGGCTGTGCCGCTGACCGTCAGCAGGCATCCATCGTGTTCAATGTGGCAGCGGATATGGTGCGGATGTGTCCGGCGCTCTCCAAACGGGTCAAGATACTGGACTCCCAGAAACGGCTCATTTATCAGCCGACGGGCAGTATCTACCAGGTGCTCTCTGCCGATGTCGGCAACAAACACGGTTTCAATACTCATGGTGTGGTGTTTGACGAACTGCATACGCAGCCCAATCGCAAGCTGTTTGATGTCATGACCAAAGGCTCCGGCGACGCCCGAATGCAGCCGCTGTATTTCCTTATCACCACAGCGGGCAACGATACGAAGTCCATCTGCTATGAGATACATCAAAAGGCGCAGGACATCATTGCCGGCCGGAAGATCGACCACACCTTTTACCCCGTTATATATGGTGCAGAGGAATCGGATGATTGGACGGACCCGAAGGTCTGGAAAAAGGCCAATCCCTCCCTCGGCATCACGGTAGGCATTGACAAGGTCAAGGATGCCTGTGAATCGGCGAAGCAGAACCCCGGCGAAGAGAACTCCTTCCGACAGCTTCGTTTGAACCAGTGGGTCAAGCAAGCAGTCCGATGGATGCCCATGGATAAATGGGACAAATGCGAGTCTACCGTCAGCGAGGATGATCTGGAAGGCCGTGTCTGTTACGGCGGTCTGGACTTGTCCTCCACCACGGATATTACGGCGTTCGTTCTGGTGTTCCCACCGGAGGACGAGAACGACAAATACATCATCCTTCCGTACTTCTGGATACCGGAGGACAACCTGGAACTCCGAGTGCGGCGTGACCATGTGCCGTATGATGTGTGGGAGCGACAAGGATACCTCCAAACCACCGAGGGCAACGTGGTTCATTACGGCTACATTGAGAAGTTTATTGAGCAACTTGGCGAACGCTTCAACATCCGGGAGATTGCTTTTGACCGCTGGGGAGCCGTGCAGATGGTGCAGAACCTTGAGGGTATGGGCTTCACGGTAGTTCCTTTCGGACAGGGCTTCAAGGATATGTCCCCACCGACCAAGGAGCTGATGAAACTGGTGTTGGAGCAGAAAATTGCCCACGGCGGACATCCCGTTCTCCGCTGGATGATGGACAACATCTTTATCCGCACCGACCCGGCGGGCAATATCAAGCCGGACAAGGAGAAATCCACGGAGAAAATCGACGGTGCTGTGGCAACAATCATGGCTCTTGACAGAGCTATACGCTGTGGAAATGACAAGACCGAGTCTGTTTATGACAGTCGAGGTCTTTTATTTATATGAAGGGAGCATTTAATATGGGTATCTTTTCAGGTCTTTTCAAATCCAGAGACAAGCCCCAAAACAGAACGGCAGGCAGCAACTATGCCTTTTTCATGGGCGGTACGACATCCGGCAAAACAGTGACCGAGCGGTCTGCCATGCAGATGACGGCGGTGTACTCCTGTGTCCGTATTCTGTCTGAGGCGGTGGCGGGACTGCCGCTTCACCTTTATAAATACACCAACAGCGGTGGCAAGGCCATGGCTCTCGACCATCCGCTGTATCGGCTGCTCCATGATGAGCCGAACCCGGAAATGAGTTCTTTTGTGTTCCGGGAAACGCTCATGACACACCTGCTCCTGTGGGGTAACGCTTACGCCCAGATCATCCGCAACGGCAAGGGCGAGGTCATCGCACTATACCCGCTGATGCCAAACAAGATGTCCGTGGACAGAGATGAAAACGGCCGTCTGTACTACACCTATTATCGTGGCTCGGATGAAGCCATTAAAAATAAGGATTTTGCGGTAACGCTTCAGCCTTCGGATGTGTTGCACATCCCAGGCTTGGGCTTTGACGGTCTGGTTGGTTACAGCCCCATTGCTATGGCAAAGAACGCTATCGGAATGGCGATTGCCTGCGAGGAGTACGGAGCCAAGTTCTTTGCAAACGGTGCGGCGCCCGGTGGTGTGTTGGAACACCCCGGCACCATCAAAGATCCGCAGCGTGTGCGTGAAAGTTGGCAGTCCACCTTCGGCGGCAGCGGAAACGCAAATAAGATCGCCGTGTTGGAAGAAGGCATGAAGTACACGCCTATCGGCATCTCACCGGAGCAGGCGCAGTTTCTCGAAACACGAAAATTCCAAATCAATGAGATCGCTCGAATTTTCCGAGTGCCGCCCCACATGGTGGGTGACCTGGAAAAGTCAAGCTTTTCTAATATCGAGCAGCAATCCCTTGAGTTCGTGAAGTACACTCTTGACCCCTGGGTCATCCGCTGGGAGCAGTCCATTCAGCGGTCACTCCTTTCGCGGGACGAAAAAGCCGTGTATTTCGTGAAATTCAATCTGGAAGGCTTGCTTCGCGGCGATTACCAAAGCCGCATGAACGGGTACGCCATCGGCCGCCAGAACGGCTGGATGTCCGCAAACGACATCCGGGAGCTGGAAAACCTCGACCGCATCCCGGCAGAGGACGGCGGCGACTTGTACCTCATTAACGGCAATATGCTCCCGCTGAAAAATGCGGGTGCTTTTGCAAATACACCTACCGATGACGGAAAGGAGGAAGAAACCGATGAAGAAGTTCTGGAATTGGAAGAACCAGACGGAAACGAACTCGGAGACGCAGGAACAGATACAGAAAAGAACCCTGTTCCTGAACGGGACCATCGCCGAGGAAAGCTGGTTTGACGATGATGTCACCCCGCAGCTTTTCAAGGACGAGTTGATGGCGGGCTCCGGCGACATCACCGTGTGGATCAACAGCCCCGGCGGCGACTGCGTGGCGGCAGCGCAAATCTACAATATGCTCATGGACTACAAGGGCGATGTGACCGTAAAGATCGACGGCATTGCCGCATCCGCAGCGTCCGTCATCGCTATGGCTGGTACAAAAGTACTGGTATCTCCCGTGTCCATGCTCATGATCCACAACCCCATGACGGCGGCATTCGGCAATTCGGATGAGATGCAGAAAGCCATCGATATGCTCGGCAGCGTTAAGGATTCCATCATCAATGCCTATGAAATCAAGACCGGGCTGTCCCGTGCAAAGCTCTCGCACCTCATGGATGCCGAAACCTGGATGGACGCAAATAAGGCGGTGGAACTGGGCTTTGCGGACGAAATCATGCAGAGAGGCACGGAGTCCGAAGATGCGCCTGTGCCCACCGTTTCCATGCTGTATTCCAAGGCGAATGTGGTGAATTCTCTCATGGAGAAGATTGCCGCAAAGTGCGCCATCACTCCGAAACCCACCCGTACACAAAAAGCCGATGAGCTTATGGATCGGCTCAATCTCATTAAAAACTGGAGGTAATTCAATATGACTATCAACGAACTGCGTGAAAAGCGCAACCAGGCTTGGAACGCTGCAAAGGCATTTGTGGAAACCAAGCGCGACAAGGACGGTCTGCTATCCGATGAGGATGCTGCGACCTATGCCCAGATGGAAAAGAAGGTACAGGACTACGGCACCGAAATCGAGCGCATGGAGGCAATGGCTGCGATGGAAGCACAGCTTTCCAAGCCTACTTCCGCACCCATCACCGAAAAGCCCCTGAACGGAAAGAGCGCCGAGGATAAGAAGCCCAAGAGTTTCCTGGCCACCGATTCCTACCGCAGCGGTATGCTCAACGCTCTGCGTACCAACTTCCGTCAGATCAGCAATGTGCTGCAGGAGGGAATCGATGCCAATGGCGGCTATTTGGTGCCGGATGAGTATGACAGCCGTCTCATTCAGGTGTTGAACGAGGAAAACGTTATGCGTTCTCTCGGCACCGCCGTCACCACCAGCGGCGAGCACAAAATCAACATCGCAGCCACCAAGCCTGCGGCTGCGTGGATCGAGGAGGGCGGCGCACTGACTTTCGGTGACGCTACCTTCGACCAGATCATTCTGGATGCCCACAAGCTCCATGTTGCTGTAAAGGTGACCGAGGAGCTGCTCTACGATAACGCATTCAATCTGGAAAACTACATTCTGGAGCAGTTCGGTAAGGCTCTGGCCAATGCCGAGGAGGATGCGTTCATCAACGGCAACGGCACCGGTCAGCCCCTGGGTATCCTCGCCGAAACCGGCGGCGCACAGGTCGGTGTGACTACGAAGTCCTCCGGCAAAGTGACTGCCGACGAGATCATCGACCTGGTGTATTCCCTCAAGCGTCCCTATCGCAAGAACGCTGTGTTCCTTGCTAACGATGCCTGCGTTGCAGAGCTCCGCAAGCTGAAGGACAGCACGGGCCAGTATCTGTGGCAGCCCTCTCTGCAGGCGGGTGAGCCTGACCGTGTATTGGGCTACAAGGTCTACACCTCTGCGTATTTCCCGCTTCCCGCTCCCGGCAAGGCCGCAGTCGCATTCGGTGATTTCAGCTACTACAACATCGGTGACCGTGGCTCCCGTTCCATTGCGGAGCTGAAGGAGCTGTTTGCCGGAAACGGCATGGTGGGCTTTGTTGCCAAGGAGCGTGTGGACGGCAAGCTGGTGTTACCCGAAGCAGTCAAGCTGCTCAAGATGGCATCTGCCTGATGAAAGGAGGCGGCGGTGATGGACGAACTGCTCACCAAGGTGAAAGCCAATCTCATTCTGGAACACACGGCGGATGATGCACTGCTGAAAAGCTACATCACCGCCGCTGTTTCCTACGCCGAAAGCTATCAGCACATCCCGGAGGGGTTCTACAAAGAGAACCCCATGCCGCTCACCACAGAGCAGGCCGTCATCATGCTGTCCTCCCACTTCTATGAATCGAGAGATGGCTCGACAGGCGGCTTCTTTGCGGATAACACCGGAGCGGCACAACAGGTGTGGAACACGGTCAATCTGCTTCTTCGTTTGGATAGGCGGTGGCAGGTATGAGCTTCGGTAAAATGAACGGCTTTGCCGACATCGTGAAAACAAAACAAACAAGGGACAGCGAGGGCTTCACCCATTCCGAGGATGAAGTCCTCGCTTCCGTCCGTGTCTATCGGGAGGGTCGGCACGGCTCCCAGCGTTGGGCAAACCTCGCCGCCTTCAGCGAAGCCACCGACCTGTTCCGCTTTCGGTGCATTCCCTGTCTGACGGTCACTGCCGACCAGTTCCTCGTTACGGAGGACGGGCGGTTCGATATCGTCTCCGTTGAGAATGTCAAGGGACGTGGGATGTATGTGGAGATTTTAGCAAAAAGGAGTGAACCGACCATTGGCAAAGTGTGAAATGAAGCTGCCGGAGGAATTTCTCCTGAAAATCTCCAAACTGGGCAGTGACTTTGACTCTGTTGCAGATACCGTTTTGCAGGCCGGTGGCGAGGTGGTTCTCGCCAAGGTGCGCAGCAACCTCTCCTCCGTTGTGGGCAGGGGTACGAAATACGACTCCCGTTCCACCGGCGAATTAGAAGGTGCGCTGGGCCTTTCTCCGTCCAAGCTGAACCGAAACGGCAACCATGATGTCAAGGTCGGCTTTGCCGAGCCGCGCTCGGACGGCGGCAGCAACGCCAAACTGGCGAATATTCTGGAATACGGCAAGCACGGTCAGCCTGCAAAGCCATTCCTGAAACCCGCCAAAACAGCGTCCAAGCAGGCGTGCATTGACGCCATGACGCAAAGACTCGAAGAGGAGGTCAAGAAGCGATGAGCCTTTTATCCGAACTGAATACACTCCTTGCAGACTGCGGCATCTCTGTAGAGACGGGCATTTTCTCAGATAAAGCGCCGGATTCCTATCTGGTGATTACACCGCTGACGGAGACATTAGAACTCCACGCAGACAACACTCCGGGCTGCGAGACGCAGGAAGCACGGCTATCTCTGTATTCCAAGGGCAGCTACACCAAGCTGAAAAATGCACTCGTCCGTACCCTTCTTGGTGCGGATTTCTATATTACCGACCGCCGGTACATCGGCTTTGAAACCGACACCGGCTATCACCATTACGCCATTGACGTGGCAAAAATCTATGATTTGGAGGTTTAAGACATGGCAACCATCGGTCTTGACAAACTCTATTACGCCAAAA
>ENA-OROK01000177-OROK01000177.1-human-gut-metagenome-genome-assembly--contig:-NODE-177-length-83560-cov-13.594994_pt1 | contig 83560 bp, 81 predicted proteins | sample MGYA00242127_ERZ509046 | MGnify/ENA primary metagenome ERZ509046 (study PRJEB26280, sample SAMEA2338728) | human gut metagenome | biome: human gut; feature: human-associated habitat; material: faeces... | reverse complement strand
CTCAGACTTGTACCTGATCCCCTGGGTTGTCTCCCTCTTTCATATTGACAGGTGCATTGATTCGAATAGCGAACCCGAGAAGTGCTGTCCGACAAAAAGAACTATCGGTAGCCTGCTATCATAGTCAGAGCTGAACGATATAGCAGAAACACTTTAAACAAAATACGTTTTCTACAAACTGACCGCAGGCATAGCCTGCGGTTTCTTTTTGTCTACATTGCGTTAAAATATCCTCTTAAACAAACAAATTTTGCAACATAGGGTTGACAAGCAAAGAAAACAGTGCTATAATACCTATATCGACAAATTGTTGATTATTTTTGTGCCATAAGAAAGGGGAAATGTAAAAATGGCAGAAAAGCGGATGTTTTCAAAGCAGGTATTATGGAGCGATAAATTTATCGATCTGCCATCGCCGGCACAGGTGCTGTACTTTCAGCTTTCAATGTATGCTGACGATGAAGGGTTTGTCAACTGCGCCGGATATGTACGCAGGCTTACGGGGTGCAGTGAAAGCGATATAGAAGCACTGTGCAAAAACGGCTTTATTATCCCGTTTGAGTCGGGTGTATACGCAATTGCTCACTGGAAGATAAATAACCACATACGCTCTGACCGTATGAAAAAGACCTCGTTTTCAGATGAGCGTGATATGCTCTATGTCCGTGCTGACGGGATGTATATACTCGATCCCGTAAAAGCGGCGGAGCAGAGAAAATCAGCCGGGCAGGAAAAAGCTGTGACAACAAAATGTAGTCAAACATCTGACATCTGCCCGTCAGATGACGGCACAGGCAAGGAAAGTTCAGATAAGGATAGCACAGTTAAGAGCAGTTTTGATGAGGTAAGTGCCGTTTTGTCGGACGATGCCGACAAAAAATCGCTCTCCGCCGCCGCATACAAAGCAAAATTAACCGAATGCTTCGGTGCGGACAACGTTGAGCGATATATTGAACGTTTCAATAAATGGGCAGATATGCACGGGCGGCAGAATATGCCTGTATACCCTACCATCGAGAAGTGGATGAAGGAGGATAACATCAGTCGGTACGAAAGCGCAAACAGCAGTTTTACAGACGAAATGCTTGACGAATGTCTGATGATCGACTACATAAGCTCAGACGAGAAACGAACAGAATAGAGTAAGTACAATAAGAAAGCTGAAATTGAAAGCGGAGAATTCAGCTATATATCTGCCTGTCTTGCCGGGGCAGAGCGAATTGTATTTGCTGAGCGTTATAAGGCTTGCGAGTGAAGCTATCAGCGTTCCGACACCGCCTATATTCACTCCGAGCAAGAGGCTGTGATAATCGTTTGTAAACTGCGAGAGCAGTATTGCCGAAGGAACGTTGCTTATAAACTGGCAGGAAATTACACTGAAAAGCAGGGGGTTAAGCTGAAGGGCGGATGAAAACAGGTTCTTTATCACATCTATCCTTGCCATATTTCCGGCAAAAATAAAGAAAAATACGAATGTGAACAAAAGCGGGTAATCAACTGCGGCAAGCGCCTTTCTGTCCATAACGATAAGCGTCAGCGTGATGAATATCATACCTATCAGGTACGGAATAAAATTGAACACGATAATTATAGCTATGGCGAACAGGAAAAGATAAGCGGCTGTGCGTTTACGGTCGATTTTTTCGGGAGCGGACTTAAGCTCTATCGGCTCAGGCTTTACAAAGATAACACAGCATAGCGTTATCATTGCAACGGCAAGGATAAACGGCGGAAGCATTATCAGCGTAAATTCGCCTATCGGAATATTGAACTTTGAATAAAGATAAAGGTTCTGGGGATTTCCGAAGGGGGTGAGCATACCGCCGAGATTAGCGGCGATATTCTGCATTATGAACGTGAACGCCATATAGCGTTCCTTGCCTGCGGTATGCAGTACATAGTATCCAAGCGGAAGAAAGGTCAGCAGAGCCATATCGTTTGCAATCAGCATAGAGCCTATGAAGGTGACCCATACAAGCACCACTGTGCAAAGGCGTATATTGCGGAATTTTTTTACTATGTTGCAGGCGAGAATATAAAAGAACTGTACGTTTTTAAGAGCGCATACAACTGCCAGTACGCTGAAAAGGCAGGCAAGCGTCTTGTAATCGAAATAATCGAGATATTTCTCGTCGGGCGGAACTATAAATGATGTGATAACCGCCGCCAGTAAAGCTATCACCATAACTGTATTTTTCTTTATAAAACTTATCGCAGTATTCATTGTTCTACACTCGTTATCTTAATCAAACCGCACAAAACCCTCCCGTAAGGGAGGGTAAAGGCTTGTTTGTTATGTTTATTATACCAGATCGTCCTCGTTGAAGGGGTCGCCGCATTCGGGGCAGAACTTCGGAGGATGTTCGGGATCGGCAGGTACCCAGCCGCACTTGTCGCACTTGTACTTCTTGGGAGCTGCAGGCTTTGACTTGCCGCATTCAGCACAGAACTTGCCTGTGTTGGTTGCGCCGCATTCGCACGTCCAGCTTGAAGGAGCGGGAGCGGCGGGAGCGTCGCCTTCCTTGCTCTTGCCGCAGTTAGCGCAGAACTTGCCTGTGTTTGACTGACCGCATGAGCAGGTCCAAGCCTCAGGCTTCTTAGCGCCGCAGGAAGAACAGAATGCACCTGTGTTTGTAGCGCCGCACGAGCATTTCCATCCGCCCGGAGTCGGCTGCTGAGGTGTTGTCTGCTGAGGAGCCGCAGGCATACCGCCGAGAACGTTGTTACCTGCGTTCATAGCCATATTCATGCCCATAAAGCCCATCATAGCGCCGTTTTCATTTGAGCCTGCCGCTTCGATACCACGAGCAACGGCACCTGTCATCATAGCACGCTGAACATCGCCGCCGAGCATTGTATCAGCCTTAAGACGATCCTTAAGAAGCTCTTTTGTTTCTTCGGAAATCGTGATAGGGCCAAGACCGATATTTGTGAGCATCAGACCTCTCTGTGCCCAGTTGTTAGCGGTTTCGTCCTTAGTCTTGTTGGTAAGGTTGTTGAGCTGGCTTGTAATCTGGTTGTAGCTGTAGCCTTCTGCTGAAAGCTGGTTTAACGCTACCATCAGTGACTGCATGAACTCGTTCTTGTACTGCTCGTTCTTGAAAATGTCCTTAACGTAGACCTGAGGAGCGTTTACGCCCTTGCTGAGAACTTCTGCGTAGAACTTGCAGGCATTCTCGGCATCGGGTATCTGAACCTCGAATGTGCCGTAGAAACGCAGTTCTACTGTTGTATTATAACGGGGATCGGGATAGGGAACGGGTGTTCCTGTACCGAAGGGGATTCCGGGCAGTTTCTGAAGGTTGATGTAGATTACTCTCTGCTCGGTGGCAGGTGTTCCGCCGTATGTGAATCTTGAAATAAGATCCTTGAGCGAATCCTTTATCTGACCTGCAAAGATTGAAGGTGCTGTCGAGTTGTCAAGTATGTAACGTCCGGGTTCTGTAACAACGTTTGTTATCTTGCCGTTGTCAAGGGTCAGCATACAGGTGTTTTCTTCAACCATGATTGCCGAGCCGTTGCTGATAACGTTGTCGGTTCCCTTTACGTTACTGCTTCTTGCATTACCGTTGTGCATCTTCTCGCCGTTAACAACAACAGTATCGTTGCCGATAACAGGGCAGTGAATGGCCTCTTTCCAGGTATCGCCGAGAGTACCTGAGAGAGCGCCTACAGCTGCTTTAATAAGTCCCATAGTAATATTTCCTTTCGAATTGAGTTTTTAATTTATTTTACTAAATTAAAATCGTTGACCAGCCATATACGGTCGGCAATTTCTGTAATGCCGCTTCCGCAGTACGGACACTTCTTGCCCTTTGCAGACGCATCAATGGGAGCGCCGCAGTTGGGGCAGTTGCTTGAAAATACAATGCTTGTCGTCTGTTCGTGCAGATCCTGCTTGTAAGCGAGCGTTACGCTGTACGCTGTCTGCATAAGCGCAGGCTTTGCGCTGTCTGCCTTTTCTTCCGACACCTTTGCATATTCATACTGAAGAGAAATTTCAAACCTTGCCGTTGCTTCCTTGCTTCTGTTCTGGTAGTTTGCGATTCCGCAACGGTGAATTTTTATGTTATTGAAAATCTCTTTTTCGTTGTTCGCATTAAGGGTGGTTATACGGTTATTGACCTTATTTATAAGATCCTGCGTATATTCGCTTGCCTTAAGCGATTCGGCATTTTTGTTCATTATGGCATTGAGAATTGCGACTATTGCATTTCTTGCCTTGACCTCCATGCCCTTGTATCCTATTTCGGGGAAATCACGGGTGATGGCAGGACCGTACATTTCACTGAGGGCTGTTATACCCTTAGGAGTGGTAGCTTCCTCCTTGACACCCTTGTTTATCAGTTCCATTGCCTGTGACGGCGACATACCGAGATATTTCTGCGATGCGCTCCGCACCTTCGACACAATGACAAGTACAATGATGCCGATGACTATAAGGGGAGCAAGCCAGCTTAATATTGAAAGAATGAACGATGTTATATCCACATTATACTCCCTTTATACCGTCGTCTACAGTATCGTTTCTTATACCTGAGAAATCTGTCAGTACCCATGAATACTGACCTGTTGTTACAACAGAGCCGCAGTATTCGCATACGCCGGAAGAAGAAATCTCAAGCGGCGCGCCGCAGTTGGGGCAGTTGTGTCCGGTCATCTTGCCGGTTTCCGTCTTTGTTTCGACACCGAGCGAACGCACAAACTTCATCTTGTACTTCTGAACCCAGCGTGTAGTCTTGTCGCCTCTTATGATCTTGCCTGTCTTTTCGTCCACCTGATAATCTATCATTCTTGAGGTGAGGTACGCTGTTACATATTCAAACTGCGAATCACGCTCATACGAGGTAAGGTAAGCCGTATCTATAGCGATGCTCTCGTAGTGGTAAACAACGCCCTGTTCTATCTTCGCCTGTACCTGCTTGCAGGTGGTGTTGTAAAGGTTTTCGTGCATAACCGGTCTTACGGGGGTCATATCACGCTTGCACCAGGCATTTTCAATATCTATGTATACCTGCTTTGTGAAAGTGATAAGGTCGGAAGCGGAGAAGTTGGGATCCTTCTGTTTTATAATACCTTCTATCTGTTCGGTTCTGTTGGGCAGTACAACGTTTGCGCCGTTCATTGATGAAGGACGTGTTGTGCCGCCGCCGGATTTCTTTTTAGTTCCACCGATTGTCGAAATGATAATAATAACAACAACGATGCCTATACCTATTATAACAGAAACGGGGTCGACATCGCCGCTGTAGCTGCTGCCGCCGTAATCGTTACCGCCGTAGTCATATCCGCCGCCATAGTCGCCTCCGTAGTCGTAACCGCCGCCACCGCCGTAGTCGTTATTGTCAAACGCACTTACGGAAAAGCAGAGCAGAAGCGCCGCTGTTATTGTCGCAATAAATGTTACAATAATCTTCTTCATAAATTTCTCCCTTATTATCGAAACAGTCTGCATCAAAATGCAGGCCGACATTTTTATACCTTATGAAAGAATAGCACAGTATCCTGCTTTGATTATACAATACTTCCACAAAAAAGTCAATAATTGATAGAAGAAATACGGTAAATATGTTGAAAAATCTGAATAAATATTTTATAAAGAAAGTAAGTACCGTTAACTGTCAATGTTGCCGACCGTGCGAAAAGCGATTGTTACTTTTTTACGGCGTTTTCAAGTACGGTCTTGAGAGTGCCGCTGAGCAGTTTGGACATCCTTTCGATAAGCTCGTCGGGCTCGTTTTTCATACCGCCCTCGAGCCAGTCAAGGACAATGCCGACAATTGCGTATTTATAGAATGATGCGATAAACTTCTTGTCATCGTCGGAAACGCTGAGTTTCAGCGTCTTCGAAACGTTATCAATGAATTTGCCGGCAAAGTCAAGTGAAACGCTGTAAAGATAACGCTCGATAGTTTCACGGTGAAGCGAGCTATATACATGGTATATAAGCTTCTTGTTCTCCTTTACGAAGCAAAGTCCTGTCTTGAGCCCTTCCTCCCACGACTGACCGACCTCCATCTTTTCTACGGATTTCTGTGCTTCAGTAAGGAAGATTTCTTCGAGAAGCTGATAAATATCGCTGTAATGATAATAGAACGTGTTGCGGTTCACTCCGCAGTCATCGGTGATGTTCTTTACCGTTATTTTATCTAAGGGCTGATTGCTCAGCAGTTTTTTGAACGATTCCTGTATTGCTCTTTTGGTAAGTTCGGACATATTACCTCCGTTTTAGCCTGTGGTTTCTCCTGCTTTCTATTTTACGGTTATAATTATACAACATTCCCGTTAAAAATTCAAGTTTTAGGCAAAAGGTCGCATCTGCCTAAAAATCGGTCATTTTATATCGATTGCCCTAAAATTGAACAGTGGCGCAGGATTGACCGTTGTATAAACCGTCACGGTGGGTTAAAATATAGCTGTAAAGAAAAAGAAAGGACTGAAAATCATGAGATTTATCAAACGTGCAAAAGCAGCATATATTTCCACTTGCGCCGCAATAGCGGTCATAGGACTTATACTTATTCTTTTCCCGGAGATTTCAATGCTTGCGGTATGCTATATGCTCGGAATAGCGGCTATAGTATTCGGCATTGTAAAAATCACGGGATATTTTTCAGCCGACCCCTACGGGCTGGCGTTCCAGTTTGACTTTGCATTCGGTATCATAGCGATACTGCTCGGACTTGTAGTTATTATCCATCCGGGTAATATAATGGCTCTGGTGCCTGTCATAATGGGCATTTATTTTATGATCGACGGCATAATGAAGATACAGACAGCCGTTGATGCAAAGCGTTTTGGCGTAAGAAGCTGGTGGCTGATCCTTGTCAGCGCAATAGTTACAGGCGGAATAGGAATACTGTTACTCGTAAATCCCTTTGAGAGTGCGGTAGCGCTTACTGTTCTGCTCGGTATCACATTGCTTGCGGACGGCATTTCAAATATATGGATCGCCGCATACACAGTCAAGGCTATAAAAAAAGAAGTACACGCCGATGACAAAATCTATGTAGAAACAAGCAACAGGGAGGACAAAGATGATTAAGCTTGGCAAATGGATAACAAAGCACAGAGTAATCATTCTTATAGTTGCGGTCGTACTGCTGATACCCTCGGTACTCGGTATGATAGCTACAAGAATAAATTACGATATGCTCAATTACCTGCCCGACACTATGGAAACCATACAGGGTCAGGACATTCTGCTGAATGACTTCGGCAAGGGCGCATTCAGTATGATAATTGTGGAAGATATGGAGCCGAAGGACGTTTCCGCTCTTAAAGAAAAAATAGAAGCGGTAGATCACGTTGATTCGGTAATATGGTATGATTCGATAGCAGACGTTTCAATACCTATGGATATTCTTCCCGATAAGATAAAAGACGCATTCAACACCGATCATTCAACGGTTATGGCGGTATTCTTCGATACATCGACATCAGCCGATGAAACAATGGAAGCTATCAACACGATAAGAGATGTAACGAACAATCAGTGCTTCGTTTCGGGCATGTCCGCAATGGTAACAGACCTTAAAAACCTTTGCGAGCAGGAAGAGCCGATATATGTCGCTATCGCAGTAGTTCTTGCTGTAGTAGTAATGATGCTCTTTATGGATTCTTTCCTTATCCCGATAATCTTCCTCGTAAGTATCGGTATGGCTATTCTCTACAACTTAGGCAGTAACTACTTCTTAGGCGAGATAAGCTACATAACAAAGGCACTTTCCGCTATCTTACAGCTCGGTGTTACGATGGACTATTCGATATTCCTCTGGCACAGCTACAACGAGCAGAAGGTAAGATTTGACGGCGATAAGGAACGTGCGATGGCACACGCCATTTCAAACAGTATCATTTCTGTAGCAAGTTCTTCTATCACAACAATTGCCGGCTTCCTTTCAATGTGCTTTATGAGCTTTACGCTCGGTGCGGATCTCGGTATCGTAATGGCGAAGGGCGTTGTATTCGGTCTTATCGCCTGTGTAACTATCCTCCCGTCACTTATCCTTGTATTTGACAAGGCTATCGAAAAGACAAGACACAAACAGCTTATGCCGAAGTTCGACAAGGTGGCAAAGTTCATCACAAAGCGTTCGTGGATATTCCTTATAATATTCGCAGTGCTGATAGGACCTGCGGTTTACGGCTATAACAACACACAGAAATATTACGACCTGAGTCAGACAATGCCTCAGGATATGGACTTCGTTATCGCCAACACAAAGCTGAAGGATGATTTCGGAATGTCAAACGTTCATATGATACTCGCTGATTCAAAGCTGTCGCAGAAGGACGCAAAGGCGATGCTTGACGAGGTCGGAAAGGTTGACGGCGTAAACCTTGCGGTAGGCTTCGATTCGCTTATCGGCTCGGCTGTTCCCTCAGAGATAATTCCGGATTCTATCTCGGATGTGATTAAGAGTGATAAGTACCAGCTTATGCTTGTAGGCAGTGAATACGGAACGGCAACAGACGAGGTAAACAATCAGGTAACAGAGATAAACAACATTATAAAGAAGTATGACAGCTCGGCAATGCTTATCGGTGAAGCACCCTGTACGAAGGATCTTATCGAAGTAACCGACAGGGACTTCAAGGTAGTCGATGTAATTTCGATAGCCGCAATCTTCCTTATCATTCTGGTAACCTTCAAGTCGGTTTCACTTCCGCTGATACTTGTAGCGGTAATCGAGTTTGCCATATTCGTAAACCTCGGTATTCCGTGTTACACAGGTACAGAGCTTGCGTTCATCGCACCTATCTGTATCAGTACCATCCAGCTTGGCGCAACCGTTGACTATGCTATCCTTATGACAACAAGATACAAGAAGGAACGTAACAAGGGCAGTGATAAGAATGAGGCGGTTTATACAGCACTTAAGTCATCAATACCCTCAATTATAGTAAGTGCGCTCGGCTTCTTCGCCGCTACATTCGGTGTAGGTATTTATTCAAACGTAGATATGATAAGCTCACTTTGCGCACTTATGGCAAGAGGCGCAATCATAAGTATGGTATCGGTAATCCTGTTATTACCCGCTATGCTCAAGCTGTTCGATAAGATTATAATCCACACAAGCCTCGGCTTTAAAGAAGCAAGACAAGCCGGCAAAAAGACGAACTGAGAAAGGACAACAGTATGAAAGAGATAAGAAAAAAGATAATAAAGATAGTTTCAATAGTTCTTGCCGCCGCAATGATAGGCACATCTTCGGGACTTCTCGCATTCGCCGCACAGGGCGGTAACGATAATAATACATCGTCATCCGTTTCTGACAGCACAGAAACCGGAAGCAGCGAAAAGAACAGTTCGGATACGGACGGCAAGGAAGAAACGGTATATATCATCTCAAACGCAGACGGTACAACAAAGAAGGTCATCGTCAGCGACTGGCTGAAGAACGGCTCGCACAATGCCACGATAGAGGATGAAACCTCGCTTAAGGACATTAAGAATGTAAAGGGCAACGAGAGTTTTACAAACAGCGGTGAAAATTACAAATGGGCGGCTGAAGGCAGTGACATTTACTATCAGGGTACGACAGACAAGACGCTCCCTGTTGATATGAAGATTACATATACTCTTGACGGCAAGACGGTCACTCCCGATGAAATCAAAGGCAAGAGCGGCAAGGTAACAATCCGCTTCGACTATACGAACAATGAAAAGCGTACCGTGAAGGTTGACGGCAAGGATATGCAGATGTACGTTCCTTTCCTGATGGTAACAGGAACGGTTCTTGATAACGAGAAGTTCTCGAATGTAAAGGTAACCAACGGCAAGCTGGTAAACGACGGCGACAGATCGGCGGTTCTCGGCTTTGCACTTCCCGGTATGCAGGAAAACTTAGGACTTGACAAGGACGATTATGAAATTCCCTCATACGTTGAAATCAGCGCAGATGTCAAAGATTTCGAGCTTATGACCTGCATGACGGTAGGTACGACAGAGCTGTTCAACGAGGTCGATACCGACAAGCTCAATATGGACGATATTGACGGTACTATCAAGGAATTCACAGACGCTGTAGATCAGCTTTCAGACGGTTCTTCACAGCTTTATGACGGACTTGTTACACTGTTTGAAAAATCGGGCGAACTTGCTGACGGTACAAAACAGCTTGCAGACGGTGCTGGCACTCTGTATGACGGCACAGGCACACTTGTAAACGGCACAAACGATTTAAAGAGCGGTGCGGATGAACTGAACGTAGGCGCAGTAAAGCTGAAGGACGGCACGGTTTCTCTGGTAGCCGGCATCAAGGATCTGAAAACAGGCGCTGAGGCTCTTGACAGCGGTGCAGGAAAGCTGAAGGAAGGCACATCTGCACTGGCAGGCGGTGCAAATGATCTTATCAAAGGTGCAGATAAGCTTAACAGCGGTGCGTCATCGCTTGACAGCGGCGCATCTCAGGTGGAGAACGGTGCAGGACAGGTAAGCGAAGGCGCTTCACAGCTGAACGAAGGTCTTGGTGAACTTTCATCAAACAGCGAACAGCTGAACGCAGGCGCAAAGCAGGTATTCGACACGCTGTTATCCACAGCCGAAACGCAGATAAAGGCATCCGGTCTTACCGTTCCTAAACTGACTATAAAGAATTTCAAGACGGAGCTTAACAAGCTGGTAGATTCTCTTGACAAGGATAAGGTCTACACTCTTGCTTACAATACGGCACTCAAAACGGTAACTGCCGAGGTAGAAAAGAACAATGACGCTATAACAGCAGGCGTTACAAAAGCTGTACAGGCAAAGGTGCTTGAAGGTGTTCTCAAAGCCGCAGGCTTTAATATGACCGCAGAGCAGTACAATGCGGCAGTAAAGGCAGGACAGATACCCGAAGCCGTACAGGCTAAGGTTACAGCCGCAGTTTCCGCTCAGATGTCAACAGATGCTGTTAAGGCTCAGATAAGTACAAATGTTGAAGCACAGAAGAAACAGCTTATCGAGCAGAATATGAAAAGCGAAAAGGTCACAAAGCAGATAAACGAAGCTGTAGCAAAGGCTAAGGCAGGTCAGACAACGATAAAGAATCTTATCGCACAGCTTGATTCCTACAATGAGTTCTACACAGGACTTACTCAGTATACGGCAGGTGTTGACAGCGCATATGACGGTTCAAAGACGCTGTCGGCAGGTGCAACACAGCTTTACAGCGGTACTAAGGATCTTCACAGCGGTACTACACAGCTTAAGAACGGAACAGAGCAGCTTACAAGCGGCGGCTCAACGCTTATCTCAGGCGTAAATCAGCTTGACAAGGGCGCAAGCGACCTGAAAGACGGTACGGCAAGCCTTGTAGCAGGTGTAGGCACGCTCTATGACGGTGCAACACAGCTTGACAGCGGCGCAGGACAGTTAAAGGACGGTACGACAAGCCTTGTTGCAGGTGTAGGCACACTTCACAGCGGTGCATTACAGCTTCATGACGGTGCAGGCGACCTTAAGGACGGTGCAGATAAACTCAATGACGGTGTAGCAACTCTTATTGACGGTGTAAAGCAGTTAAGGGACGGTGCTAAGGAGCTGAACGACGGTATGGATGAGTTCAACGAGAAGGCTGTCAAGAAGATAGTAGACGCTGTTGACGGCGATATTGCAGGACTTATCGACAAGCTGAAGGCTACAGTTGCTTTAGGCAAGGACTATGACACATTCGGCGGTAAGTCGGATAAGACAGAAGGCACTGTAAAGTTCATTTACAGAACAGAGAGCATCTCAGCCGACGATGAATAATAAATAACTTAATAAGTCAAAGGCTCTGACGGGGGTAATGCTCCGTCAGAGCTTTTTTATTACAAATGTCATACTGGAAAATACCGTTTGTAACTGGTGAAATCCGCTTTGCAGGTGTATAATCGTTACAGTAAGATAAATAAACAGCCGAAAGGGGAATACTTATGATATTTGCAAGCGTGAACAACCTTGTCAAGAATTACGGCAATCACTGTGCCGTGGATAACCTCAGCTTCAATGTAAGCGAGGGCGAGATATTCGGACTTATAGGTCCTAACGGGGCAGGAAAGTCAACCACGATAAATATTATCACAACACTTGACGAAGCGACTTCGGGAAGTGTGACGATAGACGGTATGGATACAGTGAAGCAAAGAGCGGAGATAAGACGGATGATCGGATGCGTTCCGCAGGAGATAGCGGTGTACCCGTATCTTACCGCAAAGGAAAACGTTGAATTTTTCGCTTCGCTGTACGGCTTCAAGGGCGAACAGCTTCATAAGAATGCAATGACCGCTCTCGAATTTGCAGGGCTTGCGGATAAGGCGGATATGAAGCCGAAGAAAATGTCCGGCGGTATGAAACGCAGACTTAACATTGCCTGCGGTATAGCACATAAGCCTAAGCTGATAGTTATGGACGAACCTACCGTAGGCGTTGACGCACAGTCAAGAGAGCATATAATGAATTCGATAAAGAAACTGCGTGAAAGCGGTGCGACAGTAATATATACCTCGCACTATATGCACGAGGTAGAGGAAATCTGTGACAGAGTCGCTATAATTGACAAAGGCAGACTTGTGGCAGAAGGTACACAGCAGGAGCTTATAACGATGATAACCGACAGCTGTACGGTACATATCACCACAAAGCAGTGCGACAGCGAAACAAGAAGCAGAGTATCAAGGGCTGTTTCCTGCCTGCCAGATGTAAACAGGGTGCAATTTAACGACAATATGATAAGCGTAGACATGAGCATAAGCTGTAACGATATTTCACACGTTATAAGCGAACTTGTAAAGCAAAATCTGCCTGTAATCGAGATAAGCACGGAAAAGCCGGATATGGACGCTGTGTTCCTGTCGCTTACAGGACACGAGATACGTTAAGGAGCGGGAATATGCTTAGTTTGATAATAAAACAGATAAGGGAGTATTTCAGAAGCCCCGCAAACGTATTCATGGGGCTTTTATTCCCGGTGCTGCTGGTATTCTTTCTCGGAACGATGCTTCAGAATCTTGATATAGCGGATTATGACATAGGAGAAATTAAACTGCAATACAGCGTTACGCAAACAGACGAGCAAAGCGGCAAGGCATTTGCAGAGTTTCTTGACAATATCAGTATGATAAAGGCGGAAAAGGCAAGCGATGAAAAAGCCGCACTGAGCCTTACCGATAAGGGTGATATAGACGCATATATCGAACTTAAAAACGGGGAAATTCTGTTATACTGTGGCAGAAACGAAATTGCTAACAGGGCGCTCGGCTCGGTGCTGAATTCTTTCATTGCGGTATCCGATACATATTATAAAATAGCATCGACCGACCCGTCACTGCTTATGAATACAGACAGCGATACCGAAAAGTCATTTGTAGAGCAGGACGGACTTGGCGTTACACGGAGTATGATGGATTATTATGCGGTGAGTATGGCGGTAATGATGATATTCATGTCGCATATGATAATGGGCAGTACGGCTCTCAAGGACGAGGAAAGGATATTCACCCTACAGCGTCTTTATCTGTCACCTGTCGGCAAAGTAAAGCTGTTTTTCGGCAAACTCATCGGTACGCTTCCCTCCGCCGTTATAGGAAATGCGGTGATAATGCTGTTTTCGGTGTTTGTGTTCGGGGCGAAATACTGCGACAGCTTTGTCGGAAACCTTATCCTGTTCCTGCTGCTCTCCTGCTGCTCGCTTGCGTCGATATCCGTAGGTATGCTGATAGGGGTACTGATAAAAATACCTGCGGAGAGCATCGTGATACCGCTTACATGGGCATTGCTGTTCTTCTCTGGCTCGTTTTCAAAGCAGGTATTCATCGAAGGCTTCAGCGACAAGCTGCCGCCTTATATCGTTCAGCAAGCGGCATTCAGACTTACTCTTTACGGTGAAAGCGACAGTGCGTTGGCGGTAATTGCGGTATGCCTTGCCGTGACGGTTGCGGTATCGCTTATCGGTGCGGCAATATTCCGTGTAAAAAAATCCGTATGAAAGGGGAGCGTATTATGAATAATATAAGAACGGTATTTTTCGGTATGCTGAAGCGTCTTAAATACGCACTTGTAATCGCACTTCTTGTAGGGGCAGGCAGTATAGGGCTTTATTACTGCGGCAGACCGATAGCAAACGTGTTCTCGGTAAACGACAAGATAGACATTGCCCTTAGCGATAATGATAATTCGGAGCTTTCCGCAATGCTGAAAAGCTATCTTTGCGACAGGATAAATATGAACATTATCGAGGACGGCAAAGAAAAATTCAATGATAAATTGATTAACCGTGACGTTTCTGCTATAATAGAGATACCGCAGGGCTTTGAAAAGAATGTAATCGGCGGAAAAGACGTGAAGATAAAATCCACGACTCTTGACGATTACGAAAACGGTGCTTATATCTCGGTATATATCGAAGGCTTTATGAGAAGCGTCAACATTGCCGCAGGTGCCGCAAAAGGCGATGCAGAGCTGTTTTCGAGAATTATGAACAGCGATGCCGCTGACACAAAGCTCACTAAGGAAAATGCGGTAACATCCGACAGAGAGGACGAATATGTCTCTGCAGGCTTTAAGTTCTCCGAAGGATTTATGATAATGCTTGTCACAGCTATCGGCATATTTATCACACTTGCGGTAATGGAAGACAGGCAGTACGGAACATACAGCAGAATGGCTGTTTCATCTGTAACGGGCGTTCAGTACATTGTCGGAACGCTTGGGGCAAGCATGCTTATATCATTTACGGCGCTTGTCGTTTTACCGCTGTACCTGCTTATCACGGGCGCTCAGATGACAACCGGCTATCCGCTTGTGTTTGCCGCCGTAATAATCTACTCACTGTTCAACTCGGCATTATCAATAATGCTCGCACAGCTGATAAGCTCAAAACAGGCTCTTGCCACGCTTTCGGGCTGTATCACCTCGATAGGCGCATTGCTCGGCGGTGCGTGGTTCCCGATAGACGAAACGGCAGGTATGCTGAAATATCTGTCATATATCACGCCGCAATACTGGTATGTCTGCTTTATGTCGGGCGAGGCTGAACAGCCTGCGATAAACATCTGCGTGCTTATACTCTACACATTGCTTATAATGCTTGCAAGCGCCGCACTTTTCGGCAGAAAGTCGGTAGTTTCAAAGGCATAACGAAAGGAATACGAATTGTCACTTATATATCTTGTATTCAAACTCACGGCAACAGCCGCATTCGGCACTATGAATATAATGAATAACTGTGATTCGGGCGATACGATGCTTACCGTACTCGCCTTTTCCTGCTTTGCTCTGGCTGAATATCTGTTGTCGGTGCTTAAAAAGTCGGATAAAGCGGCGGCGGTCTGTTCGTGCGTTTCGGCTTTTATCGCATTTCTTATATACAGCGACAATCTGATATTCGTGCTGTGCTTTGCCGTAATCTTTGCTGTAGATAAATTCGGTGCGGGAAAGTATTTCCGACATATCGGCGCTGTTTCGGTACTGCTTGTTCTTTTCATAGTAAAACCGCCGTTTATTGATGTTCTGATACTTATTATAATGCTCGTGGCATTCACTGTCGCCCATATTACCGCAGGACAGCTTATCAAATGCCGTGAACAGCTTGCAGAAAGCAGAGAGGAAACTGTTCGCCTCAACCGCAGGATAGCAAGCCTTGAAGAATACGCTAAAACAGCAAAAAAATCTGCGGCTGTCGAAGAACGCAGACGGTTTTCAGCAAGGATACACGATAAGCTCGGACACAGCATTTCCGGAAGTATAATTCTGCTTGAGGCGGCAAAGCTGAACATCAGAACAAACCCCGACAGTGCCGAGCAATGTATTACTACAGTAACCGATAACCTCAGAAGCGGAGTTGACGATATAAGGCAGGCACTGCGTGAGGAACGTCCCGACAGCAAAACAATAGGAATAAGCGAGCTTAAAGAGATACTCGGTGAATATAAGGCAAAATATAACATAAGGACAACGCTTGAAATCAAGGGGGACTTAGACAAGGTCACATTCCGCATATGGAACTGCATAAAGGAAAATCTCGTTGAAACGCTTACAAATACGCTCAAGCATTCGGGAGCGGACGAATTTTCGCTGAAAATATCGGTTATGAACAAGGTGATCCGTGCCGAGTTCAAGGATAACGGCAAAGGAAGCGACAGCTTCAGAAAGGGTACGGGTCTTACGGCGATAGAGGAACGCACGGTGCTTACGGACGGAAAGTGCATATTTCCTGCACAGACGGACGGATTTTCGGTAGTAAACATATTCAGTCTGAAAGAGGAGAACGTATGAAGATAATTATCGCAGATGACGACAGCATAATCCGTGAGGGGCTAAAGATGATAATCTCGTCACAGCCTGATTTTGGGGTGACCGGTGTCGCCTGCAACGGTGCAGAAGCGGTAGAGCTTTGCAGGAAATACAAGACCGATATAGCGCTGCTTGATATAAGAATGCCCGTTATGGACGGCATTGAAGCCGCAAAGATAATGCTTGAAGAAAATCTCTGCAAGCCGCTTTTGCTGACAACGTTTGACGAGCAGGAGCTTATACAGCGTGCGCTTAAAGTCGGGGTCAGCGGCTATATTCTCAAAAACACGCAGACAGACGGGATTTTCAGTGCGCTGAGGACGGTATATAACGGCGGTACGGTATTCCAGCAGGATATTCTGTCGTATATCCGTGACGCCGCAGTAAAATGCTACGGCAAGAGCGCCGTTTTCGGTCTGCTTACCGAAAGAGAGCTTGATATAGTAAAGCTGATTGCAGACGGCTGTTCGAACGCAGAAATTGCCGAAAAGCTGTTTTTGTCAAACGGTACGGTGAGAAATTATATCAGCGTTATACTTGAAAAAACAGGTCTTGAACACAGGACGCAGATAGCGGTAAGGTATCTTAAGGGCGATGAATAAATAGCTCCCGTGAGCCGACAAAACGGTTTACGGGAGTTTTCGTTTATGTGATTTTATAAAGATATTCGTTGCCTCTTTTACCGATATAATCAATTACTCCGACATATTGCAGAATTTTTATTGCTATGCCTGCATCGCCTGAACGCATACACTTTCTGAATTCTTTAAGCGTAAATGTTTCGGGTAATCCTTCGGGGATAAAGCATCGGTAGCTGTCGCTGTCCTCAAGAAACGTAAGGCGAAGCAGGGAGGTGGGAACGGCTACCTTTCTGTCTGTCTTTCTGCGTTTCATATCCTTTGCGCAGTAGCGAAGATTTTCTACGGCTATATCCGCAATGCAGACGGTCAGATTCGGGTCGTTCAGGTACTGCCTGATTCGGTACAGTTCAAGGAAAAAGTCGGTCATATCGTTTGCGGTAATGTTCCTTCCGCTACTGAGTATCTCGCCTGTCGCCTTATCGACATAATTAAGACGGCTCTTTTTATGAAAAGGGTAGACTATCGTAACGTGCGATGCTTTGAGAAACGTATTCAGCTTAGGTACAAGATAGCTGAAATTTGCCGTCTGTATCTCAAAAATTCCGTTCTCGGTAACAAGGTCGGCAAAGTAACTGCCTATCTTTATTTCCTTATCAAATAGAGTGGCGGCAAAATAGCTTTTCAGCGTTGCGTGTATCTGCTTTTCGTTCAGTATGCCCACACCGTCGCCGCTGTCGGCGGTAGCAGTACAGGCGCTGAACCGTGCGTTGTCGGGCGAAACGTAAAGAGGCTGCTTATCATACTGCCTTACCGTACAGCTGTCGCACTGTATGAACACAGGCACACCGCCTTGCTCGTTTGAGCGGATTATCCCCGTTGCAAGTTCTTTCAGCTTATCTGTAGCATTGGATACGGCATAGCATCTGTCGGCTGCCGTAAACATTGATATATCGTTTGTGTTGTCGCCGAAAACTATAAGCTCATCCGCACCGACAAGCTCCTTCAGCTTCAGTGCCGCATTAGCCTTTGAAACGTCCTCACGGTAGATTTCATACCAGTATTCGTCGGTATCGTATGTATCGGGCTGATAGTTTCTTGAAAAGCCGTTCGTTCTGTAAAAATATCGGTCAAGCTCATCGGGCTTCATTACAGGCTCGATAAGTGTTATATAATAAATATCGCCTTCGAACAGCTCGTCATAGCTTTTTGCTCGGTGCATTCTTCTGTCACCGGCTCTGTCATTTAAATAACGCTCCGTACCTTTGTTGAGCCGGTTTTTAAGATAGCTTACTCTTTCGTAATTGTCTATGACCGAGTACACAAGCATGGATTCTTTATGTTCATAGAAAAATGACTTCATGAACGATTTTGATTCTTCACTGAAAAAATGCGTTACGATACGCTCCTTTGTGACAGGGTCGATTATAAAAGCACCGTTATGAGTTATCACGGGCAGCCTGAAATTGATACAGCTTACTTTCGGCTCGGCTGAATGCACTGAACGTGCGGTGGCGTAGCTTATCTTTATATCATCGTCAATAAGCCTGTTCATCAATGCCTCAGTCATTCGTCCGATTTGCGCCTTATGGTCAAGAAGAGTCCCGTCAAGGTCGGTAAGATACAGTTTCATTTGATTTCTCCGATTACAATTTATTTATATTTATATATCTCAGTATGGGGTTTGGGGCGTAGCACCAAGGCGGGTTGCAGGGACGCCGGTACCCTTATTCACTATTTTTGAAAATGGGGTTTGGGGCGTAGCCCCAAGCAGGGTGAGGGCGGCAGCCCCACACTCACCCCCGGCATGAATGCCGGGCGTGTATGCCCAAAGGCTCTGCACGATGCAGAGCCAACAAAGCATACACAGCCCTTCACCACGGGGAAGGGGTTTGGGGATAGGGATAGAGAATTTGCTCTATTTTTATAAATACAGACTTTTTCTACAAACTGTTTATATATCTATAATAACAGAAAATCTTACACAATTCAACCCTTTTGTGTATATTGCACAAATTACTATTTTAAAAGTCGGGAATAATTCACTTTCTTTTTTTGATAAAAAATTGTCAAACCACTTGATAATGAGAGAAAAATTTTGTATAATAGAGAAGTAGAAATTTAGCGGACGCTTTGCGCCTGCAAAAAATTCACAAAATTTTTAGGAGGAATATTCCAATGTCAGTTAAAGTTGCTATTAACGGTTTCGGCCGTATCGGACGTCTTGCTTTCAGACAGATGTTCGGCGCAGAAGGTTATGAGGTAGTTGCAATCAACGACCTTACAAAGCCCTCAATGCTCGCTCAGCTTTTAAAGTATGATACAGCACAGGGCGGTTACTGTGGTAAGATAGGTGAGAACCTTCACACAGTTACTGCTGATGACGAAGCAGGCACAATCACAGTTGACGGCAAGACACTTAAGATCTATGCTATGGCTAAGGCTAATGAACTTCCTTGGGGCGAAATCGGTGTTGACGTAGTTCTCGAATGCACAGGTTTCTACTGCTCAAAGGACAAGGCACAGGCTCACCTCGATGCAGGTGCTAAGAAGGTTGTTATTTCTGCTCCCGCAGGTAACGATCTGCCCACAATCGTTTACAGCGTAAACGAAAAGACTCTTACAGCTGATGACAAGATCATCTCTGCTGCATCTTGCACAACAAACTGCCTCGCTCCTATGGCTAAGGCTCTTAACGATTATGCTCCTATCCAGAGCGGTATCATGAGCACAATCCACGCTTACACAGGCGACCAGATGATCCTCGACGGTCCTCACAGAAAGGGCGACCTCAGAAGAGCAAGAGCAGGTGCTGCTAACATCGTTCCTAACTCAACAGGTGCTGCTAAGGCTATCGGCCTTGTTATCCCTGAGCTGAACGGTAAGCTCATCGGTTCTGCACAGAGAGTTCCTGTTCCTACAGGTTCTACAACAATCCTTACAGCTGTTGTTAAGGGTGCAGACGTAACTAAGGAAGGCATCAACGCTGCTATGAAGGCTGCTGCTTCTGAGTCTTTCGGTTACAATGAAGATGCAATCGTTTCTTCTGACGTTATCGGCATGAGATTCGGTTCACTCTTTGATGCTACACAGACAATGGTAGCTAAGATCGCTGATGATCTGTACGAAGTTCAGGTTGTTTCATGGTATGACAACGAGAACTCTTACACATCACAGATGGTAAGAACAATCAAGTACTTTGCTGAAATATAATCGGTAAAAACTGATACATTACGGCTCGTCTTCGGACGAGCCTTTTTGTTGTCCGCAATTTCTGAAAATTAGCTGAAAGCGATTGATTTTTCTTTGCCGTTGTGGTAAAATAGAGGATAGTTTATGTAAGCAAAGGAGTTCATAATGGTTAAAAAAATATTAGCAGGCATTTTATGCGCCGCAACAATGATTACATTATCGGTAGGATGCTCAGACAGTGCCGCTCCCGGTGTGTCAACCGACCCTTCGGCAAAGATAACAGGCAACACGGGTGAGGTAAAGCTCGAAAAGGGCGACAAATATGCCGTAATGACAATAAAAGACTACGGCGATATTACAATTAAGTTATATCCCGATGCCGCACCTAAGGGTACTCAGAATTTCATCGACCTTGCAAACAGCGGATTCTACAACGGAAAAACGTTCCACAGGGTAGTTGCCGACTTCATGGCACAGGGCGGTAAGGATTTTACGGGAAAGACAAACGTTGAGAGCTTCGGCATAGAAACAAACTACAATATGCGCCATTTCTACGGTGCGTTCTGCTACGCCAACGCACTCGGCAATAATTCCACAGAGTTCTACATCGTAAACAACAAGAAATCGCAGGATTACAGCAGCTTCAGCACCTCAAGAATAGACAACAACATTCAGGGTTATGAGGACTACGCAAAGCAGTACGACAAGGATTCTCAGGAATATACCTACTATATGTTCCAGGCAAACTACTACAGAAACTTAAAGCAGTTCATAGAGAATATGGATGACGCTACAAAGGCAAAGTACAAGGAAGTCGGTGGCACTCCCTCTCTCGATGGTAACTACACCGTGTTCGGTCAGACTGTAGACGGCTTTGACGTTCTTGACAAGATTTCTGCCGTTGAGGTTGAAACAAACGACGCTATGGGTGGCAAAGAAGTAAGTAAGCCCAAAACGGAAATAATAATCGAAAAAGTCGAGATAAAGGATTACGAATAAAAAAACAGATACCGCCTGCAAACAGGCGGTATTCTTTATAAAAGAAACTATTTGACTGCATAAAAATACAGCCCGTTGATATAATGATCAATGGGCTGTTTTATTTGTATGTTAGTATGTTATCAGAGAAGACCGTTATAATACTCTATCTGCTTATTTATCGTGCCGAGGCTCGCCTCACGCATCTGTGTCCATGACTGACCTTCGTACTGTTCTGAGTACATTTCAAACAGTGTATTACCGAGAACATCCTTGATTATCTGACTTGTAGTTTCGTCAAGTCCGTAAGGGTTATCAACTACAGCATGGAAGTTGTTGATATCCTTGAAGCTCATAAGGAACTCGTACATTTCATCGGTGTACTTCTTGCTTCTCATGATACTGTCTTTTGTTGTAGCCCTGAGATCTTCATCGGTATTGCTAAGACGGCAGCAGTTAATGAATACCGACGCCTGTTTAGCATATTTTGAGCCTGCCGGAACAAGATATCCGAATGTAGACATTGAATAATAATATTGATCAGCTTCCGGATCTCTGGGGAATGGAACGAAGAAATAATCAAGCGTATCATCTTTCTGCATTAATTTTGCATAGCCTGAAATAATCCATTCGCCCATGCCCTGAAATGCCGCTGTGCCTTCCTTGATAGGTGTGGTGTCAACATCTATGACACCTTCCTGGAACGATGCAAGACCTTCGTTTTTAAGCGTCTGCATAAAGTTAGCGGCTCTGTCAACATTTGCGTTGCTGAAGTTCTGCACCAGCTTACCGTCTTCTCCGACTGAAATAAGCGCCGTACCGGTACTGTTTATAAACGACTGAGCGGAATATGCGGTAGCACCGTATAAGCCTGTTCTGTTGCCGTCAGCATCAGAATCAATGAACTTTCTGATACAGTCCGTCATTGTATCCCATGTCCATTCACCCTTGTCGTAAAGCTCTTTGGGATCTTCTATGCCAATCTGCTCAAAAACGCCACGGTTATATACAAGGAAGTTTGGGGAAACATTATAAGCCCAGGGGTAGTAATAATTCTTTCCGCCCCACTTGTACTGGTTTATATACGACTCAACTCCTGCCCACTGAGGTGCTGACATATTCATATATTCTTCAAGCGGTGTGTACATATTTTTTGACATAAGTAAAGGGAAAGTGTCGTCTGAATAGTCAACAAGGTCAGGTGACTCACCGGAAGAAATAGCTGTAGTCAGCTTTTCCTGAATCTGCATAGAACCGACTATCGTGCATTTTATTGTACAGCCGTAATTCTCCGAGAAATATTTGTATGCCGGCTTAACATCGCCTGCGGTTGTTATATCATAACCACCGAGATATTCAAGTTCTGCGGGTTCTACTTCTTCACCTGCGTCAATACTTATATCGCCAACGCTGACCGGATTTTCAATCTCGTCATCAATCGTTGTTTCGGTATTGGAAGATGTCGTTGTACTGTCTGTGGTGCCGTTTGAGCAGGCAGCCATTGAAACCACAGTTGCACCTGCAATTATGCCTGCCATTATTCGTTTTAAATTTACCATAAAAAATACCTCCAATTAATTTTTTATCGGTTTAACTTAATTTATACTATACCACCATAGCAGAAAAACCACAATGTATTTTTCTGCTTGAAACAGTCGCATTTTGTGCAAAGTGCGTTCAATATTTAATCATATTATAAAACAAACGCCGAGAAACTCAGGTGAATTTGTATAATAAAAAATACGGAACTCATTTAAAACAAGTTCCGTATCAAAGTTATTATTCTCTTTCACGCATCAGAAATTGATATTGTTTACATCCGAATTTGCAAGCTGTATCTCCTTCTTGGGAATACGCTTGAGAGGAGAATAAACAAACTTCTTGCAGGAATCGTAAGATTTTACAACTCCGAACTTTGAGCACTGTATCTTATCATCACCCATAGCGGTGCCAAGCTCACAGTACTTGCAGGAAGGCTTGATATTGTTGCCGAACAGTTTCTTTTTCATATAAAACACCACCTAACGAAATTTCACTGCATATTATTGCCGTTATATCTAAAGTAATTATATCACATCATTAAAAATAAATCCAGTACTTTTTTAAAATTTTTTATATTTTCTTCATTTTTTCCGTACATTTCAGTAAAATGAATGTCATTGCCGCTATGCACATAAGCAGTAAGGGGTCTGTCAGCAGTATATCTGTGGCATAAGCGAACACATCGGCGGCAGGCTCATATCCCGTTATCTGCAGTAAAAGACAGCACACACCGGCGCTCACAGCCGATATCAATATTCGTGAAAATATAAAATACAGCTTATTGACCGTAAAATCCGCAAGGGAGAATATCTGATATATTACACAGAATCCGCCGAATGAAATAAGCGCAGAGGTTATCGGCAAAGAGAAAATAACACCGTCTGTCTTTATATTCGTTATTTCGGTCACTGCCTTAAGAAAGGCGGGTATCTCCATATTAAAGACGGCGTGCAGCAAATACCCTGCAAGCTCCGTTACGCAGTTGAACAGCAATATCGGCAGAATAATATTCAGCATTGCTCTTGCCGCTGAAATAAGAGAAGCCGATATGTCGGCCGAAGAAAAGCCGATCTCTGTCCTATGTAGCTTTGAAGCGGTATTTCTGACATTCATAACAACAGCCGCAAGGAAATTTGCCGTAAGGCAGGATATAAATACAATAATCCCTGCGGTTACATCGTTATACACGCCTATCCCCACTATACCCGTAACAAAGGCAGGTCCGCTGTTGTAGCAGTAGCATAAATGCTTTGAGTAACTGTGGCTATTGTCAGGGTCGTTACCGTATAGCTCACTCAGAAGCCTTACACCGACAGGATAACCGCCTATCTGGCTGAGAATAAATACGGCGAAGGTCTTTTTGTCGAGCCTTAAAATGTATCTTGCTATGTACCACAAAGGCGTTGCCGTGACTTCACCGATATTGGTTTTTATAATAAGCGTGGCAAAAGCCATAAAGCAGAATAATGACGGTATAAGGCTGTCAAGGCAGGTGCCGATACACCTTCGTACCGTGTCGGACGTTCCTCTGCTGTCAGCGGTCAGAAGTACGCATATGATTACCGATAAAATACAGATTGTCGCTTGTCTGATACGTTTTGCTATAATTATCCCTCACTTCTTTTTTGCTTGTACCTGCATATAAATTATATGAAAGGAGAGCGGAAAAATGAACGTTGATAAGTTAGCAATGAGATATGAACAGCTTAAAAACAAAACACGCAGGCATTCGTTTATCACACTGAAGGACAACAGGAGCGCCGAGCTTGAATGTTGCAGGAAAATACTGAAATTCGAGGATAATATAATAGAACTTGAGATTCCGTGCGGAATAGTGAGGATTATCGGTATCGGGCTGAAATTCAAGACATTCGGTTACGACAGCGTGAAAATATCGGGGAAAATACATTCGGTCGGGTTTGAACAGGCAAATCACGGCGAAGCGGAGGAATTATGAAGAGAAGAAAAGCAAGGGCGACTTTTGCCGCATATATCACGATAAATGGGCTTGGCGGTTTTCAGGAGAAGTTTATAAGCGAACTTATAACAAACGATATTCAGATATATGAAATATGTCAGGGCAAAGACGGCTTTACGGCTGTCATAAAGCCATACAGCTATCTTAAAACGGCGAGGATAGCAAGAAAACACGGAATACGACTCAGAGTTGCCGAAAGGCAAGGCTTTATATTCAGGCTTTTGCCGCTAAGGAAAAGATGGGGGCTTGTTACCGGCGCATTGTGCTGTTGCGCTGTAATAGTCCTGCTGTCGCAATTTGTATGGAGGATAGACATCATCGGAAACAGCGAGGTCACCGACACACAGATATGTGCCGTGATGGAGAAAAACGGCCTTATGCCCGGCTGCAGCAGGAAGTCTTTTGACGAATGGGTATGCGAGCAATCCGCAATGGCTGAAATCAGCAGGCTGTCATGGGTAGCGGTCGAACGTCAGGGGAGCAGGGTGTCTGTAAAGGTTGCTGAAACAAACGATCCTGAGCCGGCGGAGATTCCGATAGAAACACCTTGCAACGTAATAAGCGACTTTGACGGTCAGCTTATCTATACGGAAATATATAAGGGCAAGCTGCAGACCACTGTCGGAAGCGGCATAGCAAAGGGTCAGCTTATCATAAGCGGTACTGTCAACGATAACGGAGGACATATCGTATATGTTCACGCAGACGGACTGCTAAAAGCGCAGTGCGAGCAGACTGAAGAATTCTTTCTTCCGTTTGAGCAGACACGAAGCGTGAAAACGGACGAGAAATACTATTCAACCTATCTGATGTTCGGCTCTTTTGCCTTGCCGCTTCCGTGGGAGCATTATGAGGCGGAGAATATGGACGGCTTTACCTACAGCGAGGATACATATAATGTAAGCATTCTCGGTGCAGACACACCGTACAGATATAAAAGGGGAGTTTACACAAGGCTGTCGGAAAAAAACGTCAGATATACTGCCCGTGACATAATGACACAGCTTGAAAAGCAGAAAAAGGACTATGAAGAAAATTTCCTTTCGCAGTGCAGGATACTTTCGGATGAAAGAGAGGTCTGTACGGAAGAAAACGGTATCAGAATGACAGTGAAATATAAGCTGGAGCGTAATATCGGCGTAAAGCAACCGATTACTGTTTTATATTGATTTAGCGTAAAATTGTATTGAAAAAAAGCCCGGAATGTGGTATAATATCATAGAATAGAGCATAAAACAGATGAATTTCAGGATTTGAAAGGAATATATCACGATAAATGACAGAAAAAGCTGTTAGCATTCAGGATATGAGCCGGATTCACCTTATTTTCGGTGACTTTGACAACAATATCAACATTATTCAGAAGGAATATAAGGTTTCGATATTCACCCGTGACGATGAGATACGCATAAAAGGCGATGAAAACGCTGTGGATAACGCAGAGCAGGTAATAAAAACGCTGATTTCAACCGTTGAAAAAGGCGAAACTCCGACCGAGCAGAGCGTAAGATACGCTATTTCTATGACAAACGAGGGAAAGGGCGAGGAGGTACAGACGCTTACTGCGGACTGCATCTGCGTCAGCCATACAGGAAAGCCGATAAAGGCGAAAACGGTCGGTCAGTCAAAATATGTAAACAGCATAAAGAAAAACACCATAGTGTTCGGAGTAGGTCCTGCCGGTACGGGTAAGACATATCTTGCCGTAGCGCTTGCGGTAAGGGCATTCAAGGCGCACGAGGTGCAACGTATAATTCTTACACGTCCTGCCGTGGAGGCGGGCGAGAAGCTCGGATTTCTGCCGGGCGACCTGCAGAACAAGGTCGACCCTTATCTGCGTCCGCTGTATGACGCACTTTTCGATATGATGGGGTCTGAAGCGTTTCAGCGTAATATGGAACGAGGCTGTATAGAAGTCGCTCCGCTTGCGTATATGCGAGGCAGAACGCTTGACGACAGCTTTATAATACTTGACGAGGCGCAGAACACAACTCCCGAACAGATGAAGATGTTTCTGACCCGACTCGGCTTTAACAGCAAGATGGTCATAACGGGCGATATTACCCAGATCGACCTGCCCGATTCAAAACGTTCGGGACTTGTCGAGGCGACAAAGATATTGAAGAATATCGAAGACATCGCCATCAACCGTTTTACAGAAAAGGACGTTGTGCGTCACAGGCTGGTACAGGATATAGTAAGAGCCTATGAGCAGTACAATGAAAGAAAGAAAAGCTGACCGCTTTTAAATGAGGAAAGTAAAAATGTCTGAGAAGAAAACACCAAAAATATATATGTCCTTCAGAAACAACCAGAAAGCAATAGAAGTGCCTAACGGTCTTCGTACCGTTATAAGAAAGTGCATAGCAGAAACGCTGAGAGTTACCGATTTTGTCGGTGACGCAGACGTATCGGTAACGCTTGTTGACAACGAGCGGATAAAACGCATCAATAAGGAGTTCCGTGACAAGAACAAGGTCACCGATGTAATATCGTTTCCGCTCGGAGCGTATGACGAGTATGACGTAAATCCCGAAAACGGTGCTTATATGCTCGGGGATATTGTAATTTCAATGGAGAAGGCACACGCACAGGCGATAGAATACGGTCATTCTCTTGTAAGGGAGGTCGGCTTTTTAGCCACGCATTCAACGCTTCATCTTCTCGGATACGATCACGAGGACGATCCCGACGGAGAAAAGGTGATGCTTGAACTGCAGGACCTTGTGCTGAACAACCTTAAGATCACACGGGAATAAAAAGAGGTCAAAGTGTTTAAAAGACTTGCTAACAGTTTTAAATATGCGGCAAGAGGAATATGGTTCTGTATCAGTCATGAGATGAATATGCGTATACACATTGTTGCGACAATGTGTGTGCTGTATCTGTCGCAATTCTATAATTTCACAAAGGAACAGTTCATATTGCTGATAATAACCTGCGTGACGGTTATTTCCGCCGAAATGATGAATACAGCTATAGAGGTAGTCATCGATAAGGTTTCACCGGGCTACTCGGCGCTTGCAAAGGTCGGAAAAGACGTTGCCGCAGGCGCAGTATTCGTAACGGCTGTTGCGGCCGTGATAATCGGCGTGATACTGTTCTGGGATATTGAAAAATTTAAGATTATATTTGAGTTTTTTACGGGTGACATATGGAATCTGGCAATGCTGACAGCGTTTGCCTGCCTTTCGTATCTGTTTATAGCGAAAGGAAAGAAAAGAAATATCAAAGGAAAGATGAAAAATGAATAATCCGAAATCGGTATTTGTGGCTATTGCAGGCAGACCGAATGCCGGCAAATCCACGCTTACAAACTATCTTGTAGGCGAAAAGATAGCTATAGTCAGCGACAAACCGCAGACAACAAGAACAAGAATAAACGGTGTACTTACAAAAGGCGAAACACAGTATGTGTTCATAGATACGCCCGGTATGCATAAAGCAAAGAACAAGCTGTCGGATCAGATGCTCAAATCCATAAGAGAGAGCGTGACCGATGTTGACGTGATACTTATGATGGCAGATGCGACCAAGAAGATTTCTCCGATAGAGCATAATCTTATCGACAGCTTCAAGGACAGAAAGACAGATGTCGTTCTGCTTATAAACAAGGTCGATTTAGTAAAGGACAAGTCCGAGCTTCTTTCTCTTATAAAGGAATACAGCGAGCTTTACGATTTCAAGGAGATAATTCCGATAAGCGTAAGGCAGAGGATAGGTGTTGAAGAAATAATGCCTGTAATCGACAGATATGTAAAGCTGTCGCCGCATTATTTTGACGATGAGCTTCCGACCGACCAGGCGGAAAAGGTATGGCTTGCGGAAATTGTCCGTGAAAAGATACTCAGAAATATGAACGAGGAGATTCCGCACGGAACAGCCGTTTATGTTGAAACGATGGAGGTAAGGCAGAAGCCTAACGGCAAGGAGATTGTCGATATAGGCATAGTCATCGTCTGCGAAAAAGCGTCGCATAAGGGCATGATTATCGGAAAGCAGGGCTCAATGCTTAAAAAGATAGGCTCTGAGGCAAGAGAAGATATGCAGGACTATTTCGGCTGTAAGGTCAATATGCAGATATGGGTAAAGGTAAAAGAGGACTGGAGAAACAGAGAATCCGACATTGCCGACTTTGGACTTAAGGCCGACTGATATATAATCAAAAGGAGTAGCTGTTCAATGCTTATTACGCTGAAAGGGCTTGTTATCGGGCAGCGCATTATAGGCGAGAACAGCTGTTTTCTTGACCTGTTCACTGACAAGCTCGGAATGATAGAGGTTATGGCACACGGCGCAAAGAAGATAGGCGGAAAGAATTCGGGTGCCGCATCGCTTTTCAGCTATGCAACGTTCTGCGTCAGCCGCAGCAGTAAAGGATATACGCTTAACAGTGCAGAGCCTATATGCAGTTTCTATAACATATCTGCGGATATTGAGGCACTGTCGCTTGCGGCATATTTTGCCGATATAATAAAATACTGTGCCACATCCGAGGAGGAGCATGAGGATCTGCTGAGATTTACCTGCATGACATATTTTCAGCTTGAAAAGCAGAAGCTGCCGCTTCGTTTCATAAAAGCGATATTTGAGTTCAGGTTTCTCTCAAGGATAGGATTTATGCCCGATCTCAGAGCCTGTCGGGAATGTATAGCCTACAAGAGCGAAACAATGATGTTTTTACCCGTTGAGGGTATCATCTATTGTTTGGATTGTTTTGAAGAACACAGCGAGCTTGTAGAAAAGAATGTATTCGCTCTTAACCCCACGCTTTTACATACGCTGAGATATGTCGCATATTCCGAAACCGACAAAATGTACCGTTTCAGAATCTCAAAGGAAAACGAAAAGCTGTTTTCCGCAATTGCGGAATTCTACCTTTTGGCACAGCTTAACAGATCGTTTCCCACACTTGATTATTATAAAAATATCGCAATCGAAACATAGATATAAAGGATATAAATATGAAAAAAGACTATAAAAAGCTGGAGCTGGACAAGATTCTTGACCTGCTCTCGCAAAACGCATACTGTGATGTATGCAGGGAACGCATAAAAAAGATAAAGCCGTCATTCGATATAGACACGGTAAGAACGGAAATAGCAAAGACGGATGACGCATTCACGCTGTCGTCAAAATTCGGTACGCCGAAATTCTATAACATAAAGGATATATGCTTTGGCGCAAAAAGGGCACAGCAAGGCTCATCGCTGTCGCTGAGAGAGCTTATGGATATAGGAATGTTCCTGCGTGAAGTATCCGGTCTTGATGAATGGTATTCACAGTGCAGCGGCATTCAGACCTCGCTTACCGAATATTTCGAGCAGCTCAGCGTAAACAAGCACCTTGAAAATATGATAACAAACGCTATCATATCAGAAGAAGAGCTTGCTGACAGTGCAAGCCCTCAGCTTGCGGCAATACGCCGTTCGATACAACGTAAAAGTCTTGCCGTAAGAGAAAGGCTTGATAAGCTGATAAAGAGTCAGTCAACGCAGAAATATCTTCAGGAAAGCCTTGTCACAATGCGTGACGGAAGATTTGTCGTACCCGTAAAAACCGAATACAAGAGCGAGATCAGCGGTCTTGTACACGATACATCCGCAACGGGAGCAACGCTGTTCATTGAGCCTATGGCGGTAGTCGAGGCCAACAACGAGATAAGGGTACTTCAGATAGAGGAGCAAAAGGAGATCGAGCGTATCATAAAGGAAATGTCGGAGCTTGTCGGCAGCTTTGCCGAGCCGATGATAAACGATTATGAGATAGTGCTGATGCTCGAAATTTATTTTGCCAAAGCAAATCTCGGTGCAAAGATGAAAGCAGTGACCCCTGTTATAACCGACAAGCCTTGCTTCAATCTGATAAGGGCAAGACACCCGCTTATAGACAAGGATAAGGTCGTGCCTATCTCGCTTGAACTTGGAAACGATTATTCATCGCTTATCGTAACCGGTCCGAACACCGGCGGTAAGACGGTTTCTCTCAAAACCGCAGGCCTGCTTGTGCTTATGGCAATGTGCGGTATGATGATACCTGCAAGCGAAAACAGCGTTATCGGTATGTTTGATGAACTGTATGTGGATATAGGCGATGAGCAGAGCATCGAACAGAGCCTGTCTACATTCTCGTCACATATGACGAATATCGCAAGGATTCTCCGTACAGCCGATGAGAAGTCGCTTATTATGCTCGATGAGCTTTGTTCTGGTACAGACCCCGTTGAAGGCTCTGCGCTTGCGGTATCTATCCTTGATGAATTCAGAAAACGTGACTGCAAGGTGATAGCTACTACTCATTACCAGGAAGTCAAGATGTACGCAATAAAGACGGACAACGTAGAAAATGCGTCCTGCGAGTTTGATATAAAGACCTTAAGACCGACATACAGAGTAATTGTAGGTATGCCGGGTAAATCAAACGCCTTTGCCATATCCTCAAAACTCGGCATAAGCAGTGATATAATCGATAACGCAAAGGAGCTTGTCAGCACAGAGGACAAGCGTTTTGAAGAAGTTGTTCAATCTCTCGAAAAGACAAGGCAGGAGCTTGAAAAGCTGAAAAGCTCTGCGGCAGCAGAACAGAAAAAATCAAAGGAAATCACAGAACAACTCAAAGCCGAGCGTGATCAGCTTGAAAAGGACAAGGAAAAAGAACTTCAGGACGTCAGAAGCAAGGCGGCAAGCATAATCGAAGAAGTGCGTTTTCAGGGCGACCTTATGCTTGAAGAACTTGAAAGGCTCAGAAAGCAGAAGGAAAGTGCCGATTTTGCACAGAAGGTCAAGGGTGCCCGTTCACATATCAACTCATCTGTGAACGGAATGTATGATACCGCAAACCCGATAATGCAGAAAAAGATAGATCATTATGTTCTGCCAAGACCGCTCAAGGTCGGTGATACGGTACGTCTTGCGGATCTCAATAAAGAGGGAACGCTGTTAAGACTGCCGGATTCAAAGAATATGTGCTTTGTTCAGGTCGGAGCTATGAAAACCAAGACCAAGCTTGAAAATCTTCGTCTTGTGGAAGAAAAGAAAGAGAGCAAGAAACAGCCGACACCCTCAAAGGTCGGAAAGAAGCTGGTAAGTAACTTCTCACGCAAGAGCGGAATGGAACTTGATATAAGAGGTATGCTCGGCGATGACGGCGTAATGGAGGTAGACCGCTTTATAGACAGCTGTCTTCTCAGCGGAATTTCCGTCATCACTATAATTCACGGAAAGGGAACAGGTGCGCTCCGCTCGGCAGTACAGCAGTACCTGCGTAAGAATCCCCACGTCAAATCGTTCCGTGACGGTGCATACGGCGAGGGCGAAGCCGGAGTTACGGTAGCAGAACTTGAATAATTATTATCGGAGGCAGTTATGATAAAGTCAGCCGTATTTGACATAGGCGGCACGCTTATGGAATATAAGGGTATGCCGTGCGTATGGGTCGATTATTACGAAAACGGTTTTTTGCACGTTTGTGAAAAGCTGTTGCCGCAGCTTACCGAAAAGAATATAGCGGACGGGATGGAAATACTGCGTGGCTACAATCCATCGATAAAATTCCGTGAGGCTGATTATTCTTACGAAAGGATATTCGGTGAGATAGTCAGAAAATGGGGTGTGGATATTCCGCCTGAAAAAATTGCTTATTGCTTTTTCGAGGCTTTTCCGCTTAAGGCATACACATATCCCGAAACCGTACCTGTACTGCAAAAACTGCGTGACAGAGGCATAAAGATTGCCACACTTACCGATGTCGCAACGGGAATGCCCGACGAACTGCACAAAAGCTATTTCCCTGAGCTTATGCCGTTTTTCGATCTTTATGTTTCTTCGACCTCGTGCAGATACCGCAAGCCGAACATAAAGGGGCTTTGCGATATTGCCGTTTATTTCGGCATAAAACCCGATGAAATGATATTCATCGGTGATGAAAGAAAAGACGTGCTGGTAGCAAACGACTTCGGCTGTACCTCCGTGTATATCGACAGATATAATAATAACCGTGATTTCGGTCAGAAATTTACTGTAAAAGATCTGAACGGATTTTATGATATTGTTACAAAGCTATAAAAATTGCCCGGTCATTGACCGGGCATTATTTTTTACATATCAGTCGTTCTGATCGTCAGGAAACTGCATATCTTCGGGCAGCTTTTTATTGCTGTCCCACGGCTTACGGTTATCGTCGCCATCATCATTATCTTCTTTGTTATTGTTTTTATTATCCGTATTGCTTGAGCCGTTGCCTGTTGATTCCGCAAGGACTACCACATCGCCCTCGTTAAGTCCGCTGAGTATTTCGACATATCCGCCTGCGGTCGTTCCAACTTCAACATAAAGATCGTACTTCTCGTTGCCCTGAAGAACACTGCAATAGGTTTTAGTGCCGTCCTTCTTGATAGCTTTTTCGGGTACGGCAAGCACATTCGCACGTTTTGCGGTTATTGCGTGAATAGTAGCCCAGCCGGCATCTACTGCTGTGATACCGTTGTTATCGTTTATCAGCTTCTTCAGGCTGTCATCGGACAGGGTAACGGCACAGTATTTTGTAGCGTCCTTGCTTGCATCCGAGGGGGCTGTGTCGGGAGCGGCGGTCACCGTTCCTTTATAATCGACATCATTTATCACAAGGTCAACATCCATACCGAAACGCAGATTCTTTCCTGCGCCCTGAGAATTATACACGAATATTGATTCAAGCACGGCGACACGGCAGAGCAGTGTACCGGATTTGACATTTGAGCCGACAGCGGAATAACAACACTCGGCAATTACACCGTCATACGGAGCGGTCACTACTGCGGCGGCACGCTGTTCCTTGAGCTTGTCAAGCTCAATCTGCGCATAGCCCTTATCAACACCGTCCGCCATCGCCGCAACCTTCATTTCCTTATCGTTTATCTGAAAGTCAAGGTCGGTCGTGTCAAGCGCAATCAGAACATCGCCCTTTTTGACCTTCATATTCTTGGATATGTTATTTGTCTTGACTTTTGCGTCTATCGGTGCGTAATACGCTTCCGACTGAGCATAATCAAGGCTTGCGGGTATCTTTGCTTCTTCTTCGATAGTCATATACTGAGCTTTGGCGGTTTCATACGAAAACTGCACCTGATCGGTTATCGAGGTGACAATCTCCTGCTTTACGGGGTCGCCGCTGCAGCCCGATGATACTATTGCTATCGCTGCAGCCGAAAATAAAACCGCTGCTTTAAAAATTCTGCTTGAAACAGACATAGGGGGAATCCTTTCGATTACATACGAGAAATTATCTCTAAGCACATTCTTCCGTTATGGTAGGGGCATTTCCACGGATCTACGACCGGCTTGAAATCTGCGGGCTGATCGTTATCGTCAAGCTGTGAATGCCATTCGCCGCCGGGACGCTTGTCTATCATCTTATCCTTGATATAGTTCCAGAGAGTGCGTGAAATCTCAAGGTATCTTGCGTCGCCGTATCTCTGATAAGCGTTGCAGAAGCCGACTACACCCTCTGCCTGTACCCACCAGATATGCCATGTGTTCACAACACCGTGTTCAACCTCGTTATTGAGCCTGCCGTTCGATAAAGCTCTGTCGGCAATGTTCTTGACGATTACCTTGTTCATCTCGGCGCATCTCTTTGAAAGATGCTCGTCACCGATAACATCGCAGGCTCTGTCGATAAGCCATGTAGCTTCAATATCGTGACCGTATGAGTAAATATCGCCTATCTCGTTAAGATTTTTATCGAAGAATACGAACAGCTTTCCGCCGTTCTTATCGTAAATCTTGTCAAGAGTAATCTCAAGAGTAAAACGCAGAGCCTTAAGCACACGCTTGTCACTGCTTACTCTGTAAAGCTCGGTATAAGCCTCCATAACGTGCAGGGTAGTGTTCATTGTTTTGTCAGCCATAAGACCGTTTTCGGAAAGTGCGTCATTCGGGATAATGTTCCAGTCCTTTGAGAATGCCTCAAGATATGCGACATCGTCACGGCACTTTTCCTCAACCGTAGCGAACACATCAAGAGCAAGCTCCAAAGCGGCTTTATCCTTAGATGCGTCATAGTAGCTTGACATAGCGTAGATGAAAAATGCCTGGCAATATGTGTGCTTCATACTGTCGTTTACCGTACCGTCTGCATTCATCATCCAGTATACACCGCCGTTTTCCTTGTCAACACAGTATTTCGAGAGGAATTCATAAGCGTGCTTTGCTTTTTTAAGGCAGTTCTGATCCTTTAACACAAGATAGCAGTTTGAGTAGAACCAGAGTATCCTTGAGTGAAGTATTACGCCCTTGGGAGCGTTTTTATCAAGAGTAAGGTCGTTTCCGACATAACCGTAGAAACCGCCGTTATCAGTATCTTCAAGGCTGTCCCAGAAAGGGATTATGTGTTCTGTAAGTTCCTTTTTGCATTCACGAGCGAGCATTGTTTTTCTCCTTTAATCAGTCAAAAATTTTGTTCATAACAAGTCCTGTTGTGAGTTTGGGGTAGAAATATGTTGACTTCTGAGGCATCTTTTCGCCCGCAAGCGCAACATCTCTTATCTCGGAAACTCTGGTGGGGTTAAGTATAAATGAACAATCGGCACTGCCGTTGTCTACAGCTTCAATAGCCTCGTCAAGAACTCTTGTGTATGTAAGGTTCTTCTGATTTGCCATATTTTCTTTATCTATGCCGAAAATTCTCTCAAGCACAAGCGTATGAAGTACGCTGACATCAAGCTCACGCAGTGCCTTGCTTGCAGTCGGCATTAGCTTTTCCATAAGGGAGGTATCCTTTAATGTCATAAGCGTATACTTGCCGTCACAGTAGAGAACGAATGCCTTCTTGCCGTCCTTGTAAGCCTTATCAAGCTTTGCTGTGCTGTCGGTGCGTGAAAGGTCGGTTTCAATATCGAAATAATCCTTCGACTTTTCAATAACTGCGTTTACATCAAAGTTTTCAAGATCCCTTACGATTCTGTGGGTAGGGAATACTACAAGTCCGCTGTTCTCCATATTGACAAGCATCATCGTAACATATTCGGAAGTGCCGACATCCTGCTTGTTTTCTGCAACGAATTTCTTGTAACGGAGCGCCGTTTCATAGCGGTGGTGACCGTCGGCAATATATAACTTCTTGTCAGCCATTTTTGATGCAAGGTCTGCGATAAATGCTTCATCGCTTACGCACCACAGCTTGTGTGTAACTCCGTCGGGATCGGTAAACTGCTTGTCGGGAACGCCCTTGCTTGCATTATCTATAAGCGTGAATACCTTGTTGTCATCGTCCATATATAACGAGTATATCTGGCTGAAATTACATCCGGTAGCACACATAAGGTTGAACCTGTCCTCTTTGGCTTTTGAGAGCGTTTCCTCGTGGGGAAGAATTATTCCCTTTGAGAACTCCTCCAGCTTTACAAGCGAAACATATCCCTTTACGCTGTAGCTTGAACCGAGTGCGTCAAACACCATCTCATAGATATATATTGAAGGCTTTTCGTCACACTTCAGAATTTCTTCGTCAAGCCACTCGTTAAGATACGCTCTTGCCTTGCCGTATGCCTCATCGGTATCCTCAGCCGTTTTCGGCAATTCAAGCCTTATGATATTGTGGGGGTTTTCAGCCAAATACTGCTTTTTCTGTTCGGGGCTGATAATATCGTAGGGAGGACAGCACACCTCGCCTGTGCTTCCTGCCTTGTCGGTAAATCTCAGTCCTCTGAATGCTTTGATCTCAGCCATTTTGAGTTCCTTTCATTGTAAGCAATGATAATTTATGCCGTTTGTCGTATTAAAGCGTTCAGCTTGCGTCCGTTTTATGAACACAAGCTGAAACAGCACTGTTACCGGTTATTATTCGTCCTTACCGCAACATTTCTTATACTTTTTACCGCTACCGCAGGGGCAGGGATCGTTTCTGCCGACCTTTTCCGAAGCGGATTTCTTTACGGTCGTGTGAGAACCTGCGTTTTCAGCGTCGGGCTTCATTACCTGTTCACGCTGAAGCGGTTCTTCTATCCTTACCTTGACGGTAAGGACAAGTCTTGCGGTATCCTCACGGATAGCGGCGATCATCTCGTCGAACATTGCGAAGCCTTCAATACGGTATTCGACAACGGGATCTCTTTGTGCGTAGCTTCTGAGATAGATGCCTCGCTTAAGTTCCTCCATTGCGTCGATATGATCCATCCACTTGGTGTCAACGACCTTCAGCAGACAGATACGCTCGATCTCACGCATATTTTCAGTGCCGAACATTTCTTCACGCTCGGCATAAAGAGCGTCCGCTCTTTCCTGCAGGAGCTTTACAATATCCTTGCGGTCAATTGTATTGAGGTCGTCCGTAGTATAGTTGAAGTCATCTTCCTTTGTAAGCATATTTGCAAAATGCTCACGCAGACCGATAAGATTCCAGTTTTCAGGATAATCATCGGAGCAGTATGTCTTGACATTCTCCTCGATGGTTTCCTTTATCATATTCTTTACATAGTCGCTGACATCTTCACCGTCAAGCACCTTGGCACGCTGTGAATAAATCGTCATACGCTGCTGTGACATTACATCGTCAAAGTCAAGTACGTTCTTACGGATAGAGAAGTTTCTGCCCTCGACCTTACGCTGTGAGGACTCGATAGTCTTTGTGAGGAATGCGTTTTCGATCGGTACATCGTCCTCGATGCCGAGCGTCTGCATTACGCTCTGTACTCTTTCGCCGCCGAACTTACGCATAAGATCGTCCTCAAGCGAAATGAAGAAGCGGCTTTCGCCGGGGTCACCCTGACGGCCTGCACGACCTCTCAGCTGATTATCGATACGGCGTGATTCGTGACGCTCCGTACCCAGTATGAACAGACCGCCTGCCTGTCTTACTTCCTCAGCCTCATCCTTTATTGCGGCCTTATATTCCGCATTGTACTTGATATACGTTTCTCTTGCGTTGAGAATATCTTCGTTATCTGTTTCGGCAAAGCCGGTAGCCTCGTTTATGAGAGCCTCGTCCATGCCTTCTTTTCTCATTCTTGCCTTTGCGAGATACTCTGCGTTACCGCCGAGCATAATATCCGTACCACGACCTGCCATGTTGGTTGCGATAGTAACCGCACCCTTCTTACCTGCCTGTGCAACGATTTCAGCTTCACGCTCGTGGTTCTTTGCATTCAGCACCTCGTGCTTTATGCCTTTCTTCTTAAGCATTGAGGAAAGAAGTTCTGATTTCTCAATCGTGATAGTGCCGACCAGTACAGGCTGACCCTTTGCGTGGCATTCTTCGATCTGACGGATTACCGCCTTGTACTTGCCTTCTTCGTTCTTATATACCTGATCCTCGTGGTCGATTCTTGCTATAGGCTTGTTGGTAGGTATCTCTATAACGTCAAGTGCATAAATCTGTCTGAATTCGGCTTCTTCCGTCATAGCCGTACCTGTCATACCGGACAGCTTGTCGTACAGTCTGAAGAAATTCTGGAATGTAATAGTAGCGAGCGTCTTACTCTCGTTCTTAACCTTTACGCCTTCCTTTGCCTCGATAGCCTGGTGCAAGCCCTCGTTGAATCTACGTCCGAACATAAGACGTCCTGTAAATTCATCAACAATTACTATTTCGCCGTCCTTTACAACGTAGTCAACGTCACGCTTCATTACGCCTACCGCCTTGATAGCCTGGTTGACATGGTGTAAAAGCGTCATATTTTCGGCATCCATAAGGTTTTCTACGCCGAAATATGCTTCCGCTTTCTTTACGCCACGCTGGGTAAGAGTAGCGTTCTTTGCCTTTTCGTCTATGATATAATCGCCGTCAAACTGATCCTGATCTTCCTTGCTGTCAAGGTCGATTACCGTGAACGGCTTTAACTGTAACGCAAGTCTGTTTGCTTTCTGATAAAGGTCGGTTGACTTATCTCCGGGTCCCGAAATGATAAGAGGAGTTCTCGCTTCATCAATAAGTATCGAGTCGACCTCATCGACAATAGCGAAGTTGAATTCACGCTGTACCTTGTCCTGCTTGTGAATACACATATTGTCACGCAGATAGTCAAAGCCGAATTCGTTGTTTGTACCGTATGTTACATCGCAGTTATACGACTTTCTTCTGTCGTCGTTTTTCATATCGTGAAGTATAAGTCCTACGGTAAGACCTAAGAATCTGTGTACACGGCCTATCATTTCACCGTCACGCTTTGCAAGGTAGTCGTTTACCGTTACAACGTGTACGCCCTTGCCGCTGAGTGCAACAAGATAAGAGGGGAGTGCGGCAACGAAGGTCTTACCTTCACCTGTTCTCATCTCTGCAATACGTCCCTGGAAAAGAATAATACCGCCGAGTATCTGTACGGGATAAGGCTTTATGCCGAGAACTCTCCACATAGCCTCACGGCATACGGCGAATGCGTCGGGGAGAATATCATCGAGTGTTTCACCGTTTTCAAGTCTTTCCTTCAGTGCAGGAGTCTGCGCCTTAAGCTCGCTGTCGGTCATCGGAGAATATTTCGATTCAAGCTCAAGAACCTTATCCTTTATCGGAATTATTCTCTTGATTTCTTTTTCGGAATAGTTACCGAATATTTTTGTAAGTAATCCCATGTAAAATGCTTTTTCCTTTCGTTTTTGAGTAAACGGGCTGTATTGCTTAAAATACGGCATACCGCCGGGTCTGTATATCAAGCCAAACGTAAAGCACGTTATCAGCCTATTGTCATATTTTAGTTTACATTCTTTTATATTATACACTCGACAAGGCGGTTTGTCAATATAACACAGCCGTCAACGGAAAAATTTTACGGAGTATATTTAAATATGTGCAAATTATCATAATTCTATTGACTGTACTGGGAAAATGTGATAAAATGAAATAAAGAATTCAAATCTCTTTATCAATGCGAAAGGAAACATATTATGCTTATAAATATGATGGAACACTACGTTGACGAAAGACTTTCGGAACTGCTCAAAGATTACAACTGCTGTAAGTGCGAGGTCTGCCTTGAGGATATGAAAGCGTTTTCCCTCAACCGCCTTCCTCCGAAATATGTCAGCACAGTAAACGGACAGGTTTTCACACGCATAAAGCAGGAGCTTGAAAATCAGCCCTCGGTCGATCTTGACGTTGCCGTTATACAGGCTATTCAGCACATCAGTGCAAGCCCCAGACACGACTGATATTTGTCAGAGTGCATAAATAACATTTGACTTTTAGTGCAAAATGCGGATAAAGCCGTACCGATATTGACTTTATCCGTATTCTGCGTTATAATAGATAAAGAAACCGTAAGGTGCGAGATTTGCTTCTTTCACCGAACGGCAAAATATCTACAATTTTATAAACCTGACTGATCTGAAAGATTATTCTGACAGAAAAGCAAGGCGGTTTTTGTTTTACTATTTTTACGATTTTACGTTTTTATGATAGAGCTGTGCCTTGCACGGCTCATTTTTATTTTTAAACGGGAAAAAGGTGATTAAATGAATTGTGAGAGCAGAGTAGCGCTTATAGGAATAGTCGTATCCGAGTCATCTTCGGTGTCAAAGCTGAACGAATATCTGCACGAGTGCGCTCATTACATTATCGGCAGGATGGGAGTACCTTATGAAAAGGCAGGCGTTTCTATCATCAGCGTTGCCATTGATGCACCGCAGGATGTGATAAACACCTTATCGGGTAAGCTCGGCGCATTGAAGGGCGTTACCTCAAAGACTATCTATCAGAAGCTTCCTGCAGATCGTTCAAAGGAAAAGGAGGCGGACGATTGAGCAAAGCCGAAGAACTTAAAGAACTGGTATCAAAGCTGTACAGCACACACCACCTCGAAAAAGGCGAATATGTATCGCTTATCGAAAACAGGGACGCGGTGCGTGATTATCTCTTTGAACTGTCACGCAGCGTCCGTGAAAAATACTACGGCAAGGACGTTTATATCAGAGGTCTGATAGAATTTACCGACTACTGTAAAAACGACTGTTATTATTGCGGAATACGGTGCAGTAACAAGCAGGCAGAGCGCTACAGGCTCAGCAAGGAGCAGATACTTGATTGCTGTAAGACAGGCTATGAACTTGGCTTCAGAACGTTTGTACTGCAGGGCGGAGAAGATCCTTATTACAGTGATGATATGATATGTGATATTGTCTGTTCGATAAAGCGTGATTTTCCCGATTGCGCTGTAACGCTTTCGATAGGCGAAAAAAGCGAAGAAAGCTACCGCAGATATTTTGAAAGCGGTGCGGACAGATACCTGTTGCGCCACGAAACCGCCGATTACGAGCATTATTCAAAGCTCCATCCGCCCGGTCTTTCGGCAAAGCACAGACAGGATTGTCTTAGGACGCTTAAAAAAATCGGCTATCAGACAGGTGCAGGCTTTATGGTAGGCTCTCCTTATCAGACGGCTGAAAACCTTGCCGATGATATGCTGTTTTTGGAAGAACTGAAGCCCGAAATGGTGGGGATAGGCCCTTTTATACCGCACCACGCAACGCCTTTTGCCGATAAGCCGCAGGGTACGGCTGAGCTTACGCTGTTTATGCTGGGTCTTGTGCGGCTTGCACTACCCGATGTACTGCTTCCTGCGACTACTGCGATAGGAACGATTCATCCGACAGGCAGAGAGCTTGCGCTTAAAGCCGGCGCTAACGTTGTAATGCCGAATCTGTCACCGACAGACGTAAGAAAAAAATATCTGCTGTATGACAACAAAATCTGCACAGGCGACGAATCCGCACAGTGCAGAATGTGCCTGCAAAAACGTGTTGAGGGCGCAGGCTACAGAATAGTCGAATCAAGGGGCGACCACGCCTCTTTTAACGAAAGGAAATAAATATGTATAATTACGATCCCAAATCTCTGAAAGCAGAGGAATTCATCAACCACGAGGAAATCGAAGAAACGCTGAGATATGCCGAAGAAAACAAGCATAACGCCGAGCTTATCGACAGCATTCTTGAAAAAGCAAAGCTCAGAAAAGGACTTTCGCACAGAGAGGCAGAGGTTTTGCTCGACTGCGACATTCCCGAAAAGAACGAGGAAATATACAAGCTCGCAGAGCAGATCAAGAAGGACTTTTACGGCAACAGAATCGTAATGTTCGCTCCGCTGTATCTTTCAAACTACTGTGTGAACGGTTGCCTTTACTGCCCTTACCACGCAAAGAACAAGCATATCTGCCGTAAAAAGCTGACGCAGGACGAGGTAAGGCAGGAGGTTATCGCATTACAGGATATGGGTCACAAAAGACTTGCCATAGAGGCAGGCGAAGACCCCGTGAACAACCCTCTTGAATACATACTCGAATGTATCAAGACTATTTACTCAATCAAGCACAAGAACGGCGCTATCCGCAGAGTAAACGTAAACATTGCCGCTACGACGGTAGAAGACTACAGAAAGCTGAAAGAAGCAGGCATCGGCACATATATTCTGTTCCAGGAAACCTATCACAAGGAGAGCTATGAGCGCCTGCACCCGACAGGACCCAAGCACAATTACGCTTATCACACAGAGGCTATGGACAGAGCAATGGAGGGCGGAATTGACGATGTAGGCATCGGCGCATTGTTCGGACTTGAGCTTTACAGATATGAATTTGCAGGACTTCTTATGCACGCAGAGCATCTTGAGGCTGTACACGGCGTAGGCCCTCACACTATCTCAGTTCCGAGAGTAAGACGTGCCGATGATATAGATCCCGATGAATTCGATAACGGCATCACGGATGATACATTCGCAAAGATAGTTGCCTGTCTTAGAATTGCCGTTCCCTATACAGGAATGATCGTTTCCACAAGAGAAAGCCAGAAGTCAAGAGAAAGAGTTCTGCATCTTGGTATCTCGCAGATAAGCGGAGGCTCAAGAACAAGCGTCGGCGGTTACGCTGAGCCTGAGCCGGAGGAAGAAAACTCGGCACAGTTTGACGTATCGGATAACAGAAGTCTTGACGAGGTGGTTAACTGGCTGATGAGGCTCGGATACATCCCGTCGTTCTGTACAGCCTGCTACCGTGAGGGAAGAACAGGCGACCGCTTCATGAGTCTGTGCAAGGCAGGTCAGATACAGAACTGCTGTCACCCGAATGCCCTTATGACGCTTAAGGAATACCTTGTCGACTATGCATCGGAGGATACAAGAAAAATCGGCGAGGAGCTTATCGCAAGAGAGCTTACGACCATCCCGAATGAAAAGGTAAGAGCAAAGGCGACCGAGTATATTGACAACATTATTCACGGTCAGAGAGATTTCAGGTTCTGAGAAACCGACTGAGAAAGGAGCAACCGGTGAGTTTAAATTCAACACCGAGCGGAGAACGCATACACATCGGAATTTTCGGCAGACGCAACGCAGGCAAATCCAGCCTAATAAATGCTATAACAGGGCAGGAACTTGCTGTGGTTTCGCATACTGCAGGAACAACGACCGACCCTGTTTCAAAGGCAATGGAACTTTTGCCGCTGGGTCCCGTTATGATAACCGACACTCCGGGACTTGACGATGAGGGCGACCTCGGAAGCCTGCGTGTAAGAAAAAGTTATCAGATACTGTTCAAGACAGATATTGCTCTGCTTGTGGTTGACAGCACAAAGGGCATATCCGACTTTGACAGTGCCATACTCGAAAGGCTGAAAAAGCAGAACATACCGTACATTATCGTAATGAACAAGTGCGGTCTGCTTGATACCGTTCCCCCGAAAACCGATGGCACGATCTACACAGACGCACTGAACGGCACAAACATTTACGAGTTGAAAGAACTTATCGGCTCAAGGCTCGATGTAAAAGACGAAAAGATGTGCATCTGCGGAGATCTGCTGAATCCTGGCGATATAGCCGTACTGGTTGTCCCTATAGATAAAGCCGCTCCTAAGGGCAGACTCATACTCCCTCAGCAGCAGACGATAAGAGATGTGCTTGAGGCAGGAGCAATATCCGCTGTCTGTCGTGAAACAGAGCTTACTGCCACCCTTTCAAAATTATCGGAAAAGCCGAAGATAGTCATAACTGACAGTCAGGTATTTTCAAGAGTTTCGCAGGAAGTCCCGGACGATGTGATGCTTACATCATTCTCGATACTTATGGCACGTTATAAGGGCGACCTTGAAACAAACGTACACGGCGTTACTGCGCTTGACAAGCTTGGTGACGGTGACAGGATACTTATCTCGGAGGGATGCACTCACCACAGGCAGTGCGGCGACATCGGCACGATGAAGCTCCCTGCATGGATAAACAAATACACCGGCAAACAGCTTGAATTCGAATTTTCATCGGGAGGCACTTTCCCCGAAGATTTAAGCCGTTATAAGCTGATAGTACACTGCGGCGGATGCACTCTTTCCGAACGTGAAATGAAGTACCGCATAGCCTGTGCGAAAGACGCAGGCATTCCGATAACAAATTACGGTATCTGCATTGCCTATATACACGGCATATTGAAACGCAGCGTACAGCCTTTTCCGGCTATAAGCGCATTACTTGACTGAACGCTTGACTTTTTATGTGAAATGCGTTAAAATTCTCTCAGATGTAAAGGAGAATTGATATGGCAAAGGAAAAAGAAAACAAAACCAACGCAATGCGTATACTTGACAAGAATAAAATAAATTACGAGGTCAACACATACGAGTGTGATGAATTCATCGACGGCGTACATATAGCGGATATGCTCGGACAGCCTTATGAAAGCACATTCAAGACGCTTGTTACCGAAGGAAAATCCAAGAATTATTACGTATTTGCAATCCCGATAGCACTTGAGCTTGATATGAAGAAAGCGGCAAAGGCGGTAGGCGAGAAATCAATAGAAATGGTACACGTCAAGGATATTAACGCAGTTACGGGATATATCCGTGGCGGATGTACGCCTATAGGAATGAAGAAGCAGTACAAGACAGTTTATCACAGCACTATAAAGGACTTTGACAAGGTTATAGTCAGCGGAGGAAAGCTCGGCACACAGATTATCCTTGCTCCTGACGATCTTATAAAGGTCACAAGGGCGGATGTGTGTGATATTGTAAAAGACTGATATACAGACTGAAGCACGGAGGCTTTTCTCCGTGCTTTTTTATTTCATTATAAGCCTTACGACAATGGAGGAAAGTATCCATCCTGCCATATCTCCTATCAGCGCCGCAGGTATGGCGTAACGTGTTTTCTTAACCTTCGCCGCCGAAAAATATACTGCAACAGTGTAGAAGGTGGTTTCCGTTGACCCCATCATCGTTGAAGCTATTCTGCCGATAAAGCTGTCCGGGCTGTTTTCGGAAATTATGCTGTCATAAACAGATAACGCACCGCTCCCAGAAAGCGGACGGATAAATATAAGCGGCGTACATTCGTCCGGAAAGCCGAAAAATGACGTTATCGGGCTTACAAGCTGTACAAGCAGCTCCATTGCGCCCGACGCCCTGAACATTCCTATGCAGGTCATGAGGCAAATGAGCGAGGGGAGAATTGCCGATGTTGTTTTTAGACCCTCTGCGGCTCCCTCAACAAACGCATCGAATATATCCGTTTTCTTTATTATACCGGCAACAGTCACCGCAAGGATTATCAGCGGTACTATATAATCGCTGTAACCGCTCATTTCACATTCATCCTTCTTTTATTGCTGATTTTTTCAAAAACAAACACCGACAGCACGGACAGTGTCAGCGATAAGGCCGATACGACCCATACGCACGGCAGTATATCGGCAGGGGCTTCGCTTGCATAGGACGCACGGAGTGCAATAACGGTAGAGGGAAAAAGCTGAACGCTTGCCGTATTCAGCACAACAAGCATAATCATACTCCTTGTAGCGTTCTTTTTTGCTTTCTGCTCCTCTTTAAGCTCCTGCATCGCCTTTATGCCAAGCGGAGTAGAGGCATTTCCGAGTCCAAGCAGATTCGAAATGAAATTAAGGATTATATATTGCATCGCACTGCCTTTACTGCTTATATCAGGGAAGAGAAGTGACAGCGGTTTCGAAAGCAATCTCGAAAGCCCCGAAACGATGCCGGATTTACCTGCGACATTCATAATACCGCTCCACAGACAGATTGTACCGCATAACGAAATACACAGCGTCACGGCATCCTTGCAGGAGGTGAGCGCCGCAACAGATAAATCGTTCATCGTTCCGTTACAAGCCGAAAAAACAAAAGACAGGGATATAATTACAAAAATTACATAGCTCATGATAACTCCTTTTAAAGTGAAAAGCCGAATATTGCACTACAAAATGTGTAAAAAAACATCGTTATATGTGCATTGTGCTGAATTTTACAATAATTTTATCATTTCAATTAAAATAATACATTTTGCTTTTTACGGACAGAAAATTTGAAACTATTTACAAATACGATAATAAAGGGATTTGTAACGATTTAGCAATTTGAATAACGTTCAATTTCTTTTCCTGCTATGAATGGAAGTGAATTACAGCTATATAAAATCCACATTTGACAATTGTAAAAAGATTTGGTAAAATATAATCGAAGCAGGAAGAAATGACGGTTTTCCTGCCCGAAAAGGAAAGATCAAGTAAAAACAACAAGGAGAAAGAATCATGAAATCTACAGGAATTGTAAGAAAAGTTGACGAGCTCGGAAGAATTGTTATTCCGATAGAGCTGAGAAGAACACTCGACATCGGCATCAAGGATTCACTTGAAATCTATGTTGAGGATGACCAGATTATTCTTAAGAAGTATATGCCTGCTTGCTCATTCTGCAACAACGCAAGCGACATCCAGCAGTTCAAGGGCAAGAACATCTGTTCAGAGTGCCTTGCCGAGCTGGTTAAGGATTTCAAGAAATAATACATACCGAGCCGCTGAGAAGCGGCTCTTTTTTTGTCAATTAATACTTGCATTTACAGGTTAAATGTAGTATAATAAATTCAAAGGCGGTTTCCGCCGGAATAAGAATCAAAGGAGAAAATAAATGTTAGTTTCTGCAAAAGAAATGCTGAACAAGGCTCTTGAGGGCAAGTATGCCGTAGGCCAGTTCAACATAAACAACCTTGAATGGACAAAGGCTATCCTTCTTACAGCACAGGAGTGCAACTCACCTGTTATCTTAGGTGTATCTGAGGGCGCAGGCAAGTATATGTGCGGTTATAAGACCGTTGTAGGCATGGTAAAGGGCATGATCGAAGAACTGAACATCACAGTACCCGTAGCTCTCCACCTTGACCACGGTACTTTCGAAGGTGCTAAGGCTTGCATCAACGCAGGTTTCTCTTCTATAATGTTTGACGGTTCTCACTATCCTATCGCTGAGAACATTGAAAAGACAACAGCTCTCGTAAACACTTGCGATATACTCGGTATCTCTCTTGAGGCTGAGGTAGGCTCTATCGGCGGTGAAGAAGACGGCGTTATAGGTATGGGCGAATGCGCAGATCCCAACGAGTGCAAGGCTATCGCTGATCTCGGCGTTACAATGCTCGCTGCAGGTATCGGCAACATTCACGGCAAGTACCCTGCAAACTGGCCCGGTCTTTCATTTGAAACACTGGCAGCAGTTAAGGAGAAGGTTGGCAATATGCCTCTCGTACTGCACGGCGGTACAGGTATCCCTGCAGACATGATCAAGAAGGCTATTTCACTCGGCGTTTCCAAGATCAATGTTAACACAGAGTGCCAGCTTGCATTCCAGGAAGCAACAAGAAAGTACATCGAAGAAGGCAAGGATCTTCAGGGTAAGGGCTTCGATCCCAGAAAGCTCCTCGCACCCGGCTTTGAGGCTATCAAGGCTACAGTTAAGGAAAAGATGGAACTCTTCGGATCAATCAACAAGGCTTGATCGTAGTTTTAAGAAATATGTCCCGTCGCTCAAAGCGACGGGATTTTTCTTTTTCTGACAGTTTATGATTTGATTGCACTTAAATTCTTATCTTTGATTCCGGTATGTTTCAATTTACAGCATATCAGGTATAGGCACCATATAATCGGCATCGACTCCGTATTTCGCAATAAATCTTGAATTGGGCAGGATTTTATAGTATAATAGTCAGCGGAGCAGTATAACAGAATTTTACACGCAATTTCGTAAAATTAATACTAAGTTGAAGCAATTGTAAAAAATTTCTATGCAAAAATTTAAAATTAAAGTTTTGCAAAAGAAATAAAAGCGTGCAAAGGTCGCTAACAAAGCCGCCCACCATGGCCGCGTTGGGGCAGTTCGGTTGCACTACGTTATAAAGTACGTTTAGATCTTCAAGAAAAAAAGAAAGGTGCTGCGTGAAGTGAAATGACAAATTCGCACGGCTGCTATCAAAGCGGAGAAAAGTCGGAAAATCGGAAATAAAAGCGGAAATAACTCGTTGGAAGTCTTACTTTCAACGAGTTATTCTGCTATTATTCTGATTTCTGGCTTTTCCTGCGTTCCGGCTCCTGTGCGTATTGTCGGCGAAACTGCACTATCACCATTCGTAACATTGATAGATCTACACGTTTTTGATAGTAGTACAACCTATGCAAGCGGCTGATGTGGGCGGCAGAAGGGAAGCGACCGATAGCGAAGCGCAGAATTTCGGATTTTCTTTGATTATTTCTTTTATTGTCTTGTGTCGAATCCGCTATCGTCAAAATTTTTCGGTATGTTTTGTTGCGATGGACTTTGATTTATACCTTGTTTGCGTTCTTCAAGTTGTAGTAAGTAATCTATCTGTTTATTTAGTAGCTCCATTTGCTTTGTTAGCTTTGTTGAATTTGCGCTGATAGTGAAAATTGCGATAATGATTAGTATCGGTAATACAATAATTATACCTGTTATTATCGTTAATATAATTCCTCCGCCTGCGCTACTTGTGTTGATTACATCTTCTAAATTCATCGTTAATATCTCCTCACCAAAATTTTCTTTTGTCGTTTGTTAGTCCACCTATGTAATCGGCTGAAACGTTATAGAATTTTGCTAATCGTAATATAAAGTTGAATGGTGGCTCTCTTTCTCCGTTCTCGTATCTCCTGTATGTAGTTAAGTACATTCCGAAGATGTCTGCTATGTCTTGTTGTGTTTTGTCGGCGTCTTCTCTTAGGTCTTTTATTCTTTGGTAATTATCCACATTTTTCACCTTCTTTTTTTGTTGATTAAGTAGATTATAACATTTTCGCACCAAATGGTGTTGACATTCGCACCGTATGGTGTTATTATTTTGATGTTGGCATAACACCATATGGTGTTATTTTGATTATTACCCGTGACCGTGGTGCATAACGGCAAGAAAGGTCTTAGTATGGAAGAAAAAAAGATTTATACGGTTTTTCCCGATTCGGTTTCTGCTCAGCTTTTACCCGATTGCATTCTTGATAGTTTATCTATCAATCACGTTGTTATCAAGATTTTATCAGATTTTGCTGATGTAAAGTCTGATACATTATATGTAAATCTTGATTTCTGCGAGTTCAATTCTTTTGTATATCATCTTTATCTTTCGCTGTCGCATTTTTTGATTCTCTCATTCGGTGGTTTTTACCAGCTGATTCTTGATACTGTTCAGGTGTCTGATGTAAAGGATGGTGATTAACGTGATTTTGATAGGCGCAGAAGTGAAGTGCGGTACTTTTACCGACAAGCAGACAAAAAAGGAAGTATCATACGACAACTTGTATGTGTACTTCTCGAGCTTCGAAGAGCTCGACAACCCCGAGAATGAAAATTTCGCTTTCGGTCGTTCAACCGCATCATATAAGGTTAAGAACGAAACCGAAAACCTTCAGAAAATCTTTAAAGGTTTATATAAAGATGATCAAGGCGAGTGGCTTAAATCGCTTGTCGGTACAGATTTCGAGATAATCGAAAACCGTTACGGCGGTTTGCAACGTGTTCTTCTGAATTGAAAGGGGGTGTAAAGTTGAAAATGGAAGCCATTACAGCGTGCATTACAAATGCTATAACTTGCGTCGGCACTGCTTTTACTGCCATGATGGACAATCCTGTGATTGCTATTTTCGTTGGCTGTTCGCTTGTCGGTGCGTCCGTTGCTGTTTTCGCTCGCATGAAGCGTTCAGCAAGATAACATACGTTCGGCAAGGATTTAATAGTTCTTGCCGATTTTATTTTATAGAAAGGGTGATTTTATGAAAGAGCAGGGAAGTGCAGCATTGCGAATAGTCGCTTTTGCTGTTGCTCTGGCTGTCGTTCTTGGTCTGGCTTCGGTGATGTTTTCCGTTACCGTAAGTGCTGAAAGTGTAGAATCTGCGGCAGATTATACTGTTGCTTCATTAGGAACTATCGGAAATTACAGATCAATTAAATTTACAGCAGGTCAGAAATTAGATGTTGAATTTCTTTATTCTGCTTATAGCAGTTCAAGTTCTGCTAATTTATATGGTTATGTTTTCGGCTATAAAAACGGTAAATTTGTTACCTTCTCTAACAATAATTTCTCTATTCGTTCTGATTCTTCGGGTCAGTATCACAATATATATTTTTGTGGTACGCAATTTGCTTATGAATGGATTCCTGATTCTTTTGATAGTGCATATTTTCAATTTGGTTTTTACAATAATAATTATTGCAATTCCTGTATTCGTGTTAAGAACGGTGAACCTTCAATGGGCGGTGTTACAATTATAGGTGATAAAAACGTAAGTTTTACTGATACATACGGCGATACTATGTATATTGTATTTACTGCTGTTGATGGCGCATGGTCGTCAACAGATCAAAAGAATTTTGTTGATGATGTAATCAATAATCATAAGGATAGTGATTTTAAGGATTCTTCAGATTCTTCTTCTACTGCCAAATTTATAACATGTGCAAGTTTTACTAATCCTGATGGATCTTTTCCGTTATGGGTTAAAGATTTCATCTCCGAAGGTCATCAATATCCTATGTTTACATTTGCGATTTCCGATAACGGTAATAATCATAAATATAGTATGGTCTTGTCCTATAATGATAATGATTTAATTGCACCGTTTATTGTTGGTATGTATGATGAGCTTTCTGATTCTGACAAACGCACCGGTTTTAAACTTACTACAGCTATATCTAAAAAATTTCACGTTCCCGGTTTTGTTGGCATTACTAATATGTCTGATGTTTTAAAAAAAGGCTGTATTAACATATTCGAAAAAAATTGGGTTAATTTAACCTATAATCGTGCTTTTAATTTAAATTCTTCCGATATGGATTTTACCGATACTACCGGCAATAAGGTTTATACGATTACATTGTCCGATTATTCCGCCATTAAAGCTAATACGTTTTATAAGGCGGAACTTATAGATTTGACTACTTCCGAAGTATTGGATGTTACTTATTTTACTTCTGCACAGAGTTTTAATAAGTCTGATTCAGGTAACGGTACTAAAATCTATGATTATGGTGATAAGTCGGATCAGATGTGGGATGATCTAAAAAATAATACACCCAGCGTTGATCCTTCCAAAGGTGATAATTTTAATGTTGGCGGTGATGTTGATACAAATTTTGATAATCTATCTAATTTAAATATTAATGATATTATATCCGGATTACGTACATCTATATCTTCCGTATCTGTGTTTTTTCAGGCGTGTTGGTCTTTGTTTCCTGCGGCATTCTGGTCTATCATTTTGCTTGGAGTGTCGTTAATAATTATTTTGCGTATTTTAGGACGGTGATACTATGATTACATATATTCAGCAGTTATTATCCGGTGTTGTATCCGTCCTTCAGATCCCTATTGATTTCGGGCCGTTTTCTGTGTCCATATTTGATATTATAATAGGACAGCTGCTAACGGTACTTGTTGCTTATGTTGTTTGGAAGATATTTGATTAAAAATTTTTGTTCAGATCTTGACAAAAAAATTGATAGTAAGTTGGTGATTTTATGATTATTGGTTCTTCTTCCGGTTCTATTTTGCTTCGGCAGTTGGATAGTTTAACATTGTCCGAAGCGTGTCTTTTTTCTGTTCTGCTGTTGCTAATTTTATTTTTAATCGTGAAAGGATTAACAAAATGACTGATGTTGTTTCTGCGTTTCTTGATATGTTCGGCTGGTCGTACGACATGATTACGATTGCCGATGTGATAAATAATATCGTTCGGCTCGGTATCGGTGTCGGTATTTTTATATTTATTATGAAGATGCCTGCTATCTTTCTCGGCCGACATAGTCGTTTGTTATAAGGTGGTGATCTAATGGCATTGATTGTATTTTTCCGCAAGATTTTTGCTAACTTGATTAGGCTACCGTTGTTCTTAGCGTATCAGATTCGTGACCGATATTTTTACTATAAAGAAAAGCGCTACAAGGATTTTGACCGCTGGGGAATACATATTTTCACGTCAAAATTCGGTGCTGGCAAGACTTCTTCAATGGTTTTTACGGCATACAAGCTATGTAAGCGGTTTCCGCAAGTTCAAGTTTTAACAAATATAAAGTTATCCGGTTTTCCTGATCACACGGTTATAAAGTCGTTAAATAGTGTTGATGATATTTTTTCTTGTCCCGATAACACGATAATTTTGATTGACGAAATCGGTACTATCCTTAATAGCCGTGATTTCTGCAACGGTAAATCCATGTCTAAGGCATTGTTTCAATATTTCTGCCAAGTCAGACATCGACACGTTGTATTGTTCGGCACGTCACAGCGTTGGCATTTTGTCGATAAACAAATTCGTGATGTTGCTACAACGGTACGTGTGTGTAGCAGTTACTTTCCTCACCCTTTTACTAGGTGCGTAAACGTTACATATTACGATGCTCAGGATTACGATTTATCTTATAGCAATCCGATGATTTCTCTTGCGCCGATTGACTGTATGACATACATTCAATCGGACAAGCTTCGCCAGATGTACGATACAACCGAAATGGTGCAGACAATTTTACATTCGGATTATTTCGATTCGGCGGAAGATGATACAAGATCATCTGCAGCTGTATCAGATCGCAAGACGTCTCGCCGCTATAAACGTGGCGTTGGTCGTTTAGGTTAATGCCGTAGCCGCCAGCGGCGGCACGGCTGGGGGGACTACGACCCCCCAATATAGTTCAGTGTTCACGATAAAAATTTTTTTGATTGAGGTGTTATTATGGCTTCCTTGAAAAAGGAAAAAGAAACACGTACCAGATCATGGACGTTCGTATTATATCCCGAATCCGCTCCGCCTGATTGGCGTGATAGGCTTGATGATTTTCATATCGAGTGGGTAGAGAGTCCGTTACATGATAGAGATATTAACGGAGATGGTCAGCCGAAAAAACCGCATATTCATGTGCTTTTGTCGTTCGGTTCTGTCAAGTCGTATGATCAGGTTAAAGAAATTACAGATTCGTTAACTTGCCCGATACCGCAAAGATGTCATAGCATACGTGCAATGGTGCGTTATATGGCTCATATCGACAATCCCGAAAAGGCGCAGTACAGCAAAGAAATGATTATCGCCCATGGTGGAGCTGATCTTGATGAGTATTTGCGACCTTCGGCAAGCTGTGAACTTACATATGTCAAAGAAATGCTTGATTTTGTTCAATCGAATCATATAACCGAGTTTTTTGAGTTAGTCGATTATGCAAGAGAGAATGAGTTTGATACATGGTTTTCATTCCTTTCTCGGCACAGCTGCTACATGATTATAAATTATATCAAAAGTTCGCGTTATCGTAATTCACAAGGTGATTGATTTATGGCAGAATATTATAATAATTTTTATAAGCACCCATTGAGCGGTTATGATCCTCGATATTTTAGAGTACCGCCTAAAGAGTGTAAAAACTGTATTTGTTATTTTTGTTATAACAAACTATGTCCGCATTGCTTTGGCTATCGTTACAGTCTTGCAGCTGATATGTGTGTCATAGAAAAAAAGATACGTTCTAAAGACATGATACCGCATAGATGTTTTAAATGTTATTTTCTCTGGAATAAGAAAAAACCGATTTATGATTGTGATTTCTTCGTGAATTTCCGCAGAAAAATTACATTGTATACTGTAGTTCGCAAGTATCGAAAAAAATCTGCGCTTGAACTTCTTGCTGATCGGATCGAAAGTCTTGAAAAACGGATTGAAGAAATGTATAATGATATTAACAGAAAATAGCATGCAATTTCGTAAAATTAATATTTTACGAAATTAGAAGCGGTAAAAAACGAAAGGCGCACAAAATGGCATATAACATAGATTTCAGACAAGCTACGTCGGACGCACCGGCTTGCCTTACCGAATACCTGAATTATCTTACGACAATCAAAAACCGTTCACAGCTTACTGCGTTGAACTATTATACGGACCTGCGTATGTTTATGCGTTTTCTCAAGGTCAAGAACAAGCTGGTTGATGCAAATGAGGATTTCTCCGAGATAAAGATCTCAGACCTTGACGATAAATACATAAAGGCTGTGACCCTTACGGACGCTATGGAGTTTCTCAGCTTTACGGTAAGTGAACGTTCCAATCAGGCAAAGGCTCGCTCACGCAAGGCTGTATCTCTGCGGCAGTTCTATAAATTCCTCACCAATAACAAGGCGTGGTTTGCGGCAAGCCCGATGCTGAATCTCGAATTGCCGTCACCTAAAAACGCACTGCCTAAGCACCTCACGTTGCAGGAATGCGGTCAGCTTTTGCACGAGGGCTTCAAGGAGTTTTCAAGCTGGATGGATTACCGTGACTATGCGATGATTATAATGTTCCTCAACTGCGGTATGCGTCTGAGCGAGCTTGTCGGAATAAACGTGAATGATTTTGTCGAAAACATAGACCCGTCACAGCCTGATACAAAATATATTTCCGTAAAGGTTCTCGGTAAAGGCAACAAGGAACGTATAGTCTATCTCAACGAGCAATGCGTCGACGCTGTTACCAAGTACACCGAAGCAAGAAAATCCGTTGCAGACCCTAAGGAAAAAGCTCTGTTTATAAGCAAACGAGGCAACCGCATCACAAACCGCCGTGTCGAACAGATAATCGACGACCGCCTTAAAGCCTGCGGACTTGCCGGTAAAGGAATTTCCGTTCATAAACTGCGTCATACGGCGGCTACGCTTATGTATCAGAACGGTGTTGACGTCCGTGTGCTTAAAGAGGTCCTCGGACACGAAAACCTCAATACCACCCAGATCTATACCCATGTGGTAAATACTCAGCTCCGTGACGCTATAAACTCAAATCCGGTAATGGATATAAAAAACGATCTGCCCGAACCCGATTTGAAGCAGAATGAGGATAAGAATAACAAGTAATTTCGCTATAGCTTAAATTTTACGAAATTAGCACTATAATAATTAAAACGACCGCCGCTGTTTGATTAAAAACAACGGCGGCATATTTTATTCACCTGTTACTTCTCTGAATAATCCCTTGCATCCAAGCAGGACATCTCTGTAGGTATCGTCAAAATTCCCCGTGTACCACGGATCAGCAATGCTTCCGTCTATCCCTGCGTGTGACAACAGCAGACTTACCTTGTTTTCGGGATCGCTTCTGATGATACGCATTATATTGCGTATATTCATCTCATCCATAGCGATTATGTAATCATACCTGTCATAATCTGACTTTGTGAGCTGCACTGCCCTCTTTTTATCACAGGATATTCCGACCTCCGCCAGCTTTCTTTTAGTGCCGTAATGCACAGGATTGCCGATTTCCTCGGTACTTGTCGCACACGAAGCAATGACAAATTCATCGAACTTCCCTGACTTTGCGACTATATCCTTCATTACAAATTCCGCCATAGGTGAACGGCAGATGTTGCCGTGGCAGACGAAGAGTATTTTATACATAATTAAAACCTTCCTTCAATATTAGAACCACAGAATCGTTGTCGGCTATATCTGCTTAAAATATGTCAGTTTATCTTTGGCTGTATATGTGTTTGTGCTGTTGCAAAGCAAATAGCCACACTTTTCGTATAATTTCCGTGCAGGATAATTATCCGTTGTAGTATGTATTTTAACGCATAGTTTTCCCTGATTTTTAAAAAAACTTTCCGCATATGAAACGGCATATTTACCTATACCCTTTCTTTGAAATGCGGAAGCTACGGCAAGTATTGAAATCCACCCGTCATTGCCGTCTTCAAGTCCGTTGATTTTCAGGTATCCGCACGGCACCGCACCCTTACGAATCAAAAAATGTTTTTCGTCAGTATCATTCGCAGAAATCAAACTGCACCATTCGCTATAAGGGATTATCTCGCTGTGAAGCAAATGAGCGTTTTCGTTAAAAATATCGGTTATATATCTTGCTTCGTTTTTTTCTGTAACCTGAGCAGCATTGAATGTTACAATCGGTTTCTCAAACATTAATTGACCGCTGTTTATAAGATTATTAAAAGTCTTATATTCACATTCGGTAAATCCGTATTCTCTTTGTAAATGCAGTGATACTTTATTATCAGGCTCTACATAACATCTCAATGTGTGACACCATTTATCAGACAGTGCCTGTTCGGCGGTTTCAAGCAATCTTTTCGATATACGCTTGCCTGTGTAATCAGGTACAACGAACAAATCGCCATAGTACCACAAACCTGCATCTTCGGCATTTTGTATACAGAACATCCCGCCTACAACATCACCTGTTTCATTCAGAGCGATAACATTGAAGCAATCGTTTTTGATCTTGTTATCATAATTGAATCTGACGATACTGTCAGCCCATTCAGGCTTGTTCCATAATGCTGTTGCGATTTTTTCAGCAAGCGTAGTTGTGATAAATTCTCTTACAGTGACAGTTATTTTTTCACTGTCTGTTGCGTTGCTACAATCCGGTTTATCCGCTTTGATAAAATTCAATTTGTTCATAATAACTCCTTATATAAAAAAAGTGTTCCCGATAACGAGAACACTTTGAATTTTATCATTGCACAATTGCTATATCAAAAGCATAAATGCGAATGGCAGTTATTCCCGTTATCTCCAATAATTGATTTCATGTCATTCACCTGCCTTTCTTTGTCTTTTATTATATCAAAACAAAATCTATATATCAACATTACAGCCATATTACACCTGAACTCATCTTAATTTCGCAATAATTTTAATTTTACGCAATATATTCTTCGCCACACTACCCGATTGCCACGTCAAGCCATCCCTTTCAACAAATTCGACACAATTCGCAGAATTTTTTTATATTTTTCAATCTTCGTGCTTGAATTTATTGACATTAAAAGATAAAACATGATATTCTTTAAGAGATAAATGTAATTTTTTTGTAACAGAGGTTTAAATTTCTGGGAGATGTTATTTTTGATAAGAAAGAATTTTGCTTGGCTTGTAATCGTCACGGCAACATTGATAGTTATACTGTCCGCTTATACTTACAATGCCATTTCATCGAAGCTTATCTTCAAAGAAAGCGCCACTCACCTTAACGAAATATATTCTCAGGTCGGCAATTCGCTAAGCAATCTGTTAAGCGAAAACTGGAATGCTATGGATATGTGGATACCTTATCTTGAAGACACCGATGACGATAAGAAAATTAGGACTTACATTGAAAATATCAGACGTATCGGTGCATTCACGGATTTTTACTTTCTTGATAAGGACGGAAGCTATTGTACGGTTGACGGTAATACCGGCAGGATGGATCTCGGACGGAATATGAGAATTCTTATGGAGGAGGGCAAAAACGTAGTATCCGATACCGCTCTTATTGACAGGTCGGAGCTTATCGTGTTTGCTGTTCCCTGCCCCGAAAACAAATACGGCGAATTTTCATATTCCGCTATAGCAATCAGCTTTAACAACGATGACATCATATCCTTGCTAAGCTCAAACACATTCAATAATATGGCCACAAATTACATAGTTTATCCTGACGGAAGAGTTGTTGTAAATAATAAGGGCGAACACGGCGATGAATTAAGCAACTTCTGGCGGATGATTACAGACAGCTCGGATAATCTGTCGCAGGATAACATTCAGCCTTATATTGCCGAAATATGCTATAACAAATCAGGGGTAAACAGGCTTACGCTCGGCGGTAAAGCATATTATCTGGCATATCACGGCATAGGCTTCAAGGACTGGATACTTATCGGTATTGTTCCGTGTTCTGTAGTAAATGAAAACATCAACCGCCTGCAGACTATAACTATGTCTGCAAGCGTCAGTGTGATAGCGCTTATCTGTACTCTGTCCGTTTTATATCTCATCCGTAAAAACTATCTCAACCTCAGAAAAAAGGACAGCGAGATAAAATACAGGGAAGAATTGTTTTCTGTGCTTTCAAATAACGTTGACGATATATTTCTGATGCTGAACACAGAGGATTTCTCTGTAGGATATGTCAGCCCCAACATAGAAAGAATACTCGGCATTTCTCAAAGCGAGGCTATGTCGGACGAAAGCGTAATAGAAAACTCGGCAGTGACGGATAAAGACGAGAATATCAGGGAAAATCTCATCCGTATGTCTGTCGGTGAGCGTAAAGAGTGGGAAAGAAAATATGTGCGAAGAAACAGCGGAAATACCTGCCTGTTTCATATAACCGCATTCAGAAACAAAATCGACGGAGAGGATAGATATATCCTTGTGCTGTCTGACCGCACCAAAGAACGCAAGACCAATCTTGCACTGCATAGTGCGGTAAGCGAAGCCAAAAAAGCAAACAATGCCAAAAGCTCGTTCATCTCAGGCATTTCTCACGATATACGCACTCCTCTCAGCGCAATAATCGGTTTTGCCTCCCTTGCCGCAAATGAGGAAGGAAATTCTGAGGCGACAAAGGAATATATCAATAAGATTATCACATCGGGAAATCAGCTTCTCGGCCTTATAAGCGATATTCTCGATATAAGCGTAATAGAAAGCGGCAGGCTGATATTCAATATCACCAACGTGGATCTGTCCCGCCTGTTTTATGAGATAAGAACGGTAATAAGCAGCATTGCGGCTGAAAAGCAACAGAATCTGACGATAAGTATGCACAATGTGACCCACGAGATTGTGCGCTGCGATAAGCACAGATTTGAACAGCTTATAATGAACTTCCTTTCAAATGCGATAAAATTCACGCACAACGGCGGCAATATTTCTCTTACGCTTACAGAAACGGATGACGGCAAAAAGGGTGTTCCCGAATATGAGATAAGGGTCAGGGACAACGGCATAGGTATGAGCGAGGAGTTCACCAAAAAGATATTCGAGCCGTATGAACGTGAGATGACCGACAAAAATATAGGCGGAACGGGACTCGGTATGCCCATTTCAAAGAGAATAGTCGATGCCGCAGGCGGAAGCATAACGGTAAAAACGAAAAAAGGCGCAGGCACGGAGTTTATTATAAAGCTGCAGATTGAAGCCGTAAAGGGAACGGAAAACCGTTATTCCGGTAACAGATGTCTGTCGGCGCTTATTATAAACAACAACCGCAGTCATTCGGCTCAGATAGCAGAAGCGCTGGAAAAGCTGGGGATAACCTACTGTTCATACGATAATAAACAGGATGACGGATTTACAGCGGACAGGCACTTTGATATTATCGTTTCCGACGCAGACCGGGTAAATAAAATCGCAGAATATATCGGCAAAAGCAACAGCGATATAACATACATAGTCACAACGGAAAACCAATCGGACTTGTCGCTTTCAAAGTATCCGGACGCAGTAAAAGGCGTATGTCTTATACCGCTTCTCACCTTTGATTTAAAACGCATATTATCGGAGCATTGCAAAGGATTTACAGACAATTTCAGCGATAATAATCCCGTTCATTGTGATGAGCTTGACAATTCGTCAAGAACGCTTAGCGGAAAATACATTCTTCTTGCCGAAGATGTAGAGGTAAACGTTCAGATAGTAAAAGCGATGCTTGCCAAATATAACGTAAACATCGAGGTCGCAGCGAACGGCAGAAAGGCACTCGAAATGTTCTGCCGCAATCCCGATTATTACTATGATATTATCCTTATGGATCTGCAGATGCCGTTAATGGACGGCTTCGAGTGTGCGAAAGAAATAAGGAATATCCGAAGCGAATATGCAAAAACAGTGCCGATAATCGCAATGACAGCAAGCGCATTCAGCGAAGATGTGAACAAGGCGCAACAGTGCGGAATGACAGGCTTTCTTACAAAGCCGGTCAACAGCGACGAGCTTTCCCGTACACTGACGCAGGCAGTTCCCGAAGAAAACGTATAATTCACTCTTAACAAATCAGACGTATTTTCATATAATGTAATATCACAGCTGAAAGGCGGAAAATATGAAATACGAAAAAGAATTTACGGTTGCGCTCGCCGGCAATCCCAATGTCGGCAAAAGCACGGTTTTCAACGCTCTGACAGGGCTTAAGCAACATACGGGAAACTGGGTCGGAAAAACTGTCGGCAATGCCGCAGGCAGTTATACTTACAATAATAACAAATATCTGATAACCGACCTTCCCGGCACATATTCACTATGCGCTCATTCTGCGGAGGAAATAATAGCCTGCAGGCATATATGCCTTGAAAAGCCCGATGTTACTGTTATCGTCTGCGATGCATCTTGTCTTGAACGAAATCTGAATCTTGTACTGCAGATAACCGAAATCACATCTAAAGCGGTGCTGTGCGTGAATATGATGGATGAAGCGGGCAAGAAAAACATAAAAACTGATATAACTAAGCTGTCACAGCAGCTTGGGATACCTGTAGCGGCAACATCGGCACGGAGCAAAAAAGGGCTGGATAAACTGATGCAGGCAATAGAAAGCGTTGCACTGAGCAATGAAAGCAACGATATTACGCTTGTTTACACAAGCCGTATAGAAAACGCAATATCACAGCTTTTGCCGCTTACCGAAAAGATTGAAACAGACAGCAGGACAAAGCGTTTTATATGCCTTAAGCTGCTTCAGGGCGACAGCGATACGGTATATAGCCTGTGTAAAAAATACGGTACAGACGAAAATTATCTCAAAGCGCTTATATCCGCCGCAGACAGACTGACCGACCATAATTTTACCGATGAGATAATTTCCTGCATTTTTATAACCGCTGAAGGAATTGCGGCGGAATGCGTAAAACATAGTGCCGATAAAAAATATGTCCGTGACAGGAAAATCGACAGGATACTTACCGGAAAACTTACGGGAATACCCATAATGCTGCTTATGCTGTTTATCATTTTATGGATAACAATAACAGGTGCGAATTACCCGTCCGCCTTACTTTCGGAGCTTTTCGGAAAGGCGGAATCACTGCTTTATAGCGCCTTATCGTCAATAGGTACTCCGGTAACGCTGAACAGCGTTCTCACCGAAGGGATATTCAGAGTGCTTGCGTGGGTGGTATCGGTAATGCTTCCTCCTATGGCGATATTCTTTCCGCTGTTCACCATACTTGAGGATTACGGAATACTACCCAGAATAGCGTTCAATCTTGACAAAGCGTTCAAAAAGGCGGGAGCGTGCGGCAAACAGGCTTTATGTCTGTGTATGAGTCTTGGCTGTAATGCCTGCGGAATAACAGGTGCAAGGATAATCGACAGTAAACGTGAACGGCTTATAGCAATCATAACTGCGTCAATTATGCCCTGCAACGGAAAATTTCCGACTATCATAAGCATTATCACTATGTTTGCTATCGGTGTACCTGCTGTCGCAGGCTCGGATTTTTTGGCGGCGCTCCTGCTAAGTGCTGCTATAGCCGCCTCGGTTGCCGCTGTTATGCTGTCATCACGTTTCCTGTCAAAGACATTACTAAAAGGAATGCCGTCATCGTTCACGCTTGAGCTTCCGCCATACAGAACACCGCAGTTTGCAAAGGTCCTTGTCAGAGCGTTTCTCGACAGGACGCTGTTCGTTCTCGGCAGAGCGGTAATTGTCGCTATCCCTGCAGGGCTTATTATATGGCTGATGGCAAATGTTACCGCAGGCGATGCTTCGCTGTTGTCACACTGCACAGAGTTTCTTGACCCGTTCGGCAGAATGATGGGACTTGACGGTGTTATATTGCTTGCATTCATACTCGGCTTTCCTGCAAATGAGATAGTTGTTCCGATAATAATAATGGCATACTCCGAAGGTACTGCACTTACCGAAATATCGGAGCTGTCCGCACTGAAGGATTTGTTTATATCTAACGGCTGGACTTCTGTAACAGCGATATGTATGGTGATATTTGTATTGTTCCACTTCCCTTGCTCGACATCCTGCCTTACGATATATAAGGAAACAAAGAGCCTTAAATGGACAGCGGTTAGCTTTGCCCTGCCGACCGTTATCGGAATAGTGCTTTGCATAGCGGTAAACGGTATATGCACATTATCGGCAGTAGCGTAAAAAACGAAATACCCACGCAGAGTTTATCACTGCGTGGGCATTTTCTTTACGCTGTTTACGACACGTTCTCCACATAATACTTCGCCTGAGCGTTGTACATTTCGGAATAAATACCGCTTTCGATTTTCACAAGTTCTTCGTGCGTACCGTACTCCTTTATCGTATCATCGGCAAATACGGCGATTTCATCGCAGAATTTACAGCTTGAAAGCCTATGGGATATGTAGATAGCGGTCTTGCCGCCGACAAGCTCGTTGAAGTGCTTGTATATCTCATATTCTGCTACAGGGTCGAGTGCCGCTGTAGGCTCGTCAAGTATTACTATCGGGCTGTCACGGTATAAAGCACGGCAGATAGCGGTTTTCTGCTGCTGACCGCCCGAAAGTTCAGTGCCGTTTTCATCATAGCTTTTGAATATTGTCGTGTCGAGCTTGTTTTCAAGCTTCATCGCATCTTCATATAAGCCTGCCATTTTGAGCGTCTTTATCAGCTTTTCCTCGTCCTCCTGCTCGTCAAGTATTATGTTCTCCTTAAGGCTGAAAGCAAACAGTGCGAAATCCTGGAACACCACCGAGAACAGCTTTCTGTACTCGCTGTCCGAGTAATCCTTGATATTGATATTATCTATCAGTATCTCACCGTCTGTTACATCATACATTCGGCAAAGCAGTTTTATAAACGTTGTCTTTCCCGCACCGTTAAGTCCGACTACAGACAGATGCTCGCCTTGTTTAATAGTGATATTGATATTTCTGAGGACATAATTTTCACTTCTCGGATATTTGAAGCTTACATTTCTGAACTCAATAACGTGTTCGCCGTCAGAAACAGGCTTATCGCCCTTTGTCATTCTGTCGGAAATTGCATCAAATTTCAGATATTCGTATGCGTAACCGCACGCCTTTACCGTAGCCGCAATGTTGTCTACAATGCTATACAGCCCCCAGTAGAGCGTTGACGCCGATGAAACGCACATTGTAAAATCACCTAATGTAATCGCTCCCGTCAGTGCCTTAAAGCCTATGTAGAAATACGAAAGCCCGTCACGCAGTCCGTTTGTGAGATTTGAATACTGCAAATATTTATACTGCGCTTTGTACTGCTCCCTGAACGTGTCTATAGTTTCATTGCTGTAGTAATCCGCTTTATCGCACATCATATCCTTACTGTCAAACAGCCTTACCTCCTTGCCGTTTGACGGGTTGGACAGCTGATAGAAGAAATACCCGAAAAGGCGATTGATTTTAGACAGCTTCTTGAAATATTCTATATCAAGCTTGTTGCTCTTATTTGTGAATATCGTGATAAGAACAAGCGATATGATCTGTATCGGCAGAAGAAGCGGACAGGTAACTGCGATTATCGCTATAACGCCGAGTACGTTCACCCCGTTTGAAACGATATTGAAGAAACCGTTCAGTATTCCGACTACTCCGCCGCTGTACCACGACATACCCTCTTTCGCCTTGTTCATCTGATCGAGCGTGTCGGGGTCTTCGGTATGCTCAAAATCCATCTTCATAACTTTTTCGGACAGGCTTACTTCAAAATACTCGTTGAACCACTCGGAATAAACGTTCTTTATCTCATTTACAAGATAGTTTATAAGCGCCGCAAGCAAGGTCACACCGACTATAAGCGCAATGCAGAATATCGCAGTAGGTATATGCTCCTCAGCTTTACCGCCGCCGATTATTGCGGCGATCTCATCTACAAGATATTTTGACGAGATGATATTAACCATTGTCTGCGAAAACGAAACCACCACCTGCAGCGCATAAGCAATAAACAGCTGAGGCTTATTCTTTACTGCCGTTTTCAGCATAAATTTAAGCGTAGGCAGTATCTTTTTCTCTTTTTCTTTACGCATTGACAGCCACCTCGCTTTCGTTGTTGTCAATATAATACTGAGCCTGGACATTGAACATATCAGCGTATTCTCCGCCCTTGTCCATAAGTTCGCTGTGAGTTCCGTACTCGACTATGCCGCCGTCCTTGAACATAGCAACCTTGTCGCAAAACTGAGTTGAACTTAATCTGTGGCTGATATATACCGCTGTCTTGTTACCGATAAGCTTATCAAAGTCACCGTACAGCTTGCTTTCTGCAAGTGCGTCAAGTGCCGCCGTAGGCTCGTCAAGGACTACTACAGGCGCATTTTTATATAACGCTCTCGCAAGCGCCAGCTTCTGCTTTTCGCCGCCCGAAAGATCAACACCGTCATCGTAAACGATCTTTAGTATCTCGGTATCCATACCCTTTTCAAGTTCATTCAGCTTATTCTCAAGTCCCGAATCAATAACGCACTGCCTTGCCTTCTCCTTATCCGATTTATCCGCACTGCTCATTGAAACGTTCATATACAGAGGAAATGCGAACAGCTCGACCTCCTGAAAAGCAGGCGAGAATATCTTATAATAGCTGTGCTTGTTGTACTGCTTTATGTTAACACCATTCAGCAGTATCTCACCCTCTGTCACCTCATACAGCCTTAACAGCAGCTTTATAAAGGTAGATTTTCCTGCGCCGTTAAGCCCTACCACAGCAAGCCTCTCTCCTGCGTTAAGAGTGATATTGACGTTACGAAGTGCATACTTTTCAGCCTTCGGATATTTGAACGAAACATTGCGGAATGTAAATTCATAGCTGTCGCACTGCGGAACATCAATTCCGCTGTCGTCCTTATCTCCGCAGTCAGCGTCCATAAAGCTACGGAAATCGTCATATTCCCTGCTCCTTGCAAGTAAGTCCGATACAGCGGTAAGGAGCTGATTTGTATAATCGAAGAACGTCATTGACGATGCAAGGTACAAAGTGAAATTGCCTAAAGTCATACTTCCGGTTACAACGCTGTACAAGAGCCATGCGTAAACTGCCGCCTGCACTCCTGCCCAGAGTACAGCATTTATGACAGCCGACACCGCCCATATCCTTGAATTTTTCTTCTGCGCCGCATAACGCTCTTTGTTCAGCACTTTGAACTTTTCTGTAAGCCAATCGGCTATTCCGAACATTCTTATATCCTTAGCAGCCTCAAAGTCGCTGGTGGTATAAGAAAGATAATTATGCCTGCGCCACCACGGTGCAAGCGGATCCCACACCTTTTTCTTGCAGTAAGCGTTTGTCTTGTTGGTAACAACAAATTGCAGTACCGAGCAGATAAGAATAGCAATAACGATAAAAATATTCATCGTACCGAGAATGGCGATACCGACAACGATTATCGGTATGAGCGTTAAAAGACGCACAATGCCTCTCATCATTCCCTCTATGCCCTCATTATTGCTGTTGCAGGCGTTTCCTGCTTTCTGATAGCAGTCCATAAAGTCCTTATCCTCAAGATAGCCGTAATCCACCGACATTATCTTGCGGTTCTTAAGTCCCATCTGCCTGAATCTTGCTCCGATATAAATGTGAAAGAATGAGTTGCCGTAAAGGTTCAGCATAGTAGCCGTAATCTGTATTACGGTAAATCCGCCCATAAGCAGTGCAAGCGCAGTAACGCTCTGTCCTGTAGTTATCATATCTATAACGAACTTTGATATGAACGACCACAGATACTGCATTATCGGCGCACAGACTACGCTGATTATTATAACAGGTATAAACCTGTGTGAATAGTTTAGCATTGATTTTAATGCGTGAATGCTGTTGCTGAAAACGCCGTATTCCTTATGATAAGGATTGGTGTTTTTCTCTTTCTCTTTATTTTTCTTCATTTTTCTCTCCCACTTTTATAAAACTCATGTCCTTTCGGTCAAAGAAAGGATAATCACGGTTGTTTACGCTTGTCTGATAACCATGCGGCTGATTGAGTACGGCAAACGCACCTGTCAGCAAAATAAGCATTTCCGGCAAGTAGTTTCTTACTCCATAGACTTTTTCTTTATCATTGTCGGCGCAAAGCACGCTTATTTCGATTATCTCTTTGTTTGAGCCGTTGATGCTAAAAAGATACTGAAGCGCTTTTTCTATCTTTTCTTTCGGATAGCCGAGATGAGTTGCTATGGTCGAGGCACCGACTACCTCGCTGTTATCAAGAGAAAGAAGATACATTACCACCTTTAAGTTCATCTTATCTCCTAAGAACCTGAACAACTCCGACAGCTTATCAATATCCGAAAACTGTTTTGCGAAACTCTCCGGCTGTTCTATAAATGTAAAATAGCGGAAATCCTTATTAAGCCGCATATACGTCACGCCTGTATTACAGGTGCATTCGGAAGCAATCGTGCCGTTTGAATCTTTAAAATCGGGAAGACCATAGTAATAGCGGCATTCACGCCACACAGTAAGCTGCATTGCCCAGATTATATTAAGGTAATTTTTAAGCCACTCGGCAGAAGAATCCTGACTGCTGTCTGCTATAGCCCGCATATGATTCAATACCTGTTGTTCAAACGAACACTTTTCCTCTCCTCTGCCGTAAAGATTGTCTATAGAAACATCGAAGATGTCCGCTATCTTAGGCAGTAAATCGCCGTCGGGATAGCTCCCGTTTTCCCATTTTGATACTGCCTGTGCGGTAACACCGAGCCTGTCTGCAAGCTGTTCCTGCGTGATACCGCTTTGCTTTCTGAGCATCTGTAACTGCTTTGAAAAAACCGTTTCCATATCAATTCCTCCTTGTTTGCATTAAGTTTAACACAAATAGCAGTTGTATGCAACATATATTTCAGCATAAAATTCAAGAATTAGTTTATAAAAACAGCAAATCCAACCAAAGTCATAAAAACGGAAAAGAAAAAAGCGGCAAAGCGTGTTGCTCTGCCGCAGTTTGTTTAGCTTCGATAATCAGAATGCGAAATAATCGGGAGCGGAATCGCCCGTAACAGGAGCGAATCCAACGATAGGACCGATCTCATCGGGACCGCCGGCCTCAAATACAGTACCGTATTTGTCATTAGTGGCAATGTCGAAGAATTTTCCGACAACACCCTCTTTAATGATAGCGCCGTTTGAAAGATATATCTTTCCGTCTACGGTTTTTACTTCCTTGAGCACTTCTCCGTCGTACTCCGTAATATCTTTTGTAAATGCGTTGTTCAAAAATAACATACCTTTGCGTCCTTTCACTGAAGATTATTTTTCTGTGAGAGCGTTCAGTTCTCTTGCAAGCCGTGCTACGGGCAATCCTACAACATTGTAGAAATCGCCGTTTATACGTTTTACAAACATAGCGCCTTTTTCCTGAATGCCGTAAGCGCCCGCTTTGTCCATAGGCTCGCCGCTTGCTATATACTGCCGTATCTCATCGTCGCCGAGCGGATAGAATTCCACCTCGGTCTTTTCGTAAAAATGTATATGCTTATCGGGAGAAATTACGCATACTCCCGTAAGTACCGTATGTGTTTTGCCTGACAGCTTTTTCAGCATATCAAATGCGTCCTGCTCATTCTCAGGCTTGCCCATTATCTCGTTACCGAGTGCCACAACAGTATCCGCTCCGATAACCGTATTATACGGATATTTTTCGGCTATCTCCTCTGCTTTCTGTCGGGATAGCATAAGCACTGCGTCTGACGGTGATGTACCGCCCGTTATCTTCTCTTCCTTTACGGCAGGAACGGATAAAAAATCGAAGCCTGCCAGCGTCATAAGTTCAATTCTGCGTGGAGATTTACTTGCCAGTATCAATGTTGTTGTACTTTTCACCGTAAACCTCATCGTAATTTGCTATACATTCCTTGATGATCTCAACCGCAGCCTTGTGACCCATTACCTCATTGACCGCAGTTTCCTTGCCCTCAAGCTGCTTATATACCTTGAAGAAGTGCAGCATTTCGTCAAAGATGTGCGAGGGTAAGCCCTCAATGCTTCTGTAAGAGTTATAATTGGGATCTTCAAACGGGATAGCTATTATCTTCTGATCCATCTTTCCGTTATCTATCATATTTATAACACCGATAGGATAGCACTGTACAAGCACAAGCGGAACAAGAGGCTCGTTGCACAGAACAAGCACATCAAGCGGATCTCCGTCGTCAGCAAGCGTCTTAGGGATAAATCCGTAGTTTGCGGGATAATGTGTCGATGTATACAGTATTCTGTCGAGTATAAGCACTCCCGTCTTCTTGTCAAGCTCATACTTTGACTTACTGCCCTTTGAGATCTCAATGACAGCTAAAAAGTCATTGGGAGTTACTCTTTCGTTATCAATATCGTGCCAGATGTTCATAAAATTAACCTTTCTTAGCGTTAACGCTACTAATGTATCTATTATACAACTATATTAACAATTTTGCAAGCGATTTTTGCATTTATTTGAAATATTTTTCAAAAAAACTAAAATGCCGAAAATTGAAATATCTAAACGCAATATTACGCTTTCTCAAACGCCTTGAGCGTCTTTATTGCAATAACCGCAACGAGAAGTCCGCTTGCCGTCCATATGATCGGTTCGGATATACATACGCCGAAATAACCGCATACGGGGATAACCGCAACTACAGTCACTATCTTCCATATCATCTCGACAATGCTTGCACCTATCGGAACAACGCTCTTTCCGAGTCCCTGCAGTGTACATCTTAGCGACAAAAGCGTATTCAGAGCATAGTAGAACGGCACATTTATCCGCAGATAATTGACCGCCGTATCTATAATTTCACGGTTATCCGCAGGTGCTATCATAAGCACAAGCTGTTCTCCGAACAGATACACAATAAGCACCGCAAGCGTTGACCAGCCGTAGCCTATCAGCAGACCGTATTTTATGCTTTTCTTTATCCTGTCAAACTTGCCCGCACCGAGGTTCTGGCTTACAAATGTCACAAGCGTTGCGCTGATAGCTGAGAACGGCATGATAGTAAAGCTGAATATCTTTCTTGCGGCGGTATGAGCCGAGATTATGCCCGTTCCAAGCCCGTTGATGCCGTTTTGCAGAACTATCGAGCCTATGTCAACTATCGAATACATAAGCGCCATTCCAAGCCCCGAAGCAAGAAGGCTTTTTATCTCCTCGCCGTGAAGCCTGAAATCAGACCTGCCGAGCTTTAAAAACGGACATTTTCTGATAAGATAAACGAAACAGACAATAGCGGAGATAAGCTGTGCGATAACAGTTGCAAGCGCCGCACCGTCAACCCCCATACCGAATCCGAATATAAACAGAAAATCCAGTCCGACATTCAGCACAGCTGAAATTACAAGTATTATCAGCGGTACTATGCTGTCGCCCAAAGCACGAAGAATGTTCGCTTCAAGGTTATATATCAGCGTAACTATAAGTCCGCCTGCCACTATCGTAAGATACAGCTTCGCCTGTTCAAAAATCTCAGCCGGCGTATTGAGCACAGTAAGCAGCGGCTCAACAAACACTATACACAGCGTCATGATTACAGCGGTAATGATTGCAGAATATGTAATCATTCCTGCAACCGTGCGCCGCACCTTGTTCATATCGTTAGCACCATAGTGCTTTGCGAGTTGAACATAAGCGACACCACCGCCGTTGTCGAACCTACGGCGGACAGCGACAGCTCACCGAGTTTTTTTCCGACAATTATAATGTCGACCAGATTATACGCCTGTTGGAACAGACTGCCAAGCAGAATAGGCAGGCTGAACAGGAGCATAAGCCGGATTATGCTTCCTTTTGTTAAATCTCTCATAGTTTCTTCTTTTCTTTCCGTTGCTCTTTTACTTTTCTTTTAGCTAAAAACGACTTTTTTTAAGGTAATCGTTTTCGATGAAATATAGTATAACATATCGAAAGATGAGTTTCAAGTAAAAAAGGCTTGTTATAATTAATTTTTTGTGATAAAATCAGTTAGTAAAATAAAAAGAAGGAGAGTTTCTGAACTATGGAGCCAAAAGATTACATTATTACCGAAATAAGCGGAGAATACGCCACACTTACGGAAAAAATAAGCGGAGAAACGCTGTTCATAGCGCTGGCGCTTTTACCGCCCGGCAGTGACATAGGCACAAAGCTGCACTATGAAATGCTCGAATATACTATAGTAGAATAAAGAAGAATATAGAGGGATAACCGTTATGGTATTGATGCTTCTCGTTGTCGCCTGCTACACCGTCTGCGGTCTCAGCGACAAATACTCCGTCGCAAAGCTGAAGTTTGACGGCAATTCGTTCACTTTTCTTATGGCTTTGCCTACAGCGGTGCTTTTACTGCCGCTTATGCCCTTTTCCGATATGCACTTACAGCTTTGCTGGCAGTCTGTGCTTGCGGCTGTTCTTATTATGGTGTCGAAGCTGCTTGAATTCAAGATGTCTGCACTCGTACTTACCGAGATGTCTGCATTCGAGCTTAAGGCGTGGCTCGGTCTTTGCCTGTTTGCGTCCTATGCGACCGATATAATAACCGCTACGGATACATTCAGCGTTTTAAAACTACTGGCGATAGTTGTCACCGCCGTAGGACTATTTATGATAGCACGGTCGGAAAGAGAGCATATCAGCTATAAGAAAATAGCTGTACCGCTGTTCTTCTATCTGCTTTCAAAGTTCGGCTACGGCTTTATTATCACTGCGTCTGCGCCGTACATATCCTCATACTTTGCCCTGCTTTTCGGACTTATCCTGCTTGCCGCCGTGCTTGTGCCTTTCGTTCACCCGATAAGGATGATAAAAGACAAGCCGAAGGGCTGTGCATTTGTAGCGCTGACCAAAATACCGAACGCACTCGGACTTGTGCTTGAAAATGCCGTTATCGCCACAAGTATGACCAACTATTCATTCATACAGCCTATGATAATGGTAGCGCTTTTCTTTATCGGTCTTATCCGCAAGGAAAGCACAAAGCCGCTCAATATCATCGGCAGTATAGTCTGCATAAGCGGAATTGCGGCATTTCAGATTTTCGGGCTTATATAACAGCAAAAGGCTTTCACAAAACGTGAAAGCCTTAGATTGTCAATAAACTGATTGCTATTAAAGCCACACAGTGAGATATATCGCCAACACCGCCGAAAACGCTTTCCGTACCGACAAGGTATTGATATTTTCGTGAGTGTATCAGTGCAACTGCACTAACATTGTTCCTCAAAAAAACGCTACTAACCTAAGATATATGTACTAACCTGCGGACGTGTAGCGTTAAGCGTCCCTGCATAGACAGGATATACAATGTTTGGGTAGTTTTACGAGTTCCGCCAACACCCCAGCGGGGTACGGGTGTGGGTAAGGAAAGAGGGAGCCACGAGGGAGAAAACCTAAGGGATAGGGTTAGGGGCGGCAGTCCCTCACCCTAATCCCTTTGGTTGTCTCCCGCGTGAATAGCAGCAACGTTATTAAATGGAATAGCGAACCCGAGAAGTGCTATCCGCCAAAAAGAACTATCGGTAGCCTGTTATCATAGTCATAGCTGAATGATATAACAGAAGCATATCCAAATAAAAGACTTTATTTATACAAGCAAAGGCTTTCACAAAACGTGAAAGCCTCATTTGTTCATATTATTCAATCAGCAGGAACAATATAGTATATCCGCTCCTCCGGCTTCGCATAACCCAGCTTATCCCTTGCGATAGTTTCGATATACTCAACTTTATACTGTTCATCGGAATATCTGCTCAGCATTTTGTTTTCGTTCTCCACTTCGGCTACCTGGGCGGTGAGCTTCGCCAGTTCCTCGTTCTTCTGTGCTATTTCCACCTGTATCGAGATGAACTTATAAACACAGATAACAAGCGCAATTACGAGCAACGGTGCAAGTATAAGCATTACTTTATTGAATTTTCCCGATTTTGCCTTCGATCCTGTTGCCAACTGACATCTCATTCCTTCCGTGATTATTAATATTATTATATAACATTTCAGGAGAGGTTTTCAAGTCTGCTTTATGCTTTTTCATTTTAGCGTCAATATTTTCGTAAAGTTTAACAAAAGGCAGTATCAATTTATGTGCAATTGACACAAAGCACCTTATGACAGGCCGCAGCAGTTTTCTTCCTATCAGTTTCACCGCCTTGAAAACGGTCTTTATCACGGCAGAATAAATAATCTTTATAAGCCTGCCCACAGTAAGAAAATACACTAACCCTCCGACGAAGGCGGCTAAAAGATACGAAAGGCGGAAATTTCCGTTTCCCGTTTCCATCGAAAGCCCGAACAGGACAACGCCGCACAAGGAAAGATAAACAGTATCCTCCACTCCCGTGATAAAGCTGTGGTGAGGGATTATCAGACGTAATATGCGAAGCGGCTCATATAAGACACCCAGCAATGCTCCGCAGACGCAAAAGCAGGCAATCTGCCACATCAGCGATGTTTCTTCGTTCATACACACACCTACCTGAATATTCTTGATATGAAATTATCCGCATATCTTGACTTGCCGTCACAAAAATGTATCGTGCGTATGTATCCCGTTATCTCAACAGTGCCGTTTTCACTGAACGCTGTACCCACCTCAAGATTCTCCCCGCCGATACGCAGATTGCCGAGCGCAGTATACATAGTTATGTTCTCATCATTGTACGAAATGATTTCAAGCACTCCGCCCACCTCCAGCTTTCTTCTGTCGGTCAGCGTCAGCTTCTGCAGTGATTTTTCCATAAAAAACACCCCCGAATGTTATTTACCGCATGATAAATAATATTCGGGGTATGTCCGTATTATGCTTATACCACTTCGTAAAGGTCTGAGGCTCCGTCCTTACCGACTACCTCGACTACCTTAAGAACACGGATCTTAAGCGGGCTTTTGCCCATATTTATCTCGATCTCATCTCCGACCTTGACATCATAAGAGGCTCTTGCAGGTTTACCGTTTACCGAAACCTTTTCAGCGTCACACGCCTCATTTGCCACTGTTCTTCTTTTGATAAGACGTGATACTTTAAGAAATTTATCAAGCCGCATAATAAACCTTTCCTTTAAAACAAAACAAAAAACGGAGGCTGTAAAAATACCGCCTCCGCTATTGAACCAGACTTAATTACTTAGCAACTGCATCCTTTAAAGCACTGCCTGCCTTGAAAGCGGGAACCTTAGAAGCAGCGATCTTGATCTTGTCGCCTGTACGGGGGTTAACGCCCTCACGAGCTGCACGCTCACGAACTTCAAATGTACCGAAACCAACGAGCTGGATCTTTTCGCCCTTGGCAAGTGTTTCTGAAATGCTCTCAACTAAAGCTGAGATTGCCTTTTCTGCATCCTTCTTTGTAAGATCTGCCTTTTCAGCAACCATTGTAACTAATTCTGCTTTTGTCATTTGAGTAATCCTCCAATTAAAATTATTAATATTGTTAAGCATAAAAGCTAACAGACGTAATACGGTCAACCGACTAATTGCTTTACGGTTAATCAGAATTTAAAAACAGCGCTTTTATCTGCTCATCTGACAGATTGTCGAGCGTTTTGCCTTGCGACCTCATATTACTCTCAAGCTCTCTAAAACGCATTATAAACTTATTTACAGCAAAAGTCAAGGCTTTTTCGCAATCTTTTTTGATAAAACGTGATAAAATACAGCAAGAGAGTAAAAGTTCCCCAAAATTATCTTCGGTAAGTGCCTCGTTTTTGTCATTAATAGCTAACTCAAGGCTTGCGAGCTTTTCTTTCACAAGATCAACGGCTTCGCTTGTACCGGAAAGCGCTACGCCCGCATTTGACGCACGCTTGAAGACCTTCTCGCCACGCATAAGCGCAGGCAGTACCATCGGCACGCTGTCAAGGGTATCCGCAACGGTGTCCTGATGCTTGGATTTCTTTTTGAGCTTGTCCCAGTTCTTAAGAACATCGTCCGAATTGTTGACATTTACATCTCCGAAAACGTGCGGATGACGGTAGATCATCTTCTTTGTGACATCATCGCATATATCATTGAATTCAAACCTGCCACGCTCTTTTTCGATCTCGCAGTGAAAAACCGCCTGAAAAAGCAGATCTCCGAGTTCTTCTTTAAGCATTGCGGCATCATCTGCGTCGATAGCCTCCATCACCTCATAAGCCTCCTCCAGAACATTCATCCTGACCGACTTATGATCCTGCTCTCTGTCCCACGGACAGCCGTTCTCGCTTCTGAGTATCCTCGTCACTTCGAGAAGATCGTCAATATCATACTTGTCTTTAATTTCAAAATCCAAATCGTACACTTCCAATACCTGTCGGACTCTTTTTTCAGCCCGTTTTTAATCTTATATAATAATACTCTAAAATCTGTCAAATATCAAGATAATTTCAGAATTTTTTTCTTTTTTGTCGATTTAGCAAAGATTTAAGATTGATCTCGTTGAAGATTATCAGTAAAATTATATAAACAGCACCGCCCGAAGCTATCGGCAAAAACAGAGCCGTCACAGCATTGACGCTTTCCCGGACAAAGCCATACACAATCCGTGATACGACAGCGCATACGACCCCTGCGCTCAGGGGAACAGCCATTCTTCTGATAATGTGAAAATCTATCCCGGTGACATTTTCAAGTGCAAAATATCCTCCCAGTGCGACCGCCGCATACATAATTACCGTTGAAACAGCCGCCCCGTTTATATTGATAGCCGGTACAGATATTGTAAACACATTGAATATCAGCTTTACCGCACAGCCCGGCAGCATGAGTTTCACAGGAAGATCCGACCGCCCGATGACCTGAAATATTGAAATAAACGTAGACGACAAGGTCAGAAAAACACCGCCAAGCCCCAGTATAAAGAGCGATGTCGCACTCACCGTCACCTCCTGCTGTCTGCCCGAAAACAAAAACTCAAGTATCTGCCTGCTCATAGCCGACAGTCCGAGATACAGCGGAAACCCGATAACAAAGTTTGAACGCAGAACAACCGTCACCTTGCGTTCGAATTCCTTCCTGTTACCGAGCGTCCACGCACCTGCTATCTGCGGCAGTGCGCTCCTGCCGAACATAGCCGTGAAAGAAGGTATCAGCATGAACATCGTCCACGAAAGACCGGTATAACTGCCATACATAAAGTTTGCAAGCCGCACAGCACCGCCCTGTGCTTTTATTATGTCCGAAAAACACGCCGTAAAATATCCCGGGTCGGACGAAAGTGCAAAATTAAGACAGCGTGGTATCGTGATAAGGTCGATGAACGAGGACAGATTCACAACTATTGCGGCGACGGAAACAGGAATACAGGATTTTATCAGACGCTTTGCGATTACTGCCACCCTGTCTGTCGAGGTATCGCCCGCAGATGTATCAATAATCCTTTTGCAGACTTTTTTCCTCACAAGCAGGCAAACGAGTGCGCACAGCTCGCTCACCGTAACGGCAAGAACCGCACCTGCCGCCGCATAAGGCATTATTATATCCACAGCCTCGCTTTCACTTCCCGCAATCACACCGAATACCCTTTCGCCGCCTGCATAGCATTTCATTCCGTATTCTATTATAAGATGCGACACAGAAAGTCCGGTCACGGCACGGCAGACCGATTCTGCGACCTGCGACACAGCCGACGGCATCATATTACAGCACCCTTCGTAATAGCCCTTATATACCGATGATATACAGCACAGAAAAACCGACGGCGCTATTGCGATTATTCCCCATACGCTCTGCGGAGATTGTGCGACCGTATCCGAAAACGGCCGTGCAAGTGCCAGTATTGCCGCAGTGCCGATAAGACCTGTCGCTCCGAATATCAAGACAGCCGTTCTCAGCACCTTTTGCGCATTTGCAAATCTGCGTAAAGCTATGTTATCCGCAACCGCTTTTATTATAACGGTAGGAACAGCCGCCGCAGTCATAGCGAAAACAGGCGTGTAAAGGCTGTACGCAGTCGAGTAGTAGCCCATTCCGATACCGCCGAGTATATTGGTGAGCGGTATCTTGAAAACAGCGCCGACTATCTTGCTTATCACCATCGAAACAAAGAGGATTATTGTGTTTTTTACATAGGTATTTTTCAAACAATCAGTCCTTTCCGGTTAATTCTATTATCCTTGGGACAAGAATATACCGGATACGGCCGTAACTGCATCGCTATCGTCAAAAAAAGACGCTCACCCAAAACGGATAAGCGTCCTTTAATGCTGTTCTTTTTTATGCCTTGAAGTCAAACGGATGCTTTTCTTCGGGAACGGCAGACGGAACATACTGTTCATATGCCGACTGTGCCTTGCCGCCGCTGAAGTCTACCCTGTCGATTTTAAGCGCATCGTCATTCTTATCGCTCTTTTCAAAGCGATCGTCGGATTTCTCGGAATATGCCGCCTTGATCAGCTTTATCAGTTCTTCTACCGAAGAAGCCGTCACAAGCCGTTCCTCATATTCCTCTTTTTCCTCTTTCTTAGCCTCCTCAGCCTTTTTTTCGGCGGCTTTTTCTTTGGCTTTTTCAACGTTTTCGTTCTTTTTAAGGCTTTCCTTTATAAGTGCGTAATACGAAACGTTGCCCTCGCTGTCAACGCTGATACCGAGTTTTGTAACATTCTCCGAATCATCGCCGAGCTGTTTTCTTATTTCGGGCAGTTCGCCAATAGCCTTATCGATAATACCCTCGAATTTAGCCCTTTCGGTTTCGTCCGCAGCCATTTTTTCAAGAGTATCGGGAGTTATGACGCAGTTATACTCGCCCTTTCCTGTAGCGAGATGCTTCTGTGCCTCCTCATCCGAAGAAAAATCAGCCACGATAAAATCAACGTTCTTATATTTGCCTTTAAGCTGTTCAAGATATTTCTGTGCGTCCGTGCTGAGTCTGACAGTTGAGGTTTCCTTCGACTTGTCGGCTTTGTCCGTTGCACTTACGCTGTAAGCAGGCTTGTATTCATAATTTGTGTTTACGGCAGACATAATAATACCACCCTTTCCGTACCTTTTCATTGACCCTTCTGTACCTTCTGTAAAGTATATCGGCAGGAAGGACGGAAACTTTAGTTTTTCGGCGGTATTACGCTTTTCGGCACGTTCCATCCCCGTGAATTCATTTCGTCAATAATAAACGATGCTGCTTCGTTTATACCACGCTGGTTGAATGTCAGCTTTGTTCTTATATCGCCGCTCACCGCACTGCAAAGTATCACGGCATATTTCTGTGCAAGCGAATTTTCAGCCCTCAGAAGCTCATTCAGGCGGTTTTTCTCGTCAATCATTTTTCTCCCCCGTAAGTCCGTTTATAACGCTGATGTGACTGCCGTGTACTGCGGCGCATTTCTGCAGCTTTTCCTTAAGCTGAGGATCGGATATTTCTTCGGCGGCGGAAATATACCTGTTTCGTATATCCTTTTCCTCGGCAAGCAGCTTTTTAAGCTGTACAGCCTCGTATGATAACATATCGCTCATTTTTTGCCCTCTTAAAAACAGTATTTATATATAAATATAGTTTGCATTTCCGTGCGGATTATGCTATAATTTTATGGATAGACTGATTTTTTACAAAAGAAAGGATTTTTAGCTTGGCAGATAAAGACTATATGCAGGAGATACGCAACTTCTGTATTATTGCGCACATAGATCACGGAAAGTCCACTCTGGCGGACAGGATACTCGAACAGACCGAAACGGTCGCACACAGAGAAATGGAAGAGCAGATACTGGACAATATGGATCTTGAGCGTGAAAGAGGCATCACAATCAAAGCCCGTGCGGTAAGGCTGAGATACAAAGCCGATGACGGCGAAACCTACGTTTTCAATCTTATAGATACACCCGGTCACGTCGACTTCAACTATGAAGTATCACGTTCGCTGAATGCCTGCGAGGGTGCAATACTTGTAGTAGACGCAACACAGGGCATTGAGGCGCAGACTCTCGCCAACACCTATCTTGCAATCGAACAGGACCTTGAGCTTGTTCCCGTAATAAACAAAATCGACCTGCCCTCTGCCCATCCCGATGAAGTAAAGGAAGAAATTGAAACGGTAATAGGCATACCTGCCGATGAAGCTCCGCTTATTTCCGCAAAAATGGGCATAAACATAAAGGAAGTAATGGAGCAGGTGGTAAAGAACGTTCCCGCTCCCAAGGGAGATCCTAACGCTCCTCTGAAAGCGCTTATCTTTGACAGCTACTATGACGCTTATAAAGGTGTTATCGTTTATGTAAGAATAAAGGACGGCACATTAAAACCGGGCGACAGGATAAGAATGATGGCTACCGGTGCTGAGTTCGATGTTGTAGATGTCGGATATATGGGTGCAAAGGCTCTTGAGAACGCAAAGGAGCTTCGTGCAGGCGAGGTCGGATATATAGCCGCATCTATAAAGTCGATAGGCGATACAAAGGTCGGTGATACGGTCACTCTTGTAAGCAACCCTGCAAAAGAAGCCCTTGCAGGCTACCGTAACGTAAACCCGATGGTATACAGCGGTATCTATCCTGCTGACGGTGCAAAGTACGGCGATCTGCGTGACGCTCTGGAAAAGCTCCAGCTTAACGATGCTTCGCTTACATTCGAGCCGGAAACCTCTATAGCGCTCGGCTTCGGTTTCCGTTGCGGATTCTTAGGACTTCTGCATATGGAAATCATTCAGGAACGACTTGAACGTGAATATAATCTTGACCTTGTTACCACCGCACCGTCTGTTGTATACAAGATAACAAAGACAGACGGCGAAACTATCTTTATTGATAACCCCACGAACTACCCTGACCCATCCGAAATAGAAGTGGCGGAAGAGCCTATGGTAAAGGCGAATATCTACACTCCGTCTGAATATGTCGGCAGTATAATGGATCTGTGTCAGGAAAGACGAGGCACCTTCAAGGATATGAAATACCTTGATCTTAACCGTGTTGAGATGCACTACGATCTTCCGCTGAACGAAATAGTATACGATTTCTTCGATGCTCTGAAATCACGCACAAAGGGCTATGCAAGCTATGATTATGAAATGTCGGGATTTGTTCCGTCACGTCTTGTAAAGCTCGATATACTTCTTAACGGAGAGGTTGTCGATGCGCTCTCGTTCGTTGTTCATGCGGATAAGGCTTATGCAAGGGCAAGAAAGATCGCAGAAAAATTAAAGGACAACATTCCCCGTCAGCTGTTTGAAGTACCTATTCAGGCGGCGGTCGGCGGTAAGATTATTGCAAGAGAAACCGTAAAGGCTATGCGTAAGGACGTGCTTGCAAAGTGCTACGGCGGCGATATTACCCGTAAGAAGAAACTGCTCGAAAAGCAGAAAGAGGGTAAGAAACGTATGCGTCAGCTCGGCAGTGTCGAAGTTCCGCAGGAAGCGTTTATGGCAGTGCTTAAGCTTGATGAATAAAGGGCTTTATATCCATATCCCGTTCTGCCTGTCAAAATGCCCCTACTGCGACTTCTACTCGGTAGCTTTTGACAGCAATACGGCGAACAGATACAAGGACGCAGTGATAAGAAATCTGCGCTACTATCTGTCGCAGGACGAAAATCTCAGGTTTGACACGGTGTACTTCGGAGGAGGTACACCGATACTGCTTTGGCGTGAGATATGTGATATTATGGACGAAATTCAGCCGTACATTGCCTCAGACGCAGAAATTACCGTTGAAGCAAATCCTTGCTGTACCGATGAAAACGCACTTTGTTCATTAAAAGCGCATAACGTGAACAGGGTTTCATTCGGCTTGCAGAGCGGTATTGATAACGAGCTTAAAGCGCTCGGCAGAAGACATAACAGCAAGGTCGGTGCAGATGCTGTAAAAATGGCATACAAAGCAGGCTTTGACAATATTTCGGGTGACATAATGCTCGGGATACCGCTACAGACAAGCAACAGCCTTATTGAAACGATAAGCTATATGACTTCCCTGCCGCTAAGTCACATTTCGGCTTATATGCTGAAAATCGAGCCGGATACGCCGTTTTCAAAGCGACAGCTTATCCTTCCCGATGAAGACGGATATGCAAATATTTATCTTGAAACGGTAGAACGTCTTTCAGATAAAGGCTTCAGACAATACGAGATAAGCAATTTTGCAAAGACAGGTGCGGAAAGCAGACACAATCTCAGATACTGGCGGTGCGAGGAATATCTCGGCATAGGTCCTGCCGCACATTCTTATTTCAACGGAGAACGTTTCGCTGTCGGACGTGACCTCAGAGCGTTTATCGAAAGCGAGGTTCAGCCTGCTGTTATAACAGAACGTGAATGCGGCGACTATGAAGAATGGGCAATGCTGAAATTGAGGCTCAGCGAGGGACTTGATTTTGATACGGCTGAAAAACGTTTCGGCGTAACAAAAGACGATATATTAAAAAAGTGCAGGCTGATTCCCGATGACCTGTATAAAACGGATGATAAGACGATAAGCCTTACCCCGAAGGGATTTCTGGTATCAAATGCCGTTATCGGCATATTAACGGATATATGATTTTTGGAGGAACTATGAACAAGGAATTACTTAAAGCCGATATTGAATCGGTACTTTCCGACAAGTATGAAATTACAGCGGACAAGGCACAGCCCTATCAGCTGCACGAAGCACTTTCATCTGCGATAATGAAACAGATAGCGCCTGTCTGGAAAGACAGCAGAAAGGCTCATCTTGCCACACGCAGAGCGTGCTATTTCTCAGCCGAATTTTTGGTAGGCAGAGCCATTTACAATAACCTGCTCTGTCTTGGCGTTGAGGACGATGCGAGAGAGGTCCTTTCCTCGCTCGGCGCAAAGCTGTCCGACCTTGAAGAAATTGAAGACGCCGCACTCGGAAACGGCGGTCTCGGCAGACTTGCGGCTTGCTTTTTAGACAGTGCCGCTACATTGTCTTTACCGCTTGACGGCTATGGCATACGCTATAAGTACGGACTTTTCAAGCAGTCTATTGTTGACGGATTTCAGAAAGAAGAGGCTGACGACTGGACAAAATACGGCGACCCGTGGAGCAGAAGAAACGAAAGCGACAAGGTAATTATAAACTTTGCAAATCAGACAGTTGTTGCAGTGCCTTACGATATGCCTATCGTCGCATACGGCACAAAAAACATAGGAACACTGCGTTTATGGCAGGCTGAGCCTGTGAATACATTTGATTTTCTCAAGTTCAATGCACAGGACTATGTAAACGCAAGCATAGAGCAGATAAAGGCTGAGGATATTTCGAGAGTGCTTTATCCTAATGACGATACAAGAGAGGGCAAGATTCTCCGCTTCAAGCAGCAGTATTTCTTCTGTGCGGCTTCTCTTGCCGATATTGTGAAAAAGCACAAGGCGGCAGGATACGACATTGAAAAACTGTACGAAAAGGTAACTATTCAGCTTAACGATACCCACCCCGTCATATCTATCCCCGAGCTTATAAGAATACTTGTAGATAACGAGGGTCTTTCTTTCGAAAAGGCTCTTGAAATTGCCAAAAAGACATTCAACTACACAAACCACACCGTAATGGCTGAGGCTATGGAAAAGTGGGGACTTGATATAGTAAAGGAAGTCCTGCCCGAAATTTACGATATTATTTTACAGATAAACGAAGCTTTCGTTGCCGAAATGTACGCAAAGGATATGCCCAAGGGCAAGACCGACTATATGAAGATGATTTCCGGCGGCGTTGTACATATGGCTAAGATGGCGGTTTACTGCTCAAGCTACACAAACGGCGTTGCGGCGCTCCATACCGAGATACTTAAGAACGATGTTTTAAAGGACTGGTATCAGCTTTTCCCCGAGAAATTCCAGAACAAGACAAACGGCATTACCCCAAGACGCTGGATTGCCCTTTGCAACAAGGAGTTATCATCGCTCATAACCGAACAGCTCGGTGATAATTCGTGGGTGACAGACCTTTCAAGGCTGAAAACGCTTGAAAGACTTCGTGGCGACAACAATATGATGCAGAGATTTATGGATATAAAGCAGGAAAAGAAAAATCAGCTTGCTGCATATATGAAGGCAAAGGACGGCATCGAAGTCGATACAAACAGCATTTTTGATATTCAGATAAAGCGTCTGCACGAATATAAGAGGCAGCTTCTGAATGCGTTCAGCATCCTTTATATCTACTTCGGTATCAAGGACGGAAGCATAAATAACTTCTACCCGACCACGTTTATTTTCGGTGCAAAATCCGCTCCCGGATATATGAGGGCAAAGGCTATCATCAAGTATATAAACGAGATAGGCAGACTTATCAATGCCGATGAAGAAGTAAACAAGCTGATAAAGGTCGTATTCGTGCAGAATTACAACGTTTCCTATGCGGAAAAGCTGGTTACTGCCGCCGATATTTCAGAACAGATCTCTACCGCAGGAACAGAAGCGTCCGGTACGGGAAATATGAAGTTTATGCTCAACGGCACTGTTACTCTCGGCACATATGACGGCGCAAATGTAGAGATAGTGCAGGAGGCAGGCGAAAGCAACAACTACATCTTCGGCGCAAGGGTTGAGGAACTTGAAAAGATAATGAAGGACTATGACCCGAGAAAGCTCGTCAGCAAGAACGCGAAAATCAAGCGGGTGCTTGATACGCTTATTGACGGCACGGTGAGCGATGGCGGAACAGGCGATTTCAAGGAGCTTTACTTTGCTTTGACAGACGGCGCAAGCTGGCACGTTCCCGATCATTACTACCTGCTCGGCGACCTTGAATCCTACGTTGAGGCAAAGCTGAAGGCAAACAGCGACTATGCAAACTCCCGTCTTGACTTTGCAAGAAAGTGCTGGGCGAATATGTGCTTCTCTGGCAAGTTCAGCTCGGACAGAACGATAAGCGATTACGCCAAGGAGATATGGAAGATAGAGCCGGTACAGCTGTAAGAGGTATAATGTATGATAAACGGTATACACCACGTTTCATTCAAATGCAGCGGCGAACAATTAAGAAGGGTTATCGCTTTCTACAGCGATACGCTCGGCGAGCAGATAGAACTTTTCTGTGAAAAGTAAACAAAACAGCCGCAGACCTGCGATAAAGCGGTCTGCGGCTTTGCTGTATTCAGCTGTCGATCTCGGGTATGCCGGTAGTGTAGCCATAGGCTGAGGCGCACTCTTTGGCGAGGATCAGAAACAGCTCTCTTGTGGCTGTAAGGGCGGAGAGAAGGTCGTCCGCATCGTAGCGGGAAAAGCAATCACCAAGCTTATCGACGATGAACGGCTCTGCCCACTGCTCTGCCATTCTGCCGTTATGCCATGTATCGTAGGCGGTGCCGTGAATGCAATGTTCATACATCTCGATAATTGTGATCAGTTTTGTCTTGAGATAGTCATTCACGCACATTATCGCTGTCAAAAACTCTCCACGTCTGATTTTCTTCTCTGCCCACACGGTATGGAACATAAAATCATTTGTAAGATTACGGAAACTTTCCTCTGATAAAGCGGTAAAATCACAGGGTGTGATTTTTGATGATTTACAAATAAGCTGTGATATGCCGCAAGCGTCATAACAAAGCGAAAAACCACGATTCAGAATAAAATCAGCATTGTGTGATTTAAGTAGATTTACAAGGCTGTCCTCAGACATAACAATCATATCGACATCGAGTGATTTTTCGAATAAGATACGGCGTTCTTTTTCTCCGGCAAAAGTATCTTCAACAAATGAATATACAGGCTTACACAATTTACCTATTATATTATTTTCATAAAGCAATATTTGCGGTTCAGAGCAAACGATAATCAGATCGAGGTCGGAGTATTCGTCCGCCTTTGAAATTTCTCTTGCCTGCGAGCCGACAATTATTACCGCCTTTATTTCGGGCTGAGCTTCGCACACAGCAAGCAAACGTTTCATCAGCTCATCGTAACGATTCATAGGCACCTCCGTTAAAGCAGAAAAGGAAAAGCCACAGTAAAAAGCTGTGGCTTAAGTTTGTGGAAAAAGTCTTGTATTTGATGTACTTCTGTTATATCTTTTAGTATTTCTCTATGATAGCAGGCTACAGATAGTGCTATTTGTCGGACAGATGCATTGTTTTTTATTTGCACTGCTATTTATTACATTTGCCATCATTTTCTCTTTTTGTAGGGGAGGCGGCTTGTGTCAAGAGTAACATGGTTTACACTTTGTGCAAGCACATGGTTTACATG
>ENA-OROK01000173-OROK01000173.1-human-gut-metagenome-genome-assembly--contig:-NODE-173-length-84119-cov-5.834233_pt1 | contig 84119 bp, 113 predicted proteins | sample MGYA00242127_ERZ509046 | MGnify/ENA primary metagenome ERZ509046 (study PRJEB26280, sample SAMEA2338728) | human gut metagenome | biome: human gut; feature: human-associated habitat; material: faeces... | reverse complement strand
TTTCCATCTACCATCTTAGAATCAATATTATCTGCACAGTCCATAGCAGCAATTGAATCCACTACAAGTAAGATAGGTTCATTATGGGTTAATTGAGATCTCCAATATATAGCTACATCTGCCAAAGCATCAGCTATATTTTCAATACGAGTATCACGTATGACAGTTACCCCATTAGGATCAACTCCATTTTCTTGAGCCCATGAGTTCATCCAAGCTTGTTCAGCATCTACCCATATAACATGACCACCAAGTTGTTGAGTGGTATATGCAAAGTTATATGCAATTAGAGATTTACCAGATGATTCTTCACCAGCTACTTCTAATATCTTTCCAAAAGGAATACCCCCACCAAATGTATAATTGAGCATAAAGAATGTAGATGGTAACCATAATCCAGATTCTTTGGTATCAGAAGCTGATACTATCATATCACCATATCTTTTGCTCAGCTCATTAGCCGTTGGCACTTTCAGACCCACCTTCTTCTTTGCCATGTTCTTCTTTTTGTTTTCTGATTATTCTATCTTTTAATACCTTGCTTATTGAATTTGTAAACAATTCAACAATTGCACTTCTTATTGAAGCTGGTAAATCACTTGCTTTATGAGCAATATCAACAAAATGATCCTTTAGTGGTACCAGGTTAAATTCTCCCCTATCTATTAACGTATCCCATGGAGTTCTAATATATCTACAACCCTCTTTTGGAGCTGGTCTAGAATTATATCTTTCTATGTAATCATTAATATAGAGATTAAATTCTTCACTCTGGATAATCTCCATGAATGATTTTTCATCATGAGTTTGAGTCTCTACTTGGGGAGTTATAGGTTTAACCTTCTTTTCCCCTATAATTGTTGCCATACTGTTTTTACAATTAAAAAGCCAGAGCAGTAACTAATACCACCCTGGCTAAGTTTTAGTTAAGATGGTATCAACTTATTAGATATCACCCTTGTATTTCTTTTTCTTCGTTAATTTTTTACGTGGTTTTTCTTCCTCTTCATCTTCGTCATCATCAAATGAATTACCTAAGAACTCATTTAATAATTCCTCTAACTGATCATAGGATTTCATTTGACCCCGGATAATTTCCTCTAAATCCATTTCTTTTCTATACTTTGGGTCTAGAGGTTTTCTCCCTGGACAAGGATTTACAGTATAAGTAGTATCCATCAAACCCTCACCAGCTCTGGTAATCTTGATATCATAACCTTCTTCTGGGTCAGTCATATCCCCCCAGTCATCTTCATCAAGATATAAATCTGTTATACCCTGATATACTGATCTTGGGATTAGAATGGGTTTACAAATACGATCTGGGTCAACCTCTTTTCCCTTTTCATCTTTGTAACAAGTACCACCTACTATATACCTTCTACGTGGAACTAATCTCTTTGCAAGTTCCTGATCATCTTCATCATCAGAACCTTTTAACTCTTGATACTTTTCCATAAATGGACAAGGCTCATCAAAAGTAGCTGGAGAAATTATACCACCCTTTTCTTTATTTAAATAAAATTGGATAATCTCTAAACCAAGTTCTTTATCTTCTCCTTGGTCCATTAATCGTACTCTTAAAGTACCTTTCTTAGGATATATAATACCCCCACCTCCATTACTGCGTTCTTCAAGTTTCTTTTTTCTTTGAAGCATTCTCTCCCGAGTACTTAATACTTTATTGGGAGTCTCATCTTTAGAAACTCTTTTTTTCTTCTTCTTTACAACTTTTACCATGATATGTTATTGATTATTAGGTTCAACATATATAACCTCATTCAATGATAAAATAGTAAAAGTATGATCCTTAAACGCTTTAGCTATTTCTTCATTGGTAAAGGTGGGTTCTAACTCTTTTCCAGCATATAATCCATAAGTAATAATATCCCCTGTATTAATCATACGTTTATAGGTAATATATTCATCAGTAATTGGTCCAAATCCAACTACTACCCCCTTACGTGGTACCCCCTCTTTTACAGTATCTGGTACATATAAACCACTAGAAGTTTTCCTATCTGATTCCTTGGGTGAAACAATTACTACCCTATTTTCAGTAGGTGATCCAACTAATGATACAGAGATTTTCTCAGCTACTTGTTTTGATGGTAAATTGAGTTTTAAATCCATAACTTTAAGTATTAAGATTGTTTTCTAATATTGGCTGACAAGGTTTGAATAATTCTTTCCCTTGATTCATAAGCTCTACATATACTTATTAATTTGTTAGCCTTATGAACTGCTTTTAAATATCTCTCTTCTATTGAAAGATATTTAGGGTTTACCATTGCTTTATGATTTGCAGTGTCATTATTTAATCTATTATCTGATTCTTTATAGAATAACCAAGCTTTGCTATAAGCAATGTTTTTTTCCCTTTCTAGAGTATCCCTTTTCTTAATTAAGTTATCTCTTAGTAAACATAAAAAAGCATAACTAGAAGGGATATTTTTAAGCTGGGAATTAATTATATTTTCATCTATAGAGAGTTCCTTGGTTATATTTATGGTAACTAATTTTCCCTTATATTTGACAGAGATAATATCATCTCTTATTTCGCTTATCTTTTTCTCCATGATTCTTCAAAATAAGATTTGAATTTCTTTGGATATTTTTCAATTTGTATATCCATCACCTTCTTGTGTTCTGAATAATATTCATCTATGTCAAAATCGCTTGATAACATCTTATTATAATCATATCCCGGAATATATGGTAATTCTTCTGCCATAGTCCTACCTACTGTGAAGTCCATCGACATATTAACGTCCTTTATCTCGAATCCAAAAAACTCTTTAGTTGATGGGTTACGACATATATCCCAAAGTTTATAAACTGTATCAGGAGTAATGTATCTTGGTTCTATGAATTGATATACAGAGTCATGGACAGTATTTACCTCTTTCATGGGTGGAAGTTCCCCTTTCTTAATCTGCTCCCATACTATAATAGAAGCAAATAATGCCATATCTGATGCTGCACTCTGGACGGGAGCATTAGTAGATTGTCTTAATGCTTCCAAATACTCCCCATAATTATCTGAGTATACCTTGGGACATCTTCTCCTTCTACCAAATAATGAAACACAATATCCATGTTTTTCCATGAATTTGTGTTGTTTATCCATAAATTTTTTGATTTTAGGAAAAGTATCAAAAAACTCATCCAAGAATTTTTGGGCTTCTTCTTGTGAAGTTTCCAATGTTTTAGATAAGTTCACAGCAGTCTGTTCATAACAATTCTTGGTTATTAAGACTCTGCCATTTCTTCTAACTATAATATTGGAATCTGGGACCTGTACACAATATACTGATTGTTTATTTGGTACTTTATTAAAACTCCAATTAACATAAGTTTCTGAATGTTCACTTTCTCTCCAATGTATCCTGTATAGATTACGTATCTTAGTTAGTGTTATTCGTTTATTATTTAATATACCAAATATCTGCATTATGTTTGCAGTAGTTTCTGATTTGGTTGAAAACTTATATACTTTGCTATGTGTTTTATATATTTGGGTACCATCCCAATTAAATGCTTCATCAAGATATACCCCACCATTTAAATCGTGTATAGCATCTATTGATAAGTCTTTATTAGGGCTTAAATATTTTTCAACTATACCATCATATTCAGTGCCCCTTAAATCTATATGAAAAGTAGTGTATCTTTTGGTTACTCTTTTAGTATATTTTATATTTAATTGATTGTTAAGGAGCCATTCAAATCGCTCTATTTTTCTCTCCTTTTTAAAACAAAATCTAAATCTCCCAGGCCTAAAGAAATTCCCATCAGAAGCTATTATAGCTATTAATCTGGTATATCTATCATCTATATAGTTTCCCTTATATAACCCAGCACTTGGAGAATACCCCTTTAACCCATTAACTTCTCCAACAGTTATTTCATTATATGGTCTATATTTTAATTTCTTAAAAAGAAGTCTATGATTAGAAGTGGCACAAATATTTGTACACTTACTTTCATGTAACCATAACTCTTGATCTTGATATTCTATATATTTTTGAGGGGTTACAAAAGATATTTGTGTAGTATCTTGGTTATACTGTGCTACTTTTAAGGTTTTATCTAACACATCAAATCTTTGCCAACCCTTTTCGGTTAATATCTCTGTATCTCCTGAGAAACATACCCCAAAATTCAGTGTTTTAGCTTGTTTTCTTCTCTTTTTCCACAGAGGATATAATTCATGTTGTTCATCCTCATATATCTTGATTATCTTATCATAATCTTCATGGTACTTCTTACAAGCAGATGCTAAGTGAATATCCTTACCAGTTCTAAACCATTCCAACATAGTTTCTTCATTAGCTAAATGAGCCAATATTCGAAGCTCTGCTTGAGAATAGTCATAGGTTAAGAATAATTTCCCAAAAGGTGGTATAAATTGTTTCTTTATATCTGGGTTAACCATTACCTTTGGAATATTCTGTCCATTTGGATTTCTTGAAGACAAACGACCACTGGTGGTTCCTGAGATTAGGAAAGTGGGATGTACCTTATTATCACTTTGTACCAACTCTCTCAATCCAACTATATAAGTTGAATTCATTTTATCCAGACCCCTAAGATCAAGTAATGCTTTAATAAACCCAGATTTATCTTGATCAAGTATTTTGAGCAATGTATCTTCAGAAGTACTCGGGTTACTAGTTGGTTTATTCTTTTTATCTTTTGTATATTCTATAACAGGGAATTTAAATCCCTTTGGGGATAGATACAACAAATCAACCATTTGTTTGGTTGAATTAAAGTTGATGGGTTCTATTAACTTTTTCTCATCATTAGTCTTATATTCCCCAGCTAAAATCCTTGATATCTTATCTTCTCTGTTTTTTATGCTTTTTGCTTTTTTAGGATCACCAGAGAGTTCCTCTATTTCTTGAGTTAGTTTATCTATATAAACTTGTTTTCTTTGCTCTAAACTATATTTTTGATATCGTTTTATTTGCCTTACACTTCTTAATTTATCATTGGTTTCTTGAATCAATTTTGAATACTTATCTTGTAGGAAATCATTAAATGATAAATCTATTGGTAAGCCATTAGTTTCTGCATCCTGTAATACCTTACTAGCTGGCATGATAAGATTTCTGTATAGATTGTAAAAACCCTTATCTATCAACTTCTTTTCTAAAAATAAAGCTAATCGCAAGGTAAAATCAGTATCCATACAACCATACCTTGCTAGTGGTTCCAATGGTTTTTTATCCCAAGGTATAGTTTCAAACTTATCATATTTTTCATAGTCTGCAAACTCTGGTAAATACTTAGCTACCATGGGTTTCAAACCATGTGGTTTTTCTTCATTTAACAAATATTTAGCTAACATGGTATCTATTACAGTTCCCCTTACATAAATACCATATTTAACAAATATCTGATTATCAAATTTAAAGTTCTGAGCTACCTTTACTACTTTAGGATTTTCTACTACCTTCCTACCAAAATATTGTAACCACTTCAACCAAGGTATATCCTTTACTGATTCATCAAAATGTTGTAAAGGTATAGAACAACCAGAACCTACTTGGAATGATACTGATAATATGGTAGGTTTGAAAGTATCTTTATATATCCCCTCGGCATTAGTTTCAAAGTCAACAGAAGCATATCCCGTATTGAGACATGCTTCTACCAATTGTTTGAGTTCTTTGAAACTTCTTATTATTTTGTATCGTGTAAACATTCTTCTGTAATCTTGGGTGAATTTGAATATTTGGGTACTAAATCTTTACTGGATAATAGTATCACCTGTTTACATACTGGACAATCATGTTCATATCTGGCATATAAAGCATCATATATAACGTCTGATCTTTCAAATTCTATTAATGAATCACAACTATTACAACGTTTAACAAAAACTTTTTCTTCACCTTTTTCAAGAACCCTCATAATAATAAGTTTTAGTTTGTTGGGATGACAGGATTCGAACCTGCGACCCCTTGCTCCCAAAGCAAGTACACTAACCGGACTGTGCTACATCCCAATAAGTACCAGGAACGGGAATCGAACCCGTACAACCTCAATGGTTAAGGGATTTTAAGTCCCTCGTGTCTACCTATTCCACCATCCTGGCGTAATTGTGGGCCTTACAGGGCTTGAACCTGTGACCTTTGGATTATGAGTCCACTGCTCTAACCAACTGAGCTAAAGGCCCCTAAATGGGGATTTAATAGGTTCCCCTCCCTACCAGCCTATCTGATATATCCTGCAGTGATATTTCAAATAGTTACTATCTCAATGGGTTTCTTACTGATCAAAAATAGGGTTATTCTATTTCTCTATCAAATACTGAGACCGATATATTGGTAGATATTGGGTGATCAATCCAAAAAGTCTAACCCTATTACCAACCCGTTCAGAGTTGGATTTAAAATCCCTTACAAATCTTTAAGAGAAGTTTTTAGTTTTACCCAATCCTTCTGATAAACATGTAAAGAATCTATAGTATGATATAAATACCCTGGATTAACTCCAACTTGAATAGCTATATATTCCATGAGTTTCCAAGCTAAGAATACGTCATTCCCAAAATGAACTATGAAATCTGATGATCGTTGGTGATAACAAATATTTAATTGTTTCTCCCCCTTTGCATTAGTCCTAATTAAAAAATCATAGTACATTGAGCAAGGGATTCTTCTAGAACCATCAAGATAATTACTATCTTCTAGCCCATATATTGGAATAATTGCTTTACGTGTATCTGGATCATTAATTAATAAATTAATAACTTCTTCTAAGGTATTCTCAGATACTGTAGCTATTTTATTATTAATCCTTTCACTATAGGTATAATCAAATTCCCCATTAATATCAAGAAATTGTTCCCAGATTTCTTTACGAAGTTTATAAGCTTCCCCTGGATTTACATTATCTTGTAATCTTTCTTGGAACTCAGCTTCTGCCCAGTCCTTGGATTTAGTATGGATGAATAGATTATCCTCATCTGGTAACTTAGTTAAACAATATTGTTCACAAATAAGTTCTTTAGTAATGAAGTCATCTAGACCTTCTATACTTTTATTTTGATAAGTCTTGGGTTTTACTTCTAAACCCATTTCCCATAGATTTCTGCCAGTTTCTGACATCAACTCATAAGCATTGCTATATATCCTCATTCTTTAAAAATTTTGAAATTACTTTTTTAAGTTCTCTGAGTTCATCCAAAGACATTAAAGGAAATGATATAGTTTGGTTACCATTTGTGGTCACAGATACTTCATATATTAAAATATTGCTATATCTGCAATCTATATCTACTTTAGCTTTAAACTTAGGCCGTTTCATTTTTTTTGAATTTGCAATATCAAATAGATTTTGATAGAACATCACTGTTTATAGCTTGCAATCTTTAGCTAAAGTTACTGGATATTTAAATATCTCTGGTCTTAGTACTTTCAAAGCTCTCTTGTGAACTTTGTATTTTATTTCATCAGGATTACACTTCAATAGATATTTTAATCTATCCCTTAACTCTGATTTTATTCCAAAGTTTAATATATCTTTGTGAGCATGATACATAAGTAATACTGTATCATCATTAAACATTTGGTTAAAATGGATAGTCAAGGTAAAATCAATATCTTTATATACATATTCCCCTATCCTTTGAAATAATAAAAGATCACATATCAACCTTTTAGTTATTTCAGAAGCTCTCAAGAAAACGCATATATTTGGTTTTGTTTTCCCTGGTCTTCTAGAAAATACCATTGATAATAAACAATTCTTTCCATGACCATGATTGTTTTGGAATTGCAAAGCTAAAGCATACCCTCTAGAGTTTTTATTTTCCTCTGCCAGGATTTCTATTGCAAGGTTATTTAATTCTTCTCTAGAAATATAATTAGCCACTAAAGATTTCCACTTTGAGATAGTATAATTGAAGTGCCTACCAAAATCAAATTTTGAATCTAATTTTGGTTTCTTAATTCCAACTACATAATCATATAGATAAGTAGCTCTCCCCTTACAAACAAAATTCAGATTCTCATCTGCTATTAGGAAAGCTTCATTTATCTTTTCCCAAAAGCTTAGAGAATCTGAATACCATTTTATATTATTCCTCCCCATTGGAAAGGTGTTTTATTTCTCGTTTAATATACCAGATAGCTTTCTTCAAATCTTCTATTTGTTTTTCTTTTTTAGAAATTCCATCTTCTGATTTGAGTCCAGCTCTCCAAAGGTATTTAATAGCATTACCTATACAAAAATCATGATGCTCAGCAATATCTATACATTCTATACCTGATGGGTGAGAAGTATAATGACTTGGGTGATTTATATTATCCTTTTTCATACCTATAAATTTAAATCTACTATGTCATGAAATAGTGGGGTTAAACAAGTATCAAGCTCAAATAATAATGGTGTCATCAAATCCCTCATTTGGGGATGAGCTTTCTTTGAAGTACGTTGTTTTAGAATGGTTCTCCACTCCCTTATATTAGCAGTTACTACTATCTCAGTCTTCAATGAATTAGGTAATACTGATCTAGCATCTTGTGGGGTTAAGCCATCCTCCAATAACTCAAAATACCTATCTTCTGAGTCTTCCATAGCTTTTTGCCAATGTTCCCAAGAAGGATTATCACTTCCATACCCATATAAGAAAGTTGGTAATATGAAAGTTAACTCATTACCGAACTTATCTTTTGAATAGTTACAATACCTTGTACTTTCTTGAGAAAATGATGCTAATCTATGTCTTACTAACTCATGAGTTACTCCCCTATCAGTTATAAATCTTACTGAAAAAGATTGGTGTTCAAGGACTGATTCATGTCCCGAAGCTATTAATCTTTCTACGAAAGGAGTTGCAGAAGTTTCTGTTATCTTATCCTCTGATTTATAACAGGTTCTACCCGCTTGTTCTATAGCAAGTAAAATATCCTTTGGTTGTTTATGCCAAAGGATATTATAATATTGTTGTTCTATTTTCATTATTCCTCTTCTTCGTTATCTTCCTCTTCTACTATTGGTGATTCAGTTATTGACCCATCAGATTCTTGGAACTTAATTAATTTCTTTTTCTTATCTGGTTCCATGAACATCTTTAGATCATATTTCTTTATAAATTTAAGATAAGCAGACTTAATCTGGTTTCTTACCAAGATAGAGGGACATTTTTCTGGTAGGGGTATACCATCCCAATCTCCTATGATACAATCTTTAGCTAGTAATGATTTAGCTTGTTTACCATATTTTTCTGGGTTAAATATTTTATATACCCTCATATAAGCTTGATACTTAGGGTCATCACCATTATTAGCTGCTTTCTTAACCCTACGTAAAGCTTTCTTTAACCTTTTCTTCCTATCCTCATTTTCTACCTTTTCTATGAGTTCTGATATATTTTCATACCCATTGAAAAGCATTAAGCTGGTATCATCAGCAAAAGCAGAACGTATAAGAAGTTCAACTGTAAATTCAGTATGACCATATACATATTCTCCCATGCGTATTGATAGGAGTAAATCCCAGGGTAACCTTGTTACTACATCTGATGCTCTCATGATGATAGTTAACCTTGGTTTGTCAATACCTATCATTCTAGAAAACATACCAGACATCAAACATCCCTTACCATTACCATGAGAATCTGCAAAGTTAAATCCAATATGGTAATTCCTATTGATAGCCTTGTTCTTTTCAAATTCTCTTATCTGGAGTTTTAATTGGTCAAGAGAATCCAAATCAAGATAGTTATTAAGAAGACCACTCCACTTACTTTGTGTATATCCCAGTATCTTTCCAAAATCAAATTCTGGGTCAAAGCTAGCTTCTTCTATCAAAATGGTTAAACCATAGGTATACAGGGAATTTGTTATAGATGCCCCCTGATCACCCTCGAACAGGCCCGGTTCCTGATTGATAAACATTTTGTTTATACCAGCCCAAGCCTGTTCTCCAGTTTTAAATACAAAACTTTTCATAAATTAATATTTTCTCAATATTTTGACTTTATCCTAAAGTCATTAACCCGATTCTTTTTAAAATAGAGAAAATATAAATTTTCAGGACTGATTCCCATTGCTAAGAATAAACCCATCATTAGGATAAAAGCTTTTACTATCTCTTCCTGATAAGCTCCTTCATTGGTCATCATTTGAGATTGCTTCCATGGTTTATTCTTTAAGAAATTTCTAGCAATATTTAAATGGTAAGTAACATCCCACATCATGTATTTGTATGATGAATAGGTCAATTTATTATAAAACTTACCACATTGATGGAATCTTGTGTCTATTCTTTTGTTAACCAATCTTGGATCTTCGGAATCCTCATCCATACTTTCAAACTCTTCCAAAAGATATGTTTTATTCATAGCTTTTGGTTCTGATACCATATTACATGGATCATTGTATAATATGGATAAACCAACTTGCATAGCTTTAGCTAAGGTTGGTAAAGTTTTGGTCACACCAAAAGAAACCTTATCTTTTAACCAATTATCCAAGTAATCTTCAATATCTTTTGCTTGAATATTGGAATAGATGAGTAACTCCAACATGAAGTGCATGGCATCTGCCATTTCTTCACCAGCATTCTGGAGATGATTCAAACATTGGATATATTCCTCCTCTTCATAATCAGATTTCCAAAGCTTATTTTTTTCAGTTAACTTACTTACTAAAATCAAAGCTTCATATCCTTCTGCAAGTTCCTCTATTACCCGTCCCACAAAATCTTTTAAGATAATCTGAGACTTCTTTGTATTCACATCTATTGGATATTGAGGTAAACCCTCTACCTTGATATACTGTTCCAATAATTCTTTTTGGAGTGAATACATACATTCTAAATACTTACCACCAACTACTTTAATTGGTTCTTCAATGATATCCCGTGAGTCCATATTTGTTATTTTTTATCAGTTGAACCAAACCCGTTTTCTCCCCTGTCAATTATATTAGACTCAAGGATATCATTGTAGCTATCATTGGTAACTTCTTCCATAGTTGAAAGAATGATAGGGGTGTGTAGGAATTGGATTATCTTATCATTACTCTGGATAGTTACCATTCTATTACTGTTGTTTTGTAAACCTATATGGATTTCTCCAGTATAATCAGCATCAATAACTTGAGCTGTAAAAGTTAACCCTCTTTTAGTAGCTATTCCTGATTTATTTGCTGCTACTAGAGCTGATTGTTTATTTTCTATCCAAACCTTTATTCCAGAAGGAATTAAAATTCTTTGACCAGGTTTTAAGAATAGCTGACCAAGCTTTATAATATATGCACTAAAATCTGGATTCTTATCCTTGATATCACTTATCAGTTCTTCTTCAATCACTGGAATATAGAAATCAATACCAGCATCATGTTTATTAGCTCTAGTAGGCGATTTTACATCTCTTACTTTTGTGAAAAGAACTCTTTGTAAAGTTTCTTTTACTTCAGTTTTAGTTTGTTTCTTACTCATTGTATTTAGTTTTAGATAAATGTCCAAGCTTCCATTACTGATCCCTCTACTTCTTCATAAGGTAAAGTTGTAGTACCATTATTTGCCCATTGACTTCCCCATGAATTTTTGATTATGAATCCCCTGTTAGAATATCCAACCAGAGGTACTGCATGATATCCAAGTAACTTATCCCCTAACCAAAAGCTTTCTCCATAGTTGTAAACTGGTATACCAATTATTACACCAAACATTGATACAATAGCTTTTTGGATATCATTACTGGTACCAATTCTGAAATACTCATGTACTTTGTAAGTTTCTTGTTTACCAGTGAACCCATGTTCTTTAGCTAAACTAAAGAGTTCACTTAACATCATACCATCTTTGGTGGAACGTAAGTTATAAAGTTCCTTTCTATCAAAGCTCTTCTTAACATTATATGCTCTTTCCATTAGATCAGCTAAAGCATATACTGCACACATTGAAGAACTTCCCTGATCATATACTTGACCCATTGGGATCATGTAATATTCTGGAAGTTCTACTGCTTTAGTTATAGTTTGGGTTTTAGTTCCCTGACTCAATATTAAGTCTAATTGTCTCTCTACCATTACCTAATCCTCCTATACATTAGAACGTTAATAGAATCTAATTCATTCACTGTAAACTGATGCTTGATTTTACCATTGTTGTTTTTGATAAACCAAGTCTTGGTCATGTAGAAAGGTTGTACCCATAGAGTATCCCAAGTAGCTGGAAATGGTGGTTCAAATTCAACCATTGTCTTCATTGCTGAGTCAATGGATTGTTGCTTAGTTAAAACAACTGAAGTGTAGTTTATTGTACTACACCCAACTTGAAATAGAAGTGATAAAGCTAAGATTGTTAGAGCAACAATTCCTACTAAAGAAGTAGCTAAGAAAGTTTTCTGTTTCATTTTTACTTATCTGAAAATTCTTTGTACAATAATCTAGCTTGTTCTCTTGAGATAGCATACTTAGCTTGAAGTTTATCAAGAATAACTTTCTTGGTATCTCCTTTCCTTTTGAGAGCTCTGTAAGTTTTCTTTGCAGCAACTTTATCAACCAATTCCTCCATATCCTTGTAATGATTCTCTTCTTCCAATTCCTTTCTGGTTTTACCCATCAATGCTGCAAATTTGATACAACATAATTCTGAATCACCACAGCTTCTGCATTCTTCAGTTGAGAGATCATATTCTTTCCCAAAGCAAGGATCTCCATTGTCACCAATTGAATTGATATCAATAGCTTTGAGAATTGGTGTATCTTCGAGTTTGATTAACTTGTTTTTCTTTTGCTTTGCCATGAGTTGAGAATTTAACTTTCGATAATCAATATGTTTTTCTGATCAATTAGGGTAATAATAACTCTAGCGAAGGATATTACGCGTATACGTACGCATTTGAGATTTTACTTTAGTAAAATCGATATTTTTCCGAAGGAAAAAATGTATATCCATGTTAGGATAGATAAGTGTATATTAGTATTTAGCTTATTATCTTTTATCAGGCCATAGCTATATAAGCTAATAGCTAATAGCCTCTTTGATTCCCTTAATTTATTTAGCTTTTCCTAGAGTTTCTCTATGACGTTTATTTTTAGGGAGTTGCTTACCTGTGGGATGCCCTATGGAAATGACTTTTAAATTCTCTTTTTTATAATAATTTTTCCTATGGTTCCCATGCCTTAATAAATATATTCCCGGAAAAACTAAATCATCAAGATAGGCCTTTTTCTTAGAATTATGTTGCCTTACTAAACGACCTAAAATTTGTATTGTTTTTTCATTAGAATCCATAGAAGCAGTATTCTGAATGTATTGTAGAGTTGGAATATTCTTACCTCTGGATATAATTGTAGTTGATATAAGGATATCAATTTTCCCTTCCCTTATATCATTTAATAATTTATCTCTGTCTGGAGTTTTATGATGAACATGAGCTATTCTATAACCTAATCCAAGTTTTTGATTCATCTTTTGATAATATTCATATAACTTTTCACAATGATCAATAAACTTGGTTACAATAAGCATTGGGAATCTACCATAACGGGCATTATATTGCATTCTAGAGAAACTTTTTTCATAAGCAGCAATATTATATGTTATGTTTTTATCATATTCTTCTTGATAATCATCTGCTGATATTGATTTACCGGATACATAAACCATTTTCACTACTATTGGAGTAGCTTTACCTGATTTAATTTGGTCGGCTAATTTAATGGAATCTATAGCATCACCGATAAAAGACCTTATGTTCATATTATGAACTAAGTTTTTTTTCAACTTACTCATATATAGGGTTCCACTAAGACCAATTCTAACTTGAGTATTATATAAATGTTCTATAACATTCTTATAGGTTTTATTATCAATAATATCAGCTTCATCAATAAGAACTATACCTATTTTGGTTAATTCATACTGGTATTTTTTTATATTCTGGGAAACTGATTGGACCATTGCCACATTGAAATTACCCCATCTATTAACTTTCCCACCTTGAACAAATACTATATCTTCTCCCGGTAATAATGGTGGAATCTCTCTTTTAAACTGTTTGAAGAGATCAGAATCATTTAACAACAGGATAGTGGGTATTTTTCTTTTAAAAGCTTGGTGGATAGCACAGAATAATAAAGACTTACCGAAACCAACAGAATAATCTCCTGCACATATATAGAAAGGAGTTTTACCAACTTTATTATTTAAAAGGGTTTCTAGAGCTTTTTTCTGCCTGGGATATAATTCTTTATCCCCTAATACACTTGGAATTACTGGAGATACTTCTAAAGGGGGCCTACGGTCAATTATCTTTACCTTTTCTCCCCATGATTCTAATTTATTATATATCATGGGTAAAAGCCCAATTCTAAAATTACCAGTATCACTCACATATTTAATATATCCATCCCATCTAACCTTACCTTTCTGATACATTAAAATATGCCAAGCATTGGGATGCTTTATCCTAAATTCTTTATATAACTTATGAAGTACCTTTAATGGACCCTTTGCTTCACAAATATTACTGTTTTTAATTATCAATTCCACCATAATCTTTGAAAGGTAATTGTTCAGGTTCTATATTCTTTACATACTTAGCATAATCAATAAATTCATTCATAAGGTCATTGTCCATTAGGAACTCTTCCACTAACTCAACAAAATCTTCTTTTCTTAACTTGTGTTGCATAATCATAATTATTTTTCAGATAACCATTTACCACCAATAAAATCATACTTAGGAGATATTGATTCTGCCTGAGATTCTGATAATAGATTGATTTTTAAACAATGATTACAAATTACATATCTATATATCATCATTGAATCAGATATCCCAACCATACCATACTTAGTATCATCAAGAAATACCTTTTCTAAGTCTATTTCTTGATTACATTTTTCACAAAGGAGTTTACAACTCATAATTTTACTGTTTAAATTTACTCCAAACATCCTCTTCCACTTTATGAGTCTTTAGAGGTATGTTATATTTTGATACATAGGTTAATAATCTCTGGTTAGCTTTATCCCCATATAAATCTTCTATCTTAGGTATACCATTACAGAATGATAAAGCTTCAAATTGTGCTTCTATATAGGTTTCATAATCAACTCCCTTTTCATCTGCATTTTCTCTAGCTCTTTTAAAGTTTACATATTGTAGTGGATCTCTTATATAATTATTACTTAACCCGGTCATTTCTGCTACTGTACCACAATATAAGTCATGGATATATTTAGTTTCTTGTGGATAGTTATCATTTTTTAATTCAGATTCTGCTTCATATCTATTGATAATCCAGTCTACCTGCTTTAACATCCAACTAGCAGCAAAAGCATAATTAACCCTTTTAGAAGTACTCATTAACTCAAAAGCAATATCAACAAATATAATATAACCTTGTCTCTTCTTAAGATTATATCTAGAACAAAATTCCTCTATTACTGGAACCAATTGTTTTAATTGCATCCATTGACTATCTGTTTGTTTTATTTTAGTTACTCCTACGTGTTTTAACTTGATTCTAGAGGAATATATAATATCTGCTAATAAATTGGTATCCTTAATTGAAGATGAAGTTCTATTTGTTACTTTTTGAGCTTGCTTTTTATTGTTTGTAAACACAGAACGATGGTCAAGAGAATATCCCCTGGCCATCTTAAATATCTCTTTTAAAGTAGAATTAGTTAGTTTTCTACCATCTACTTGATTCCAGATTTCCTTGAATTTAGTAAAGGTTATATGTATTGATGGTTCTCTCATGGTTTTTTTTGGAATTTATATATTATAGTGGGGTTGTTTTCATTAACTCAATTCCGGTAAGAGTAGAACTTCTTGAAGCATCCAGCTTTATTAGTTTAGTGGTTAGATAAGATTTTATTTCTCTTATGTTACCTTTATATGGGTGAAGTTTTTGCATAGTTTCTATAACTAGATCATGCTTATCTATATATGGTGTAAGATTATACTCTTCACAGACCTGATCTATAAGAAATTCCATTAGACCAGGTATATTATAATAATCTCTAACTGGAGGAACATTAAATCTTACATGAGATATTCTATAATATAGATCACTCCTAAATCCCCCTTTACTAATTAAATCCCATAGTTCTACATTGGTAGTACATACTAGATTAAAATCTACCTTCTGAATCCTATTATCTCCAACTTTAATAAAAGTTAATTCCTGAAGAGCTCTTAATAAAGCAACCTGTCCCTTTATACTCAGGTTTTCTATTTCATCAAGAAATAAGGTACCACCATGAGCTTTTTCAAAGTAACCTTCTTTATCCTGATAAGCTCCAGTAAAAGCTCCCTTAATGTGACCATAAAATTCTGAAGCTATGAGTTCATCATTTAATGAACCACAATCTACTGGGATAAAATTTCCAGGAGTCTTCTTAATATCATGTATATATCTTGCTATATGTTCTTTACCAGTACCAGTTTCACCAGTGATTAAAACATTTTTTATCTTTGGGCAAAATAGATTTATTAATTTCTCCACTTCTACATAGGATTGATCAACAAAGTATTTAGACATATCTAAAACTTTATTTTCTACCTTCTTAGGTTTTTCTAATGGTTTATTAGAAGTAGAGGGAAGTTCTCCAAGAATAGCCTTTCTAATAGATGGACATTTCTTTATGAGAATTGCTTGTGGATAAGCTTTCTTTATATCATGATATGATCCACCACTTATAAACTCATCACATAGTACATGATCATAGTGTTGATAATCATATCTCCAGATATGTCTCATAGTTACTTCAAACCCTTTTTCTTCAAAGTAATTCCTATGATTAATATAAGCTTCTGGGTGGTTAACTAAAAATAATATACTTGCCATTATACCCAAGTTTTACTTGCTACTTTAACTAAACTACTGTAAACTTCTGTAACAATATACGATATACCTCTCATTACTATTTCATATCTATAACTTTCTACCTTGAGATTGTTATCAAATACTCCCTCTATAGTTTTTAATATACCATAACCAATGAGAAGATTGTCAGTTTGAAAATAATAATGGTTACCAATAACAGGTAAATTGTTATCAACTATTTTCTTATCTTCCGGTTCTTCAACCTGTATTGGAGTTTCAACAGGCTCTATTTTCGTTTTTTTTTTCATTCTTAGGTACCCTTGAAAGAATTGACATAGAAGGAAACTTAGTCATGTGAAGTTCATCCACTATCTTAACTAAATCTGGTAATGAAATACTATCTTTAGTTCTTCTATATCTCAAAGCTACCTTATCCCCACTTACTTCCAAATACCCATATTTAGCTAATATTTTGGTTACATGAGCCATAGCTACAAACTGTATTCTATGAGCCTTGTAAAATGGTTTAAGTGGAACCTTAGTAACTATAACCTGAGTATCTGGGAATTTAGGATAGAGTTCTCTTATAGCTTGTCTCTCTTGTTCCTTGATTTCTTCATTTAGGATAAACATCACTTTGAATATTTAAGTTTGAGTTTAAAAAGTTCTTGATAATTCTGATAATGTGTTTTATAAACATAGGATAGAGTTCTTTTTCTACCTAAATCATTACAATCAGTTCCCTCAGGTAAAAATATAACTTTGACTTTCTTGAAGTTAACTAATTTTAATGCAAGGTCTATAGCTCTATCCTTAGCATCTGGGTCAAATAGAATTATAATTCTTTCTACTGGAGATTTTATTATTTCATTTATTTGATACCTGCTTATTGCTTTACCACCAGAAGCAATTCCCCTTTCTCCCATGGTTTCAGCATTTAATGCCCCTTCACAAATAAAGACCGTTTTATATATATCTAGAGCATCTTTATTATATATTATAAAGGATTTCCCCAAACCAGATTCTGAAGTGTCTGGATTATTATATTTTGGACCATTGCCAATAAATAAACGGGCATTAAAATATACCAATTCTCCATGTTGATGAAAGGGAATTATTAGGTATCCAAAATACTTTCCTTTTGTCCCATATCCCCATCCAGCCATTGCTACTTTCTGTAGATTGAAACCTCTTTTCTTTACATAATTTCTAGCTGCCTTTGCTAAAGAAGATTTTCCAAAGAGAATGGATTTAAACCCCTCAGGGAGAATCATGGGTTTGGATTCTTTAATCTCTAGTTTTTCCTCTTTAAATATATAACCTTCATACTTGGAATTGTTTAATAAGTTGACTACTTCCCTGTAAGTATCAACATTTTCCAAATACATGATTAGGTTAATAGGTGATGGGTGTTCCCCACATCTAAAACAATTACACCTATTCAATGAAAGGTTAATTCCAAATTTACCCTCTCTACCACAGTAGGGGCATCTTGATTTCATCCAACCATTGCGGTAATCACGGGACCCTACTTTTAATTGAAAATATTTATGGAGTTTACCTTTAAACTCCTTAGTTAATCTGGCCATTAAATATCACCTGACTTATTATTAACTTTTGATGGATCAGCTACTGGGTTTCTACTCTTTTCTTTCTTTTTAATTAATTGATCAACTTGTTTCCCTTGAGTTTCATCATAAGTATTTCTAGCTTCTTTAGTGAACTCTTTCCAACGTTGTCTATCTCCATCAACATTAAATAAACATCTTCCATGTGGTTTTCCATCTCGTTGTACCACCACTTCTAAACGTTGGATATTATGTTCTTCTTCATCTTCAGTAGAATTGAGACCCAGTATACATTGAGCATTACGTACAATTGAAATAGAAGATGCTATATCATTATCTTCATAGATTGTAGCTTTATGTTTTGCACCTTCTCGGGTTATATGTTGAGCAGTCCATATTGCATCTAATCCAAGTTCTGCACCAAGATTATCTATATCGATATAAACATTATCTATACGTTCTGTGTCTTCCTTATGACGACCAATTGAAGCTAACTTTGCAGCATAGTCAATAACCAATACATTAATTTTTATACCCATCTTAGCTTCAAGCTTAGATATAATTCCTTTTATTGTATTAGCATCTGCAACTTTAGCTGGTACCCTCTCAACTATAAATTCAACTCCTATTTTTCTATACTTTCTCATGTGTCTTTGTTCTAGCTTATCATATTCACCAGAAAGTATTTCTTTTCTATTTTTATTGAGGGTTGATTGGACCATACGTTCCATGATATTATTCTTGCCATTTTCTGTATCTATGTATAATACATTCTTCTTCATGGCAAGATATCCCCGAGCAATATTAATAAGAGCAAATGTCTTCTTTGCTTTAGGTCTATCTAATATCACAAAAATACTGTTTTGAGGATATCCATTAGCATTTGATAGATTATTTAATTGCCAATATGGGGTGGGAATAATATTTGGACTCATTTTACGCATTAATTGCCTACGTACTGTACCACCAACCATTAATAATGGTTCTTCATCTTTTTGAGGCAATGAATTACGTATAATATTTGCTACTTTATTTTGATAATCTTCATACAAGTTGAAGTTAGAAAAATCCATTGATTCATTCAGGGATTTCATTTCTATATAAGCAGCAAACTTAAGTATATTTTCTTGTATTACATCATGATCTTTTAATGGTGATGAGAATAAGTTCTTTATCATCTTAATGATACCAGGGACGTCGTCCCTGGTAACCAAGTCAATATATTCCTTACTTTCTAATAACTGAGTACAAGATTCTATAAGTAAAGCTTGACTTGGTATCTTATGATATTTCTTTACAAATTTCCTGAGTCCCTCCATTATGAGAGCATGTTCAATCAGAGCAAAGTACCCAGGTTTAATTTTATTTATTATTAATAAAGATTCCTTACTTTGTATTAAAAACCTGAGTACCTCTAACTGAAAATCTATAGAAAACGTAAATTTATCAACTGATTTAATTGGTTTTGATTTTTTTATAGCTACCATATATAATTGAGTTTGTAACAGTTACAATCATATAAGAGTACTTGTTAGCACTTTATATTAATATCAATCTAAACCTTACTGTGAAAAAGAATCTTTCACTTCTTCTACCGAGTTAAAATAATTTTTATATTTGCATAAACCCAAAAACAAAATACTTATGTCAACTAAAAACACTAATGGTTCTGAGATTCACAGAATTAAAGAGTTTACTAATTATAATAAGGAACAATTTGAAAAGTTGTATCGATTATGTAAACCACTTGTTAGGAATCTTTCTAGAAGCATAGATTCAAGAAGATTTAATGTTAGCCAGGATATTATCCAAAGTTATTTCTGGGATAAGTTTTTATATGTATATAATAAATATCAGGATAGATATGATGAAGAGAGATTGAAAGCTACTTTGTTAACTTCTCTCCAAATTTTTAAAAATAAACTTCTCAGGAATGCTTATACTAAACAAGCTGAATTCAACCAAGAATTGACTTCTTTAGATACATTATTTGATAACAATAAAGAATGTTTAGATGATAGTGAAGAAACAGAATATAAACAAGATTTATCAGATAGGTTTAATCAATATATGATGGACCATCTTAGTCCCGATGAATATTTAGTTTTTAGAGTAGAACTTGACCCACCCCCTTTCTTCACTGAGAGAATTATCAAATCCCATGGAAAATTATCTATTCTCCATCTAATTGATTTCTTTGAACTACCAAGAAATGGTAAGTCTCACACTATACTTACCAACATGAGAAAACATATCAAACAAGTTCTAAATACTGCAAAGCAAGAATTTAAACGCTAAAAAGGGGCAAGCCAGAATCCTAAAATCCCAACTTGCCCCCGACTAACCAACTCAACTATGGTTAAGCTAGATCAAATGATCATTTATGTAAAGAAAGGAACTCACTAATGAATCCATAAATTTATTGTTGGTAGTTTCATCTTGGAGTAATTTAACATCTTCTTTATTATCCTGGAATAACCATTCTATAAGTACTGCTGAATAACCACTTCCCATCAATACAGTGAAATTAGCTTCCTTAGTTCCACGATTCTTATAGCTTGGAAAATCTTTAGCCAGGTTATCTAATATTACTTTTGCAAATTTATCAGAAGTAGTATTTCCAGGTGAAGTATAGATTTCAAATCCCCTTGCATTTGCCCAATCATTTCCCATGCCCGCAGCATTATTATGGAGGCTTACTAGAAATTTAAATTCCCCAGGATTAGTATTCACCTTACTTGCAAATTCTTTTCTTCTAGATAAGCCTATTTCCTTATCAGTTGGATTTGTAATTTCTACTCTAAATCCCAAGTAAGTGAGGTGAGTCTTTAATTTTTCACATATTTCTCTACTCCACTTATATTCTTTATGAGTTCCATCTGGTGAACCTTTTCCTGGAACTTCTTCCCCATGAGCTGGGTCTAATATTATAACTAACTTTCTCATACTACAGATTTTTTAAGTAACTAAGTTTTATACCATTTACTAATATATCAGTCGATTGATCTAAACCTGATACTGTAAATTCATCTTTTGGTATGTAAACTTGTTCAGTGATAAAATCAACTATCACACCTACATCTTGTTCATCAACTACTACTGATAATTGTTTTTCATCAAATAAGAAGTTTGATAAATAAGAAGTGAACTCTATAAAATCATTCTTAACTACTCTATTGATTTTATTCTTGGTGAGTTCTACATCATCTATATGATTTTCTAAACGTATTCTCAATACCCTATACTTAATGGTATTTGATAAACTATTCATACCTCTTCGTATAAGAATTTGAGCTTGACTTCTACCTATAGTTCTATCTGAAGCACCATCAAAGTATTCTTGTGTTCTTACTGCAGCAGTATATATAATATCCATTTTCTTTGTTAAAGAAAATATTTGATATACAAACAATACTACAACAATTATAATGAATACCATAAAGATACCAAAGATAATCTTTAGAGCACCATAGTTTGCAGCTGCTTCAGCTAATTCTACTGAAGCTTGTGTAACTTGAGTAACTGCATTGTCTATATTTGGTCCTTGAGTTTGTAATGGATACAGCATGATAATATATATATATATATTATTTTTTAGATTTACGTTTTTTCTTTGTTGCAGTTACTACTTTAGTAGTGGGAAACTCAGCTGGTGGAACTATAGTAGAAGAATAAGCTGGAATATTCAGATCTGCTTCAGAAGTACTTATTGGTACCATTACTGGAGCATCTACCAATAGAGTTGGGATATCGGGTACAAGAATTATATGTTCATCATTCTTACCATATAATCTTACATTCAATGGTAGATATTTATTTATAAGCTCTGCAAAAGCATCTTTTACTTCTTCTAACCTTCCTTCCTCTTCAAGAAGTTTATACATTCCATAGGGAATATATATGGTCAGAGCTAAAGTATCACAACTCCAACAACTTCCCCAAGGCCAGCCAGCTTTGTTTCCCTGATCTACTGAACCATTTTCTAAATATACTGAGCATACACCTTCCCATAAAGCTATAACCAAATTTGAATCTCCAGAAAATTCTTCTTCTGGTTCTGATATAGCTTGGGTACTTGGTTCATCTATGGGTAATACCAAATCAAATTTAAACCTGACTCCATAGAATCTTCCCAGTACTGTAAAGAAGTCTTCTGTACCCCTTATCTTAAATAATGATATGGCATATTTTAATATCTTTCTAGTATCTGCTTTTGGGAATCCCTCTGGACTGTTTAACCATTTATATACATTCTCTTTTGTATAGGGTTCTCCCCTGGTTAAAACCCCATAAGCATAGGGAATATAATCGAAATATTCCCAAAAGTAGTTAAGAAATAACTCTGGAGTTTTCTCTACATCTAATAGATCCATGAAGTTATCTATATCTGGCATTATATTGTCATCTATATAACCAGTACATGAATCTATGAATCTTTCTAGAATACCTTTACCTTCCTCATCTTTGTAGGTATCATTTTCCTTATAATATATAGGAAATAGGTGAGTGAACACATAGTCCTTAAAATTCTTAAACGACTTCATTGATTTCAAGGGTTATAGTGTTACTTCTAAATATTGGGATATTGAAATTGACTGGTATCAAATCCCTGTTCATTGGTTGGAGAGATATTACATATTCATCCCCCGGGTTGTATACTTGACCTTCCCCCGGGTTGCCTATAGTAATTTCAAAAGAAAGGTTATTACCATTTACTTGAGTAATATTTCCAAATGTACCAGTAGTATTAATATCAGTATCATTTACTAACCCATTTATTTTATAACCCCTTTCAGTAATGGTTATCATTACCTGACGTTCATCAGTTTGAGCTTCAGCATCCCCAGTACTAAAATTGATTTGTTTGAAATGAGTTATATTCAAGTCTGGTACTAAAGAGGGATCTATTCCACCACCTCCTTGAGGAACTGGGTAAGATAATAAGTATAATGAATTGATATTTAAATAATCCACCATACTCTGATTATCTATCAAGGCATATAGGTCTGATAACCTTACTACTTTGTTTATATCTGAAGTGTTGTAACTATAAGCTTCTACTAAAGCTTTGATTACCTGATCACTGATATCATTCTTACTAAACGATTTTCTACCAGTTATGGTTGCATCTAAGAAGATTAAAGAAGTATGAGTAGACTTTACATTAATATGTGTAGTTATTACCTTAGCTTTAGTAAGTTTATCAGTAACACTATCTATTAATGCTTGTGAAGCTTCTCCTCCACCATCTGGAGTAATATATACCGTTACAAATTTACCACATTGATAATCAACGTATGATTTATCTACCCCTGGAACCAACTTAGCTATTGCTTCATAATCTTCTCTGGTTATAGCTACTCCAAGAGTTTTGATGGAGAGGGGGATATGTTGTTTAAGCATATCAAAAGTCTCATAATCAGAACCACCCGAAGCAGAGTATACATTAGATATACTTATATCATTGTATTTATCAGTAAGGATAGTTGGTATTGGAGTACCAAATTGATTCTCTGCAATATTCCCAAGAGCACCATAGGTAAGATAGTATTCTGCTTCTACTTTTCCATTCAAGTTTGGTTTCATACCAAATTGACCATCACCAAACATAATGTATGGTTTTCCAGCTTCATCTATTTCTACTTTATATACTTTATCAGTAGAATTAGCATAAGCAAAGGTATCAACCAGAATCCAAGGTTCATTATCAGTATATAATACCATGGAACCTTCTACATATTTCTGATCGGTTGGTAAGTCACCAAGATATATGATTACATCAGTAGAAGTAATCTGTCCCAATTGAATCCTATCTGGATCACCTACCTTAAATTTTTGTACTACCGGTACCTTAACTGAGTAGGGGTTTTGAGTAGCATCCCATACTATAGTTTTGGAAGATAACCAAGTCTTACCATCTTTAGATTGAAATTCAGTATTTACTGGGATAGTTATATTCTCAGTAATTGGTGAACCATTTCCTCTATATATAGTTAAGTTTACTGAAGCAGGGATACCAGCTTTTATATGGTAATCCACTAACTTAGCATGTTTATATAAAGAGGAATACCTTCTAGCAGTAGGTAAGAAAGCTTCTCTTGCCATGTTATCTATATAGAAATGTATAACTTCTGCTATGGCCGAGAATATTGATATGATGAGAATAAATATATTTCCTTCACTATAATCTGACATTTCTGGTACTCTAGCTCTTAGCTTAGATATCAGAGTAGACTTAATATCATTGAAAGACCTTTGGAAAGGATTCAACCAATTATTGCTAGTAGGCATTGATTATATTGTTTACTGGATTATATTCAAAGTTAAGATCTTCAACCCTTTTAGAGTTGTTGATTTGGAATTTGATAGTTATATGGATTTTATCATATGATCTTTCAGATTCTACTGATATCTTCTGTATCCTGGGTTCCCAATTCTCTATACCATCTCTAATAAAATCTCTTAAGAGGTATTCTAGAGCTTGAGTATTGGGTTCTTCTATACATTCCCATATTCTACAACCAAAGTATTCTTGACGAAATCTTTGACCTATTTGGAAAGTGAGTATAGCTATCAAATTTTGTTTTATCAATCTTACATCCCCATATAACATCCCCCATCGTACTTTTGGTACTTGAGTTCCATCTGGTTGTAGAGCCATTTCTACATTACCATTTTCATCTTTTACTTCTTCTAGCTGTATTGGGAAGTAAGCACCTGAACCAATAGTGTTGAGTTGTTTTAGATTCATAGCTTATAGTTTTAAATAGGGATTGCTTGCAAAGCAGAATCAGCAGAACTTAGTAATGAAGTAGTAGTTTCTACTATAGGTGGAACTCCCACTCCAGCTAATGATACAAATTCATTTACTTCTGCCATTTGAGCATTAGCTATAGATAGATTAGATTTTGCCATTTCTACACTGTTTTTTAAGCTAACCAAAGAAGCAGCACCAGCTTTTGGTGCAGTAGGATCTGGAGTAGCTATAGCAACTATTTGAGCTGCCCAGGTAGAAGCAGAAGATATAATTTTATTACAAGTCTCTGTTATAGAATCAAGGATGGCATTAATTTTATTAATAAAATTTTGGATAAAAGTTTTAGCTGCATCTTTCATCCTTTGAAGAAATGCTTGTTTCTCTTCTTCTGATTCTATAGTTTCTAGATAAGGTGAGCACTTAGCTTCTATTATCTGGTCTGGAGTTATACCTATGTCTGCCATTAATGAGTGAATTTATCATCTGGTAATTTAGGTAAATCAGTGGCCATCCATTGAGATACATTCTGTCCTGACATTACTACAAGTAAATCTTTTTGAACAGCTTCTACAAAGGTTTTGAAATATTCTATATTCATTACCTGTTTGTTAGTACCCCCATTTACTTCCACTTTATCTTTATCCATATAAATCTGAGTACCATCTTCGATCTCTATCTCTACTTTTTGTTTTATATGGACTTTCAATAAATCACCATCTTCTTTTAAGTAAACTTTGTTACCATTTGGAGTGATGATACCTATAGTATCATTATCCTTAAACTCTTCAGGAACTTCTCCAATAGCCCAACCAAATGGTGACCATACTGGTCTCATGGGATCTCCCATTTCAAATTCCACCCAAACTATTTCCCCCACTCTGGGAGTAAAAGCTTTAGCTCCATATTTCATTCCACCAAGATTTCCCCGGGGTCTAGCTACTACTTCTACCCCCTCCAAAACTGAGGGTAATGTTATGGTTAGTTGACCAGTGAAGTCTGGGTCTTGGTTATTTGTAACTACCCCTTTATATACAGAATAGAATCTACCTGTAAACTCTACTCCATATCTTTGAATCATTTCACCTATGGTCATTGTTTATTTTGATTTAAATCAATAGAACCAACAAGAGTACCTTTTTCTTGAAGAGTTTTAGTATCAGTTTTGGTACTTGGATTCTTGGTCATTATGTTAAAATCTTGTTCAGCTTTATAAATATCCACGGTATTAGTTTGATCATTATATTTAGCTAATATGGAATATCCTGGGTGCTGGTTTGCATACTCTTCTAGAGCTTCTTGTAAAATAGAAGTCCTATCTTGCCCAGTGCTATCATAAACTTCTTTAGCGACTTTATTTATATTAGCCATGGCATTCATCATTGCCATACTTGCTTTAATAACGTTTTTTGAAACTACAGTATCTTTTTTAATAAACTTAACATTACATAAATAACCAGAGCCAGTATCAAATTGATGAGTAACTGATTTAATATACCATACTCCTGAATACTTGTCCGAGATATTTTGTATTTCCAGGTTTTGAGATTTTTCCAAGAATGGGTCACCTACAAATACAGCAGTAGCAGTGAGTTGATTTCTTACCACTTCTTCTATATCATTCCCCATAAATAAATCAGCATACTCAGTGTAATCAGAAGCTAAAGTTCTAGCACCATTAATTGGTATTTCCAATTCAATTTCTTCTAAAAGAGTTACTGTATTTTTTTCTGGGATATGTTTGTTAACCTCTATATTGGTTTCTAAGATAGTTATACCCTTTTGATTCTTTAAATAATCATATCCACGTTGCCACTGTATTCTTGGTAAGTCCTGACCATATACACCATAAGCAGTGTTTTGATTATAGGTAGAACCAACATTATTAGTAGCTTTTAATGGATCATAATCTATGGGATTTACTTTCTTTTTTATAGTTACTTTTCTAGTAACTGTATAGTTAGAAAGAGTATTCATGAAAGATACTGCTTCTGCAGTTTCCTCTCCACTCTTAGGATTTTTAGTCTTCTTTTCAAATTCCTGTTTGAGGTTATCAATAAAAGCTTTATATTCTTCCTTACTAAGTTTAACATTAGCAGCTGTTGCTACTAAAGCATCTTCCCTGCTATTGTAAATAGGTAAATCATCAGCTTCTATTGGTACTTGGGAAGTAGTTTTTTCTAGATTGTTTATTTTCTTTTGCTCTACTAAATTAGGAGTGAATTTTCCATCATCCTTGATCACTGGATAATTTGAATACCTATCCTGTGGTTGTAAACTATATGGATATCTATTATCAAAACCAGTTGTTGGATTAGCTGGATTACCCCATGAACTCCACCAATGCATGTATAAATCAGCAGATTCAGAATTTTGATCTATACCTATTTGAGTAGTAGTGGTTTTAGCTTTTTTATCATTTGGGTCAATATCTGAAGTCTTACCTATTTCTACTGAAGTTTTGGTGAACTTAGATTTTACAGTAAATTCTAATAATTCACCATTTCCCCCAGCATAAGTATAAGTCTTAGATACTGGTCTATTTAATCTCTGATTCTCAACAGTTAATTTACCACCAGAACCATTTATATAATAAGGACCTTTCTTTAACCTATTAGCTAACTGTTGTACTTGCTGAAACCTATTTCTGGGTGTACCCAATAATAATACATTTGTAGCTTTATGTTGTATTATATCAATAAGCTTATAATCATTGGGTAAATCTTTAGTTAACTGTTGATTTTCTGGAGTAGCTTCTAATATCTTAACCCCTACTTGATCTGGGTCAGACATATATGGTACTTGAGAAGTATAATATACCTGTGGAATAAATCCATCCTGAGTATAGGGGTATACAGCTTGTCCTGGACCTTTACCAAAATCATTATAATAGGATTGATAATATGATCCAGGGGTGCTATTCCCAACTACCTGTCCACTTGGTATTACTCGTTTTGCAACTACTTGTTCTCTAACTTTTCTTGTGATATCGTAATCTATAAAAGTTATTCCCACTGGTATACCATTGAGGACTGAAGTTACATACTTATCAAATCCTTTAGCTTGACCAGCAAAATTTGGTTGCATATTCTTTAACAGAATACTACAATCAGAGAACTCTATAGTAATTCTAGTTCCCTCAGGAGTAAAGTGTACATCATGTCCAGTTATAAGTACCTTTTTCAGTGGTCCAGACTTTGAAGTAGCATCTGGATAAATCCATCCCCACTGTAAGTGGAGTGGCATCATATAGTTAAACTCTTTGAGAGAAATGAGATTGGTATTGTTGGTAACTATAATAAACCTTCCTTTGTCTTCCTTACCCTCTTCATAAGTATATTCGAATGATACTACATATACTCCTATTGGTAATTTAGATACTGGATCTATTATAGCTTCTTGTCCACCATCAAAGATAGCCAGATATGGAGCACCCATTCCTTCATACAAAGTAGCATCACTATCTGGTTTTAATGTAGATACTGAATTAGTCATGATATTAAGGTATTATGATTTCCATACCATCTTCTAACTCTCTTAGAGGAAAGAACAAATTATTAGCTTCAGCTATTATTGTCCAATACCCTGAATCCCCATAATATCTGAAAGCTATGTTTTGTAATGTTTCCCCTTCCAAAACAGTATGGGTTTTATTTAATGGGGTAGTATTTACTGTTCTTGGTTTTTCCAGGATCATATCCCCATCACCAAAATCTATAATATATCCTCCAGAATAGGGGTTCATAGTGATTCAATTTTAAGCATTAAAGGTTTCTAAGGGAGCAGGAGCTTCTATTCCTCTAGTAATAGCCAAATCCTCTGGGGAAACTATTTCTACTCTCCTTTGGTTTGTAGCAGATACCCTTTTAAAAGTAAGAGTCTGAGTGGCATAGTTTGGATATAAGTGAAGATCAGTTAATGTATTATCTTCTCCTTCTCCACTTGACACCCTTTCTCCATTTTCTGTATGGTTGTATCTACCCAACATTCTAGAAGCATTCTGAAAATGAGTTAGAACAAAGGGGGCTGATTCCAGGATAAAGGTGTCATTATCAAATAACCCAGAAGTACCCCAGAGAATATTCAAAGTGGGGGGAGCAGCAACATAACCATCTGCCTTAGTCCAGGACTTTAAAAGATTACATTTAGTGATTACTTCCTTTCGATTATTGGGATCACTTACATACCATGATACATCAAAACTTATTGTATCTTCTCCCCCAGTATACATCATAAATGGGTTATTCCTACCCATTGATTTTACAGCTACCCAAGCAGACTGAGGATTAACATTTAATTCATTTGGTCTATTCTGGATAGTTATAATTGTAGGGGGAGAAGTGTGTTTATTGATTATCTGGATTTGATTATTGATTTGGTTTACCTTGTTAGTCTTATCTTGAAGGATATTCCTATTTGATTGAGTATAATCAGTTCCCTGTATATATCTATCTTTTTCACCCAATCCAGATAATACCTGTTTTCTAGCTGTAACCCATGGTGATCCCTTTTGAGCTACTGAATAAGAACTTGCTCTAGCATAGTGTTGATTGAGGGCATCATTTGCTTTATATGAAGATTTAGCTTCATCTTTAGGCATTGGAGAAGTAGCTCTATTTAATAAAATTTTAGCCCTCCAGAGCTTATTTAAGGGAGAAGTAAATATTCTCCCTTGTTCTAGTTCTGTTACTACACTAGCAACAGCTCCAACCGCTTTTCCTATTATGCTTGCCATATTATTTCATTCCCAAAGTTAGGTTGGTTTCTCCCTGCATATCTTCGAAGGTTTCCCTTATAGTTGGTTTACCATCGACATTGAGATTGATTACAGCAGTGGGTTTTATATGTCTTATTTGTTCTGCCCAATACTGCATAGCATTATACATCTGAGTAAGGATTTGATCTTCTCCTGGGAATTTATTAGCTTTATTTTTTTCTACTAAGTTCCCATATTGATTGGCTACTTTATTTGCAGCTTCAGTATTAGCATCTGTAGCATCTTTATTTCCTCCAATAGCACTAATTAAAGAGGGTAATAATAGAGTTAATATAGATATACCAACTCCTATTGGTCCACCAAGTAATCCCACTAATCTACCACCTACTGCAAGTAATCCCCTACCAGCAAAAGCCCCAAATCCAACTCTAGCCGCCCCAGATGCAGCAGTCTTAGCAGCACCCTTACCAAATAAACCAGCAAGGAATCCACCACCAGCTGCCATAGCTGCTCCTTTTCCTTTACTACCAACAGCAGATGCAACATCCCCAGCTGCTGCAAAAGTTCCAGCTCTTTTACCTGCTTGGTTACCCTTGGCCCAACGATATCTTCCATCTCCCCCAAGATATATACCACCAACTGGCATACCATTCATCATAGCCCACTCAGCTTTGGACATCTTAGGATTAATACCTGCTAGACCACCCTTTCTTGTAGCATTAGCTGCTTTTTCAAGAGCCATATACCTTTGTAAACTCCAAGTAGCTTCTCCCCATCCTCCTTTGATAACTCGTATCATGTTTAGGAATGATACTTGAGAGTCCATGGTTAAAAGTTTCCAAGCAGCTTTTAACTTAGTAAAGGTTGCTATCAAAAATACTGCAGTGGTACCAAAAGTAACAAATTGAGTAATAGCTGGACCTAATACTGGAATTGTTAAAATATTTCTAACAAATTCAAAAAATTGAGCTAACCTTTTAAATACAGGGGTTATAACTGGTGCAATAACCGTAGTGAAAGTAGTTCTTAAGTTTTCAAGAGCAGACCTCATTTGGTCTATACCACCGGCTATAGTTTCCATTCTCTGTTCAACTATAGACTTAGCATAACCATCTGACTTATACAGGATCTTATTTAAAAGACTTTCATACTCTGGTAAACTTCTTGCAAGAGCAGCAGCAGCTCGGTTACCACGAACTCCAAATATATCATTAAATACTTGAGCTACTTCCATAGAAGATAAACCTTTCATACCTCCAACTATTTTTCCTATAGCTGATGAAAGATCTATCAAGTCTCCATTTGAATCAGTGAAATCTTTGATAGAAAGTCCAAGAGTAGCTAATGCTTTACCTCCTTTATAAGAGGGCTGGACCAGGGATTTATTCAAGTATCTAGCCATGTTAGACATAGCAGTACCTGCCATTGATCCCTGGATACCAGCATTACCCAGAACTCCAGCTAATGCAGCCACTTCTGGTAAACTCCTCTTTAAGTTGACCATGTCTGCTCCAGCATACTTAATTGCTTCTGCCAGGTCAATCATGGACATATTTGAAGATAGAGCTGCTTTTGCTAATTGGTCACCAACTGTAGCAGCTCCAGCAGCTTCTATCTGGAAGGTTGACATAACATTGGTGATTAAGTCAGCAGTACCTCCTTTACCACCTAATGCCATATTAGTAGCACCTGCAACATAAGCAGCACCCTCAATCATCTGTTGAATTTCTTCAGCAGTATTACCAGCCATAGCTAAGTATTGCATACCAGATGCGATTTCTTTAGAATCAAACATAGTAGCAATACCTAATGACTGGGCTGTCTCGGATAAACCTTTCATTTGAGTATCTGTAGCAGCAGTGATTGCTTTTACAGTGGTCATAGTATCTACAAACCCTGCTCCTTCTTGAAGCATAGAAGAGATACCACCCAAAGCTCTTCCAGACCACCCCATAACTGTATCAGCCATACTTTTAGCTGATTGTAAGTTGGCAGTGACTGCCATTTTTGCTTCATTATGCAGTCTTTTGATCTGAGATGAAGCTTCTCTAGCTTGGTTAGAAAATCTATCCTGTAGTACTAGAGCTATACCTATTTCAAGGTTACTACCAGTGAGGCTACCACTTGTATATGCAGGCATATTATCGTTTCTTATTTATAGCTTCCAAAGATTTATAATACTCAGAAGCCGCCTCAAGTAATTTGAGACGGTGTCTGATTGGGAGTTGAGCTAAAGTTATATAATCTATCCGAATCTTTGCATGGTGAAGATATATGAAATCTTCATCTACATCTCCCCCGGATAGAAAAAACCCTTTATAGCTAAGAGGTTTACTGAATCCTTTTCTCCAGTTCTTGGATTTTCAAATTCTGTATTACCTGAGAAGTCCGGATCACAAGAATATACTTCTTTTCGTATCTCAGCCATTTCCTTTACTGAGAACATTCTGAAGTTCGTTACCTTTTCCCATTTCCCATCAACTTCTAAATGGAGATTGCGAGCTACCAATTCTTGATTCTTGGTTCTCTTATCATCGGGTAAGTTAGCAATGTAAGATTCACCCTCTCCAGTAAGAACATCAAATTTAAATTTATTTGAATAACTGGTAGTGAATTCTATATCCTTTACCTTCTTGCCATTCGGATAATAGGGGATAGCTAGAGGCTTTTCTAGTAATTCCTCTTCTGTAGGGGGAACCCCATAATCAAAAAGAAATTCTTTGAGATCCTGGGCATATAAAATAGCTCCACCACCATCACCCCAGTCATGTTCAAATTCTACTGTTTCCCCCATAGAGAACATACGAGAATTAAACATTATACAGTACTTATCCAATACCGGAAGTTGATGAGCATCATCTACTGTTAATTTCCCATTCTGGGTGTAGTCAGTAGAAACTACAATAGCAGCAATGAATCTAGAAATATTACGTAATGTTCTAGCTTCTACTGGGTTAGATAATATATCATCATCTGCCCCATTCTGTTCCCTGATTACATATTTGTAACCAGATGGCACTGTAAATTCAAATTTACGTGCATTTAAAAAATCATTTTCCATGTTTTAACCTTTTTGTTGAGTTGGTTTAAAAGAACAAAGGGAGAGTCCATTTCTGAGCTCTCCCTTTACAATAGTTTATAACTTTTCTATAGTACCTACCGAGAACTCTATTTCTTCCAGAGTGTTGTCGGAACTCATACGATCTAATTCCTGACCATTTACACGTATTGGCCAAACTTCTGTACATACCCAACTATTGAGTACTGATACACCATCTTCAGCCAATTCATTAATTGTACAAGTTTCCCAATACTGGCTTGGAACTAAACCACCACCCAGAAGAAGATCCTGAACTGACATTAACCAGTCCCACATCCAAGTATCTGATCCAGAAGTAGTTTCCAGTTTTTGTAAAGTTAAAGTACCCACTGAAATACGTCCACCGGTTTTTACATCCCGATTAATATCACCATGAGCAACTTCTTCTATACTAATTTCTGGAAGAGTAACATTCTGAACCAAATATGGATTAATTGGGTGGGTTATGAATATAACACTGAATAGGAATTTCTTCCGAGGATTTTTTACTTTTGCTGGCATATTCTTTGTTTTTAATTGTTATTAGAGATTCTGAATCTGAGTTTCCAGATCAATAGACTGAGAAGCAGCATCGATTACGATATCCACTGTAACTTCCTGTAAGGGAACAATATCTTTGTATTTGATTACTAAACGGTATTTACCCTGACGAACATCAGCTTCGTTATTAACCTGGAGATCCTCATAGGAATTAGCAAATTGGTCACCCATCCAGGTATATTCTGTAATAGCTACATCTATTAAATCATCCAGGATTCCCTTACCTTGGTAGTAAATCTTTTTCCAAGTAGTCCAGTTATTGGGTTCTTCCAAATAACTTTCTAGAATGGGGCGTAAACTCTTTTTAAGATAAAGATTTAACCGTACAATAGAAAGGAATTTTTCTGAATCAGATTTTGGACTTGAAGTAAAGTTATGCCAAAGCATAGTACGTTTACCCTGGTTGGGAGTATCTTTTACTACAAAGATATTGCAGAACCATTCAGCTAATTCCTGAAGCTTATCTATCTTAGCGGGTGCTCCTAAATTTTCAGTTACTGGACCAAGAGCATCATTTACTATTCCTCGGTTCATACCTGCAAATGACATATATGGACCATAATTAGAAGCAGAAGCATCTCCCAATCCTAATACAGTACCCAATACATCACAATTCTGGAGAGCACCGTTTTCATTGTAGTATTTGATACCACCACCAAAATAAGCTATATTTTTAGCATAACCAACTGTAGCTTCTAAAGTTTTTAAAGCTGTAATGATATTATCAGGGGTTTGTATATTTCCAGTAGAATCTTCTTTAGGAACTTCTACGTATAGAACAATTTCATACTGACTCTTAACTACATCAGCTACAGTAGCTAAAGCTTCCGTATAATCATTAGGAAGATGCTGATGGATATGAGAAAGTATTAACTGATAACCATCATTATAAGCATTGATAGCTTCAAACCCATTAATCCAACCCTGAACCTCTGGATCACTTCCACTGGTACCCTCATTGATAACCATGTAAAGTGGGTTAGCTGCTACTTCTGCTTCTCCTACCTTTACAGTACCATACCAGTTAGAGTAATTACGGAAGGTAGCAATTACATCTTCTATAGTTTTAATACGAGAAGCTATTGTTTCATCAGTAGCATCTGCTTCTACAAAAGTTAACTGGATATTAGGTACGTTATTTACAAAGTCCTGTAATACCTGTGGTTCTACAAAGGCAGTCGGATTTGGACCCTCTGCAGTATAGTTAGCACCAGAGAATAGTAAGTTAGAAGCTAAGATATTCTCTGCAGCTACCTGATCACTGTTGGTACCAGTAAATGTTTTAAACTGAGTTAAAGTGATTCGATTGGTTGGGCCATTACCTTTAGATACTCGGAGATAGAAATCTCGGTTAAGATTATACCCTGTTGCATCTAAGATTGGACTACCAGCTTCTTTAGTTTTAATACCAACCTTCATAGCTATGGTATTAGCTTTATCAGTTGGGTCTACTAAAGTAAAAGTAATAATAGCTTCTCCACCTTTAACTGGTTCTCCACCCGGAGTATAGATATTAGCACTACCTAAAGTAGCACCAACTCCAGCTACTCGTGAAATACGTAACTTTGAACCAAGTTCGAAAGCTTTCTGAATATTAGATACCGTACCGTCGGGAACTATTTCTTCTCCATACACTTCTTGAAAAGCAGAATAGGTATTGAATACCTTGTCTGGGGAATTAAATGGGCCCTTAGTAGTACGAGCAACTACATGTGATACTCCCAGAAGTGGAGTACTGTTTTGTACATTGTTGTTCTCAAAATTGAACTGTACTCTTGGAGTGTTAGGCATAACTCTATTTGTTTTAAATGTTAAGGATTATTTTTACTTATTTGTACACTATCTTCATAACCTTCACCTTCCAATAGAAGAGTAATATCTGTGATTGGTGTAAGGTCTCCCTCTACTGGTTTTTCATAGGTTATGGTATCAAATACTTGGAATTGGTAAATCTTTTCTATAATACCCATATCCAAATTAGGGGTATCAAAGAAGTTTACCAATTCAATAAAGATATTACCAGAGAATAAAAATCTTTCTTCTGTATAGGGCTTAATATAGCCCCTTTGGGGAACCGAATAGAATAATATACTATGGAGTAATCTTATATCTTCCTGAGAATTTGATACTAAGTGTATATCTATATATTGATCTATGGTTTCATAAGGCATCTCAGTTGCAGTATAACCTATACCAGATTCTTTTTCTATAAGCTCTCTCGGTAAACCTATAGCTCCTGGATAAAATCCTCTTGGATTTATATCTATCCTTGGGGTTATTTTCTTACCCTTAGATTGGTTGTTACCTGCACCAAATATACCCACATATTTTTTTAGTTTAGCTATATCAGCTTTAAACCTTGCAGAGTTTTCTTGATTTATAGGTAAATAATCATCTGGGTTAACTGTATAACCAAGTCCAATAGTAACCCCCAGAATAGATGAATATATTGATCTTTCAATTACCTCTTGTGAACTTACCATTTTACTTGATTAGGTTTTATTCCGTATTTACCAAATCTTCTACGGAGTTCAGTTAATATTGAAGCTCTTAATTTTTCTTTACCACCAATAGATTTTAAAGAAGGTCCCCACAAAGGACGAGGTGGTATTGTCCCTCTACTTTTTCCTCCTCCTTTACCCCCAGTACCATACTCCAGGATTAAAGCAAGTTGGTTTAGTGTTAAACCCCCTTGTGAGGACCTTTTTTTACCTATTGGTAATCCTATTAATGTTCTTGACTTATACTTAAATAATCCCACTGATCTATGATATAACCCGGTTAGATAATAAGTAGGGTGATCACCATATTTTCTCAGTGTAGCATCAGAAAGAGGTTCCCAATATACACCAGAACCTTTAGGGGGAGAACCAGTTGCAATAGAAGTCTTTACAATCCTTAGTAAAGCTCTTGCAAACTTACTTGTAGCAGTATCATATGCTTTTTGAATATCCGGGGCTAGATTATCAATTAACTGCCCCACTCTTACCCAATCACCTTCCAACTTTATTTGAAATTGAAGGTCGGATAGGTTAGGGAGAGTTACATTGACTTTTCTAGCCATATTCTATATTATGCTTGAGTGTCCCAAGTATATACTCCGGTTAAAGTAAGAGGTGGTGAAGTTTGACCGTTTACTTCATAAATAAGAGCTCTAAAGTCTGTCCAACTTGCATCGGGTCTATCAACCACTGATTTACTACTTTCTCCGGGATTAATAGTATAATTAATACTATCATATCCAACTCCAGTAGATTGTCCTTGACCATCTACTTCAAATACTGTTATTCTTACCGATAACCTATCTTGAGCAGGGGCTGATAAATTAATACTCCCACTACTTAAAGACATAGAAACTGATATCTCTATATCTGATTTAGTAGCAGCTTCCTGTACTACTGTATCAGTAGAAGTAGCAGATGCTGAACCATTAGTTATGGTAGCCTTTACTACCACAGACCTGGTGTTTTCATAACTTGGATTTTCTCCTACTGAAACAGTACCTGAAGAATCCACCAAGAAAGCTGAATCCCCACTAACCTTTTCAAAAGATACTGAACCAACATTATTGGCAGTACCTGATGCTCCAGAAGAATATGTAGCTGCCTGAGTCCAACTTGGTCCAGAAGGATTAGCAGTACCACCACTACTACTTATATTTGGATAAGATATATTAGTAGTAACAGTTATATCACCACTATACCCAGTGATCTTATTCTCTGCCTGATACAAAGTTATAGATTTTGGTTCCAAATCTTCATAACTTGCAGTTACAGTAGCTGATCTTATAGCTCCAGCAGTAGTTCCCCTACTAGCTACAGTTACTATTCCAGTTTCTGGATCAAGACTAAACCCGTCTCCAGTAATACTTAGGGTTGGTTTTAACCCAGATGGAATATCTCCTGTTACCAATTCTGCAGTTATTGTAGCAGTATCTTGTCCAGCAGATAATGGGTTATCCCTTGAAGTTCCCTTGTTAGCTGAAATCACAATTTCATAAGCTCCACCAACTGGTATATAGGAATCTACATCTATATAAATATTAGTTTGATTACCTTGGATAGATCTTACTAACTTATAGCATTTGGTACCACCAGTTGGAAGTTGAGTATTTTCATAGTTAATAAATAAAGCTCCATTGTTAGAAGTAAATTCTACTTCTGTTTTTCCAAGAGCCATTAGATAAGCAGTATCTTGCAACTCAGTAAATGTAGCTGCATTGACATTACAGGTTATTTTAGCAGTTCCGGTTACCTCTATAGTTTGACCACCAGATATTGAAGTTACTGTATCACCTGAAGAAAAAGTTTGTTTGTTTTTCTTGTTATTATTTAAATTAGTGATATCAGTATCGTTAGAAGTGATTTGAGTTTGAAGGTTATCTAATTTTGGTTGGATATCCTCTTCTATCTCGGTTTTAACCTCTTCAATAGCTTTATAGATAGCCGAAAGATCTACTAAACTCAAGAAGTCATATAAATCAACCTTTTCAGTAGTAGATACCTGTGTATATGGTTTCCACCCTGAAGCTACCTTTTCTTTTATCTGGTCATTAGTAAGGGTTGTGAAACTACTTATATCCCTAAAAATAGGCATATTCTAGAGAGTTTAAAGTATTACAACTACTAAATATATTACCAATGCCCCAGCCATTACTGGAACAAAGTCTTTCCAAAATTTTGGTTCAACCATTTCTCCATCTTTGTTAGGATATTTTTTACCTGAAGTCTGTTTGATACCAGCCCAGATAATTGCTACTAAAAAAGCCGGAAATATAGCAGCCCATTTCATTGGAAGAAGTACTCCAAAGATTGCAATAACTAACATACCGATAATTACTTGCCAAAGATTTTCTTTTGTCATGATAGTTGAGTTTTAGTTAAAAATTTATTACCAATAGTAAGACCAGTTACCATTAACCCAAGGTGGACTACTTTGCATATTAACTTGGAGTATACTGTAGCTTGGCCAACTTGAGTTCATACTCATAATACTAACTGAGCTTTGTCCCACTGATAGATTAACAAAGTTATCGGATCCATTTCCCATGTCATCATGTTGGGTCCACCCAACATTTAGACTATCATTTACAGCTCTACTAGCATTAATTGAGCCACCTCCATAAATATTCAGTGATATACTTAAAGTTACTGATACCTTACCTTGGCTCTTTTGAGTAACAGTAGTAGAAGCACTTACCCCAATAGCAGACCCATTATATAGGATTTCCATACTAACAGAAGTTGATCTACTTGATGAGCCCGAGTTTGAGGTTGCCGTAACATTACCAGTGGTTGAACTTAAAGTACCCCAGCTTGGTTTACTACCAGTCCATATATAAGTTGCTGTATGTCCTGGAGGAAGCCCATGGTTATTTAAAGTAGCACCAGAAGTATAGGTGGTATCATATTCAACATCTGAATTTGGAGATACTGTCCCACCACTATATGGTATATCACTATAAAAAAATTGGTTTATGGTTATATTTTTATACCCAGTTTTAGCATTTTCTGCTTGCCAAATTCCAGCATTAGCAGATGCAGTTTTTCCTTGTGCAGTTACTGTAACAGTAGCGGTTACAAGGTTAGTCCTTGGTTTAACAGTAGTACCAAGAGAACTTGCAGTATAAGCCCCAGTTGAAGCATTAACTCCTGTTCCAGAGAATGATTTAGAAGCGATGGTAGTATTTGAAGCCGGAGAACCAGAACTATAGCTACCTGATTGAGTTATACTAACTGTAGGAGATACAGTACCACCTTTTGCTGGAATTTCAGGATAACTAAATGTAATTACTGGATTACCCCAAGTGAGAGAATTAGCAGCTTGAGTAACAGTTACCGAATTAGAAGTTAAATGAGCATAAGTAGCAGTTAAAGTTATAGACCTTGCATTTCCTACCGTTGTACCTCTATTAGCTGCAGTCAAACTAAAACCACTTAAAGTAAACCCAGTAGCTGATCCAGACCAACTTGTTACCAGGTCATTTCCACCTAAACCCTCAGTACCAGAAGTATACATTCTATATACTACAGTATGTAAAGTTACTGTTCCACCACCAGCACCAATAGAAGTACTGCTAGCTGACAATGTCATCCTATTGTCCTTCCAGGTATTAGCCTGCTGATAGACTGTTGCAGATATACTACCTGATTTCCCATTTAAAGTATAGGAATAAGTTAGAGTACCTTTAGCAGTTCTGCTGGTTATAGTAGTACCAAGGTTAGATCCAGATATACCTGCACTATATGTACCATTAGTTGGAGTAGCTTGAGAATAGGTATCATTAGAACCAGAAGTATAAGTTCTAGTTTGAGATACCGTTCCACCTATAGTACCAGAACTAATTGTACCACCTGATGCTGGGATATCATTTACAGTTAAAGATCCTCCTGTTGGATTTCCATAAGCTTTAATTTGATTAGCTTGTTGGCTTACTGTTTGAGTACCCCTGATTGAACCCTTTACTTTAGTACTACCCATTGAAGCGGGGTGAGTAAATGTCAAGGTTAATTCAGAGGTTATTACATTGGAAGTTCTTACAGCTCCTACTGTTGTACCTCTATTAGCTGCAGTTACAGAACCATTAGTAGTATTTATGGTAAACCCATTTCCATTGGTCATACTAAAGGTTCTACCAGCAGATAATGTTCCACCATATTTACTTTGACCACTCCAGAATGTTTCCGTTACTACTGAACCACTAGAAAATGTAAGAACCCCCTTACCATTACCAACTACTGTTGCGGTACCACCAGATGCTGGGATTGGTTGACCAGTATACCAAAAATGTACAGTAGAAGTATTGGGATCACTAACACCAGCTTCCAATTTAGTTACTCTATTCTCTGCTTGAGTAAAGGTTAAACTGTTACCAGAGTTTGTACCATTGTAATTTCCTGTTACAGTACCAGTTAAAGCTGGTCCCACAGTTGAACCTCTGTTTGGTACAGTTATGGTAGCTTTAGAAACAGTAGCTCCAGATACTCCTGATACGGTTAAAGAAATACCAGCATCAGTAGCAGAAGGATATACTATATCTGTACTGGTAGAAGTATATGTATTTTTTACTACTACATCTACCACTAAACTACCACCACTCGCAGCTACTGAATTAGTATTATTATGCCATCCAAACGTAACAGCAACACTATCTATTGAGTTAGCCTGCTGAGTAACTACATAACTATTGGTAGAAAATTTCCCATTTAGTGTTACACTAAATCTAGCTGTACCAACATTAGTTACCCCAGACACCACAGTACCTTTAGATGCAACTGTTACAGAACCATTAGCTGTAGCAATACCAGTAAATTCATAACTACCAGCTGGAAGGGTATTTAGATTAAATGTATTTACTCCCTCATCATAGTCATCATTCCAACCCCAAGCTTGTGTTACTTGTATAGTAGGAGATACAGTACCACCTTTTGCTGGAACTTGTGGATATGATATAATTATAACTGGAGTATCATAGATCACAGTACCAGCAGGTTGAGCTACCTCAGCTTGAGCTGATTTAGTTAGAGTAGAAGATCCATTCCAACTTGGACTTGATACATCTACTTTTACATTAGCTTTTAATTCTTGAGAAACTTCTGCTTCTGTAGCACTTACTACTCCGGTATTAGCATTTATACTAAAAGTTGACGGAGCAGTTCCCACAAAAGCATACTTACTGGTATAAGAATCTGGGTTTACCCACTTAACTTCCTCAGAAGTATATAACTGATTGATATGTATTGATAGTGATGGACTTGAATTACCACCAAGAACCGGTATATCAGTATTATATACAAAAGAATCAATATATAGAGTTTCAGTTTCTATAGTATTAGCCTGCTGATAGACTGTTGCAGTGGCGTGTCTGGTAATATCAGCCCCACCACCATTGTATACTGAACTTGGAACCCACCTAAAGTTTTTATGGTATTTTGATTCTGCAGAACCCCTATCTACTCTAGCAGTTTTATTAGAAGTAACAGTTAATACTCCAGTTATAGCATTTATTTTCCAGGTAGAGTATTGAGAATTTATAGTACCGAGTTCATAGTTACTACCAGTATAGAATGATCCATAAGTATTAGCAGGAATAACTCCCGGCTCTCCTCGTACCCCAGAAGTATAAACCATTGATGGTTCTTTACTCTGAGTAACAGTAGGACTTGAACTTCCTCCTTTTGCTGGTATTTCTGAAGGGTTGTAGGATAAAGATAGTACATTTTCTGGTAACTGGATATCAACTACATAGTTACCTTCTCGTGTTACCTGAGCTTGTTTCTGTATTTCATTTGATTCCAGGGTTTTATAACTGTAGTTACTAGAAGGAGTCCAAGTAACTTTATCAGTTCTAGTAACTTGTGGAGAAGTAGTCTCATTAACAATACTTGTTCCAAGACTTCTCATAGTTACATTACCTGATTGAGCTGATAACCCAGTAAAGCTTCCACTTGGACCAGGCCAAGAATAATTAACTGTATCTGATAAAGTACCAAATTCAGTATCTGGTTTATCAGTAGAAGTAGCTCCAGAAATAAATGTATATTTTACATTATAAGTTCTACTCACTAAATCTGGACCAACAGAATTTTGAGCAGCAGTTCCTTCTGTACTATAGGTATGAGCCCAAGAATCCAATAACTCTATTTGAGTTACTTTGTTTTGTTCTTGATAAACATCTACAGTTTTAGTTGCAGTTTTTCCATTAAGTGATACGGTAACTTCTAAAGTACCAGCTACAGTAGCATTACTTATTGTAATATCCTTTGAATTAGCAGATACTGGGTCACCATAGGTAATGGTAGCACCAGTAGTTATATTTTCAAATTCCCCAGAAGTATAAGAAGCTACCTGAGAATAAGAAACAGTTCCACTTGATACTTGTCCACCAGATGCTGGGATATCAGCTGCACCAAATAGAGAAATATTTATTTCTGAATAGGTTACGGTATTAGCCTGCTGAGTTACATTAGCAGTTCTAGTGATTGAATTATCGGTTGGTTCAAAGATATTATCTTTGTAAGATATTTTAACTCTGTGAGTTAAATATATGGTTTCTTTTAAAGCTTCACCCAAAGTGGTTCCCCTTGTACCTATAGTTACTACTCCAGTAGGCTCATCTATAGAAAATGGAGAATTAGAGGTATGAATCTTAAAAGTATTATTTTTGGTTATAGTATTAATATACTCTGACGTGGGTAAGTCATTTAAAGTTTCACCACTGGAAAAAGTGGTTACATAAGATATATTACCCACTACTGGATTAGAAGTACCTCCTTTGGCGGGTATTTCTGAAGGGTTGTAGGATAAAGTTACTGATGGTGCTACTTTAGTTACTTTATTTTCTTCCTGGGTTATAACAACCGATCCAGAAATTGTAGAACCATCAATAGTATTATTAGTATACCCAACTATATTAATTGCTCTAGAAGGACCTATAACAGTCCCCCTATTGCTTGCAGTTACTGTCTTTCCTGATATACTAAATCCTGGGGCATAACCACTCATTGTGAAGGGGGTTTCTAAAGTAGAAACCTTTCTACCATTTCTCCAAGTAGTTAATATCCCTTTAAGTTCAAGAGAACCACCAGATGCTGGGATAGTTATTTCCCCTGATTTAGATTTTATTTCCAAAGTATATTCATAGGTAGCTTTCTCCTGAGTTACATTAAGATCAGCATAAGTTTTCTCACCAGTACTTACACCGATCTTAACTGCTTCAAGAGTAAAGCTTTTACTACGTGGGTTTATATCCAGTTGTTCATTAGAACCAATTAAAAAAGTGGGATTCAACTTGGTAGTATCTTGAAATATGTATAAATTATCATTCTCTACACCTTCTTTCCACGGTACAGTAGCTACAACTGGATAAGTTTCCCCAGTTGCCCTTGAATCTATAGCTGCAAGAATGATATTTGGAGAAGTTTTACTCTTTACCATAACTCAGAGAGTTAAAAGTTACTTATAAATAGAATCAGACATATCAAAGCTGGCAACTATAGAACCATCTACTTGTTGAACAACTTTTAAAAAAGCTGATGCTTGATATTGTGATTGAGAGGGTACTACATTACCTTTGAACTCGAAGATTTTAGCTCTTTCTTTTTTAGATGAATTATCATCCGAAGATAGTTGTATTGGTTCTCCAGCTCCTAACTTAGAGAAATCCATATATAGATTATCATTTGTACCATCAGCCCATGGAATGGTAACAAAATTGTTTCCGGTTGGCATATTATTTGTATTTAATTATTGGTACCAGTGGTATTTACACTTATACGACCATTAATAGTACCAGTTATAGCTTGATACTCATTGTTTTCAAAAACAATGGTTATCTCTATATAGTGACCCCATACAACTGTAGACATAATTATCTGGAATATTGTAGGATTATCAGGATCTATACTTTTTAGTACGTTATAAGTAATGTCAGATGGTATGGATACTCCACTAAAAGTTACAGTCTTACTAACAAATACCTTGCCATTATTAAAAGCATCTAAAAAATCACTGGCTGTACCTAATATTGATGTTATAGTGGTTGGAGATGCCGAGCTATTTAATTTTGATGTATCTCCCGGGAATATATAAGCAGGAATATTCAATCCACCGCCTGAAAGTCCATCCAGCTTAGTTTTGTCAGCTGCCGACATCAACCCGGCTTGGGAAGTGGTCGCATTGCCGAGGTTGCCGGAGTGCCACAAACTGACAAATGGTTGCCACTCTCCGTTTACCATCCTTCTGATCTGGAACACATCCTGATCATGGCGATTGTAAAGTTCGGTCATATAATTGGAAGTCTGCCCGAATTTTATAAAAGGCCCGTTAAAATTACCTCCAGCAGAACTTCCACTATATCCTGCGCCTATTTCATTGCTATTATCATTTACACCTCCCATCCCCAGATAAGGGAATTTGCTATCAGGGTTGAAGTTGCCCGAATGGTAAACCTGATAATCTGTCGCGGTACCGGCAGTTGGACGCCAATACAACCCGCTGCCATTGACAAACAATAGCGAATCCCTGTTTGTCGTCGTGTTCACGAAAGATATCTGCGGATACGAAGTCGCTTTGACCCGTAAAACTCCTGCTGTCAGATAGCTGGATACACCAAGACCACCAGTGATACTTCCACCAGACAACGGCAGGTAATTATCCAGGGGAATTACATCGGTCCATGCCGACCAAGAACCGGCATGTAAATTCCGAAACCAAATTTTTTTATCCTTGAATGCCCATTGGCGCTTAAAGTCTGGATTATTATCCATTGCGAAAGTGAACCCTTGGAAATAAGCATTTTCAAGCGGGGCGTTGGCTGGAGTTCCATTGGTTGAAAAGACCGCATTCAGCGGCGCGTTATTCAAGTCGGAAATAATACCGGATAATCCGAACTTATTGTCCGGATTGAAGTTGTTAGAGTTCCAAACTTTAACCCATGGGCCCCATATTTTGTCAGACTCAGAAGCTTTTATAGTTCTTAAAAATATAGCCCCATCAACATTACCATCTGAAGTAGCTATCTGAGCTCCCAATCCTCCATTATCCCATGAGAAAGTTAATAAGAATCCAGTTGTAAGGTTACCAGGTTTTGTACCAGTAGTATTAGCATCAAATAGGTCATATCTTAAATATGAAGACATGGATGCTAAATTTACATCCATACTTTTAACCCTAGTAGCTTTGATAGAATTTATATTATTTATAAGCTGAGATAACTTGGTTAGATTATCCTTAGTCCAAGCTTTATTATCAATAAAATTTTCAAAGGTAGTAGTCGGTAACTTCTGACCTATTTGATCCATTACTGTGGTAGCAAAATTTGAATCATCTCCTAAAGCTTTAGCTAACTCATAAAGAGTATCTAAGGCTTCTGGAGATCCATCAACTACATCTGCTATCTTTTGATCGGTATATGATTCTGCACTAGTTAATACAGTTTGATCAGCTATACCATAAGATTTGGTTATATCCTGAACAGTCTGATCTAATTGGTCTTGGGATACAACACCATCTCCGGATGCTATTTCATCACTTATAGCATCTACCATATCTCTTACTGTATCATCTCTACTACCCCCAAGTAATAACCTTCCAACACACCAATTAAGGTATTCCTTTAAACTATCTTTTATACTTCTCTTTGCTCTCATGACAAAAAAAAATTAAAAAATTCTATTTTACAAAATAGGGTGATTTCCATATCACCCTATCATTAAAAATTATCCTCTGGATACGCCTTTTATTTAATACCATATTTGCTATCTTTCTTTTATTGAAGATAAGTATAGCTAAGTGATCTGGTTTCATGATTGTTCTACTTGAATTGTAGTATATAATTCAGCATATAAGGTACCCTCTTTAGCATCTACTAATTTATTGAAATATTTATAGATACCAGGTTCACTAAAGGTGATAGTCCAAGGGGTTATAGCTTCATAATCAGCAGGCATGTTAAATCCTTCGGGAGGTCCCCAAGTACCAGAATTTACATAGGCATGTTCTTGTCCAAGTGAATCAGTAGCTTTATAAGTCACAGTAGCAGCTTCACTTGGTTTTTCAGTTACACCAAATATACAAACTACTCCATCCAAACCATTTTCTCCGATAAGCATGGTTTTTAAAGTAACATTAGCTACTACTGGTACTTCTGCTTTTGGAGTACTTTCAAAACCTATTTGAAAACCATAGGTTGCTGTATCTGGGATGGGTTCATATTCAAAGTAAAGAATATTATCTTCTACCCCTGGAGCATTTTCAACTACCTGAATACCATCTACAATATCAGAAGTTAAGTATTTAGATAGCTTTCTGGGGTCTGGAATTGGAAGTTCTACCCATTTAGTAGCATCAGACCAAGTAAGGATATCAGTACCGAAATATATCCAAACTTCTGGTTTCGGTTGAGTATCTTTGTTAAGAAAGGTTAATATCCTTACAGTAGTACGTTCTTTATCTGGAACTAAAGCTAGAGCATCAGCTAAAGTTAATTGTAAATAATTTTGTCCCACTGGGGCATACCTTACAGAAGCATTAATAACTCCATCTGCAAGAATTTGGTTGATTTCTTTGGTGGTGTAATTCAGAGTAGTGGGAGTATCTGGATTACAGCAATCACAGGTACAGGTTGCCATATATTTGGTTATTTTAAGTTTCCAATTATTGTACCATCTTTTGATTTGATGGGTATATCTGGGCTACCACTTACTTTAAGTGGTAAGTTACAAAAATCTCTTACTCGTTGGTTTGAAGAATCTATCAACCATATACCCTGATCACCAACTACCATAGCATTTGGTCCAGTATATGTTTCTAAAATTTCTTCCGATTTTTCTGGGTCTTCCCTACGCATAATAAGGAAGAAAAGTAATGGTTCATCCTTAGCTTGTGCTACCTGGGTATCTCCACCTGGTTTTAATACTTTACCATTTAAGATAAATCTATCTTCTGACCAGTTAAAATCCCAATACCCATATTCATTAAGAAAACCATTTTCTTTTAGAAGCCTTCCAGAAATATATAATACTGTATCCCCTGGATTTAATTCACCAGATATTGATAACTCTTCTAGAGGCCATGTTTTTATATAATTATACTGGAACAGTCCTTCCAATTGAATGGGTGTATAGACTGTTCCAGTATCTTCTCCATATGGGAGGGGCTGCTCAATTCTTCTTAACCACAAGAAAGGTTGCCTACCAGAGTCAACATCAATGAAGTCTCTTACAATTTTTTTATAGCGTTCCCATCCAGTGGTTGAAACTCTACTGACCTTTCTTCGTGGCATAGTTTAATATTATTTGAGGAGTGAGAAAGGGTCTGGACCAGATAGTGGTCCTTTTATACGTTTGTTTACAGCTTTTGGAACTACTACTCTAGTTGGTCTTTCACAGATGGGTAAATAAATATCCAAACGACCAGCTAGCATACATAGATTCTCTTTCATCATATCTAATAAACCACCAGGGCCTAAAGCTTTGATGATATTTGAAGCTAGATCAGATTCATCCTCATTGGGATTGAAATACTCTACTTGAGTGGGACCAGTTTGGATTTTCTTTACATCACCTTGATACCCATCAGGTGGTTCAGACCCACCAGAACTTGAAGTTGTATTATTTTCTAATATGGATTGAGCTTGAGCCTTTACCATATTAGCAACTTGCACTGACATAAAATCATAAGCTGCCAACTCCATTATTAATTGGTTTTCTAGAGCTTCATAATACATTTCATTATTATACTCTTGGAGAGGGATGCAATGATTTACTAGAGGCTGTAAATACAGCTGCCATTTTTCAATAAATTGTCGTTTAGTACTTGTAGTTACTACCCCAAATATATTTTCTGGGATATATGTATCTATAAGTTGATATATTGAACCTGACAGATGAGTTTTTGCCTTATCAGTTACTGGTACTCTTTGTTCACTACTACCAACAGTATTTGAAGCAGGATCTTTAACTACAAGTATTACCTTATAAAATCCTGGTTTATCAAATTCATGAGTAGGATTATTTAGAGTAGATTGGGTATTATCACCAAAGTCCCAGTGATAAGTATAATCACTGGGTACTCCGGTAGATAAGTTTTCAAAAGTGACTTTGAGTCCCACAGTAGCATAATTAAAATCTACTACCATGGCTTATAATATTTATTCGTCAGCAGGAGCAAGTTCACCAACTATAGCTTCTACAATTGAAGCTTTGGTATCATTTTCTTCTACCTCGATTTCAAATAACTCTGCAATACCTTTCAGCTGAGTTAAATTGAAATTATTTGACAGTTTCTTAATATCTAACCCCTGATTAAAGAGATCAATAAACTTAGCTTTGTCCTCTTCTGGGTTATGATTTACTTCTTCTTTCTTTACTTCTTTAGGTAAACCAACTACTCGTACCAGGTGACCACCTCCAAGAGCAGCTTTTATTTTTGGATTCATCTGCTGATGAAGGTTAAGTTCTACCGTTTGACCTTTGGTAATGGTTAACCCAGTTTTCATATCATGAAAAACTGAAGCCTTTTCTCCTAGTTGTACTGTTATATTAGCCATAGTTGAAATTTTTAGTTAAATGAAGAAATCCCGAGACCAGGTGTATTATTCCTGATCCCGGGGTTTAGATAATTACTTTTCTATACTTACAGTGATATAAGGATCAACTTCCATGTATGCTGGGAAGCCATTTTCACTGAATTTCTTAGTACCATCTAAGAGGATAGCAGCATCCTGATACATCTTAGAGAAACCAGTAGTAATGGTAGCATAGGTAGCCTCAGTCTGATTAGAAACGATTCGTTCCGATTCCAGCATCAACTGACGAGCAGTTAACTTGATCAGAGCTGCACGAGGATCTATCAACAGTAACTCGTTATCAGGTACACCTGGATGAATGTAGAAATCAGCACTGTTGGGAACTGGAGTTTTCAGATTCAGAGTAGCCATAGTAGTACCAGACTGACGATTCTTAAACTCTGGTAAGTCTAAGATATCAATTGCCTGTTCCTCATCACCAACCATGGTTTTGAAATTACGGCCAAGACGAGAAGCACGTACCCAAATACGGAGTAAGTCTTTATACTGGATACCAGCAGCAGTATCACCTACACCAATTACTGGGGCAGACTCAGAACCATCTGACTGATTACCATTGATCAGTACATCAAGTGCCAGACCATCCAAGGCATAACCAAGCTGAACACCAAAGTCACGGAGGAAGATGGCCATCACATCTAGAGAAACGTAATTACGAACTTCATCAGTGATCTTGAAACCACGACCTACTTTGAAGAGGTTTACTGATTTCTGTCCGAAGCTTACATCACCCAGGGGAATGGTTTCAGCCTCATTTACCCGAGCAGGTGCAGCATCAGAGGGATTAACAAAAGGCATGATAGCGGTTAACCCATTGATTGCCTGATCAGAAGCTATGATATTTGGATAGAAAGGAGCTTCTTTCATACCCAGGTAGATAGCACTACGGATAATTTCAGGAACCAACCAACGAATGCTCTGATCTGGCATCGTAAAGATATTGTGCATGGTATCCCGCTTAACATTTACTTCCAGTTTATCATAATAATCGTTAAGAGAAAGACCATAACAATTCTGTACAAAATCTTCCAGTGAAATATCCGTGGGCACTTCATCTTTGTTACCCTGACGGAAAGCATCCAACTGGGAAACTATCTGCGGCAACTCTTTACGGAAATCAGCTGCCTTCATGTTTTCAATATTTACAGTACTCATTACTTTCTAATTTATTAGTTTAAAAATTATTTTACGAGAACCTGGATTAATTCATCAGCTGCACTGGCTGGGGTGATAGCAATAAAATTGCTTTCAGCATTGGCTGCAGTATTGGTATACTTTACATACTGACTATCTTCTGCAGGAGCACTTGGAGTTACAAAACCACAAGTAACAGCTGCAGTAGAAATTCCATATACTACAGCAAAAGCCGATACCATTACAGTTACCTCATCACCAGGATAAGCAGGGAACTGACTGTTAGTAACAGCAATACCAAGATATACAGTATTAGCAGCACCAACATAAGGACTGATAGTACCATCTACATTTAACATTACCGGCTGACCCTGGATAATGGTGTCACCGGCTTTGAATACAAAAGCTTGATGGAGCTTATGAGATTCACTCTTGTAAATAACCGTCTGAGGAGTAGGTACCCCTACTTTAGCCATCAGCTGTGGATTGTTCAATTTCATAGTAAATGTTTATTATTTGGTTTTAGCAATATTTTTCATAATTCCAACTATACTGTAGGCAGTATCCTCAGTATGCTGTTTACCCTCAGTATCATTGTTAGCCATGCTAGAAGCACGATTTACATTCTTAGAACCACAATCTGCACAATGGAGAGGGAATTTTTCCTCTACCTGAGCATCATAGGTAGCTTTTAAAGAAAGTAAAGTTTCTACATTGGTAGTGTCTGCTTCTAACAAAGATAAGATATTAGCATCAGCTTTATCTTCATCTACCGTCTTTTTGTAAGAAGCAATGGTAGCTTCCCTCACATCTTTAAGATGAGCTTCTCCTAAGCTTACCATTTTTTCATTTGACTTAATGGTTTCTTTTAAAGAATCTACCTCTTCTTTCAGAGAGGTAACTTCTCCCTCTGCCTTGGTCTTTGCCTCAGACAGACTCTGATTCTCAGATATGATATCTTTAATCTGAGAAAGAGCAAGCTCAACAGTTGGAGTAGAACCTTCAGCTAAGCTGAGCATGTCCTGTCCGAAGAGTTGCTCAAGGAATTTTTCAACTTCGTTCATATTATTATTTTTTGGTGGGTTTTGGTTCCCCTCATTATTAAATTTGCTGGTATTGTACATCGTACTAATTTGGTTTGCACCCTTGAAATCATAGTAAGATATCTTAGTTTTCAAGGTATCAAGATCCATTGGTTGAACATCAGCATACGAATAATACCTTGCTCCAGCATAATCTGGGTTATTTATTTTACCATTAGCTATAATCTGAGCAAATGGATCAGCCCCATGAGATACAAGAGAAGTTTCTCTATAAGCTATAATCTTTTTAGCTACCCTATGTACTAAACTTCCATCTTCTAATCTGGTATTAAATTTTTCCCTAAATTCAGTATCTGACATATTATGGGATTTAACCCACTCAAACATAACAGTTACTGAATTAGAATGGATAGAAGGTGGATCCATCAGTATACCACGAGCTATTCTTGGATTAGCTTTTGCATCAATCTTAAGAACTCCATTGATACCACCTGGGATTACTACTCCATTGTCAGCTTTATAAGAATCTTGCCAAGAAACTGATTTAATGGAGCCTATGGCATTCCCTATCTCAGTTTCATGATCACAGTTTACCGTTTGACCAACCAACAAGTTCATAGAAGCTTTTAATACTTCTTCTGGAAACGCGGTTGGATTATAGTCTTTAGCAACTATACAGTTAGATAACAAACGGAATACTGGTTCTATAAACTCACTATCCTGGGGATTTAAATCCTCTTTAGTTACATTGGGATAATAAGTATTATAATCAGTATTAGCTCCAAATAACCCATACTTTTCAGTATCTACTTTAGTAGCTTTAAAATAGTTTTCTGAAAATGATTGTAATGGGATACTCACTGGTAAGTGGTTTGCCATTACACTGTGGCCACCACTTAAAATCATAGTATCTACAAAATCTGGCATAATATTGAAATTATTTATCGTGGTCTAGAATCTTGATCTGCTCTCTTTGGAACTGTCTTATTCTTATCTCTAGTTTTTCTATCTGAGGTATCTTTATCAGCCTCTCTCTTTTGTTTTTTGGCAGAATCTTGAGATGAGGAAACCCCTTCTGGTTCTTCCATTTGCCTTGGTTCTTTTTGATCTGGTTTTTCATAACCCATTGACCATGCAAATTCTTCTTGACTAATGATACCCTGATTATATAGGCTTACAAGGTTACGAATCTTATACTCAATCCCCTGTTGAACCTTAAGTTCATCTGATATGGTTGAAGTTCCAAAAGTAACCACTACACCCTTATTATTATACCCCGCTAGACGTAATTCTAGAGTATATAAAAATTCCAAGGCATATTTCAGTAGCATTTGAATATTTCTTAACTGGGATATCATTTTTGATAATAATATACCAGTTCCACCTTCGGTTAAGTTATTTTGAACTCCTATGAGAGAACCATTGACCCCTAAACCATTTGCAACGGATTGCTGATTCATTGCCCACGGTTTTTCTATATTACCTATCTCTTTAGTAGTTGAGTTTAATTTAAATTCATGATCATCCTTGAAACCAACCACTATGTTGTCCTTGAGTCCTTCTCTTAAGTTCATCTTAAGCTTACGGAGGATATGTTCCAACCTTCTAGCATAAGCATCCCTTGACTCACTGGGGTTTATTGTGGGTTTCTCCATCTTGGCTTCTAAGAAGCCAACCATACCAACCAGTTCCATGATATGTTTGAAGTTTATCCTCATATCATGTTGACCCTTTAATGAATCAAGGGCGGCCATAAATGGTGGTACCCCATAAGGTTCATCAGTATCATTATACATACCAAGATATTTGTAAGTCTCATTGTTCAATTTTATGAACTCTGGTTTCTTACTCAATACTTGGTTGGGATTCTTCTGATAAGGATGGTATACCCCATCATTTAATCTCCTGAAGTATATCTGTTCTGGGTTGATAAATAATACAGTGGAGATACCATTTAAGTTATTATTTGGAACTGCTTCTATAGAAATAGCTCCACTGGTAAGACATTGTACAGTAAACTTGTTTACCAACCCATCTATACCAGCCGTATACTTTGTCCATGATTTAGAAGCTACCATTAAGTGTTCCCTCATTTTAGTAGCTTCTTCTGGAGTATTCTTAGGGAATGATATAGTATGACCAGTGTTAGCTAACTTAAACATATCTTGTAAAGCTATACTAACATCTGGGTTGATTTTATACAAATCCCTAATCAATGGTATTACATCTCTACGAAAAGAGGATTCCACCAGATTGGTAAAATCCCGTAAAGATAAAACTAATCCACTTCCTTGAGTATCTGGTTCTGATACTCTTCCAGGAGATATTGCACCCACTTTCGGTGAGTCATCTCTTATCTCTGGAGCTTTCAATGATTCTTTGGGTTTTCCCCTACTGAACCATGTTCTTGGGTCCAAGATTGACATAATATAATGGTTTTGTATGTTACAATGGAAGGATTACTGTGTTTCTATTAGTAGTCTTCCTAATATGGTTGCATATAGCTTTTCCAAAGATATCATCATCTGCATAAGCCTGACCTTCCAAATCTATATCTACTGCAGAATTATTTTGTCTATGTTTACCCATAGCAACTGGTCTTCCCATACCATCATAGATGAAAGTATAAGCTTCTTGTACAAAGAAAGGATCTTTGATGATTACTTCATCTTCTCGGATATCCTTTTCCAAACCTTCAACTATGAGTGAACGGTTCTTTTGAGTGGTCAACCAACCTGGTATCTTCTCTTCCTCTGGTCTGGACTTTCCCTTTTTCTTAAGAAGTTTTGTAGAGTAGTATAAATTTGGATAGCCCTCGTCCTGAAGTTTGATAACAACTGCCATACCAATATCATTGGATTCAGGAGCTATTTTAGCATAGTTAAACTTCTCCCCAGTGTCTCCAAGAAGTTTAGCATACTTATCAAGAGGAATCTTACCCTTGTAAACTACTGCTTCTTCTCCCTCTTTTGACATACAGGTAAATGAAGAGTAATCAGTACCACGACCAGTAGCACAGTCTGCACCAATGAAGTAATCAGTGTTTGGATCTGGTTCATTAAATTCTCTATACTGACCACCAAGTCTCATCTTGATAGGTGGGTATTCAGTGAGCATTTCTTCTATACTCTTGATATCAGCCAGATCAAATACGGTATTACCTGATGATAAGAAGTCACCATCAATCTCCTGAGCAGTTCTTTTGGGACCCAGAGCAGTTGCCATTTCATCATACCAATTTTGGTCTCGGTCTGGGTGCATCTGCCAATACAATCGTATTGGATTGAATGGATTACTTCCAGAGATAGCATCTACCCAGGTACTGTGGTAGAATCCACCAACACCAAAAGGAGTAGAGTTTACTATAGCAGAACCACCAGTTGACAAGGTTGGGAAAGCTGCTGCCCAAATCTGAGCTGCCCAACGAACAATAGCAGCTTCATCAATAACCAACAATGAAAGAGATTCAGAACGACCAGCTTGATCAGAAGTTGGGATAGATTCTATTATTGACCCATTGGAAAACTCCATGGTAGATGCAGAACCATATTCTCCAGTTCTACCATTGATGATTGGTGTTTGAAGATACCATGGAAGGTTCTTGTACATAAACTTGATCTTTTTCAGAACCTTCTTAGCAATGGTATCTTTGATGGAGATGATGTTTATCTTCTTATTGGAATGGTACATTGCCAACCAAAGACAATACATAGAAATAAGCTCTGTGATACCAGCCTGTCTAAACTTCAGAATGATATTGAATCGTTCTTTTAAGAAGTTGTATAAAACAGATTTTTGGTAAGGATAGAGATCAAATCTAACCCTACCAAGCACTGGGTTGATAACCCAGATGAAATGTGAAAAATAGAATATGTCTTTTGATACCTTGGCTAGTATCTTTATTTCTTCAGAGCTTAGATATTGTTGCTGTTGAGTTGTTTTCTTAGCCATGTTAGAAAGTATAGTTTAACCTCAGGTATAAATCAGTCCCTATACCTTTCTTCAGGTTTGGGTAATAAAATGAATTGAATCCCAGTTCATAATTAAATTTACTGGTATTGTACTTCAATCCAAAATCCAAATCATATAAGTTGTTGAATGGTCTTACAGTGATTTGTGCTGTTGGAGAAAATCTTTTAAAGAATTTTTTTCTCTCGAAAGTAAGATTATTGTTTACATAGTTGTATGAATACAGGTTTGGATTGATTGGATACTGCTTGTTGTATATGTTTCCTTTGGTGTTTAGCAGATTCATATCCAACTTCCTATCATCAAACAACAGTGAAATCAACTTATCATTGTTTGGATATTGAGTCAAGTATTGGGAAGATATACTGAGGATTGATGAGTCTTTGAGATAGATTTCAAGAGTATCATGTTTAACTTCTACCTTCTCAACAAAAACTGAATCAACTTTGTATTGAGTTATGTACTTTGGAACTTGGATATACTTGTACTCAGTATCTGGTTTCAAGTACTTATCCACATAAACTGTATCTGGTGAAGATTCCAAGAATTTCACCTCTGATTTTGGATTCAGGAATTGATAAACACATAATATCCCAAGTCCAATGGTCAGTATGTAGAGTATCCAAGTCTTCATGTTTTGTGGTTTTGATGAACAATAGTCATTTCATAGTTTTTTGAGTGTTTAAAGGGGAAAGGGGGGATTATAGGGGGGTATGGGGATATATTCAGGTCATATATGTTATTAGCTCTTAATAGCCTGATAAATATTTACTAGCCAAATGTTATTAGCCTAAAAAGGCTAAGTATTTAGGAGGCTAAAAGAATAATTATCATCTAATGATTTTACTACTACTTTAGTAGTAGTAAAATTATCCTATAGCATAGCTATAGGATAATTCCTTACACGCATGTATACGTGTATATACGTACGCACGCATAGTACTTTTTAATTTAATTTTGATTTTTAATACATTTTTTGAACCATATACCAACTTCATAAACTGATCCTTTAGATAATGTATTTCTGGCTTTATTAAGCCAATAAGTTTTATTAGAATTATCAAAATAAATCTTAAAATTTCTAGGAAATCCCATAATGATTTTATATTCTTCAATTCCCATAGGTAATCCATTAGGATTAAACTGTCTATTTGAAGGTCTTAGAGTCAAAGGATAAGCATTTGGTCTATTTCTATATACTCCAGGTAAAGTTTTCATCTTAGTACCTTTCATAGGCCATTTAAATTCATCTTTGAATTCAGTATTCCAAAGCTTTTTTACTTGTTTTACAGTCAAAGTTGACTTAGATTTATCAGCATAATGATACATAGCTAGTTTTTTATCATCATCCTCTCTGAAATTTAGATCATTATTGATCATTTTACCGATATCTTTCACTAAAAATGGTTCAGAAACCTTAAATAATCTCTCAAAATGATGATAATCTACTCCTGAATCATGTCTAATACCAACTAATATCAGTCTTTTTCTTGATTTTTGAGAATTTCCAAACTCAAAAACTGAATGGCAATGGGGTATCAAGTGATATTTTGATAATTTTTTCTCCCATTCTTCAAAAGGAATCAAATCAAGAAGCTTTGGAAGGTTCTCTAAAAGGAAAATCTTGGGTAAAAATTGCTCAATAGCATTCAAATAAAGGTTCAAAGTTTTATCTTCTCTGGGTTTACCAAGGGTTTTCTTCCTTGAATAACTAAAATTACTAGAATGACCACAAGAAGGGGAACCAATTATGATATCTGGATTCACCCCTTTGTATTCTTCAATACTTTTTAAGAATGGAATATCACCAAAATTGAGTTTCCATTGCTCTTCATTTCTAGTATGGAATACTCCTCTTGGTTCAATATTACCAACTAATCTTCTTTTAAATGGGAATAAGAGAGCACCTTGTGCAGCTGCAATCCCTAACACTGTAAATTTTTTCATATACTATGAATTTTGTAGAAAATATCCCCTGTATACCAAGGTATCATGTTACTGATACAGGAGAAGTTTATAGGAAAAATGAGTATACTTCTAAAACTGGGTTAATATATAATAAACCCAATAAACCTTTGTGGTGTAAATGTAAACTGGATGTTAAAAATGGTTATATGTATGTACATGTAAGATTACCTAATTTTGATAAAACTATAAGAGTACACAGGTTAGTAGCAGAAGCATATATTCCAAATCCCCATAATTATCCCATTGTATGTCATAAAGATAACAATAGAACAAATAATCATGTATCAAATCTATACTGGGGAACCCAATCCATGAATATACATCAGACAATAACTGACGGTAGAAATAACCCACCAATTGGTAATAAAAATTTTTACCATGGTAAAAGAGGTACAGATACTAACAATGGTAAGTATTCAGTTAGATTAAAGTTAAGAATATATAGATTTTATAAAAGACACCCACTTGTAACTAATAAGGAATTACGTATAAAATTTGGGATAAAAAATAGGAGTACCATAACTAAAATAATATCCGGGAGAGATATGATTATCAAAGAACATTACTCCTAATACTGTCATTTTGTTTGCCATAATGGTTAAGAAATTTATAATTAGACAAACTGGTATTGCAAAGCACTCTTTAACTATGCAAAATATTAATCAAACTCTAGAAAAGTATATGAAATTAAACATTGGAGATCCAGTATTGGTAACAGGACCAGCTCATTTTGAAAAAGCAGAAGTAATTGAAAGGAGCAAAGGGATTTACACTTTAAATAATCAGATGAAGATCACTAAGGATTTGAGTATAATTGGTAATAGCAGATTCAAGGTGACCCCTTTCAATGATGAGGAATATAATTATCTTCTTGCCGTAAATCAAATCCCACGACAATTATCAATTATAAAGGAAAAGATGGACCAAGGATTAGCAAAGGAATCAATCCTAAAAATCCACCAAAAGCTTAAAAATATAATAACTAAATACACTTAGTCATGTTTAGTTTCTGGAGTCAACTCAAGGCATTAGTTGCCACTAAGTATTTTCAAGTAATAGGTGATCAATGGATTAATATATTATCCTATCACAAGGCTCTCAAAAATGAGTTTGGAAAACTATATGAAGATGCTTTAAGTAAACTCCTATTCAGAGCAATCATTTGTTGTATTATCATAACACTTCTATCATCAATATGATCACTTTTCTAATTTCTATATATATTATCGGACTAATCTTAACTTTCTTAATAGATATAACTCTAATCCATAATAATCCAATATTTGAATCAGAGAGAAAATGGTTAATCATATTTTGTATTTGGTTATCTTCTCCTATCTGGATGTTGGGATTATTAGGGACATTATTAAAATCAATCCTTAAGAAGAGATGAACTACCTAACTAAGATTTTAATTGCCTGGTTAACTGGGTTTGTAGTATTTGGATTAGTGATGGTATCGATAGGGTTACTTGTAGGATCAGTGATTGATGCCATTACTTTCTTCTCCTTATTTTATCTCATAGCAACTATTATAGCTTTAGCAGGACTATTACTACGGTATCTCTTAAAATGGTTGATTGATTAATATTAAATGACCATGAGTAACTCTATAATGTTAGTCTACAAGTTGATGGAATATATTAAATTCCAGACTAACCTATCTAAGGATTATTCTTTAGAGAATATGAACAACCTATTGAAACAATTTTGTGAAATCCACAATGTTACTTGTAAGCAATCCCTAATCATCAAGTATCATAAAGGAGTCACTAAATATCTTTCTACCAACGATGGAAAACCTTTAACCCTTTATAAAAATAATATTATATTACCATGACAATAGAAGAGTTTGCAGACAAACTATGGGTAACATTTGTATTACCTAAGATCAATGATTTTTTAAAGGCTAATCAAAATCCCTCTAAAACCAAAATAAATAACTTCATCAAGAAGTTGGATCAAGAAGTTGATACCTTTTGTAGAGTAAATGGATTCAAAAAAGAATTCACTTTTGAAGGTAAATGGGAGAATGGGGTATTCTCTGTATCCCCTACTCATTTGGGATATAAAAATAAAATAAGCTTTCTAGAGGAGTAAGTTTAATAAACTAATAAATTCTTAATCTTATATGGGGCTATCTTTCTAGAGGTAGCCCTTTTCTTGTGTTATATTTATTTTGATTTGATAGACGGGATAGATTTTTATTGTGGTGTTGGGAAGGCCCATTACTTAATGTGTAGAAGTAGTGGTAGTAGAAGAGCCCATTACATAGGTTCAAAAAGTGGTCGCAATGAAAAGGGCATACCCATTACTAGCTTTTGTGGAAGTTGAGATAGTAAAAAGGGCACACGGTGTCCCTAAATAAAAAAATCCCCTATTAAAAAATAGGGGACAATTTTTTGTTACGCTTCAATTTGAATAAAGATAAAATCATTTTTTATTTCTGATTTGATTATTATTCCATCATCATTTAACTCATCAATAAATTTATTGATACCTTCCTTTTGATTTGGATTTTTATTTTTGAGAACTAAAAAATGATAACTATTTTTTTCGTTCATCCTAAAATTATATCGAATTAATTCAATATCCAAATTTTTTTCTTTTGCATTATCGGATATATATTCCAAATATTCCGATAAACTTTTAATATTGTTTTCCATAATTATATTTATTTATTCATTACGGAAATAAAACGTTTTACAAGTTCTTTATTATCTTGTGTAGAATTATTATCTACAATTTCGTTTACATTATTGTAAACTTCTTTTGCATATTCTTTCCACACTTTTTGGAGTTCTTTTATTTTTGCAGGATTTTTTTCTACCTGTAAAAAAGTTCCTAAAAAGTTTTGTAATTTTCTACGTAATTTAATACGTAAAGATTTTTTTTCTTTGTCTGATTTGCAATCCTCAAAAAGAGAATTTTTATAAATACTTTTACGATTCTTAGAATTAGAAATTAAAATTTCTTTTCCAAAATTCAAAACTTCGTTTGCTTTCATAATTTTATACCTAAAATTTTTTAAGATTATTTTTAGAAATATTAAGTAGAAATTTTAGGATTTTTTTGAACTACTTTTTATTTCCTTTTCTGTACTACAAAGATAAAAACAAAAAAAGTTTTTTCCAAATATTTTTCAAAAAAAATCATAAAAAATTTTTGTAGATATTTCTTGTATATCTACATATTAGATCAATTTTATATATATTAGACTAAGGCCAACGTTAGCGCCAAATGAAAATCCGCGATTGTAGCCAGGGTGTAGGCCTTCTTTAGCCTGATCTAGAGATTTCATATTGTAGATACCTTATTAGTTGGGCCCTGTGGATTTCAGGATTATAGGTTCTAAGGCCTTTAATCTATAATTTAACTTTAAATGGTCAATAAAATATTTATTCCTTTTCCCCTGCATTTTATTTACATTTAAAGGCATCAAAGAGTATTCTCTAGTAAATTATATTTATCTTTATAAGAATTTTATTTACTTAGATTTTAAAACCTCTAGAATGGTCTTATTTTAATTTACCTGAATCCAAATTTAATAAAATCTCAGTTTTCAAGCGTTTTTAAGCGATTATGGATTTTAAGCGATATAATCCAAATTATCTTTCAAGTGAAATATACAAATATAGGCCTATTTTTAATTTTAAGCCCCCTCTAGAGGATTTTATACCCTTAGTTTATAATTTCCCTACCCTACATTTTTAAAGGTTCTAAGAAAGGGTAATTTTGGATTGGTTTAAATTTTTCCCTTGGTCTAAAAATTTTTAAAATTTACCAATGATCTAAAATTGCCCTAAAACCCTAAAAATTTTAAAAATTAAAAAAGCTCAAAAGTGATGAGTTTTCAAGAGTTAAATTTTAAAATCCAATTTCGAGAAAAACCTATGTTTGAGGCAGAGTTTTGAAAGTATGAATTTTTAATATTAATCCTAAAAGTTAAAAACTTAGTTTTAATATGTTTAGAATAGTGTAGATGAGCCTTTTTGAACTTTTAGATAAATTACAATCTTGTCCAACCCCTGTTTGTTGAGCTGTTTTACAAAATGTAAAAATGTCCACTCTATGTTTACACTATAGCCATTATAAGTTTTGATACACTTTGTTCAAAAATGAGCTAAAATTTATTAACTTTTTATATAGGCTGTGGAAAAAATGGGTAAAAAGTGAACTTTCTTTATCTGGCCTTAGAACAAACCTAGACTTTTGTCGATTTGGACTTTTTGTTAAAATGTCAACTCCTATCTCCTCTATACTTAGACATATCTTACGTATAGTGAAACCTCAGATTTGAATAGGCCCTAAATTTTTAGAGTAAAAAAGCCTGAGAAACACTAACGATCTATGGTACAGAGTATGAGAAACAGGGATACCTGCGGTAGAATGCCTTATTTAGATATGAGTATTGATAGTGTATTGAATGATTGTATATTAGATTGATACCTAATGATTATATTTATATCAGATAAATGATTATTAGTATTTAGAATATACTTCTGATATTGATATAGATAATATCAAGGAGATTATAGATTGAGTATATAAGTTATGTATTAATGTGTATATGAACAAGAATATTGATATCATTTACAATTTTTGTTTGTTTTGGGTGGAGTTATTCCCAGATCCATTTTAAGAATTGATATCCGATAGATAAGATTACGATTATAAATGAGAATACCGTTAAGTAGTAAAGTATAGCTAAGAAGAGGTGGACTAGATTTTTCATTTTTAGTTTTGTTTTTAGTGGAATATTAGGTAGAGTATGAAAACTAGAAATATGGTTGAGAATAATAATATGATTGATAAACATATCTTCTCTAAGAGTGTCATAGTTGGTCTAATTCTATTTGGATTACTTTTAAGAGGTATTTGAGTTGATTGAGGTTAGTGGGTTTTTCCAGTAGATTCATAACTCTATTTATATATTCTACTCTGTTATTGATTTCTTCTAATCTTGATTCTATTTTGTTTAGGTTAGCGTGGATAGTAGGTATTACATTAGATATAGCATTAGCATTTAAAGATACTGTTTCTTTTTCAGTGTAATTCATAATAATGACAACCTTGTTGATAATTATATCAAGTTGTTGTTTGATTTCTTTAATTTCTTCCATGGCTATTTAGTTTTCAATGATGAATTTGATGATAGTGATCAATATGCAGAAGATAAATACTGCTTGAAAGAATGTAACTATAGCTAATCTGATACCTTGACTCTTTTCGTAGTATTTCTTTAAAAGTATATAATGTTCTTTTGTTAATTCTTCCAATCTATTGATTGTTTCTTTAGATGGGTTGGTTACCTGATTAATATAATATTTATTGATCATGTTGATTTCCAGTTCTATTTCCTGGATTTTCTTTTTGTAGTTCATTTTTGAGCTTTTTTAAGGTTTCTAGAGCAATCTTAGACTTAATTGCATATTGTTTATAGATATTGGATTCTGGAGGATATATTTCTAGTCCAATTTGATAAGAATTATATCTATCTATCCATTCTATTAAGTGGTTGTATCTTTTAGTGGATATAGAGACCGGAACGTTATTTATCAAGATTGTCACCAATGATTCTTTCTGCTTTGTAGAAACAGGCTTTGATTCCATTGTCTGTATCTTCTTTTTTAATTAAAAGGATAGCATAGAACTTGCTAGAGGCCTTTATTTTAGTTTCTATATATTTACCCTCATTTGGTAAATAACGTCTTACTAAGAAATGAATTAATCTTTTCATAATGTAGATTTAAAGGTTGGAATATTAGGATATTTACCTATATTAAGCAGTTTATTTATGTAATCGAAGTATTCTTGTCTGATATTGGCTAATTTTCTAAGATCTATATAAGAATCATAGCTACCAAATGCTTTTTTATGGAGTGATACTAACTCTGTATAGTTATGATCTGGGATCTCGATTAGAGTTTCATCAATTTTAATTAGTTTCATGGTTCTATGTATTTAATTCTATGTACTGTACCATTTTTATCAACTATGATCCTTTCCCTGATAATTAGTTCTTCTTGTTCAGTTGTGGTATTTGATTGGTTATTATATACTGATTTATTTAGAGTAGAATCATATTCGGGAGGGAATTTAGTTGAATAATCTGGCATTGGAGTAGACATTTTATAAGTTGGTGTCCAATCTATAGGTTCTTCTTTATGACACCTTTTATATGCAACTGCAATAAGTAAGATTATCAGTATTTGATATGAATAATGTGGTACTTTCATTGGTTTTTTTAGTTTTAATCAAATATAATAAAGATTTATTGCATATGCAAATCTATTTACTAAAGTATACTTCTGATGATAAAATAGATAGCTGCTAATACCGGTATTACTTTAGTGAGTTTATCTATAGCTTTGATATCCTTTGTCATAATTCTTAGTTTTTAAGTTTACAAACTTACATATTCATTAACAAAGATAGTAACAGTATCATTATAGGAATCATCCATAATATTATCAAGATAAAGCTCTTTACCATTGCTAATATTCTCAATTTCAAGTTGACAATTATCGTTTAACCCTTCCAGAGCTTCTTTTAATTCCTTTACAGTCATAGCTTTTAAATTTTAATTATTATTTGTGTTTTTCTTTATTACAAAAATAATAAATTTTTATTTAAATGCAAAATTAAATACTTGGGTTATCCAGTGTGTATTGCTTTATTGGCTGTTTTAGGGTATTTTCTAGAAATTCTATTATAATGGGCTAAGAGTTTTATTATCTTAGTTTGCTTTAAACTCTAGAAAGGGGGAAAATCCTTGCAATAAGAACTCTCCCCCTGAAAGCAAATGAAAGTTATGAGAAATTAAGAAAATGGGATTGTAATTGTGGTATTTGTGCTTGTAATAGAACTCCTATTAACTGGAATCCCATGTCTATCCATTTTGATACAAATATAATGTATAGCTTTGTTCAATGGAATCTCTGGTTCTGGTCTTATCTTTTCTATTTGAAATGTAATGATTCCAGTTAAATCTTGGGACATATTTAATTTCTTAACCTTTAAAGAGGTTTTCATTGAGATCTCTGCAATTAAGTCTCCAAAACCCTCTTTCCAATATCTCAATATTTCATCCCTATTTGGAATGTCTTTTGAAATACCTCTTCTGTAAACCTTATAAATACTATCCTTTGAATACATGATATCTGGGTTTTATTAGCGGTTAAATCATATTACTCCATTGTAGCTAAGTTGATTTAAGTGGGTTATTGTATTTTCTTCCCAATATTTCAAACCATTTTCCTTCCTATCTTTCACTAAAAGATAGTTGATGAGAGAAGTGATATCGTTTATCCATATCCTTATTTCTTTTTTTTGTATGGGTTTACCATTCCAAATAGAAAACATAAGATATACCATCAATTTTTTAAAACCCATAGCTATGATATGCTCATTGAGATTATTCTCTCTAAAATATCCATCATATGACATTTTATCATAAACCCCATCAAATATATTTGCTAGAGTTTCTGGGAACATTATCCATGATACTCTATGTAATCTATAAGGACCACCAGCTTCTCTAAGCGTAAATATAAAATCACTTATAGTTATTCTTTTACTCTTTAATACCCATCTGAGTACTTTAAGTAACAATAGGTTTTCACCATAGATATCATATAGCCATGGCCTTAACCTGTACTGGTTTAGAGCATATTCAAATAACTCATAATGATATCCTCCTTTGATACTTAGTTCGAGTAATTGTTTCTCCAAATATTCACTATTTACAGTGATTTTACTTAAAAATGATGGTTTTACAATGAGCTCCTTCATAGTTGAACCTTATAATGATAAATTGATACAAAGTAATCTTCTTGATCAGTTTTATAAATATTGTCATATGCATGATCAATGGGTTTATTTTCCATAAAACCATAAGTTCTTATAATGAAAGGATTACCATCTCCTGATAGGTGTTCTATCTGAGTGACAATACTCAACCCTTGATCTGGGGTTCCCCGATGATGGATATATAAATCTCCTGGTTCTACTTGATCTGGAGTCTTTTGGAACATTATCATATCAAGCTCCTCATTGATCTTAATGGCAACATCAAATACGGGATTTAACTTTTCATCATGGGTGATATGGATAAAATTTCCCTGCCATTTCCCATGAATATCCAAGATTTCTATATATGGAAAACAGGAGTTAAATGATACCATTATTCCTCCTTTGCAAATGAACCAAGGTTCTACTTTACTTGACTGAAAAGTTATTTTTTGACCAGGTACTCTTGTTATTTCATCCTTGCTCATCTTAAAATCTATGGGATAGATATAAGAATCTTCATCTGATTTTTGGTTGAATTTAACCCTGATTCTTACTCTACATCCAAGGGTATTAATAAGATAATAAATATCTCCAGCTGCTTCTCTAGCAGTAAGTCTTCTATTCGGTCTCATCTTCAAATGATTTTAACATGATTAATATATAATTAACTAAATAAGCTTTATCTGATTTTCTAAGTCTTTGATCATCTATAACTCTATTTGATATAGACCTTGCATTATCAAAATAACTTATTTCAGCATTGGTATCCATATTTTGAATCTCTATCTCATAATCTTCAACTACGGATTCCCTGGTTTGAATACCTAAGCAAGTACATCCACTTAGGAGTATACTTGCTAAGATTATATTACATTTCTTCATATTCACTGATTTCAATATTTACATCATCAGTACCTGGTATGTTTTCAATACTTTCAATAAAGTATTCTTTTGGACCGTCCCAGAATCTTACTTCCAGGTTACTACCATCCATATTTTCCAGGGCTTCAATTAAATCTTTTACAGTCATGATATTTAGTTTTTAGGGGTTAACTTTATAATTTGAGATACTTTCAATTCTCCATAGTATCCTCTATATTCCAACTCTTTGATAAGTTGACCGGGAGTAAACCCAGCTAATTCGGGATAAAAACCTCTAACTTTAACTAACTCTGTTTGTTTTTTTTTCTTTGAATCTAGATTCTCTTTAACGCATTGTTTACAGATTACCCTATGACCATCTCTGGATCTTTTATCATGAGGAAAATCAGTGATGGGTTTTTCAATATTGCATTGTTTGCAAGTTTTAGTTGTGATTTCTTCCATGGTATCTTTAGTTTTGGGTTTTTATTTTTATTTCTTTATACAAATATAAATCTAAATTTATAAAAATGCAAATATATTAATATAAAAAAGGTGGGTAACTGCATGTTTAATGAGCTACCCACCTATGGTTTTGAAAGTATGTTAATTTATATTACCCTGGATAGAGTTCTAATTCAGGATCATCTGCATCTCTATCTATCTTGAGTTCTATTTCTCTTCTTATTTCATGATGATCTTCTTCGAATTTATTGAGTACTCCCTTATAGTCATCTGCAATGAGTTTTAATTCCCCTGAATTAAGGGTTAAACCCTCTTTGCTAGTATCAACTCCTTGTTGTTTAGTAGCTACTACTTCTGGAAATTCTTCTACCTCATAAGTAGCTTCTATATATTGTAATTCTTTACTTTTGTCTATGGTTTTAGCATTTTCTTGTTCTACTATCTCAATAGCTTCTTCTACTGATATTCCACCATGATTATTTTGTTGATTGAATTGGTTGAATATATTGACTGACCCACTTCCTGATAAGCTTCTTAGTAATGACTGAAGATTAGTAGTAGTGTTTAATTTAAGACCCAATGCTTTGTTCAATTCAGAAGTAACAAATGGAGCATATCTATTTCCCTGTGATTCCCTTAATACATTCACTTGAGAAGCTACTTCCATTCTATCTTCTAGTAACCAGGATAATTGCTGGCCCATAATAGCATCCATCAATTGTTCTTGATGCTCTCTATCCCATATCTTGGTATTGAGCATTTGATCTCTCATATGGATTCTTATCCTATCTGCATCACATTTGAGAAAATTACTTAATTCCATGATAGAATAATGTTTTCCACAAATATTTCCATTAGAGATTAACCATTGTTGGATATAATATGATTGAATCTTATCTAAAATGGTTGTGTCTTTACTGGTTTTATACTCTTTCATTAATTGAGTAACCCCTAAGGGTCTGGGGAACCTGATTGTTTTCTTTTCCATGATTTTAACGGATTTATTACTTATATAGCCTTATTCTAGTAATTCATACAAAAATAGAGGTTAAAATCTATGTTCTAACCTCTATTAATTTTTTCTATTAGAAATCCAAGTTGACTAAGATGCTATCACCCATAGTTGCAATGGATTTTTCCTTAATGTATCTTTCAAAATTTAAATGAGTTAAAAGGCTTCCAATATAAATAAATAGTTCACTATCATTTTCTACCTCATCAACCCTTAAGCTTAAGCAACTTCTGTGTACTTTCAATGTATAATTACTGAACTCTTCTTTGTGTTTGATTAAAAGTTCTAATAATTTTTCTATGGTTTTTTGCATATAAGGCAGTCGGTTTTAGTCTTGTGTAATATGGCTTATCTTTTTCTTAATATCCAAATTATCACCCATTCTTTTCATCTTTTCTTTTAAACCATTCTCATCTACTTTATTTTCCAAGTATTTTTCCCTTTTAGCAACTATAGCTGCATGTTCCTCTGGAAAATATTTTTCTCTTGCAGGAATTACTGCACTTGCATAGAAAGCTGAAAATAGTTCGGGAGTAAAAGGTTTACCAACTTTCTTATTAGAAATACTCCAGAATTTAGTCTGCATTTCTTTAACTAATTCTTGGAATACCTTAAATGGGAAGTCCATACCTTTATTAACCCTTGCAATATGGATTAATTCTAGCCTATCTAGAAATTCTTTACCTAATGCCCTTATAAACTCTTCCCTATTAAATTCATAATTCTCTAGATCAAGTTTAAATTCTTTAATGTAATCCTTGGTTTTCATAGTCTTAAATTATTTGAAATAAATAACCATATTCAGTGTCCTCAAAGTAAGATATAAACTTTGGATTTTCAAATCTTATCTTTTCTTTCTCTTCATCAGGTATATTTTTCTTAAACCCCGTTACAAATAACCTATCAGTACCATTATCATTTATAATAAATTTAACTCTATTGAATTTGTTTTCTTGTATAAAATATCCTGAACAACCATAGTCAGGTCCATATACACCAGAATTTCCCAATTTGTAAAACCAATCATGTATTAGATAGTTTAAGGATATTTCTATATCCATTCTACTACCACCAAGAGTGATACCAAATATAATATTCGCTTTATCTAAGGTTAGCGTTTTGACTTTTTCTGAATACATTGGAAGTAATTTGTTATTTCGTTCAACCTGTCAGTGATTAGTGCATATACAAACAACTTTATTGGTCTATGAAAGTATTCTCTGATATTCTTTTCATTGATATACATATCATAGATTACAAAAAACTTCTTTTGTTTGCTATGTTTTAATGATCTTTGAGTAAGATAGGTAACTATGCACCTTTTATGTAACTCTAGTAATTCTTTATTTGCTTTAAGAATCACTTTCTTTGATAATCCCAAATACATAATCTCTCATACTACTTTAAATTGGTTAGTAATAAAGTAAGGGGAATCTAAATTCCCCTTACCCAGCTTTAGGCTATGAGAGAGATTATGCAGACTTTACATTTGCCTTTTTGAATTTGAGATATTCTTTTTCCTTTGCCTTGAACTCCTTGGATTGTTTATCTTCAATTCGAAGCATTTCCAATTCCAATCGATTGAGTTGATTTCTTACCTGCTGACGGTGTTTCTTTCTTGAAAGAGTGTCCTGGCAATCTGCAGGGTAAATATATTTTACTTCTCGTTTGGTAATTACTTCTTCTACCAAATTTACCTCTGCTTGTTTCTTAACTTTCTTGACTACCTTTTCTTTTGCAGTTTCAGGTTTCTTAACCTTCTTAACTTTGATAGTCTTGGTCTCTTTGGCCTCTTCCTTAGGTTGAACATTAACCTTAGCTTCGTTTTCGACCTTTACTTCCTGGAAGTTCTGTTCGTTTTGTTTTTGGGTTTTCATAATATAAAAGGTTTTAAAGTGATTAATTAATTATTATTTGTTTTTATTTCTTAATGCAAATATAAATTAAAAAATATCTATTTGCAAATTTTTTCTTTTAAATCTTCAGGGAGTATTGACTTGATAGCTTCTAAGTGTTCCTCTGGTGTGAATTGGTGTACCTTAGTTTCCCCATTTTCATTAGTTTCATATGTTGGAAATATATCTGGAGCAAGTTTTCTCATAATTCTTGTTGCTACAATGGATTGAATACCATGTATTCCATATCTAACTTCATTTGCTTCATCTGGATGAGTAAATCCGGCTTCCACAAATTCATTCCAAAGCTGTTGGGTAATAACTAATAACTGAAGTTCTTTATTCATTTCTTAAAGCTTTTAAGGTTTTTTTAAAGGTTTTCATATACCAACATTTTCCATTGCATTCTTCTTCTCCAGCCCCACAGATAACTGGTTTAGGTGATAACCCATATTCATGTTGTCTCTTTTCCTGTATATGCCAATAAGGGCAACACTTTTTATGAGCTTCTAGAGCTTCTTTTTTACTATAAAGAATATCCTTAGCTTTCATAATCTTTTAATTCTTTGATAGCTTTATATATCTTATTAGCATAATTTTTTCCTGCTCCTGGATTATGTAATTTTATAGCCTTATCAATATCCTTTTTTGGATTATAATGATTCTGAACAATAGCAAACATTTCTAGAGATTTATCAACAGAGAATCGATCATCCAATGTATAGTTTTTTTTGGACAACCGGTTTACTTCTTCCACATATATAGGAGTGATCTGCAATATTCCACCATCATTATTCTTCCCAATAGCCATTGAATTACCTCCAGATTCTACTTGGATTAAGGCTCTTAAGAATAAATTCCATTCACGCAATTGTAGCTGGGTTTGGAAGCTTTCCCAATAATCAGTTTTAGTAGTCACTGAATTTCCTATAGAATTCACACCCAATAAGAAAGTTAAAGTGAATACCATTGTGATTAACTTTTTCATGATCTTCTAGTTTTGATTATCAAATAGCTCCATAGAAGGTAGGAGCTTTAACATCCCCTTTATAGTATCATAGTTATTTTCATTTCCCATTATCCTGTCTGATATAAGTAGTATCAATTCTCTTAATTTATCACAATCTATGAAAAACTGATCTACTTGATTATCATCTAAAGCTCCAACATCTCTACTCAATCTACTACAAGCGATTTCAGCTTTCTTAAGAGTATCTATGATTCTGTTAAAGCGATATTTAGTATCATGTTTTAAGTCCAAACCTTTACTTCTCATGGATTTTATATTCTCTTGCATTAATACATAAAGAACATCTGCCAATTGAAATATGAGTTTAGTTAAAGCCTCTTCTCTTTTAGAGAATTGTATATTAGTTGGTACCATTTTTAGTGATTTTAATTATATGTTCCATGAATGTAATCCTATCTTCCAGATTAGGATATATATCATCAATATTAAAATCGTATATATCTTCCCACCAACCAGTATGTGTATCACCTTTTTCATTAGTAGCATTAAACTCCTTAGCTAATTCATAAGTTATCTCTGGAAATAAAACCAAAATATCTGGATAATAACTAGATATAATAGTTTTATTAAAAAACAGTGATTCTATTTCTCTCCTTAACAAGGTACATATGTATCTAGTACGAAATGTACGATATCTGTTATATTTAACAGATTCATTATATTTATAAGCTACTCTTAACTCTTGGAGTACTTGTTTATATATCTCTAATCTGGATTCTCTAGATAAGAATGTTCTATCTACCTTCTGCTCCATAATAATCAACTAAATCACTATAATCCAAATCCATTTTTTCAATCAATTCTTCATGAGACATTCCATTGATCTTTTGAACATCTGGGATTTTAACCTTTCCTTTGAAACCTCTATAATCTCTATAAGTTACAGTATTAGTTTCATAGTCTAAGGATTTTACTGCACTGGCTGGTTTACTGAAATCTGCATTTTTCCATTTATTACCAACCTTAGTATGAGTTTCCTCTTCATTTAGAAGTAAGAATGTAGCTATAACTATGGTTAATCCAATAATTACTTTGGTAACCCTATTAACTACATAATCCATAGCTTCTTTTTTACTCTGGCCAAAAATATTATCATCCATTGATTACCCTCCTATAATTATATCTATCCCTGATATGAGCATCAAAGTATTTACCAATAGAATTGGTTTGCATAAAACCCCCTGCAACTTTTGGTGGTACTTCCAGATACTCATAAGTAGCTCCACTCTTAAAAGTAACTACCAATAACTTCTTTTTTATATAATACTCCATTTTCATTATTCGTGTGGAAGTATTACTTTCCATTGACCAATCCTGTGAGTTTTCCATAAGTTTCTCTGATTTTAAATTTTCTAACAAAATTTCCCTGTAAATCTTCTTCTAATTCAAAGAATATATTCCAAAGTTCATTAACTGATGGTTGAGAAGCTATCAATAAATCTTCCTCCATTATATAAAGAGTGCTTCTTAAAGTATTGAACCACCTTACATTTTTATAATATATATCTGATAAAATATAAGGTATCTGTTCCCCATTATCTAACCTATTCTTAGATTCAGTAAATACTTGTTCCCACTTATTCCCCATTTTTGGAATATCTGCAAGAGTTCCTCCTAATTCTAGAATAGTTTTAGCATATTCCCCTGGATTTTCCTTATTTTCATCTCTAACTTCTCTAATTGCCTGGATATTGATATCCAAAATCAATTTAAAGATAGCAACTGAACTTAGGTTAGTTCTTAACAGTGGTTTAATCTCTCCCATCTTTTTATTATTTATATTGCAAATATATTAAAAATAAATTTAATGCAACAAGTGTTAAATTACTGGTTAATGCTGTATACAAAAAGACCAGAGACTTAGTATCCCTGGTCTAAAGAAAGAGTAATAATAAAACCCCATAAAACCTAAATCATACATCCTTACTCTTTCTTTTCTTTACTTTTCTATATATAATAACTGAATTTGGTTTTGTAGGTTTTTTATGTTTTAACTTAGCTTCTTTTGCTCTTCTAGCCATTTCTATCCTGGCTTTTTCTTTCAAGATTTCCCTTGTCTTAGAAAGTCTTTCTATTGCCCTTTGAGAAGCTATTTCTGGTCTTACTCCAGCTCTGAGGATTAACCTCATTTTATTTCTATATCTCTTTTTAAAGAGTTTTGACATTGGTTGACCATCCACATCTGGATAATCATATTCCAATGGTTTGCCTTTTACTTTAGTAACGTTTGGGTGTAGATTCCTTGGTTTTCTTAAAGCTTCTGCAGCTCTTACTCCCAACCTGGTTTTTTGATGAAGCTTTTTAATGATAGGTCCATGAACTGGATCATCATAGTAATTGATATCTGGGTTTAGATTGTTTTCCCGATAATATCTCACTAACTCTAATCTAGCTTCAAGTTCATCCTTTACTATTTGATCATAGTTAGATTCCCAAGGAGAAGGCTTATGTTCTTTTTCTTTCTTCTTTCTTGGTGCCATATCAAATTAATTTTTTAATCAATCTAAGATAGTTTAGTTAAACTGTTCTTGGTTTTAGTTTCTTGTATTTCTAGGATTTGAATGTTTTCCTCTTTAAGGTATGATATTAATTTCAAGTGACTCTTTACATCTTCTACACTAACATTAGTGTATAATCTTTTCCACTTGATTCCAGAATTTTCTTCTAAAAAAGTAACTGATATTATATTTCCATCTACTAGCTTAGCTATTCGCTTGAAAGAATGAGTAATTTTTGCTCTTACAAACTGAATATCCTTCTTTAAAGAATTTCTTTTACCAGGGGAGGTACTTCTGTTAAATTGATCAGCAAGAAATTCCAATCTCTTTAGACAATCCCATATACTTATAGTGATCTGTTTTATTCTATTTTGCTCCATGGTGGTCTAGATATTGGTTTATCCTTTTGTAATTCTTCTCTAAGTTTTTCTTCAACTTGGGTAGAGATTTGAATTATATAGTTTGCCATTCCCCTATCTTCTTCCCCCAAATCCTCTTGTTCTAGTAACAAAGAATAAATTTGTATCTGATTGCATATAGCAAGATAGATAATCTCTTTTTCCCCATCCATTTCCCTGATAATTAAATATAAAAATAGGGGACCCCCTATCAGGAATCCCCTTAATTGATGATTTGATTACTATAGAGAGTTTCAGAACTTATTCTTCATCCCAATCTCCTTCATCATCCTCATCAACTTCTTCTTTAGCTCCCTTACCTTTCTTACCTACACCAGGTACACCAGCTTTAAGAGTTCCATGACCCTTCTTAGATTTTACGGTGTAACCAGCCAGAGTGGTGATAGCCGTAGAAACTACGTTGCCATCTTTATCCTCTGCAACCGTGGTAAGAACTACCCCGAAACCCTTTACAGGCATAGCATACGTCTTAACTACACCCTTAGTGGTTTCAATTACATCACACTGTTTAGAGTTGGTACGCTGACCCTCCGGGCGATTCTTGATAGCTTCCTTACGGGCTTCTAAACGAGCTTTCTTTTTTTCATCCATCTTTTTAGCATCACCTTTTGCAGCAGGTTCTGCTTTCTTTGCAGCTTTTTTCGTTGCCATAATTGAGTTTTGTTTTATGTTTAATTAAAAAGTGGGTACTTAAGAAAAAAAAGATTCCACTGGGTAAAAAATGTTAAACCAACCTACCTATGAAAGTCATCTACTTGACCCAGTGGAATCCAACCCAAAAACTAACTTTTATTGAACTTATGAAGTAATAGAGTTAGCTGATTTTATTTTTTCTTTTTACCAGCTGATTTCTTAGATTCCTTCTTTCCTTTGGGAAGGGTAATACCCAATTCCTTTGCAATAGCTTTCCGGAACTTTTCTACATCTTCTTCCTCATAGTCATCTGGATCAGTATCGAGATCATTATCATCGCATACATCTTCCAGTTCTTCGAAGTCCATACCGGCCAAATCTTCACCAGTAATCTCTACTTCTTCTTTTTCATCACTTTCTTCCTCTTCATCCTCGGATTCTTCCTCATCTTCATCTGTATCTTCATCGTCGTCAGAATCCTCTTCTTCAGTTTCTTCTTCCTCTTCGTCTTCTTCTGCCTCCTCAGTTTCACCAAAGATATCCTCTACCTGTTCTTTCGTCAGGGTAATAGGGGCCATGGTAATTTCTACTGAACCATCATCATAGGTTACAAATACCAGACCATTAATCTCTTTACGAGAAACTTCTTCTTTTTTCACTTCTTTTTTCTTACGTGCCATAATTTTAAAATTAAAGGGTTTGAATTGTTAGATTATAGTGTTACTATTCTTTTTTCGGTATAGAAAGGAAAACCCATCTTTTTAGTTATCTCCTTAGATTCAAAGTTTTCCTTACCTATCTCAATAGATAGTTTTAGAAAATCATCTGAAGATGAAATCTCTGTAGGGGTTATAGTTGATTCCCCTTTGGGTTTACCAGTGGAAGCTATATAAATGGTTTCTTCTATAGCATATTGTTTACCATTATCCCACAGGCTATTTTTTCCTTCGTTTTTTCTTATTTCCATTGTTTTCTGGGAGTTTAGTGAACTTAATATCAACCTTAGTATATCCTTCTACCCCTATATAATTGATAGCTTCATATATGTTTTGATATCCCTGGTTAATAATAGAAATATCTCTTCCAAAAGGTTTAGGATATATGTATCTCTTACCGTTTATTTTTCTATTGGAGATAATATAGTTAAATTCAGGTTTCTTTTTATATGAGTCTTCTGGAATAAATCCCCTGAATAGAAATTCTTTTTCTAGATATACTTCTCGGTGCTCATACCTCCTAAAATGATTTTCATATACCAGGTAATTAGAATATCTTTTATAGTGGCGTTTTGCCCATTTTAGGGACCTTTCTAGAGATTTTTTAGTTATACCCTTATATTTTAGTGCTAAGCATTTTATTCCAATCTCTAGATCATTATTCATAAAGAGAATTTTTTCTTTCTTGGATAATCTCTTGAACCTTCGATACCCTAAGTTTCTTTTTGTGCTTAACTTTTGGTACAATTCTTGATATTCCATAATCCCCGAGTTTAGCTTTTACTTCCTGGATTAGAATTTTTTCTTTTCTCTTTTTACCAACTGCCCCAGATTCTATTATTGATCTCCCAGTTATGCTTTTTTCTCTTTTCCTTTTGATAAACTCCCGCTTATAAATGATACTTACAGGAGTAAATTCCTTATTTTTAACTGGTCTCCACCTCCCATCTATATAAACTGTTTTACCTATACTGAAGTTCTTTGCTATTGCATTTCTCCCTTTGATAAAACGTATATGTTTAAGAGCAGTCGGTCCATAAAATAGTTTATATATTTGCTTAGCTTCTTTCCTATTATACCAACCCTGAAGGGCAACTGTTGGTATATAATTTTTATAACACCAGGGATAGTATTTATTGAGATATATCCTATCGTCAAGTCTTTTTGATAATTGATGAGCTATTTGGAAGTAGATATCAGTATAAGGTTTTTTCTTTTTCTTCTTTTTTTCGATCTTTTCAAATGTTCTATCTACTTCTTTTTTCTTAACGCTGCCCGATACCATTGTTGAATTGATTTAGGATTTGCATCAGGAAATTTCTTCATAACTCTTCTTATAATACGGTCTATGCTATAACCTTTAAGAGTTAATTCAAAAGCATAAGATTTCTTAGTTCCTTTCCATAAACCAAGTTCATCTTTTTCTCTTTTGGGTTTCTTTGGTTTTTCCAAACCTTTAACCCTCTTTACTTTTTTTTGGTTCTCAACTGTTTCTTCTCCAATGAAACCAAGTCTAAGTTGATAATTTCTCATAGGGTCATCCTTTTCATAACCCCCTTCTTCTAGAATCTTATCAACCCAATCATCATATTTATCAATAAGAGAATTATCAGGTTTATTAGGAGACCTAAGAATGAATTGAGATAATTTGTTCCAATCTGCTGCACAAGCATCTGGAAATGGCATACCCAATGAAATTGCTCTTCTCTTGCAATCTCTATAAGTCATATTTTCTAAACCTCCTGATAGCAAGTTCATTTTCTCTTTACTACCAGTTGTAATTTTTGGACCTCTCTTTTTCTTTGCCATGGTATTTTAGTTTTTGGGTTTCTTTATTATTTATAATGCAAATATAAGAGAATAATTTTTAAAATGCAAATATTTCTATCCAATATTCTTTTGTCTTTCCCTGTTTTCTTTGACTCTTTGATGCAATGGCTTTCTTTTTAGTTTATAAGCCATCTCTAAGTTTTCACAGGTAAAGTCCATGTTATTGATTTCCTTATAATTTATAGCGTTTTGAATTAGTTCTCTGTATCTTTTCCAAAATTTCATAGCCCCAGATATTTCTGCTGTATTCATAAAATACTGAGATACTAAGAGACCAAATTCTTCAGCATCAAATCTATCTTCAAAGATATATATCTTAGTATTGGTTATTTCTTCAATTACTGGTTTCTTCCTTACAATAGGAACAACAGTATAACCATCAGGAAAGATAGTTGATATAAAAGAACAATAATATCTTTTTTCTGGTTTACCGTGTCTCCAGAATATATCTACCATTGCTCTTATTTTATAATCTGGTATTCTGTGAAGAAAGGATAGGTATACCTTATCCTTCTTTGTACTTCTTCTCTTAAATGGGGTTGGTGCTTGCAAAATTCTTGGGAGTATTCTATAGTTGTTCCACCTATCAAATTCCATTATTAAAGCATACAGATCTTTGTCCCATTTATCTTCAGACTTCTTTAGCTTACCCATATACTTTATGATCTGATCTCTATTTACTGGTCTTAACAACCAAGAAGAATCCCCTGCATAAAATAAGGATTCTTCTCTAGATAATCTTTTCATCATAGACCCATAAAGATAATCTTTAAAGACTGAAGCTAATGGAGCTCCTGGTCTTATTAAATCTGGGTGAAGTTCAAAATAATCTGAAAATAATTTGAATAACCTTTCAGCTCTTGCTTTATGTTCTAGAAGCTTGTAATGTGATATCTTTAAGATACTTCCAGCTTCTCTAGATGATAATCCCTGAGAAAGGCTCAGGAATAGTAATTGCTGTTCTTGTTCTGTTAAACAATCCCAGGCTTTTTCCTGATTTTCTGTCATATCTTAATATTGCTTTGAGTTTAAAAGTTCTTCTGTGGAACCATCTGGAATTTGTGATATATCTATTTCAGTTTCAGGAGATTCTAAATTATCCTCGTCATAGTTATTATAAACTGAATATAAGACATTATCCATGGGTAATTGGATAGTTATTGATCCCTTTCCAGGATATATTGTAACCGTAACAGTTTTTGTAACTAAACTTATCTCATCAACCACAGCCCCTATTCCTTCAAAGGGATATCCCCTTAGAGTTATATAATCCCCTATTTTAAGGCTTGTGATACTTTCTAGAGAAAAAATATTATTTCTCTTAGAGATTTGTTTGTAATATCTTATTTGTTTTCTAGAAACAGTTGCTACTATAGAAAAATCATCAAAGTCTTCTGCATTATCAATTATTGCCCTTTTCTTCTTAGGGAAAAGATTTTCTGGAGACTTCATCCAGTTTAATATACCTGGTATGTTTTTCTTTAGTTTATTTAGAAAGTTCCTATCAAAAGCTCTTTCTGATTTCATTTTTATGAAGCCATAGTTAAATAACAATGGTACTTCATCATAGTAGTTTTTTCCCTCTTTGGTTTTCTTAAGTATTTGAACTGTAGGGATATAAGCTTTGATTCTTTTATACCCCCTACTTGACAGGTCTTCATTTATGTATTTCCAAGTTTTCCTGTCTATTCGACATATACAATATATATAGGGAGTATCTTTCATATTACTTCTTTGGTTTTAAGCTCTTTCTTATCTCTTTGTGAAAAGTAGAATAGCTTATATTTTTTATATCGGATAGCATAAATATATAAAAAACTTGATTCTTGTCCATTTGGATAGCCATCCTTGGTTTCTCAAGCTTATCCAACTGGTTGAGTATAATCTCTGCCGTTTTTTTGTCCACCATAAAAAAAGCTTCATCTTTTGGCATATTATTATACTTCATTATGAGGATGGGAACTTTGTTTGCCCGTTTTGCATCACTACAAGCTTGTTCCCAAAAAGACATTATCTTGCAAGATTTATTACCAAGTAATAAGTGTTCAAACTTAATTTCCTGATAAGACTTACATTCTACACTCAATGAAAATCTTCTAGAATGTTTAGGATCTGAACAAGTTATATCTGAAGTGATATTATCAGTTTTTTTCCACCTTAATCCTCCAGATGCTGGAACTCTACTAAACTCATATCCCGTCCAATCTTGAAAGAATTTACATATTGATCGTTCAAACCTTGATCCTTTTTGTTTAGAATTTACTTTACCCATGATTCTATGAATTTATAACCAATAGTGATTATTGAAATTCATACTCTGATAAACCATGATTTTTCTTTACAGTTAAGGTTTTCGCATTAGGGATAGGAAGAGATTCCTGATGAGTTATCAAAAATAAGGTTTTATTTTTGTATACTTTTCTTATCAATCCAATAACTACTTCTATATTATCTGAACTCAATGATTCAAATACTTCGTCAAGAAAAGCTATATTAACTCCCTTAGCTTCAGTCATAACTTCATTCATAGCAAAAGCCATAGCTAAGTTACATAATTGCTTTTCACCACCAGATAGTTCTTCATAGATAACATCTACTCCATCTTTAACTATCAGGGTAACAAAATCTTTTTTAGTAGAATTTAAATCCACTTTAAACTGTATATTGAACCCAAGTATTTCAGAATATGATTCTAGTACCTGGTTTAAATATCCCAAGGATGACTCGAATAGGAACGCTTTTATACCATTATTTCCAAATGGGTCAGTATAAGCCCACTTATATAACTCCCTTTCTTCTGTCAATTTTTTTAACTGAGATTCTAAAGCTTTTTTCTTAACCAAAGATTCATCCATCTTAGAGTTATATTTTTTAACTATAGAATCTATATCTATGTTAGTTAATTTTAATTCTCTAAGCTGTTTCTTATAGAAACCTATTTCATCTTTAGCTTTTTGTATCTTAGAAACTAATCTTCTATTTTCATCCCTTTTTGAATATAATAAGCTAAGACTAACATTTAGTTTTTGTATCTCTTGAGTTTTTTCGGTTATAATTCCAAAAGATTCTTTTATTTCTCTCAGTTCTGATAAAGCTGTAGAATATTTTTTAGCTTCTAAGAGTTGGATTACTTGATTGATTAATTCTTTTAGAGAAATTCCAGATACTCCCTTGGCATTTTTCAAGGTTTCATTAGCAAGGTGTATCTTTTCTTTTATTCTAGAAGTTTCACTATCTATAGTTTCAACTTCGTTATCTGTATAGTTAGCCGTCAAATCCCTATACGTCTTTGTAGCCAGTGATTTGGATTCTTTCAATGAAGATCTTTTCTGGTTATATATTTTTTCAGCATTTCTTGCCCTATCCTGTTCTTCTTTATAACTTTCTACTTGAGAATGATATATAGCTATAACAGAATTTAACTTGGATTGAATTATAAATGATTCTTTATCTAGTTGAGAATACTTGTCCTGAGCTATTTTCTTAGCTTTAGTTATATAATTCAAAGAGAATATCTCTTCAAATAGATTCTTTTTATCACTACCAGATTCCTGGATTAATCTTTTCATACCCTGTCCAAACATAATAGAATTTATGAACAGATTATAAGACATCCCCAAGTTTTTATCTATAAGCGCCTGTATCTGAATCTTAGTTTTATCTTTTACTGGTTCAGCATCTATGAGATATATAAGGCGATTATTACCTTTTGCTCCCTCTACTTCTCCTTTATATTCTAAACAACGAATAATCTTATGAATCTTACCATCTCCTGGTTTGAAATATAGTTCAACCTTAGTACCCCTATAATCTTTAGTTCTAAACTTTTTCCAGGTATTCACATCAGAAATACCCTTTAAGTTTTTACCATATAAAGCCCATACAATTGCTGATAAGAAATTACTTTTTCCATATCCATTTGGACCCCTTACTATGGTTATCTTTTGGGTATTTAAAGGCATTTCTAGAGAAGTTATGCTACAAAACCCCTCTATATATATTTTATTAAATTCAATCATCTTCTACCTCCTTTATTATATCAATAAGTAAAGATTTCTTTTTGGGATCTTTTATACCTTTCTTTCTAAGATATCTGCTTACTAATCTTTTCTTTGAAAGGTTTCTAGTTATCTTATTGGTAGTGTTATCCAATTCCTCCACTTGTTTTGATATCAAAGTATAATAATTACCATCATCCTTGATATCTTCTTCTTTTTCTACATCTATGAATCTGGGAAATTCCCCTAAAGGGATAAACTTCATAGACATATCAGAATATAATTTCCAGTATCCAAGGTCACAATTCTTATCAGTTCTTCTTTGTTGTAATGGTGCTCCCACCATATATACCTTCTTTGATAATCTTTGTGGTTTATGGATATGACCTATCAATACTAAGTCAAATCTTGAAACTATGTTTACATTTAGATTTTCTACGGAACCAACTTCCATACCATCAGTATCCCTTGCTCCTGGATAATCTGTATGTAGTAATAGGATATTTGGTATATCTAAATCCTTTCTACCTTTTATTATCTCTATATTCTTCACATAATCATTGAGACCTTTATTGTGATCAAGATATGGTACCCCATGGACTGCAAAATCATTATTAACCACTACTGAGTTAAAATCTATACATTCCAAAAACTCATATCTTCTAGATAAAGTTTTTATCCAACTTGGAGATTGATTTTCCTTTGTATTTGACTTACTCATATCATGATTACCAGATATGGTATACATTTTCCAATTATCCCAATCTAGCTCATCAAATACATTCATTACCTTTTCTAGCATCTCATTTTCCATATACTCAGGCTTATGAAATAAGTCCCCACAAAATAGAGCTGGGCAACCATACTTCATGCATAGGGATTTAATCAAGAAAAGGACCCTAAAATGATTCAAGGTCCTTTTGTTTTCTTGGTTAAATTTATTCCATAAGTTTATGTGTAAGTCAGAGAATACTATACCCACAACTTTTTTCATATACCAAGGAAATTTTTAACTATGGTGGTTCTTCTACTAAAATCTAATTCATCCAATATTAAAACCTCTATTTTTTTACCACTCATTGGTAGAATTATAGTTCCAGTTTTCTCTCCAACCACCCAAGTTTTTACATTACTTGGTCTGAAACTAAACATACCCAATATACCAAAGATTAGTTGAGATATCTGGAATTGGTAATAGCTATTAAGTACCCTCTTATTATTATCCTCTATTTCCCATTCATTGAGAAATTTTACTGTAAATGGTATAAATATAAGATGAGTACATTCTCTTTCTAATAGAGTTTCACAAGTAGTGATAAAATGTTCTATGTCACAACTTTTGATATGTATAGATAGCTTATTTATTAAATAAGCTATAGAATCAATATATGATCTATCAGTTACAAAATTATATAGTTTTGCTAATTGCTTATGTCTCAAGTTTAATACTTGATGATCCTGTTCATATATTAATTTTGGATCTTTAGTTATCATATCTGCATGTTTCTCATTCTTTGTTTGTGGTACTAAATCAGAATAAGAACCAGATACAAATGGTATATCATATTCTTGTGAAATATATTTAGCTAACGTAGTTTTTCCTACTCCACTACATCCAGTAAGTTGGATTTTAATAGGCCTTTTTCCCATGCTTTTAATTTTTTAAATGGTTCCATATACTCATCAGTTAAGAATGACATAAGTTGTTGTTTCTTAAATATCTCTCTTAACTTATCAACATATATACTCTTCCTCTTTTGTTTTAATAATGGTAGCTTTTTTATGGGGTATCTAGAGAGTGCAACTTTAATATCTATTAATTCCTTATTACGTTCATAAAGAAGTTCTAGACCATCATGATCTATCCCTTTAAAAGTATTCTTTTTATTAGATAAGAAGTTTTCTATAGATTTAAATTCATCCAAGAATTGTCTTATCTTTACTGGACCCATTCCTTTATATCCTGGAATATCATCTGACTTATCCCCAAGTAAACAAAGATAGTCTACACATTCATCAGCAGTGTAATCCATATAATCACTACAAGTTTGATAGTGTATCATGGAATCTTTGAATGGGTTATAAATCTTTACTCTCTTATCAAGGAGTTGACAAAAGTCTTTATCTGATGATACAATGATTACTTTTCCAGGGTAAGTTAAAGTTAGGTATCCAATATAATCATCAGCTTCATGTCCTAACCCAACTCCATCCCAGATAACTGGAACATTTAATAACTTTAACATCCTCTTAACCAACCTAAGTTGTCTGTTAAAGTCATCATAATCCATGTTTATCTTATTCTCTTTCCTATGTTTTTTGTAATCTTTTAACAGTTCTACTCTAAAGTTGGATTCTTTAGATTCTCTTGTATCAAAAGTTACAATTACATATGAAGTTCCAAATCTTACCACATAACTTTGAAGTAATCTCATGAACCCATAAATAAGTCCAGTAGGTTTTCCATTAGGAGCCTTCAGATTTTTAAACTTCTGGTAAGCTCTATGTGCTAGATTAGAACCATCTATTAGTAATAGGGTTCTTAGAGAACTATTCGTCTTCTTCCTCTTCCGCTTCTTCAAATGATTCATATTCTACATCCCCATCTATTGGGTAAAAGTTTTCAGTTAAACGACTAAGTTGCTTTTTAGTTTGACCAATAGTATTGATCTCAGCTGCTCTTAAAAGTTTTCTCCTAAGAGTTTCATCCTCTTCAAGAAGCTTTTGAAATTTTTCTTCTCCCCTACAAAGTTGCTTATCTTTATATTTATAAACTCCACCACTTGATTTTTCAATGATATCATTTTCTACAAATACATCCTCTAATCCAAAATACCTATCAAACCCTACTTCATGAAATTTGGGGTTAAAATATACTGGTACTTTAGATATAGTTGGTCTTGGAGGAGCTACTTTATTCTTAATAAGTCGTATAGTAACTAACTTACCAGCTTTACGTTCTTTACCTTTAGATTTAACTGTTATACTTCTACCAGCATAAAAAGCTGCTCTAATTGAAGAATAGAATTTAAGAGCTGCTCCTCCAGTAGTTGTATTATGTACTACAACCCCCTGCTTAACTGATCCAGCTAAGAAATTATGATTATCTGGGATAGTAATATCATATTTCCTTCTTTTATAAGGCCTTTTAAATTTTCTGTTATTAGTATCACAACCTTGAGTAATACTTATTATAGCTACTGGAGTTGGTAAATAATATTCCTGACAATGTAAGTCAAAATCTTCATATAATCCCTGATAAGTATCTAGGAGTTTATACTGCATCTCTGGTATAATATACCTAGATATCCTCTTCATCAATTCTATCGTTCCTTCAGGAGTAAATTTTATACCCGAAGCTATTGAATTTGTAGTACCTGGATAATAATTCATAAGACCATTCCTGGTAAAATACTCAGATAAAGATTTTAAATTTACTCTATTAGGAGATATACTTATACCACAAGTAGTATTATTATATCTATGACCATCATCCATATACCATATAGCTAGAGTTAAGTCAGGGATAGTTTCTCGCAATATCCTTAAAGGGTCTCTTTGTCCCCTACCTTTTTTATCTAGATATACTAATTGTCTAAGTAATTCTAATTCATGATACCCCTGTGTAGTTATAGCTTTATGAGTATTTATAAACTTCATGGGAAAATGCTTACTTATCTTATCTACTTTCCAATATAAATACTCAAGTTGTTTACTATTACTCAGGGAAAGTCTGGTAACTCGTTTACCATGTTTGGAATATAAACTACCATCACCTATGACAATACCCATGATAAAATCCCAAAGTGTACCATTTAAAACCCTTCTAGTTTTAGTTATAAGCTTATCTTCTATAGTAATATCCTTAGCTTTTTTCCAACCCTTATCAGTTAAACAATGGTGGGTGCCTGTACAAGTAAACCCATTAAAACCATTTGTAGTTTCCGGTCCCTCAGTTTTAAACTGATACCAATCTTTAGTTTCCTCTTTTATTACCCACCCCACTATGGGTTTTGGTTCAAATTTTTGTAATTTCTCATTATAACTCCATACCTCTTTAGATACCCTGTTCTTGATAATTTCCCCTATCTTCATAGAGGTACCATCTACAAAAGGTATTATAGTATCATAATGTAGACATGTATTATCCTTACCAAAACCAACATTTAAAGCAGTTCTTAATTGATTGATATATATTTGGGTTATACCCAATTTATAGAATAACTCACTCCTGATACGGAAAAATTTATATAAAGCTTTTGCTCTACCACCCATCT
>ENA-OROK01000166-OROK01000166.1-human-gut-metagenome-genome-assembly--contig:-NODE-166-length-85093-cov-8.012300_pt1 | contig 85093 bp, 101 predicted proteins | sample MGYA00242127_ERZ509046 | MGnify/ENA primary metagenome ERZ509046 (study PRJEB26280, sample SAMEA2338728) | human gut metagenome | biome: human gut; feature: human-associated habitat; material: faeces... | reverse complement strand
AGATGACACAATTATTGTTGACAACAAATTTAAACCTACATTAGTACCACAATTAATAAAGTTAGGAATTTTAGCAGAAAAAATCAAAATGTGCATTATTGATAATGTCTTTTACCCTATTTATAAAATAGATTTTTCAAAAATAAATAGTCAAAGATATTATGAAACTGAATTACTTGCAGCATAAATAAAAAATGAAAGGATGAAATAATATGGAACAAGTAACAAGAACAAATTTACCAATAGTTGGACGCATTCAACATGGAGAGCAACAAGTTGTAAATCAAAGAAAGAGAGTAACAGAATTAGGATATTTCATTGCAAAAACTAAAAACAATAATATGAATTTTTTACTAAATAGGTTTAATGAAAAATACCCAAAGAAAACCTTTTTAAATGTACAGTTTTTTGATGAAGATCCATTAACAGTTCGTAAAGCAAGATATAATCAAGGCGGAATTGTATGCTATTGTATGTCAGGAACATCAAAAGGAAAACAAAAAGTATCTAACAAATGGCAAGATATAGAGTGTAATTCTAATTGCAAATATTGTATTAAACAAGAAGGAACAAGTAAACCTACATGCAACTATGAAGGAACATTAAAATTTATGCTACCTGAAATAAGCCAAGATAGAATATGGATTATGAAAATTACAGGTCAGCAGTCAATTTCAAATTTAGAAGAATATATTAAATTCCAAAAATATTTGGGAAACTCCTTAAAAGGAACTTATACAATATTTTTAAATCAAATCGAACAAACTAATTCTGAAGGAAAAAAATTTAACAATTTTGTCATAGATATTGTAAAAGCAGAAGATTTTAATTCTAATAATAATTCAAATTCGCAAATTGATAGTAAAAATCCTATAATATCCACTCAAAATATTGATGACACTATTCCAAGTCAAGTACAAAATGAAAAAAATACGCAAAAAGATACAAAAAAACCTAATAGACAAACAAAGACAAGTACCAAAAAAGATGCTAAAACAAATAATACCAATGTTGTAACAAGTACATCAGATGGAAAAAACGATTCTCAAATGAAACAAACGCAAGTAACTGATGAAAAAAAGAATAATGCACCTGAAACGCACCAAGAACATTGCTTTTTATATGATACAGAATATAAAAATTTTAAAAAATCTGGAAAAGATACAGAATATTTAATTGCAAAAGTAGCTGATGTAAATGATAAAACAACTGATGTAGTAGTCAAACCAGAATTTAGAGAAAAAATAGAAAAATGCGATATTGGAACAGAATTAATAATAGAGTTAGAAAAATTTGGAGAAAATATTATATCAAAACATATTGAGTTCGTAAATCCTATACCAAAAAAAGTAGCAGCATAGGTAAATATTGCTACTACAAATTTTAATTTTGCACTATACCTATACTATATAGGAACAATTTAAAAATGTCAAGGTTCAAAAAAAATTTAAGGAAATTTTATGCATAATAAATTTAAGATAAATGAAATTGTTATTGTTAATGGGATTGGAAAAGAAAAAGGAACTCATTATAAAAATAGGATTGCAAAAGTTATTTGCCGTGATCCTTTTTATTTTGACTATAATATTAAATTCAATGATGGTACTGAAGATTGGCTTGATGGAGAGTGTTTAAAAAAATTGGAAGGAGAAATTTAAAAATGAAAATAACATACATAAAAACAGTTGGATTTAGAAAATTTGAAACTGATTTTGAAACTGATTTATTTGATGTAACATCAATTACTGGTGGAAATGCAAAAGGAAAAACTAATATTTTATATGCGATTATTTGGGGATTTTTAGGTTGTAACTTAACTGGAGATGACAAAGTATATATTGGAAATAAAAATACTGATAATTGCTATGTAGAACTACATTTTATTGATAATTTCGGAGTTAGTCATACACTTAAAAGGCTAAAAAATAAATACAATAATAAAAAGAATTTTTTATTATTAGACGAAAAACAAATTACTCAAGATGACTTAAAAACTTATTATAGCGATAAAAAGCTTTTTTTATCTGTTGTAAATTCAAATTATTTTATCAGTCGTACACCTGTAGACCAAAAAGCATTACTCGATAAATACCTACCTGACATAGACATCAAAGAAATTTATAATAAATTAGATAAGGAAGATAGAAATGTTTTAGAAGGATGTCCTAGAAATGTTATACAATACATCCAAGAATTGAATGACGATAAAAAAATGTATGAGAATAAAATTAAAAATCTACAAGGAAAAATTGCCTATGCAGAAAATTCTATTACTGAAAAATTAGATAGTCCAAAAACTTTTGATAAACAAGAAGAACTATCACTATCAATGCAAGAATTATCTTTTTTGAAATCTGATCAAAAAACTGAGGCAAGAAAAAAACAACAAAAAATTGTTGATAATTTGAAATCTCAAATAACTACATATCAAAATGAAATAGATACATTAAATACTAATATGATAAATGGAAAAAAGACATATCTAACAATAAAAAATGAACCCATATCATATTGCCCAATGTGTAAGCAAGAATTGTCAAATGAAGGTCGCTTAATTACTATTCAAAATATGAAAATAAGCTTGGAGAATGACTATTCAAATAAAATGCATAAAGAATCTGAATTGCAAGAATTAAAGAAAAATCTAGCAATTGAAAAATGCAAATTATATGCACTAGGAACTGATACTGCTGATGACCAAAATAACAGAATTAAAGAATTAGAAAATCAAATTGAAATATTAGAACATGAAAAATCTGAAATAGATCAATATAATACATCAATAAATATAAAAAAAGAAAACATACGAAAGGCCAAAGCCGACATACAAATATTCAAAAAAAATATTGATGACTTATATAATAATATTGATTCTAATAAGAAGGCTAAAGATGTCGCACAAAAATTACTAATTAATTATATTGAAGCCAAAATGAAATTTGCAACAAAGCATTTAAAAAATGTTAATATTAAATATTATACTATTTTAAAGGATAGTGGAGAAATCAAGCAAGATTTTATTATTACTTATAAAGGCAATGATTTCAAAAACTTATCCAGGTCAGAAACTATTGCTACATCACTTGAAATTAGTAATATGTTGAATAAAATTTCTGGTGTAAAATTGCCACTTTTTGTTGATGATAGCGAATCCTGTGCTGATTATAATTTTATTGAGGATTTTTCAAATGATACTCAAATTCTCATTTCAAAAGTAGAAAAAGGACAAAGTTTAAAGATTTACGATGGTTATTTGGAGAATACAAATTATCTACAAGCTGCATAAATATAGAAAAATGGCGGAGAAATCTGCCTTTTTTCATGTATTAAAGGAAGGTTAAAAATGTATAGAATAAAAAATAAAGAATTTATAAATGCTTATGATGCTATATGCAGTAGACATGATAGATTAAATGTTTTTTCGGATTTTGTAAAAATGTGTGCTATAAGTATCTATAATGCTTTAGCTCAAAATCAAGAAATGGAAAAAGAATATTTGAGAACTATAAATAGCTACAATAAAGAGGAACAATCTTTATTTATTAAAATGTTTAGTGAGTTAATTATGATGTTTGAAGAATCAAAAGAAGTAGTTGACTTATTAGGACCTATTTATATGAATACCAAATCAAAAGATAGTAAATTAGGACAAGTATTCACACCTGAACATATTGCTGAACTTATGGCTAAAATTACAATGGGAGATGAACAAATATTTAATAGTCAGATAGAAAAAAATGGATTTGTAACTGTTCTTGATCCGGCTTGCGGTTCTGGACGGATTAGTTTTATCTTATGCTAGAGCATTGCAAAAACAAAATATTAACTATCAAGAATATTTACTTGTAGATGTAACAGATATATCAGATATATGTGTTTATATGACATATATACAACTAGCTTTATATGGAGTTCCAGCAATCGTAAGATGTGGTAATACATTGACACAAGAAATGCGTTTTAAACTGGAAACTCCCCTATTTTTTCTACATTATTCTAAGTTTAGAAAATTTTATATGAAAAATCAGAATGAAATTAAAGAAAATACTGTTGTCATTGATAAATCAAAAATAACAAATCAAAATTTATTTAAAGAAGTTACTATAAAAGGAAATTGTCAAATTACTTTATGGTAAATATGAAGGAAAGGAAAATACATATGAAAATTAAAAGTTTACTAATTATGCCAGGAAAAGAAGTACAAAAAGTAAAAATTCCTGCAAATATAAAATTTATAAAATCACTATTAGGAGATGATTTACAAAAAATACGAATAAATGAAAATACAATTATTTATATATCAAAACAAACAGATTATACAGAATACAATAGGATTTTTGATGGGTATATATTAATTGGAACATTTTTAATTGTATCTATAAAAAATAATAAAAGAGTTTCAATGAAAAAGAGAGATATTAGAAAATATACCAATATGTTTAAACTCTCAAAACATGAAAAGAAAGTAAATCGTTTTAAAGAAGAATTTTTAGAAGAATATTATTTTAATCAAAGGAAGATGAAGGAAAAAAATAGAGCACATAACAAGGAATTTATCTTTAAAAATGCTGCATAAATAATGAAAGGAAGATTGAAAATTAATAATTACGAAACAATATTTTTATTAAATATAAAACTATCAGAAGAAGATCAAAAAAAGATACTTGATAAAGTGACAAAATGTATTATCAATTATGGAAAAATAACTAGCATAAAAAACATCGGAAAAAGAAATTTAGCCTACGAAATAAGAAAACAAAAACAGGCCTATTATTATGAAATAGATTTTGAAGCCAAATCTCAATGTATATCTGAACTTCAACAACTATATAGATTTACAGATGAAGTTTTAAAATTTATTACAATAAAAAATAACGAATAAGGAAAGGAAGAAAAAATATGAACAAAGTAATTTTAATTGGTAGACTTACAAAAGATGTAGAACTTAGATATACACAAACAAATAATACGGCTGTTGCTTCATTTTGTTTAGCTGTAAATCGTAAATTTGTAAAAAATGGTGAAGAGAGACAAGCAGATTTTTTTAATATTATTGCATGGAATAAACTTGCTGAAACAATATCAAAATATTTATTTAAAGGAAATCAAGTTGCTATTTCTGGTAGATTAGAAACAAGATCTTGTGATGATGAAAACGGACAAAAACATTATGTCACAGAAGTTATTGCTGAAGAAGTAGATTTTATAGAACCTAGAAACAAGCAAAATAATGATGCAATACTAAATTCACCAGTTCCTGTAAATAGTAATGATTCATCAGATTTCATAAGCAATGGTGATGATTTGCCATTTTAGAAGGAGGATTATTATATGTTTAAACAGTTTTTTATAAATAAATATTTCAAAAAGTTAAGTAATACCAAGTTTTTTAGAAATGATGAAGATGCTATTATTGGTAGAGCAAAAGATGTTATAAAAAATCTTCAAGATCAAATAAGCTATGTAGAAAATATATGCAATGATATTGATGAAGAAAATAAAAAGATGATAATTACAGATGCAAATTTGCTAATCAAGGAAATACAAAAACATTATCATAACAAAAATAATGTGATAGGACTTTACAACCATCCAATGGCTAGTTTTTATATTTTACAAGATAAAAATATGTTGTATCAAGATTTAAAGGACTATTACAAAGAATTGGAGGAAAAATAAATGAATAGTAGTGAAATGATATTTACAGAAAATGAATTACAAATTTTAGCTAATGCATTAGTAGTTCTTTTAAAATTCACAGAAAATAATGGCTCAGATTTAGGAAATTTTGTTAATATTTCTGGCTTATTAAATAGAATGAATGCTGAACTCGATGATATAGAATTTAAAAGAATGCAAGAAATGGAGGAAGAGACAAATGAAAACTAACATTATAATGGTCAAGTATGAGGATAATTTTTATCCTCGTACATTTAATGGTAAAGAGTATTCTTATTATACAAATATATCTTTAAATATTGGAGATTTAACAGAAGTACCAACAAAATATGGTTCTAAAATTGCAAAAGTAACTAGAATAAATGTACTAGAAAATGAAATAAAAGATATAAAACCATATATGAAATCAATTACTCGTAAAATAGATAGAAATAGATACATAAATTTTTATGAAATACAGGAAGATGCAGCATAATGAACGAAAAACAAATAGCTAAAATTCTAGTATCAAAATTACTAGACATGGGCTTTGTTGTACATAGATATGATGCAATAACGACAAATTCTATTTATTTAAAATTAGATTATGGAGTATGTTGTGGAATCAGAATAGCTGATCATAATGGAAAGAAAAAATATCATTATAGATTTAATGTTGTAAAAGGTTATTGTGGAGATAAGATTATTTATTTTAAAAATCTTATCTCTTATTTTTATACATTTGAAGAATTGCCACAACTACTAAATATGGTCAAAAACGAACGAGAATCAAAAATAAAAAAATATGGTTTTGAAAACTATAAAATGTATATGGAGAAAGAAAAACAGGAAAATGAGCTATTTGAAAGATTTAAAATGGTAGCTTAAATTTGGAAGGAGCTAAAATAAAATGAATGGTTTTGATAGATTAAAAGAACAAGTAAAAGATCAAGAAGATTCAGCATTAAAGCAAGTAATAGAATATTTAACATCTCGTGATGATATGGAACAAAAATATCTAAATGAAGAAAAGACTGTTAAAGAAATGTGTAGTTTTATCAGAAGAAAGGGCAATGCACATGCAAAAAACGGCTGGAATTTTATTACTAATGAAGTTGTTTTCGCATGGGCTATTATGTATTGGGCTTTACCTAATTCTTTTTTAAAAATAAATAACCCCAAAGAAACAAACAATATTACAACTAAAGAAAAAACTACTAAGAATAATGTTATATCAATAGAAAAAGCCAAAAAAGTAATCGAAGAGAAAAAGCAAGTTGAACAATTAACTTTATTTGGAGGTGTTGCAAAATGAAACAAGAAGAAATTGATGTATTAATGCTAAAAATAGATAAAAAATGCAAATTTCCAAAATATTGGTATGAATTTATCAAAGAAAACTCTAAAAATCATCATCTTATTATAAAAGATAAGGAAAAGAAAAAATTATATTGTTCTAATTGTAATAGATATTTTACTGATAAAACAATAAAAGTACGCGATTATATAGAATGTCCTCATTGTCATAAAATGTCATGTGTATATGGAATAAATTATTATCGAAAATCTTTTGAACAGTCTATTGTATTAGTTCAAAGAATGGATAAACAAGTTGTTATAAGAATTTTTGAAATATATTCTTACTTCAATGAAGGAAAAAAAAGAATACAAAGAAGTTGCATAGAGTATGCGAGAATATTACCTGGTATTGGTAGATTCATCGGAAATAATGTTTATATCAATATGTTTGGCGTTATGCGTGTATACCACAATTATAAAAAAATTAGTTGGTCGCAATATAAAGGTCATAAGTTTTTAACTGATCATCCTACATACCCATATAACAAGAAAAAGCTTGTAAAAGGTACAATTATGGAATATGCACCCATTGAAGAATTTAGGGCAAGATTTGCATACTGTCGTTACAATTATTTAGATGTATTAGAACTTGCTGCTTATGGAAGTTTTGAACTATTATGGAACATGAAATTATATAATTTATGTTTTTATTCTAAAGCATTAAATAGAAATGGGAGTTTTTATAAAAGATTTAAAGTACCTAAAAGTTTCTTAAAATTTATGCAAGATAATAATGTTACATATAAAGAATTGATGTTATTACAGCTATTCCAAAAAGCTGACAAAAAATTAATTCAAGATTATAGTTGTACTAATATTAACTATTTAAGATTTTTAATTAAAAATAATATACTGGATGACTTTTTAAATTCTGGTATGAAAATTAATTATACAAATATGAGCCTTATAAAAGATATTAGTAAATATGTTTCACTAAAAAAACTAATGCAATATAAAAAAGGCTTAAATAACTTAAATATCTATAAAGATTATTTAGAAATGGCTGAGAAACTTAGTTATAATTATAAATCAAACAAAGATTTATTCCCAAGAAATTTAATTTCAAGACATGATAAAATGCAAACTAAAATTAAAGTTACAGGAGATATGAATACACAATTTAAGGCATATCTAAGATATTTAGAATTATCAAAATATACTTATTCAGATAATAAATATATTATCTTCCCTGCTCCAAGTATTGATAGTATGAAGGATGAGGGAAAACAGCAAGGAAATTGTGTAGGTTATATGTATCTTGATCCTTATATAAAATGTCAAACTGAAATATTTTTTGTTAGAAAGTTAGAAGATGTTACAAAATCATTTATAACACTCGAATATAAAAATGGAAAAGTTGTTCAAAAAGAACTTCCACATCATGATAGAAACTTTACGGATGAACAACTTGAATTTATTGATAAATGGCTAGGATTTAGAAGTTTCACAGATAAAAAAGAAAAAGTTAAGAACAAAGCAACATTTAAGGTTACCAAATATAATCTTAATAAACTGGCTGCATAGAATGGAGGAAAAAATATGTATCATAAAAGAAATTATAATAAAAATAATAATTCTCAAAACAAAACAAAAGAAATATTTGATAGAATTGTTGAAAATTTACAAACTATTGTCAATAACGGAGACTATGAAAAGTTTTTAAAATTTCAAAAGAATTTTAGGGATTATAGTTTTAATAACCTTATTTTAATTTTTAGTCAATTTCCAGACGCTACAAAAGTTGCTCGGTAAAGCTAAATGGTTGAAACTAAAAAGAGAACTTACAGAAAATGCAAAAAAAATATGGATAGTAGCACCTATTCCTAGACAGTATGATAAAAAAGTAAAAACTATTGAAAATGGAGAAGAAATAGAAAAAATTGAAACAGTAAAATATAATGCTTATAGATATGTGTATGTTTATGATATATCACATACTACTGGAAAAGCTGTACCATTACAATCTGAAAGAATAAATTGTGATGATAAAGCTTCTTTTTATAACAAATTAAAAGAATTTAGTAATGTTCCAGTTATAGAGAAAGAGTTATTTGGAGGCACATTAGGCTATTATAGTGAAAAAGAAAATTTAATTGCTATAAAAAATACCTTATCTATAAATGATAAAGCATCAGTTTTATTACATGAAATAACACATAGCCTATATGATGATTTTGACTATTCAAAAGATAGAGATTTATCTGAAGTATTTGTTGAATCAGTTGCCTATATTGTAGCTGATTACTTTGGATTAGATACATCACATTGTAGTTTTAATTATATTATTAAATGGGCTAAAGGCGAAACTAAAACAGTCCTCGAATTAGGTGGAAAGATACAAAAATGTGCAAATGAATTTATTGAGAAATTAGAAAATTTTGAAATGCAAGAATTACAACTTGCAGCATAGGAGGAAAAAATGCAAAGTATTGTTAGTTATAAGGACAGAGGAAACTTTGGTGATTCAAAATATAGAGGCAATTGTACAGGATATATCATTAAAGATTTACTTAATCAATTTTACCATACTTCTAAACCTAAAAAATTTATTGAAATATTTAGTGGTGGGGGCACTGGAAAAGATGTCGCAAAAGAGCTTAATATAACAAATAGTCTGCATTTAGACTTAAATAATGGATGGGATGCTCTAATAGATGAAATACCAAGTGGTAGTGATTTTATATTCTCCCATCCGCCCTATTGGGATATTATCTCTTATGCAAAACAGAGAAAATCATATAATGAAAATGATCTGTCTAATCAAATGCCTTATGATGAATTTATACAAAAACTTAATCTAGTAAATGAAAAAATCTATCATTCCCTATTATACGGTGGTAGACATGCAATTTTAATTGGAGATATTAGAAAACAAGGAAAGTATTATAGTATAATGAAAGATATGGATTGGTATGGTGATTTAGAAAGCCATATTATAAAAGTTCAATATAATTGCTTATCTGATAATAAAATTTATTCTAATCAAAATTTTATACCTATTAAACATGAACATTTATTGATATTTAAGAAAAATCGTGTATGGTTATTTAGCAAAAAAGAAACTAATACACTCCAGATAAATATTATGGAAGTTACTAATATTACTTGGAGAGACTTAATACAAGCTACACTTGAATTTATGAGAAATAGAGCAAGTATAGATGAAATCTATAATATTTTAATAAAATCAAAAAAAGCACAAAAAAATAACCATGTGAGGGAAAAAATAAGACAAACATTAAACAATAATTCTAATTTTAAAAAAGTGGATAACGAATGGATGCTATGTATTAAATAGAAAGGAGATCTAAGAATGAAAAATGTTACAATAGATGAATTATACGATAAAATTGAAAGGTTAGAATATGAAAAAATTGCTTATTTAGAAGTAAATGACAAAGCAGGTGCTAGGAGAATAGCTAGACAAATTGAACAAATAGAATTACAGATTGATATTTCTAATTACAACAAAATAAAGCAAGAATTAGAAATATACAAAAAAGTGGTATGTAACTATCCAGGTTTACAGCTTGAAATAAAAAATAAATTAACTGAACAAAAAATAATATGAAAGGAAAATTAAATATGGATGTATTAGATTATCAAGAAGTAAAAAAACATGTAAATATTTTAAATGTAGCATATCATTTATGTTTAGAAATAACAGATGATAAACATACAGAAATAAAAGCAATTTGTCCTTTTTGTGGATATAACAAAAATTCTAAAATTGCTACATTAAGCTTAAATACTATCAATAATAAATATTGTTGTAGTCGTTGTGGTGCTGGTCGGATATTCAATTGGATTATATGCTCGTGTTAAAGGTATTGATAATAAGAAAGCATATAGAGAATTGTTGGATAGAGAATGTTTTTCTATTCAAAAGAGTAATATAACAATAAGTCCTATAAATGAAATTGCTGATATAGATAAAAGAGATACAGTTTATAGAACTTTTTTAAATATGTTAAAACTTGAAAAAAGCTCAAGATTAGCACTAAATAGACTTGGATTTTTAAATTCTACTATTGAAGAACAGATGTATAGAACAATACCGAATAAAAATATTCATAGAAGATTAATAGCACATAGATTGTCAAAACTTTATGATTTATCTGGGATACCAGGATTTTATCAAGAAGCAGATTTTAAATGGACTTTTTCAGCAGGTAAAGGGATATTTATCCCAATATTTGATGAAAGCTATAAAATACAAGCATTATCAATACATTTAGATAAGCCTTTCAATAATACAAAAGATATGTGGTTTTCTAGCAAAGATAAGATCAATGGAACAGGTACTAAAAATGTATTAAGTAAAAATAATATTGATGAAAATACGGATACTGTTGTACTAACTGATAATTTCTTATTAGGAAATTATATTAAAACAAGTTTGAATGTTCCAATGATTGCATTCTCTAATATTAGTAATTCATATCAGATACTAAAAGTTATTGAATCTACTAATGTTGATAATATTATTTTTTCTTTTAAAATTGGTCAAAATGATAATTTAGACTATATTATAAATAGAATTTTTAAAGATTTAATACCACTTGGCTATAATCTTGAAACTAAACCTATAAAAGATTTTAAAGATGTGTTAGATAAAGATTTTCTAACATTGTATTCACTAAGAAAAGTCGCATAATTTATGTGTAAAAAGAATTACAAAAATAGCCTACTCTAAAGCAAGAGTAAGCTATTTTTTTTATATCATAATTAAATATTTTGCAAAAAAATTATAGAATTAAAGAGGGGGATTCCCCCTCTTTAATTAGACGGCTAGAAATAGAAATTAGTTACTTAGTTTCTATTTGAATTATTGTACTTTAACGCAACACATATCCATATTTTACACATGCAGAGCGAGTATATCCCGGTTTGGTATATCCCTCAACAGTACTAGCATCAAAGAAGATTTGAATTCTATCTCCCTTTTGTACTTGCAAAGAGAAAGCGCCACCATCTCCAATAGTCTCGTAAAAAACATCTTCAGCCAATACCGTTGAAGTTCCAGCTTTACGAACCTGAACTGTTAGCTTAACGGGACTGCTACTTGAATCAGTTCTTTGGAAAAATGAAATATCAATAGTCAAAAGTCCAGTATAATCAATTGTTTTTACTGGAGTCAAATTTGTATTTTTAAAATTGAAATAACCGACAGGAACTAATTGAGTTGTATATCCCCAAGTTTCTTCACCGGCTGCAAAGGCTTGAACACTAAAGCTCAAAACCAAAATACAAATCAAGGCAATCGATAAGATTTTCCGTGCATATTTCCCAGCTGTTTTCATCATAGTAAAACTCCTTCCATTGTCATTTCTAGCCATCTATATCAAAAATAGTATTGTACTATCTTTGAACATATTGAAAATATATTCTTAGGTATTATACATTATTTATTAAAAACTAGCAATAGTTTTTTTACAATATTTGTATTTTTTTGTAATCTTTGTATTGCTGTGAAATATTTTTTATAGTTCTCTAGATTCAAGGTATTAGTTATTTTCTATTTAGTTAATTAAATAGTTTCTTAAATCCCAAATGTTTCAGTATATTAAAAGTTCTTAATCATCGCCTTTGAAAATACAATTTCTATATATTCTATGCTTAATTTATTTTTCAACATTATTTTCTTTCTCAAAATTTTTTAATTCTGTTGAGATTAAAGACCATACTTTTTTATCTTCTCTATCTTTTTCCCATGTAGATACTCCTCCAAGCTGATATGTTTTAACTAATGATAATTTAGCATTTATTGAATCCAAATCTTCTATCCACATTTTTTTGATTTTTGAACCTAATGTATATTCAACATAGTTTTGTTTTAAGACATCATCCCATTTCTTTTCTACTCCATTAGGGATATTACTATCAATGTCTTTCATATTTACAACTGCACTATTTTGTAAATTGCCATTCATATCTTCAGTCCAAATTCTTGTGTAAAATGGTATTCCAAGAATTAATTTTTCTGATTTTACTTCATATGTATTTATGAATTTTTTTATATTGGTTTCTATCCAATTATATCCAGCAACTGTTCCCGACTTTTTACTTCCCATACCATGTTGGTCATATGCCATAAATATTAGATAATCTGATACATCTCCTAATACAATTCTATCATAACACATTGACCATGTTTCGGATCCATCCGGTGCTGTTACATCAACTGATAGTGCTAGTCCATTTTCTTTCATTCTCGGATCAAGTTCTATAATAAATCTTGAAAACATATTTATATCTTCTTGTTTCATATTTTCAAAATCTATATTTATTCCATCTAAATTGTATTTTATACATGCTTCAGTTATACTTTTTATTAATTGCTTTCTTAAATTGTAATTATTCATGATTTTTGAAATTATATCTTTTCCCGCACTTGCATTTGAAATCATTGCCCATACTTTGTATCCATTTTCATGTGCCCATTTTATGTATTGTTCTCCTTCTATTTCCACATTTGTTTTAAATTCTCCTTGGTTGTTTATGTAAAAAAATGATGGTGATACTACATTAACTCCCTCGATTACTTCTTTTCTGTTTGGTGCTTTTGCTTTTTCTGAAAAGTAATCCCAAAACATGTTTATTTTTCCTTCTACTTGTTTTTCGTTAACTATATCTTTTCTTATATATGTTATGTCTTGTAATTCAGATGTTTTTACATATCCTACGATTCCACTCATTGTTCTTACTTTGGACCATCCCTCTTTTGTTTCTAACACATATATCAAATTTTCTCCTTTTTTCACTTTATCAATAGTTCTACATAGATTTTTCGATTGACTTTTTACATTTATGTTCTTTTGGGCTGTGGCTATTCTTTTGCTTTTACTCAATGAATCAATTATTACTATATTTTCTTCTTTATTATATTCTATTTCAATATCATATACTTCTTTTAATTCTGATATGGGAATATATGTATTTTCTTCAATTTTTTTAATTGGTGCAGCTATTTGCTTTTGAGAGTCGTTTATAGTTACAATATTACTATTATAGTTAATTTCCGCTATTTTTTTCCCATATGTTGTTATAATCTGCTTTGTTCCTTCCTCATATATATATTTGTCAAAAAAATTTTTTATATCTTGTTTTGATAAATAAACTATTTTTCCATCTATATATGCTTCATTTTTCAATATTATATTTCTATTATTTATTACTACTCTTGTTTTTGCAGTATCTCCTTTTTTTATAGTATTTAATGATACAAAAAATGCTATTAGTAATACAAGTATTACTAGAAGTATAATTACTATACTATTTTTTATTAATTTTTTTTTCATTAGATTTCCTCATTTCACTTCTTATTTATTATATAATAAATAGTTATTTGAATGAAATTATATCATTTGTATATTTTAAAGTAAAGATAATATTAGTTAAATTTATATTGGGCTTTTTGTACACTACATATTTTTCAAAGTCAAGTTATATTAATTATTACGAAAAATAACATGATAGCATAAAATAATTCTTGAGAATATCTTAATAAACGCTTTTCTTAATTTTTCTTATTGAATTTACATACCACAGTATAGATTATAAATTTTAAACTTGGTTTTAAATTTTCATCAATAGAAAAATAGTTACTAATAATACTTATTTTTGTATTATTATACATTGTTTTTAATATTTGTTCAATACACCATTTAACTTTAAAAAAGGATTTTTCATTATATTTTTCTGCTATTTGAGGAAAAACATTTTTACTTAGATTATCTAATGCATTTTCATCTTTTATACATATAAATATTGCATCACATAAATATTTAAAGCCTTTTGTTTCTCTTTTAAAATTAAATTTCGAAAGTTCGTTATATATAAATTTTTTTATATCATTATCATTCATATTTACTCCTCCTTAATGAGTAGGTTTTGTCCTGGGTATATTTGATTCGGATCATCTCCAATTATGTCCTTATTTAGTTCATAAATTTTTTTCCAATTTACATTATATTTTTTTGCTAATAAAGAAAGTGTATCACCTTCTACAACAACATGGTATATAGAATTAGTACTGTTGTTTAAATTGTTTAAATTAGCTTTTTTAATTATATTTTTATAATCATATATAGAATAATTTAGATCAACATTTCCAGAAATTCCTGTAATTTTTCCTTTATCAGAAAATTGCCACATACCATAACTTTTATTATAGGTACAATTATTTCCCCATTGAGCAACCCATTTATCAAATCTATCTAATTTTTCACTATTTATTCGATTATTAAGCCAATCTAAACTAGCATATATACCAGTATAATAACCAGCATCTTCAATAATGCTACAAAATTTTTCGCATATATTTATACAAGTTTCATTACTAACATTTCTTTTACTTTTGTATCCATCAGCATCCTCCATATCTAAAAATATAGGATATTCAATTTTCAAGTTTTTAATATTTCTAAGGACAAATTCTGCTTCTTTTTGAGAATCTTCTATATTAGTAGCATATGAATAGTGATATAGTCCAATAGGAATATTATTATTTATAGCATTTTCATAATTTATTTTAAATTTTTTATCAATTTGATTTGGATTTTTTCCATATCCAAATCTTAATATGATAAATTGTATTTCAGAATTTTTTACTTGTAACATATTTACATTTCCATTATGTTCGGATATATCAATACCTTTTATCATATAAAAACCTCCTTCATAAACGCATAAGCTTTTAATCTTATTATTTTGTAAATTCTAAATTATAGAATTTTTTAATGCAATTTCAATACTATATTGAATGTTTTTTATTAAGCAATTTTCTTTTGATAGATGTTTATTATCAAATTATATTTTCAAAATTTATAAAATTTTTATTAAGAATTTATACTGATAATGTAATAAAATATAAACAATTATATTTATTTTTATCATCTAATTTACGATTATTAGAGTTTATTTCTAATTTTTATAGAATATTTATACCTATTTAGATTATATTTTATATAGTTATTGACATATATTTTTTTTTACTATATTATATCAATGTTGGAGGTATTGATATGAAAGAGTATATAAAATTAATCGGTGAAACTATATATAACTTTTTAATAGGTTTTTGGACTCCTTTTAATTTTTTATTAGCAATAGCTTTTATGATAGATGATAATGATGGCGTAGGCATATTTTTAACAATGCTAACATTTAGTGTTTATATGTTTTTATTAATTCCTAATAATATTAATTTTTTTAAACAAGCAAAAAGCAAAAAAGAAAAGATAATTTTAATTTGTAGTTTTATAACTGGAATTATAATTTCAGTATTTTTATATAAAGGAAAAGGGTCTATTAATGTAATTTTAACAGGAATATTAACCATAGGTAATATATTCTTTTTGTATTTAAATAAAAAATCAGATAATATATATAGTGTTTTACTATTTATTTTAAACTTAATCTTTATATGTCTTAATATAAATTGTTTTAATATATTTTAAAAACTAAAAGAAGGTGATTAAAGCACCTTCTTTTATCTTATCTAACTTGACTATTATATTTTTCAATAATATTATATAATCCTATATTTTTTGTTCCATATTCTTCGGCTCCATTATAACGAGTAAGAATTTGTTTTATTTGTTCTTGAGAATAACTATATGGATTTACTCTTTCTAGTCCAAGATTAGAAGCTTCCCATAATAATACTAATGCACAAGTTTCTAAATTAAAGTTTATATCTTCATTTAATTTTTGCCAAACTTCCCACATATCCTTCCAATTGTCTAAGTTATATTCTCTATCAGTTATATAACCATTTTCTCTAGCCCAGTTTCTAGCATTAATACCAGTTTTTGCAAATATTTGAGAAAAACCTGTACTAGAATCTGCATCTGAGAATAAAGGAAATTCTGGTTGAGGTGTTATTAATCTAATAGCATCGGGTAGATTATACCACGTTTCCATTTGTACTTCCCAAGCATAATAAGATCGTACTCTTGCATCAGCTATTGGGTCATCTTTTCCTTCGCAAGCTCTTTCCCACATTGACACAGTTTGAATTAATGCTTTTCTCATTCCAAATTTGTTGCTTAAATTTGTAAAAATACTATCATAAGAAAGAGTATCTTCGACTGCTTCTTCAGGAGTTCTATTTGCTTTTATACTTGCTGCTCCAATATTATTTGTTATATAAGCAGAAGTTTCAGATTTAAAACTTGCTTTTTTATCAGCAGGTAAATTAACATCTTTCTTATTTACTGGTCCTACAGTTCCTTCAATATTATCTAATAGGGAAAGAGTACCATTAAAGAATTTATCTCCATAAGACTGCATATTAGAATCACTATAATTCGTAGTAGGAGTTAACTCTAACAAACATGCATCGGCACCGATACCAGGATAGTTTGAATTACTTTGAGCAAGTGTAGGTGAATTTTTAGCCCAAGCAATTAAATACCCTTCTCCATAACCATAACTATGTCTTGAAGATGGTATTCCCATACTATTCCAATAATATTGACCAATATTAGAATTACCAACTGTTTGATTAAACCAGCCATGAACATCAACTAAAACATTTTTTCCACTTCCTCTATTATTTTCTAATGCTTTTCTTAAATTTTGTAACTCTATAGCTTGGAATGGACTAGAAGCAGTTTTATATCTAACACTTGGATTATTAGCTTTGAAATTACCACCCCAGTTTCTATTAGGATCTAGCTTATTATATAAACATCTTCCAAATCCGTTATTATTATTTCCATTTACAATTCCATCTAAATTTATACCAGGAAATACATAAATAGACCATTTTTCTTTTAATTGATTAAGTCTTGCAGTAGTTAGATTATTAAAGTCTTGCATAAATCTTTTTGCAACTTTTAATAGCATATTACCATCACCATGATAATATGTTCCATCAGATTTAGTTCCATCTTCCCATCCATGTAGTGCAAAAGTTAAGAATAGATGGTTTGCACCATTACCAAATTTATAATAGAACATATTTCTACCTTTTTGAGTTTGACCATATGAAATTTTTGAACCAAAATGATTATAAGATTCATTAAAAGATTCAAGTGGATTATTTTCTTCTGGTAGATTTCCATTAACAATTTTAGAAACAAGTACATAACCTCTTTTTCTTTGACCTGTAGCCGTTACTGTATATTCAATACAAGTGTATTCGAAACCATATTCATCAGTATTAACTTTATTTGTGTTAAAGTTTATAACCTCCTCATTTTTTACAGAACCAAGTTGAGCATAATTCGAATTAGGACCACCATAAACTATAATATTTTCATCTATAGCATGAGCATTTACACCATTAGTATAAAAATCTGGAAATAATGTTCCAGGAGTATAATCTCTAGCATCCACTTTATCCCAAGCAATATACCCTCTTTTTCTACCATTTTTTGTATTATATTCTACATATATTTCATTTCCTTCTTTTGCTAAAAGTGATACCAATTCACCAGCTCCTAAAGCTCCTATAATAGCACAATTGCTGCCAGGACCACCATATACATTAATAGCTTCTTTAACTATACATACAATTGTTTCAAATGGAAATTTTAAATATTGTGCATATACATACCCTCTTTTTGTTCCAGAAGAAGTAGCATATTCAATAAACGCAATGTTCTTACCATTAAATTCATAAGAAAATAAAAATGTACAACCCTCATGTTTAAATAAAGTACCAACAGGTGCAGTTAGACTAAAATCATCGCAAGTTCTAACATCTAATTCTGTTGTTGCATAACAATATCCACCATAAAAATCTTCTTCAGTTAAATCTCCACCAGAATATGAAGAAACTACACTTGCAGGAATATATCCAGTTTTATGTTTTCCTGTACTTGTTACAAGATATTCAATGTGATACCAGCCCATAGATGTTGCTAATATATAAACAGGATCTTCACCAGCATCTATACTTCCAACTTTTGCATAATTACTTGAATCTGGTCCATGATATACATTTGAACTTGTTGCGATAACTGCTTTTACTGCTGTTGAAGATAACAAAGCAATTCCATCATTTTCATGTGTTATAAAAAGTGCTTTTGTTAATCTATCAGCTAATGCAATATCCTCTAAATTATCTTTTTCGCAAAAATCTTTATCAATTAAAATAATTCTTTCTGTATTATCTTCAGAAATATACATTTCAATAACATTTTCAATATTTTCACTTAATGCTATTAATATTTTTCTTTTTTCTTTTATTGCACAATCTATTTCTTCGTCAAGCAAAGTATTTTTTATTTCTTGTTCAGTTTTTTCTTTTTCTAGCTTATTGTCATTTAATGTATAATTTTGGTTTGTGTTAGCATTTATAAAGTTTAAAATTTTTTCTTTATCTTCAATTTTTAAAGTTATTCCATCTACTATATTTTCACCTCCAATTTGTTCTAATTTTTGATTAAACATATTATTTTTATTCATGTCTATCAAACCTTCTTTCTTTATATATTTAGAATTTTTATATTCTATAAAACTATTATAATTTCAAATTTTAATTTTTCTTAAAAAGTAGTCTTTTGTGGATTGAAACCAAAAAAAGAAAGCTATTCGCCTTCTTTTTTGTCATCATTTGTTAATGCTTTTGATTTGCTTTTTAAAACAGATTCATATACATTTAACCCTTTGGTAAGTATTTCTGGTACATCAATTCCAATTTCGACTAAATTTTCAATTATACTTCTACTCTCATTTATAATCAAACATGCTAATGTGAACCATCCAAAAAGCATCACAAACTCTAAATTAATATTTAATTTTGAACCAATTTGCATCAATAAAAAGGAAATCAAAAAAGCAATTAGTATTAGAATCCAATAGCAAACTTTTTTTACAATTCCCAATAGCCCTTTATTAGAACTTTCTGTATGAGTTACTTTCGATTTTATAGTTCCTGTTACATAGTCTAATATATTTAATATAAGATATCCCAAAAATAAAATCCATTCTATTCCAAAAAATGATGTTAATGTTGTAGAAATAATGCTTAATGTAGCAGATATTTTATTAAAAATTTTTAAAAATTCTGTATCCATATTAAACCTCCTAAACATTTTTTTATTATTTTAATACTTATTTTTAGAATGAAACTAAATTATGGTTTTTTATGGTTTTTTATAGGTTATTTTTTTCTTTTATTTAATATTTTCATCTCAGGATAAACGCAATAAGCAAATTGTGTATTACAAACAATGTTATTTAAACAACTATCATCTTTAAATAATAAAATAAGTCTATCTGCTTCAGGAATAGCAGGACTATTTATTTTTAATAATTTCAAAATTCCGTTTTCATTGGATTTATCTGTTACAATTATATTGTATAACAAATTTTCTTTACTTAAAAAAGTAATATACACAGGATCAAATCCTCTATGAAAATATCTATATCTATTTTTATATTTACACAAAATATCTAGTGCATAAATTGTTTTCATATCAATTCTTGCAGTATTATAAACAAAAATATCACCTTTTTTTGAGATGATATTACTTGATAATATATTTTTAAAATTATCATGTGGTTTATTAAACAGTATTTGTAATTGTTTCAATGTAGCACATCCAAAATCTTGTATAAAATTTATAATTTTTAATTCATCATTCATTAAAAAACCTCCTGTATAAAACTAAATTATTCTCATTAAATAACTATATATGAATTTCTTATTTTCGTTGATTTCTGTAATTTTTATTAACACTTTATCCTTAAAATGTGGATAATTGTTAAATCTTGCAGGAACTCTACACAATGTTGTAACTTTTGAATTATCTAATTGTACTAATATTCCAGAATTACCTTTTGGAAATGCAATTACTGTTCCTGTGTATTCGCCATTAAGAACAATATATTTTCGTATATTTTTAAATGGATTTTCTTCAAATTCTTTTGCAGATAATTCGTATACATTATTTGATATATCTAACTTTTTTATTTTTACTCTTAAATATTCTCCAACTTTGTATATATCTTTGCAATTTACAATATAAATATGTTGCAAATTTTGAGCCTTAATAATTACTTCTTTTCCATACATATCAACTAAAATATGTTTAACTCCAACAGCAATAACTCGTACTTTTATGGTATCATTTTGTTTTAATTTAGGAATTTCTATACTTGCTCTTAATTCCATAGCTTCAATTCTACTTGCTATTGCTATGTTAGAAATGCTATCATACTCAAGTACAATAAAGTCAATTTCAGCACCAAGCATTCCTCTAATTATTGATTTACTTGTACTTTTTTGTACTAACAAATTTACTGGAATAAGAATTTTTACATCATAATACCAAACAATGGCACAAGCAATATGTTCATTTTTTAAGTAATATTCATCTTCAATTCCTGTAATTAAGCCGAGTTAATATTCTTTTTTCTTCTTTACTTCTCAAAATTTCTTTTATATGTGTATCTTCCAAAAATTTCACCACCTTAAAAAGCATCTATCAATATTGATAAATGCTTAAAATTTAAAAGTTATCAAATGTAATATCTTCATATTCTTGCTCTTTTTTTATTTTATTTTGCTTTGTAACAACTCTCTTTTCTTTTTTTTCTATTGTTTTAGGAACTTCAATATTATTATTCCAATCTGGAATATATGTAAGAACAGAAACATCTTGCAATTTTTTAGCAAGTGGATGTTCAGTATATATCATCTTTTGTAGTAACAATGGTTTATTGCCTCTAATAATAACCATTAACTTAAAACTTGGTATTCTAATTATTTCATCAGGATTTAATAAATTTCTTTCTAATGTAGATATATTTTTTTGTCCAAATTCTAATTCTCCATCAATTCCAACTTCTTTCTTAATACTTTGGGTTTCTGCAGTTGCAACACCAAGCAAATCACAAAAATACATTGCAGTTAAGGTATCTGTCGTACCTAAATTAAGTTTTAAATCTGTATTACCAAGTATTTCATCTGCTAATCCATTTGGATAACGATTGTTTAATTGACCAATATTTTGGAGTATTGGAATTAAGGCAAGTCCGTCTACTACGAACTGTTGATATTTTTTTATTGAAATCTGGTATTTGACAAATATTCGCAAACTCATCTAAAAAGAAGAATACATCAACTTTACATTTTCCACTTTCAGTTGAATCAGCATATTTTACAAGCTTTATAAACAAAAATGTAAAAAATAGAGAGACTAAAAAATCTCTACTTGAATCCATATCACTTGTTATTACATAATAAATACAAGGTTCTTTTCCTGGCAAAGTCAAATCAATGTCTGTATGATTAGTAAGTTCTTGTAATTCTTTATTTTGAAATGCTTGCAGTCTAGTACCAAGACCTGTCAAAACAGATGCTTTTATTGTATCGGAACCGACTAGCAAATATATTGTAACTCATTCTTGCAGGACTTTCTTGTGGAAGTCTTTTGAACATTGTATCAAGTGTTGCAATATCTCCACTTGCAATGATTTTATAAATATCAGTCAATGTATTTTGCTCTAATTTATTCTCCATAAAGTAGAACTCAAATGCTTTCAGTAAATTTTCTTCAGCTCTTGGCCAGAAATCATCTTTTCCAGTTTTCTTTTGCGTACCACTAATTATCACATTTGAACTTGTTTGTATGTCTGTAATATCTTCGTTTTCGCCTAATGGATTCCACCTGTCCGAGTGAGCCATATTATTAAGATTAAATACTTTTACAACATATCCATCATCTCTAAATAATTTATTTGTTTTTCTATAAATTTCGCCCTTTGCATCAGTAACAATGATAGATTTTTTGTATTTAAAAAGCTCAAGCAAATTAGTTATTAAAAATCCTATTGTTTTCATACTGCCGCTGGAGCCAAACACAGCTATATTTTTATTGAAGTAACTATCAAAAGGTAATTTAACAATATCATTATTTGATTTTCCCAGTATAATACCTGGTGTTTCATTTTTTCCTAAGACTTTTTCAATTTCATCTTCTGACATCCAATCTGCAGTTCCATGTGTTCCATCTTCTTTTTTTAATTTAATGCCCTTTATTTCATCTTTTTTATAACAGATGACTAATTTTATACATGCCATTATTAAAATTGAAATTAAGGCAATTATGGAACAAATAACAGCATAATATAAATTGCTTATAATAATATTTTGATTAAAACATTTATTTAATATTTTTATGTATGAATTTATATTAAAATCTATTACAAAATTTAAAATCACCAATATTATTGCAAAAATATATATAATAATTTTCTTATTCATAAAAATTTATTTCCTTTTCTATAAACTTATCAATATCTATTAAGTGAAAATTACAAGTAGCAAGTTCACTTCCGAGATATTTAACAATAGATTTTGGACATATAATATCTACTTTTTTGTTTGTATTGTTTTGCATAAATGTACTAATTCTATTTATTTTTTCAGTATCTACAAAATAGAAACAAGAAACATACAAATTTTTATTATTAGTATAATCACAAAAATTAAATTCTGATAAGGTTAATTTTTCTTTAAACTCTGTTTGTATAACTTTAGTCCAATTTATTTGCTGTAGATATTTTATTTTATCTAATGCTTTGTCTGTATCTCCACAAATGATTACAGAATTAAGTCCAAAAGAAAACTTTAAAAAATCAATTCTGGCTATATCATCAATAAGAATAATTACATTTTTGTATTTTAATTCTTTTTGAAGATCATATATAACAGAATTTAGATATTTATCAGTATGCTCATTTGAGATATGATATGTTAAATACTTTGTACCAAATATATTTGAAACTCCAATATATTTTCTGGAGCTTTCTGTAAATGCGGTTTTATCTTTAATTAAGAAAGATGGAGTAAAGGTTACATTTGAATATCTAAAATAAGCTGCTAAATGGCTCATAAATTTTAGTCTATTAGCGTATTTTTCTTGATATCTTAGTTTATTTGTTTCAAGACCTAGTATCTTCATAAAATTATAGCCATCTTCACCAAGTACGAGAAATCTTTTGTACCTTCTTAAAATATTATTTTGAATAAGTTTTGCAATTCTTTTTGGGTAATATGTTGTATTAAAAAAGTATGGCAAATCTTTTGGTGAAAGATACTGATATGTATTTATAAATTTAACTAAATCTATCTCATTTTTATCTGTCGGAAATATACTTTTAATTTTAACCACCTGCCTTATAAATTATTTCTCATAATGGTTCAGTGGGTAGCAATGTGAGAGCTTACGCTCACACACACCTACCCTATGAAGAAAAATATGTCCTGTTTTTTTCTAAAAGTATTGAAATCAAAGGCTTTTAATACAATAAAAAATGTCCTAATTTTAGTTTTTTAATTTACTAAAAAAATGACATTTTAAACTAACATACTTTTAAACAAATTTACTGAATTATTTACATCTGTAATATATACTTCTGTATGCGGATTTTCTTCAATTTCTCCTTTCGCACAATAAAAAACTTTATTTATATTATCATCTTCAATTACATTACTTATTATTAAACTATCAAAGATAGGTTTTATAAATTTATTATCAATATCCCATTTTTCCACTTTATCAAAAATCTTAATATAGATAAATATTTGATTTTTAAATATGCCCTCATAATCTTTTACTTTATCTGCAATATTCAAAAGAATATTTTTATATGCGTGTGTTTTTAAATTTTTGTATGATGGCATAACCTCTGGTATGTAAATTTTAAGTATATTATCTTCATATTTTGCTTTATACTCATTACTAATAGTTTCTATTTTTTGAGTTCCATAGGTTACTGTTTTATTATACAACTTGATTTGGTTTAATATGCTGTATCTTCTTTTTTCTAAATTTCTTAAAAATGATTCTATTTGTAAATTATTTGGATTTTGTGCTAATGTAAGTGAATGTATGCTATTTTCTAAACTTAATAAATCATCTAATAAATCTTTCGTTAAAATCATAAAAAGGTCCTTTCTAAATATGATAGGGCAAATTTAAGATAATTACTATTCTTCTTTTTCTTCTAGTGCATCATAAGCTTCAAAAATTTCTTTTGTCAATAATTCTCTTGTTTCTTGATTAAGTGGATGGCACAAATCTCTATATGCTCGTTTTTCTTGTCTTAATCTTCTTGAAGGCATTGCAACAAATCTTCCATTTCGTTCATTTTCCAATATTTTAATACCTCTAATAATAAAAGAGTTATTAAAAATAACATTTGCATACCCAAGTAATGCACCCCTTTGTTTAATTTTAAAAATTTTAATGTCTGTAATTTCCATACTACAAATCCTCCTATAAATTTATTTTTGAAGGGTAATTTTAAGGAAGATTAAAAACTTATTTTATTTACCTGTTCTAGGTAACACAATTTCATGTTTTTCTTCTGGAATGTGTGTAATTGTAGTCCACTTGCTATTAGCTTCAGCAGTTACTCCAAAATATGTACCAACAGTTTTAGTGTGGTTTGTAAATGTGTCATTTTCTTTTAGTATGTCAAAAGATTTACAATTCATTGTTGGAGATGTGCTTTCTCTAAATCCTTTTTCTACTTTTCCAAAATCAAAACAAGTTTCTGTTATATATTCATCATCTGCAAGTACAATTTGTGTAAAATCTAAATCGTAATTTTCATTTGTGCTTAAATCTTCTTTAAATAGTACATAATCATTTGATTTATTTGTTTTATAATATACTTTATAAGTCAAGTCTTGATTCCAAGTACCAGTAGTCATTTTTTGTAATCTTATATAATCTGTTGGAATATAATCATACCATTTAAAATTGTCTAAATAAACATTAGAGTTATTGGCTACATTAGAAAATTCATAATTTACATCTTCACCTGGTTTTATTTCAGTAGTTCCAGTTTTATCTACATCAACAGTTATATCAGTTGGCTCGTTTTTAATTGTTTTCTTAATAGTTTCTCCATTGTTTGCAATTTCAAATTCAAATGTATCTTCATTCAATAAATAATAATTTGATCCTGTTTCTAATTCTTTTAGATAGTATTTTCCTTTATACAAATCTTGACTTGTTGCAATACCATCTTTGTCTGTAACTAATGTTTCGATTAGATTATCTTTTTCATCATATAATCCAAATTTTGCACCTTCTAATTTTTTATTTTCATCTTTTGAATCAACTTTTGTAATTTCTACTTTTCCTTTTATTCTTTCGTTTTCAAATTTAATATTTGTAATTTGATTTTCTTTTAATTCTATTGTTTCTACTTTATCAGATAAAACATAAGTATCTAATGTTTTAGTTTCTCTTAATTTTAGTTTAGCAAAATCTCTTATTGCATATCTTGAAGTTAAGGCTTCACCGTTTTCATCAGTAATAATTTTTTCTAATACTTTGTCATTTTCATCTAATACTTCAAATTCAACGCCTTCAAGTTTTACTTCGTTATTATCTTTGTCAACTTTTATCACTTTTACTTGACCTTTTTTAAGTTCATTTTCAATATTTTTTGTAGTTTCTTTGTCCCATTCTACTTTTATTTCTGTATCATTAGCAAGGTTGTACCATTTGTTAGTTTTTGTTTCTATCAGTTTATAATTTCCTGTACGAAGATTTTTTATTTCCAATTCACCATTTACATCTGTATAATATGTTCCAATGATTTTCTTAAATTCTTCGGAATATAGTTTAAATTCTACATTTCCTAATACAACCTTTTTATTATCTTTATCTATTTTATATACTTTAATATTTCCTTTTTTGTGTTCATTTTTAATAGTTTGTGTATTCGTTTGGTTATATTCTACATTTACATCAAATGACTTTTCACTTAATATGTAATTTGAATTTGTAGATATTTCCTTTAAAACATAATTTTCTTGATATAAATTTGAAAAAGATGCTTCACCATTTTTATTAGTTGTACTATTAGCAATTACAGTTCCATCTTTTTTTGTTAGTTGGAATGTAACTCCTTCTATTGGTTGGTTAGTATCTACATCATTTTTTACTATTTTTATTTTTCCTGTGTTTGTTTTAACATTTAATTTTGCCATACCAGTTACATCGCCAAATGGATCAAATGTAAGTAAGTAATTTTGTGTTCCTGGTACAGTTGTCTCTCCATAAAATACTGGGTATGTTTTGCATTTTGCTTGTAAAGTTATTGTAACATCAATGTCTTTATTAAGTTCAGTTTTTGGAACTTTAATTTTAAAATGTTCACTTCCAGCAAATGAATTTTGTTCATTATTTGACATATTTGTTATTTTGCTTCCATTAGGCAATCCATTTGTTGCAGTAATTATATACTGACTTGTTTCTACTGGACTATTTATACTATATTCTTGCGAATAATAATCTCCATCTTCTGTAAATCCACCAACTTTATTTGCAGATACTTCTGTATTAGCTGGTGTTTGTGAGCCATTTCTACCAATATCTACTAATCTAACAATAGCATTTTTTATTGCTTCACCTCTGGAATCTCCACCTCTATAATATGTGGTTGGGTCCGTTCCATAAATTATACAATAGATACTTTGTTTAGTAGCAACAAAAGCATCATACTTATTTTCTAATCCTAGACTTTCAGGACTTTGATATGGATAAGAATTTATTGCAACTCTCCAAATTCTAACATCATTTATAACTTGATTTACATTAACAGAATAAGCATCTCCTGCAGCTTGACCACCAACACCGGGTAAGTCTCTATTTAAACAGTATGCAGGATATTGAACGCCACCATTTTCATAATATGCAAACGTTGTAATGATATAAGACCATACATTTTTTGCACTATTATAAAATTGTAAATGGTAACCACAATCTCCACCATTTTGGACATAAGCAGAACTGATTTCTGTAGCATAAGTAAAGTTTGAAAATGCAGATAATATTGTTAGTAGTACCATTATTAAGGCAATACTCTTTTTTGTAATTGATTTTAACATATTAAAAATTCCTCCTATATTTATTTAGAAAGGCTTTAATATAAGAGAAAACACTATATAAAAAAAGCCCCTTAAATAGAGCTTTCTTAGTTATAAAATATAACACATAGTCATTATTAAATTTCCACTTTTATAATAATCTTCAGCGTAAATTCGTATTGTTCCAAATTTGTATTTCAAATAATTTATTACTCTACTTTCTGTATAAGTAAATTGATTTGTTTGTGCTTTTATTGAACTATCCACAACTATGTTGTAACCATATTGTTTCATAAAATCTGATTCATTGTTTTGCATAACACCCCTGATTTTATTTATCATTTCATCATTTCTTACATATTTTTCAGTATTAGCTGGTGTTGTAGTTTGAGTTGGTTTTGAATCTTCTTTTTTAGGTGTTTCATTAGTAGAAGTAACCGTAGATTTATTCTCTGTATTTTTAGGAGTTTCTACTTTTTTAGTTTCAATTTGTGTTGTTGCTTTTGGCTTTGTTTCTACTGGTTTATTATTTTGTTTTTCTGATGAAACTTGTGGCTTGGTTTCAGTAGGCTTATTTGAAGTATTACTTTCTTCTTGAGTAGGAGTAGTTTGAGCTTCCATTTGTTCTTCAGCAACAGTTGCTACATTATTATCTTCTTGAACTTCTGCTGTTTGTATATCTGTTGTATTTTCTACTACATCATTTGGTATTACTTCATTTTGTGGTAAATCACTGCTTTCTAAATTTTGATTATTTCTGCTATATAAAAATAAAGCTACACAAATAATAATTATAAAAGCTAAAATACTAATAATTACTATGCTAATTTTTTTCTTATTCATAAAACATCACCCTTTCATATTTTTTATTATTTCTAGGGTAACATCATTTATATTATTTTGACAATGCTCAAAAGAAAAAATTTTTTATTTTATTTCTTTTGCTTGAACACAAAGTCTTAAATCTTTTTGTCCTTTTACACAAGTAATAAGTGTCAATACATTAGTGTCAGTATTTTTCAAAGAGTCCCAATCTGTTTCACTAATTTTTGAAACATTACTTACTTCGTATTCTTTTGTGCCTAAAAAGCAAGTGTACTGTATCTTATCTCCATTAGACAAAGTATGTAATTTAGCCCAATATGAATTAGTATTATGTGCTGCTAGGCATACATTTCCCTCAAGATATGGTGTATTTGTAAAATGACCAACACCTTTTGCAAGGGTTTGCATAGAAGTACCTTCATAAATTAATCCTTCAAAATTTATTTTATCAATTTTAATAACACCAAGTACATTTTCTCCATCAATTTGTAACATTAAATTATCAGTTGAATCAGCTTCATTATTATTATTTTCAGCATCTAATCTGTTTTGGGTATTATCGCTTGAATATTCTTCATACACATAGTCTATTTTGTTCTTATTCATAAAATACTTAACCACAAAAAATGTTGATATTATTGCAATAATCATAAAAGCAACCGTAACTGATATTATAATTACTTTTTTGTTCAAGACTAAAAATCCTCCTTCCATTAAAATTTTGAAATGTAGTTGTATCACCGCCTTTCAATTAGAATAGTTATAATACTTTAATTTAAGTATTTTTCTATATATTTTGAAATTTCAGAAAATGGTGTAGAAATAGCCACTTTTCTTTTTATATCTTCAATTTCAAAAGGATCAAAAATAAAGTCATATATGCCTAAAAAAAGAGCATCTTTTAATTCAGGGATTTGTTCATTTTCAAGAATTAAAATTACTCTTATATTTTTTTCTCTAACTTTAAACATAAAGTCTTTAAAATTGTACTTATTGGGTTGTAATGTAGCAATTAAGACATTTGCTTCTTTTTCTTCCAATATGTAATCTGGATAATATACAACTCTACTATTTTCAATGTTTTTGTTCAAATCTTTGTTTAATATTTCATTATCTGTGAAAATTAAAACCATTTTTTAGACCTCCTATTTAAAATAAGTTTCAGGATTTACAAAACTCCCATTTATTCTAACCTCAAAATGTGCATGTGCACCTGTTGAGTAACCAGTTGAGCCAACTTTTAAAACTGGCTCTCCTTGTTTTACTACTTGTCCTGTTTGTACTAAGATTTCAGAACCATGTGCATATAAAGTTACAATATTATTGCCGATGGTCTATCATTACCATATTTCCATAAGAATTGCTATATTTAGCAGATATAACCGTACCATCAGCCATTGCCACAAAATCTGCTCCGAATAGGTGCTCCAACATCTGTACCACTATGTAATTTATAAACTCCTGTAATTGGATGAGTTCTCATTCCAAAATGTGATGTAATTAATGTATAACCAGGTATTGGCCAAGTAAACATACCGTGTAGGAACAAGACTTTTACCATCAGTTATTATAGTGCTGGGTGTTGTTTCTTTATCTTTTAGCCATTCTGCATATTGTGCTTCGTAATCTTCACTTGAAAGTTTTTCTGCCATTTGCATATCATCTTCTGTTGTAAACATAGAGTCTACTACTGTGCATACTGCTAAAACAATTAAAAAAATTACTATAATAAAAGGAATAAATGGTTTAATTATTTTAAAAACGATTTTTTTGAATTTCTTTTTAATTTCATTCTTCGTTTTTTCCTTTAAACTCATTTTCAGCCCCTTTCTGCAAATTGCTTATATTGTTTAAATATTCAGTATTTTGCATAGACTTATTTTTATTGTTATAAGATGTTTGCTTTTTATATTTATATGAACTAAAATCGCCTTCAGCCATTTTTGCACCTACACTCAAATATGCTTTTGTTCCTTTTAATCCAACATTTGCAACGTTTTTTGCAATAGTTTTTGGTGTTATTTTTCCATTACTCATATTATTTTTATTATTCATTTCAGATTTTGGCATTGTTACATTTTCCTGTTTATTTTCTTTTGTAGGTGTCATTACATCTCTTATAGGATTTACATTTCCATTGTAATCTTTTTCATCAGATAAGTTTGCTACTGGATTTATAAATGATTTAGCCCTTGATATAATGCCTTTTAGTCCATTATTAGAATTACTATCTGTTCCATTATTAGATGATTTATTTTGAGTTTCAGGTGTTTTAAATTGTTCTTTAATAGCACCTAATCCAAAACCAAGCATAGCACCTGTTCCAAGAACTCTATTAGTCATTTGTTCATTATCAATACCAGCAATTCTTGAAGTTAGATTTTGTAAGCAATTTTGTAATGTATCAGCAAGTGGAAGTATCATCATAGCCCATATTAAAGAGATTGCCCAGCCACCACCAGATGGCAAAAATGCAAGATATATTAAGAATAAAAAGCAATATATAAATTGCATAAAAATATTCATAATAATTTGACCAGCCCAAATGCTAGCAGCAGTTACATTTTTGTTTATTATCCATAAGCCACAAGCAATAGGTGTAAAAATAGTAAATATTATTATTGTAAATTGTCTAACTATAAATTTAATATTTAGTTTTACAAATAAATATATAAACATTGCAATAACAAGTGCTGTTGAAATGGCATTTCCTGTTTTTATACTTGTTAGCATACTGTTTCCAAGTGTTGCATCTAGTGTTCCAGTATTTGCTGCTGTAACTAATAAATATACTAGACTATTATTCATATAAAGCAAAAATCTAATAAATAATGGAGCAAGAGCTATTGCAACACCACCAAAACATAATCGCATTAAATTTTCTTTTGCTTCATTCTTTTTAGCAGTATTCATACCTGCATTTATCATTTTAAATGCTAAAACAAATACTGCAATTAGTATTAGTGTGCCAGAAATAATACTAAAAATTTGATACCATTTCATTGTTTTAGTCCATAATTCATCTGTGAATGGAGATAAACTATCATTTGATTGCTTATTATTAAAAATAAGTTCGTCATAATCTTTAAATCCTACATTTGCTTTTTCTCCGTGTTGTAAAATCTAGTACTGTTTCAGCAATTCCACCAATACATTCAGCAATAATTTTTTCAAATAATGATCCATCTTCTTTTTTTATTTGTTTTTTTAGTTCAGGAGTTGCCCCAAAACATATAGGAGATAATAAAAAAAGCATTGTAACTACTATTACAAAACTTTTAAATAATTTATTCAATTTTTTCACCTCCAATTTTAAGTAAATACAAAGGTTTCTTCATATTTTGTTATAATAAATTTTATTGCAGTAACAGTATTATTTAAACTTATTACACATTGACCAGGAGTTGCCGCAGTTAAAAAGTTTTTTGTACCTTCAGATAAATTGAAAAAATCCACAACTTCATCGACTGATCCAGGACTTTGCTTAAATAAATATCTTGTTGAACATATATTTATAATGGTTTTTCCGTTCTTCAGAACTTAAAAATTCATCAATAAATTGGCTACCGAATGAATAATGGAACATTATACTTACGACCGGCGGCGAGCAACATTCACAAGGAAGTCTGCGGATTCTTGATATTTTAAAAACAACCAAGCTTCATCGCAAACTATGATTTTTTTCTTTTCTCTATTTTTTAGTACATATTTTTGCCATACCCAAGTTAAGATAACAAAAGAAGAATATAATTTTGTAAATTCATCTTTAATCTCACTCATATCAAAGCAAATAATATCTTCAGAAGATGTAATTTTACTTTCACAATCAAATATTCCTAATGAATTGCCCTTTAGAAATGGTATTAAAATATCTGCTAATTCTTTACATTTACCACGCTGTACTAATTTATTATGAAAATCTGTAAGTGTAGGCATTTTCTTTTCTATTTTACCTACTACATATTTACCATTATCAAGTTTTCCACCTTTTTTCTCATAAAGCGAATTTACATCACTTGTAATACCTTTTTCACTATATAATTGATTTACTATTATTTCAATTTCAGTATTTTCTGTTCCTGTAAGTGTTCGACCATAATTTCTGCATATTGTTGCAATTAAGGCTCTAATTTCTGCTACTTTATCAAGTATATTTAAAAATTTTTCTTTACCTTTGTAATCTGCTTCTAGTTCAAATGGATTTATTCCTGCAGGTTTTCCTTGTTCAATTTTTATTACCTTTCCACCAAGCATTTTAGTAAGGTTTGAATACTCACCGCTCAACATCAATAAAGAATGCTCCGCATCCAGTAGTAGCAATATTTCTAGCAGTTAATGTTTTTAAAGCTACACTTTTTCCGCCACCACTTGTACCACAAATAAATACGTGTGGATTAGGAAGCGTAGGAGGACCGCAAAAAGTATCAATATAAACAGGTGCATTTGTATAAATATTTCTTCCTACAAATATACCTTTATCATGTGATAGATTAGGAGTTGAAATAGGTATCAATGTTGCAACACCGACCAGCAACCATATTTCTTTCATAATTTGAAATTGGATATTCATTAGTTGGAAGAATTGTTTTATAGCCTTCTAACTGTCTAAAAGTTAAAGTCCTTATCATTGCTGTTTTTTTATTTAGTTCACTTTCTAATATTTTTGTTTTCTCATTTAATTCTTTTAAACTTTCAGCATTTAGAGATATAAAAATTGTTGCATAAAATAATTTATCTTGATTAGTTTGTATTAGCATTCGCAGATCTTCTAAATCTCCAATTTGTTTTTCTAATTCTGGCAAATGCAATATATTACCTTGCCTTGAATAGGTTGCATACTCACTTTGTGCTTGTACTAATTTCTTTGTTAATTGATTTATAACATTTCCATTTATAGAAGGCTCTATTTTTACAGAAATATTGATATTTCCAATAGCAAACAAATCATCCAGCCAACTAACCCAAGTTTGTTCAGGATAAATTGTCATTACAAATATTCTCGTAAATTTATTATAGCCAAGTTTTAAATAATCTACTTTTTCTTGTAGTTCATCTGGAATAAGTAAATCAGAGATTTTAGGTACATTTTCAAATATGTTTATTTCTTTTTGCTTTTTGTTTTTTACCAACATATAAGTTTTTTCCACCTCCTTGTAAATTACTAATATTGATGGTTGAATTCTTATTTAATTCTTTATAAATTAAATTATAAATTTCATCTTCAGTAAGAATTTCGCATACTATTTTTGCTCTTAATAAACTACTTGTAAAAGATAATGATTTTCTGTTTAATTCTTGTATTGCATCTTGTGAAGTTCCATCATAACTAATAATTGCATAACTTCTAACAACAGAAATAGTCCTATTTTCCATTAAATTTTGTAAGTAATCTATCAAATAATTTTTATATTCTTCAATTTTTTCATTTGTATTTTTATTCTTTTTCATAAGTTGAATAACTTTGCTTGTGTCTATGTATTCAGTTGTGCTAAAAAATTGAACTGGATAATCTATTGAAAGTGATGTTTGTATTAAAATATTTTCAATAGAATCCTGTTCAGAAACAGAAAGCATATTATAATCAATGTTGCCAAGTCTAATAATATTTGAATATCTGTTACCAATGCAAATCATATTATCTTTTATTTTAAAATTAAAAATATTTTCTAATTTCTTTTTGTCTACTTTTTTGCCTTGATTTTCTTTTTTATCAATATTTTGTGTAAATCCGTTTTGCTTTTTGCTTTTGTTTAAATAAATAGCTGTACCAATGATAAACACAATAGTTAATCCAAGAAAAATAAACATTATTATCATTTCAAGCACCTCTCATATTTGAATTTTTTTCTACGAACAATGTATTTTGTAGCATATAAAAATAACTTATCAAAATTTTGCTCATTTATTTTTAGAAAAGCACAAAGTAGAAAGAATGTAGCAATTATAGTGATAATAAATATTTTTATAATAATATTTAGTGGGGTAGCGAGGATTCCCAAACTTGCTGTAGCAAGCATTAAATATAAAACTTGTCTTAGGCTCAAATATCCACCAAATATTTTTTCTTCTCTTTTAATATCAAATGGAATTTTAAACACTCTCACTGTAAATCACCTAACTTCCAAGCAATGTGCCACTATTGTTTGTAGCCACATTAATAATAATTCCAGCGATAATAAGTGAAGCACCTAAAATTACACCACCACCACATATCCAAGCTAAAGCTCCAATAGATTCTGCTCGTTTTTGTGGATTATTTGAGTTGGCAATCATTTTTAATGCTGCAACAACTACACTTGCAAAAATTAAAACTCCGGCCTAGTGGCATTGCAATACTTGTGATAACTCTTTTAATATTATCTGTTGCAGTTTGCACTTCAGCTGTTCCAATACTTTCAGCAAAACATTGATTACATTGAATTAATAACAATGTAATTGTTGCTCCAATGCTTGATAATTTTGCAATAAGTTTCTTTTTTCCTTTTGTAACATTCATAAAACATCATCTCCTTAACTTTTTGATAAGGCAAATTAAGGAAAGCACTATTTATAATAAATTTTTAAATTGTACTAAAATGTAAGGCAAAAGAAGTAAAAAAATAAGACTTAGTAATAAGCCTGGTACAATTTTTAAAAATTTCGATTTAATTGTTTGTGATTTTATAATACATCCGACTATTAGCAATATAAGAGATAGTATTAAAAGAATCACAAGTAATAATAAAGTATATTTAAAGCCATAAAATAAAATTGCTGATATTGTAGTTTCAAAATTATTTATATAATTATTTAGCATATATCAAAACTCCTTTATGATGTGTCTATGTATTTATTTATAATAGATTGTCTGTAATAATTAAAAAAGTCATCTGTATTATGATCTTTGCAAGTTAAATATAAATTTACCAAAATTTCTCTATCAAACTTACACATAATACTTTTAAAATTGCTATTGTATATTAAAAATAAAGTATAAATGATTTCTTTTAATTTTATCAAATTAGCCTGTTCCATAGTATTTATAATTTTTTTAGGATATATAAACTCAAGCCTTTTCAAATTTGAATAAAATTCATTTGAAATTTTATTGCTATTATTTATAATTAAAATAAATAAATCATCTATATTATATTTTATATTATTATGGGTGAAATTTTTTTCATACCCTCCTATGAAATTATTTTCGTGGGGTGGGGTGAAAATTTTTTCATACCCTAGTGCATCTGTTAAATATATTTTTCTTTGGTAATTATTTTCTACAATTATTCTTATATAGCCTTTTTCTTGTAACTTAGATATTGTAAATTGTATTGCTCGAGGAGTGCAATTATATAAATTAGCAAAATAATTATTTGTAGCAAAACAATATCCTTCTTTATTGCACAGACAAGTGATTTCACTATACAATAACTTAGCTTTATCTGTTAAATCTTTATCATATCTAACAACTGCTGGTAAAATGGAATAATAACTACTTTTAATATTTTCATCCAAAATTTAACTCCTCTCATAAAAATTATTCATCTGATTTTTTTCCTGCTAATATACAGGCATATAAAAAGAGGCTAAGATTAGCCCCTAAAAATAATCCTAAAATAAATAAAAGCATAAATTCATTCTCCTTTTTGATTATATTTTTATTATTTTTATAAAATATAGTTGGGGGAATATATTTTTTGTTAGAGGGATGAAAAAATGCTTTAAAATCAGTACTTTTACAATTTTCCCCAAAATTCCCCCAGAAGTTATTTGAGTTGCCCCCAAATTCCCCCAAAAGTCGTTTTATAATAATCTTATTTGAATTATTTTAAACCATAATAAATCATTTTAAATTTTCAAAAAATCTCCAAACCATTGACATGTAAACAACTGTAAGCTATAATGCTTATAGCAGTAAGTACTTGTATAAGGTGCTATTGGAGAGAAAAAGCCAACTACGAACTTCGAGATCGGGGGTTCGAATCCCTCCGGGCGCACCAAAAAAAATCGACTTTTATAGTCGATTTTTTTATTTTAACGGAAACCTCCGCCTCCGCTACTTCCACCGCCGAAGGAACCTCCTCCTCCGCCTCCAGAAGAGAATCCTCCCCCTCCGGAAGAATAGCTTTCTGCTCTGCTCCTAGCGACACTAGCATCATGCACAGCATTATATGCATATGCATTTACAAAATAAAAGTTATCATAAGAATAGAAACATGATTGTTCTACTAAATCTGGATAAAGTTCACTAAATTGTTTTGCAACTTTTTTAGCAATTCCTAACATCTGTGCAAATATTAAATATTCTTCAAAAAGATGAACTTCAATAGCTTCTCTTTCTTTTATTAATGTATAATCTAGCAAGAATCTCTTTAATCCTGCAATTTGTACTGCATCTTCTCGTAATTCTTGTGAAATTTCATATATATCATATTTGAATATCTTAAGGAAAGTCGCTTTTTTCTTTATTAGCAATCCTTCCTCAACAAGTTTATCTTTTTCTTCTTTTAGAACTGAATCAAACCAACTAAAAACTCTTTCATAATGATCTTCACACCATTTTTTTAGTTTTTCATTATCTACGGTCTTATTTCCATCGACTTCTAATATACTTTGTTTACACAATAAATCAAATAATTTTTGCTCATTTTTATTAGCTATTTCTGGATTTTCATTAATGATAGTTATTACAGCTTCTTCCTTTTTTAATATTTTTCCTTTTGTTTCTTGCCTTACTGAAATTATTCCATCTTTTATCCATTTTAAAATAATCGCTCCAGCAATATCATTTTTGTTCTTCAAAATATTATATTCATTAGCAACAAAATACGCTCTATATAAATCTTTGTTACATGGAATATCTCTAAAATATGGTGCATCTTTTGTTATTTTTTTACCTTCTGGTCCAAAATCATAATGTTTTAGATTGCTAAAAATAATATATCCTATAACAGAAAAAATAAATCCCCAAAAACAAATAAACATTACAACAACCGCAATTCTTGTGATAATTGTCTCAAAAGAGTCATCTTCATATGTATAGTGAGTCGCACCATCTTCTGCCATATTATAGTAATGTTCAAAATCATTGCCCAATTTATTATTACACTTAAATGTCTCTAATGGAAATTGTACTAGGATAGTCATATATTCACTTTTACTTAATGAACCATCTGACTGCATCTCTATATATCCATCATAAACATATGCTGTTCCTCCATAATTTCCATATCCCCATACTCCAACTGAATCATCAATATTAAAATTAGAATAAATTTTAATATATGCATTTCCGATGCTATCTGAAAAATTATGAGGTATTAAAGTCCAATATATCATTTGTGAATCTGTAAGTTCTGATACAAAATTTGAAATTTTATATTTAGCTGTATATGTATGATATCCATATTCACTAATTCCCCAACATAGTTCTACTCCATCACTTATCTTATTAATTCCACATTTGTATGCTTTATCTTCCAAATCGCCTGATGTGTTCCAATGTGATAATGTTGTATACTCTTCTTTGTCATCTGAAACTGTTAAATCTGTAATTTTAGAATTACCTAGATTATAGTATGGATGATATACTTCTGTCCCTTCTGTTGCATAACATTCCCATACCTCGATCACAGATGCATTTCCTTCATCATCTAGAAAAATGTCCATAGAAATGCTGTTAATTGAATTTGCATCAGCAGTATTAAATAAAGTTAATAATACAAATGCAAATAATGACAAAAGCAAAATCTTAATTTTTTTCGTCATAAAAAATCCCCCTTTTTTTAATTATTTCATAAAACCAGTTAAATAACAATAGTATAAAAAAATTTATTGATTTTTTTATATTGACTTTTATAATTTTTATATTTACAATTATTATAATTTATATTTTATGCATAATATTTTTAGAAAGGTGGTGAACTTATGGATTTTTACGAAGATGGTAATGCAGTTCATACTCTTGATACAAACAATATACTTACAGGCACATTTTTTAGAATGTTTTTAGGATTACTTGCAAGTGCCGGAACAGCTTTTTATGTATATAGCTCTGGTTTATATATTACTATGATTGAAAACGGATTTTTCTGGGGATTAGCCCTTGCTGAACTTGTTGTTGTTATTTTATTTTCATTATTATTTAAAAAGCTTTCTCCAGCAACAGTTACTGTATTGTTTTTTGGATATGCATTTTTGAATGGTTTTACTTTATCTGTTATCTTTGCAGCATATGAAATGTCTTCTATAGTATATGCATTTGCTGGTACATCTGCTTTATTTGGAATTTTAGCTTTTCTTGGCTATAAAACTGATAAAGATATTTCAAGCTTTGGTACAATATTAAGTATTGCACTTATTATCGGTCTTGTGCTAACATTTATTAACCTTTTTGTAGGTAGCACATTTTTAGATATTGCATTAGATTGGGCTATTTTAGCTATTTTCTGTGGCTTAACATTTTATGATATGAACAAAATAAAAGTTATGCAAGAAGCTGGCTTCTGTGAAGATGAAAAATTATATGTATATGGTGCAATGGAATTGTATTTAGACTTTATTAATATCTTTTTAAGAATTTTATCTCTATTCGGAAAAAATAAAGATTAATCTTCTCCCCTTACTTAGTTTTTTCTTCTAGTAAGGGGCTTTTATTTTTCTTTTTTAGTTCACTTTTTTAAATTTTTTATGTTTTTTTCAAAAAACTCTTGAATTTGTTTTTATTTTATGCTATTATATATAAGCGTTCAGAGAACGTTATTTTATCGAGGCGTAGCGCAGTTGGTAGCGCGCGTGGTTTGGGACCATGAGGTCGCAGGTTCGATCCCTGTCGCCTCGACCATAATGTTAAAAGAAATTATCTATTTTCAGATAATTTCTTTTTTGTCTAAATTTAATTTCGTCAAACAAATATTATCCACTTCAAATTATTGCATATTATACCCTAGATGAAATTCAAAATGCTGATTACTATTTTTATTCACACATTGCACTTGATTCTGAAAAAGAATTTAATGAATTTATCACTAAAATCAAAGAAACTTCTTATTTTGATACCAGTTTAACTGCTGAATATGGTGATAAGCTTTTAACTCTATCCACTTATGATTACTGGGTAGATGACGCAAGACTTTTAATAATTGCCAAAAAGTACAGTGAAAAAAAGGTTCTAATTGGGCCTTTTTATTTTCGTATATCGCCTACAATCAACTTTCCCCTTCAAAAAAGTTGATAATTTTTCTCCTTCTATTAACCTTTCTTTTTGCTGTTTTGAAAGTTGTTTTATTTGATATTCTAGTTTACATGCTAATGATTTTTCTTTACTTTTCCATGCAGTTTCCAATTTTACAACATCATGTGATTTTGTATATTTTGCTCCATTTTTGCTCTTGCTCACATGTTCTTCTAATCTTTTTTCTAAATCATTTGTCATTCCTGTGTAAATTGAATTATCTGCACATCTTAACATATATGTGTAATACATTTTTTTCACCTTCAAAACTATATTAACATACTATAACCATTTTGGCAATAAAATTATTTTACTCCTTCAAGCCATTTGCAAAATCCAATTTTATAATTCGAACTTCCACTTACAACATATCTAACCATCGCTCTATCCTTAAAAATTCCAAAGCAGTCGCACTTTTCTCTCGGATTCAAGCTTCCTATCTTTTTTGTACAATCTGTATCTGCATAGACATTTTCACTTGTACTACCATTTTGATAAGTTCTCACAGGCTCATCACTCCCACTTTCTATATTATTATCTATTGGTCTATCAATCATATATGATTGGACTAAATTTAAAAAGTTTTGCCATCCTTCACTTAAAGTTCTATGAGGGCAACCTTTTGCGGGATAGAAATCTTCATGTTTTTTCACTTTATCTATTCCCCAATTATATTTTTTCAATAAATATGCTGTATATTCTGCTGCAAGCTTTTGAGCCTCTTCAAATCTTTCTCCACCAGATTTTGAATAACATATTTCAAGTGCAATTCCTTTCCTATTTCCTGTACCATTACCACCATCAGTTGCATTCCAAGTATTTCTATCAAATAGCACTCCTTGTACTATTCTATAATTATCTATTGCACAGTGAAAAGATACTTTTTTGTTATTTCCTATCATATATGATATTTCTGCCATTGCTGATGCATCATTTGCTGTATTGTGAATTATAATAAATTCTGGATTCATACTATGTGGACATTTTATTGAATATTTGCTTTCTGGTACTAACATTTTAACTATTTCCATCTGCATCCTCCCCTATTCCATGTGCATCATCTTCTGCAAATTCGTTTTCTTCTAAGTTTTTTTGATATAATTCTTCTGTAAATTGAATTTCTTCAATTATTATATTATCCTCCATATCAACATTCCTTTCTTTATTATTTTATGTTTTTGCACGCAAAAAAGTTCTCAAATGGCTTTTTTATGGCTAATTGAGAACTTTCTTATTATTCACTCTTTTTATTTAAAAATTCAATTTCTACATACAATTTATTTGCAAATGATTGCACTACATTTTTTAACAAATATTGTTCTTCTGTCATTTTATCACATTTAGGAAATTCTTTTTTAGTAAATACATGTCTTATAGATACCTCTAAATTTGCGCAAAATCTATTATATGCTTTTCCTACCTCATAGTTTTGAATTGTTAATGCTATTAACTTCTTTATATCACTTATACTGTACACTTGTTTTAATATACAAATTACCAACAAATATGCGATTTGTGCTCTATTATATTTTTTCTTTTCTGGTGCTGGCATTACTCCTTGTTTTACATAGTTGTTTATCATTGTTTTTGTTATTACTTTATCTTCTTTTTCTACTGCATATGCCCCTAAACATCTTTCTATGTAGTTTACAACTTGATCCAAATATAAATCTATATCTGGCAGTTCATTCCATCTTGGCATATGAAATTTTAGTATTGCTTCTATTTGTTCTTGCATACTTTCACTTCCTTCGCTTACATTTTAACAGAATTTAAAGGATTTTTCAAGCTTTTATGCTTGTTACATAAAATAAAACAGCTATCTGTTTTAGATTAGCTGTTTTGAATATGAATTATTTTATTTTTTATGAATATAAAATTTTGTATTTTAATATATCTCTTTGGAAAAATAGACAATGTAGATACTATATTTTTGATTTCATAGTACATTTTTCTTTTAAGCAAATTTGAATTAGGAAAGAAATATAATATCTCATCTAACTCTTCCAGAAACTGGTTTGTTACATTGACATTATATTCTTTCATAAATCGTATTTTTCCTCCAATTCTTTAAATGCTTGTTTTGCAGAAGTATATTTTCCCTCTTCTATTTGTTTTATCCCTATATCTATTTTTTCATATAATTCTTTTTTTAAAGTCTCTAAATCTAAATATTTTTTATTAAATATTTCTTCTACCTTTTTTTGAATTCTAGTGTCTTCATTTTTTTCATAAGCCTCATTACTTAATACTACTAAATCATTTGCTCCATTTTTGGTTATATATACAGGCTGTTGTGTTTCGTGACAAATCCTTGAAATCTCATTATAATTATTTCTTAATTCTGCACTTGGTCTTATAACTGCCATAAATTCACCTCCTTTTTAACATATACAAATTATATCTTTATTATGATATATTGTCAATATTTTTTATGAATAAAGAGCAGTTTGTTTAACTGCCCTTATATAATAATATTTTTATTTTAAAATTCTTAGTGTATTAAATATTGTCAAAATTGTAACCCCAACATCTGCAAAAACTGCTTGCCACATACCACTAAGACCAATTGTACTAAGGAATAATATTAAAACTTTAACAGTAACTGCAAATACCAAGTTTTGTCTAATAATTCCGCAAGTCTTTTTAGAAATTTTTATAGCGTCTAAAATTTTTAAAACATTATCTGTCATAATAACTACATCAGATGCTTCTATTGCTGATTCTGAACCAACTCCACCCATTGAAATTCCTACATCTGCTCTTGCTAGAACTGGTGAATCATTTATTCCATCTCCAACAAATGCTACTTTTGCTTTTTCATCTTTCTTATTTATAATTTCTTCAAATGCATTATATTTATCTTGTGGTAGCATTTCAGATTTTATATTTTCTATTCCAATTTCTTTTCCTGTTTTTTCTGCAATTTGTTTGTTATCACCTGTAAACATATTTGTCTTAATTCCTAATGCTTTTAATTCCTTTATTGTTTCAACTACACCGTCTTTTACTGTATCTCCTAAATAAATTATGCCTGCTAATTTGTCATTAATTTTTACATATATTTTAGTTGCACCTTCTTCATTTGTATCATTTGCATCAACTAAAACTGAATTTCCTACTAATACTGTTTCTCCATTGTATTGATAACTTAGACCTTTTCCTGCAATTTCTTTGAAGTCTTGAACTTCTGCTATTTCTTCTTTATTAGCTTTCATTATTGATTTTGCAATTGGATGGTTTGAATATTTTTCTCCCATTGCTGCATATTTTAATACTTCTTGTTCACTATAATTTTCAAATGTATCTATTTTTGTTATTTCAAATTCACCTTTTGTAAGTGTTCCTGTTTTGTCGAATACAATTTCTTTTATATCTTTTATCGCATCTATGTAGTCACTTCCTTTAATAAGAATTCCCTCTTTTGAAGATTTTCCTATTCCAGAAAAATAGCTAAGTGGTACTGATATTGCAATTGAACATGGGCATGAAATTACTAAAAATATTAATGCTCTATAAATACTTCCGTTGTTTCCTGTGTATGGAATTTCTGTAAATAGTGGCAAGAATATTGCTACAACTGCGGCTAATCCAATTACTATTGGTGTATAAATTGATGAAGCCTTATTTACAAATGTTTCTGTTTTAGCTTTTTTGTCTGTTGCATTTTCTACTAAATCTAGAATTCTACTTACTGTTGAATTTTTGTATTCTTCTGTAACTTTTACTTCTATCATTCCATCTACTACAATGCTTCCTGATAACACATTTTTATTTTCAGATACTTGTGTTAGTTTGCTTTCTCCTGTTAAAGAAGCTGTATTCAAGTCTGCTGTTCCTTTTGTTACAATTCCATCTAGTGGAACCTTTTCTCCTTCTTTTACTAAAATAATATCTCCAATTTTTATTTCTTCTGGTGAAACTTGTTTAATATCATTTTCTATTTTTAAATTTGCATATTCAGGTTTAATATCCATTAGATCTTTAATAGATTTTCTACTTTTACTAATTGATTTTTCCTCAAGTATTTTTCCTATTTCATATAGAATAATTACCATTAGACCTTCCATATGTTCACCTACTAAATAAGCTCCAACACATGAAATTGTAATTAAAAAGTTTTCATTTATTTTTTTGCTTGCAAACAACATCTTGAATGCATTTTTTGCAGTTCTGTACAATAAAATTACATATCCTAAAATTATAAATATTGTACTAACAGCATCAGGTAATTTAGCATATAAACCAATACTTGCTATTATAATTCCTATTAGTAATCTTGCAATTTGAGCACCAATTTTAGACTCATTTTTATTTTCTATCTCTTTCATTTTCTCAGCTGAAATCATTTCAACCTCTGGCTCTTGCTCTTTTACAGCTTTTCTTACTTCTTCTACACTTACTGTATCTGTTTCATATGTTAGTTTTAGCTTTGCAAAATTTACATTTACATTGTGTAATCCAGGGTTTTTAGCTAGCTTTTCTTGTATTTCGTTTGCACATGCTGCGCAATCCAAATCTTTTAATATAAACTCATATTTCTTCATATTTTTTCATCCTTTCTGCTAATTTGGGGTCGGTCCTTTTTTTTGCATGCTAATTTGGGGTCGGTCCTTTTTTTAGCATGCTAATTTGAGACCAGGTATTTTTTTAGCATTATTTATGTGAATAACTTTCTTCTATATGACGTTTCGCCATTTCGTACATTTCTGAAACATGCTCATCATCTAGCGAATAATAGACAATTTTTCCATCTTTTCTAAACTTTACTAATTTTGCTTGTTTTAACACTCTTAATTGATGTGATATTGCTGATTGTGTTGAGTTTGTTATTTCCGCTATATCTCCTACACATAGTTCTGCCTCTAATAATGCACTTATTATTTTCATTCTTGTTGTGTCTCCAAATACTTTGAATACTTCTGCTATATCAAATAATAAGTCATCACTTGGCATGATTTTTTTTATTTTATTTACTTTTTCTATATCAACAATTCCGTCTTCCAAATCTTTTCTCCCTTCATATTTTTTATTTTACTTTTGTTTATTTGCCGTTTATTTATCTCTTCATTTGCTACTTCATATGAATAATTGCTCATATGTTTATACTTTCATACTAACATTATTATATGTTTTTGTCAATAGTCTCGTTAAATATTTTTTGCTCTAATTTTTTCCACTGCTTAGACATATTTCTGACAACAAAAAAGTCACCTAACTTAAAGTTAAATGACTATATTTTTAAAACGCTTATTTACTTCATTCCAGTTTACTATATTCCAAAAAGCATTAATATATTCAGGTCTCTTAGTTTTATATTGTAAAAAATATGAATGTTCCCACATATCTAAAACTAATAATGGCTTGCATCCCCATAATGTTAAATTTTGATGTTTCTCACATTGTAAAATTTCTAATTTGCAAAAATCTGGCACCCAAACTAACAAATTCCAGCCTGATGCTTCCACAACTTTGCTACTTTCTGTGAATTGTTCTTTAAATTTTTCATAACTTCCAAAGTCTTTTATAATTTGTTCCATTAATTCATTATCTGGACTTGTTGGAACAGCTGGCCCCATATTGTCAAAAAATAGTTCATGCAAAATTACTCCTGAACCGAAAAAACTCAAATCTTTTTCTAAACATTTTATGCTTGCAAAATCATTTGTTTTTCTTGCATTTTCTAACTTTTCTTGCGTTTTATTTGTATTGTCTACATATCCTTTATATAAAATATTGTAATGTATATCTAGTGTTTCCTTGTTATAATAAGGCTCTAATGCATCTAATGGATATCTCAGTTCTTTTACTTTTATCATTGTAATTCCTCCTCCTTTTATTATATTGAAATGCAAAAAATTCATACCTAAATAAGTATGAATTTTTTATATTTTTCTTCTTTGCATATTATAACAAATTTTTGCTACAAAATTGTTAGGTGCTATTTTAGCTCCAAATCTGGCAAGTTTTATTTTCCAACCAGGCACAATATAAAATTTTCCTTTGAATAATTTATCTACTGCATATTTTGCTACATATTCACTGCTTAATCCTTTTAACGCAAATTGTACATCAGCTACTTTATTAAAGTTAGTATTTACTGGGCCTGGACATAAAATGCTGATTTGTACATTTGATTTTTCTCTTCGTAATTCTTCTCTGATTGCTTCTGAAAGTCTTACTACATAAGCTTTTGTAGAATAATATGTTGCCATTAAAGGTCCTGGCATGAAGCCAGCTATTGATGCAACATTTAAAATTTTTCCACTATTTTTCTGCTTCATATCTTGCAAATATAATTTTGTCAAAACATGATATGCAACAATATTAGTATCTATCATTTTTAATTCTTTATCTAAACTAGTTTTGGTGAAATATCCACAATCTCCAAATCCTGCATTATTTACCAATATATCTATATTTTGATATTTTTCATGTAATTCTTTACAATTTTCTGCATTAGAAACGTCCATGCTTACTACTTCAACATTTGTATGTAATTTTGATTTTACTTCGTTCAATTTTTCTAAATCTCTTGCAACTAAAATCAAATCATATCCTTTTTTACTTAAATTAATCGCAATATCTCTTCCTATTCCTGAAGAGGCTCCTGTTATTAATGCCTTCATTTTCTCTCCTTAAAAACCTGATTGTATTGTATTTTTAAATATATCTACAATTGCTTTAAAATATACATTTCCATTATATAAACTTGTAAAATATGACTTTACTGGTGGAATTTGATATATTAAAATCCCTATTAATACAATAATTGCAATATATATTATTAATTTAAAATAATATTTTAAATCATGTTTATATTTTATTTTATATCCTCTGCTTTTTAAATCATTCACATAAGCATCTTTATATGCATTATTGTATGCATCATTATAAGCCTGTCTAATTGTACTATTCAACATTCTACTCATATTGGTAATAGTATTTGTGTCCTGAACTTCTTTTTGCCTTTGCACCTGATGCGGCTGAGTTTCCACTTCCTCTAATTGATGTTTTAGTATTGAATTTTCTCTTATTACTTTTTCATATTCAGATTTTGATATCAATGAATTCTCTAGTTGTTCATCATATGTTGTTTTTTTATAATCATTTGATAGTACATCATATGCTTCATTGATTTCTTTCATTTTTTCTGCATATATATTTTTATTATTTTCATCTTGCAAGTCTGGATGATATTTCTTTGCAAGTGTTTTATATGCTTTATCTATTACTTCTGGTGAAGCTTTTCTATCTACTTCTAGTATTTCATAATAATTTTTCACATTTTTCTCCTATAAATTATATTTCTGCCTCAATTATTTCACAATTTTCCATTCCGATTTCAGATAAGTTTTTACTTTTTGGCATTCCATAAAGATGCATTTTTATGACTTTGGCTATTCCTCCATGTGCTACTATCAAGACTGTTTTATCTGCATATTTTTGTTTAATGTCTTCAAAAAAGTCTAAGATTCTTTTTTCAAAATCATGTAAATTTTCTCCACCAGGTATTTGATAATTCAAATCATAGTTCCAAATTCTTTTTTCCATTTCTTCTGTTACATCATGTCCTTCGAACTCTCCTAGTCTTCTTTCTCTAAGTCTTTCGTCTACTATTATTTCAACATTTCTATCTTCATTTATAATATCTGCTGTCTGTTCAGCTCTGTGCATTGGTGAACGAATTATTATATCATATTTTACATTTTCTAATTCTTGTTTTGTTTTTTGCGCCTGTTTTATTCCTGTTGCATTTAGATCTTTTTCAGACTCTCCTCCTTGCATTTTTTGTGCTAAATTCCAGTCTGTTTGACCATGTCTAACATAATAAATTTTCATCTCTTTCCTCCTACACTTATTATCCATTTTTATTATACCATTTATGCATTTTTTTGCAAGATTTTTATTTAATTTTATAACTATATATGCAAAGAGAGCCCTACATTAGGACTCTCTTTTGAGACATTACTTTTTCAAAACGATTGCACCATAAGGCGACAACTTTTCAGTATTGCAGCCTTTAAGGTTAAAAATCATTTCTGCTTTTTTGTATTCTTCAGGCAATTCCACCCTTGTTTCTTTATGAGTTCTACTCACCATTACAAGAATTTTATGGTTTTCGTCATACCGTTCAAATACAAATTGTTGATGGTCAATTTTCAAAATTTTGATTTCTGCTTTTCTCATGAATTGCTCTTTTTTGCGAATCTTTCCAATTCTACGGAAAAACTTAAGCAAGTCTTTATCCTTATGATTCCAAGGATATGGTGCTCTATTTGCAAGATTACCAATGCCTTGCAGACCTACTTCATCTCCATAAAAAATCGAGAAAATTCCAGGCAAAAATGCCAAAGCAATCACATAAGATTTATAAAGCTTTTTTCCATATTTGTATTCATCATGTGTCAGCTTATGATGACGAATCCACTGCAAATCGCTATTTTGCAAGTTCCATGCCCATTCACCATATTGTTGGAAGGCATTACATCCAAAAATTTCAATTGCACGTGAAATGTCATGAGTCGATGTAAAATTCATTAATGTTTGAATCGTTTCTTCCGGATATTCAGACAAAATTTCTTTCAAAATACTGTCCAATTTCCAGACATCAGAATATTTATAATAACGAATTAATGCATCAACAAGCAAATAATTCATGACAGAATGCATTCCTTTGCCAGAACTGATATAGCCCCTATTCATACGCATAGGATTTTTCCAGACTTCTCCCAAAATGAATCCATCAGGCTTATTACGCTTTACAGCTTGATTAATTCCTTCAATAAAGTCATCTGTCAATTCATCTGCAACATCAAGACGCAATCCATCAATTCCAAGACTGAACCATTTATCAATGACTCCTCCTTCGCCGAGAATGTAGTTTCTCCAATGCTGTGAATATCCATCACATTCAGGAAGATTCTTCATTCCCCACCAATATGCAAAGTCATGCCTTCCTTGAATACAAGTTCTACGGTAGAAATCATAATACGGAGAGTTCGGACCCTGCCATGCTCCGAGATTTTCAAATGTTCCATATTCATTAAAATAAATACTATCATTTCCTGTGTGATTAAAAACCGCATCCAAAATCACTTTTTTCTTTTTCCGATGCGCTTCTTCACACAGTTCCTTCAAGTTTTCATTTGTTCCTGCATATGGATCTACATTTTCATAATCCGCAGTGTCATAGCGATGATTCGACTGACTTCTTACAACAGGGCTCAGATACAGAATATCCACTCCAAGCCTGTCAAGGTATTTAAGTGTTTCTTTAATTCCTTTTAAATCGCCTCCATGAAAGTCTACATTCCATTGTCCATCTTCATCTGGTCCCAACACAGGCGGTTCATACCAGTCTTCGTGGAGTTTCCTTCTAGGCATAGGATGCTTTTCCATATCACTACCTTTACGATACTTGTCCACAAAGATGTGATACATGGTTGCACCTTTTGCCCATTCTGGTACATCAAAACCAACAGACATTTTCCAACATTCTTCTCTTGTAATACTCGTGTTTCCAGTAATGTTCTGTTTCTTATAGTACTGCAATCTTCCGTTTACTACAAAAGAAAAATAGTACTGATACATAGCACTATTTTCAAGTTTTACTGTTGCTTCAAAATAGGCTTTGTCATCTTCGTTCTTTGTATGATGTAATTCATATACATCTCTTTTGTTAAATGTCGTTACTAAAAATTGTACCCGCTCGATCCAACCAGTTTCGAATGGAACTTCTACTTCTACCTTAAAAATTGCTCCATTTTCAAGCTTTTTCATTTGTGTAATTTGATGTCTCATAGCTTTCTCCTCTCTAATTTTAGAAAAGTGGTTGTTACTTTCTTTGCTTATAATTTATTATTACTTTTTGCTTTTGTCAAGAGTTTTGAAAATAATTTTGATTATTAAAATTTATATTCTTTAATCACGTTTCCATCTACATCTTTTAATGTAATTGCTTTCTCATCAAAAATAATATAACTATGTTCTGAATTATTTTTAGGTAAAGAAATTGAACCAGGATTTGCAAAAATGATACCATTCTCCTCCTCAATAAATCCAACATGAAAATGTCCGTAAAACATGATATCAATATCTTTATGTGGAATATTGTCCATATTATAAACATGACCATGTGAGAAAAATACTTTTTTTCCATTCACTTGCATTTCTATGTATGGCTCCAATTTAAAATCCGAAATCATCTCATCAACTTCTGCATCACAATTTCCTCTTACCGCTCTAATTTTATCTTTCAAATCATTTAAAACTCCAGCAACTTTCATTGGATTATATTCTTGAGTCAACTCATTTCTTGGTCCATGATAATATAAATCTCCCAACAAAATAATTTGATCTGGATTTTCTTTAGCCTCTATTTCTTTAATTTTCTCAGCATAATAGCTTGACCCATGTATATCTGATATTATTAATAATTTCATTTTTATTACCTCCCAGTACACTATATTATATTTTCTTTGATTTTTCAAGTTTTTATGATATACTATTATCATGGAAAATTTAGAAAGATATAAACATTTAAATAAATATTTGAAAGATAAATTTGGTGAACGAACTCTAAAAATTTGTATTGATGGCGGTTTTACTTGTCCAAATAGAGATGGGCGTGTTGGTTACGGAGGCTGTGCTTTTTGCAGTGAACGCGGCTCTGGTGAGCATATTATTGCAGATAACATTTCTAATCAAGTAAAAAACTATTTTACAAGCTATAAAGCTGAACGTGCAAATAAATTCATTGCTTATTTTCAAAATTTCACAAACACATATGATTCTATCGAAAATTTGAAAATGAAATATGATGCCGCTTTGATTGATGATAGAATTGTTGCTTTAGCAATTGCTACTCGCCCTGACTGTATTTCAGAAGATGTATGCAAACTTTTAAAATCCTATTCTGAAAAATATTACGTTTGGGTCGAATTAGGATTGCAAACTTCTAATGAAAATACAGGAAAAATCATAAATAGATGTTATACTGATGAGCAGTTTTCAGCTGCAGTTTCTTTATTAAATAAGTATAACATTGATGTTGTAACACATATAATGGTTGGTTTGCCTGGAGAAAATTTTGATGATATTAAAAATACTGTTAATTTTATTAATAATCATTCTATCCAAGGTTTAAAAATCCATAGTACTTATGTTGTTAAAAATACTCGTCTAGCAGATATGTACTTTAATGGTAAATATACTCCTATATCATTAGAATACTATCTTGATTGTGCTTGTTATATTTTAACTCACATCAGTCCAGATATTATTATTCATAGAGTTTCTGGCGATGCTCCAAAAGACTTACTTATAGCACCTGATTGGAATCTTCATAAAAAATGGATTATTAATGGATTAGATAAATTGCTTCGTGATAAAGATTTGTATCAAGGCATGGATTACAAAAAGAAAGAAGGCTTACCTCTCTAAGTCTTCTTTCTTTTTAAATAATTTTTCAACAGCTAAATCATATACTTGTTGTGTAAAATTAAGCCCTGAAATTGTTTCTTTATTTTGTTGCATTTGTAGAATTTCGTCTATTGTTGCCCATTTGGCTTCTACAGCCTCTCCATCTGGAAATTGAATTTCATCAGCATTTATGTCTGACCTAAATAACCAAAAATCTTTAAAACTTGAAGGTACACCATCTCTTCTAATTTCTTTTAAAAATGTTGCATCTTCCGGCTTAAACTTCATTCCAATTTCTTCTGATGTTTCTCTACAAATTGCTTGTAAAGTTGTTTCTCCTGCTCTTGTTCCTCCACCTGTTAAATCCCATTTTAATGGAGATGTCTTTTTAGTTTCAGATCTTCTTGTTATTAGTACTTGTTTTTTAGAATTCATAATTACTGCAACTGTAATTAAAAAATATTCTCCTTCTTTAAACTTGTAATTTTCTCTTTCAATTTTCTTTCCTATTTTATTTCTATTTATATCATAAACATCCCAAAGTTCTGCCATCTTCCATTCCTCCATTTCGTTCTCTAAACTTTTTCTATTTCATGATAAGATTTTACCCTAAATTCATTCTTTTTGTCAAATTTTATTATTATAACTTTAGTATAGTTATCTTTTACTGGCTTGCCTATTTCTTCTATGATTAGACTTGCTTTGTGTTTTCTCACTGTATCAAAAGTATTCATGAATCCCATTCCAGTTCCACCTTCACTTGCATATGTTGTACATGGCTTCTTTCCTAAACTCTCTAATACTTCTGGTTTAAATTCCACACCAGAGTCATATATGTATAAACTGTAAATATCATCAATATTTCCTAATCTTACAAGTATGCTTCTATTGGCGTTGTCCGTATGGTTTATGGCTATTATTGCATCTTTTATATGGTCTGCTAATAATGTTTCAAGTTCTTCCTCTTTTACTAAGTTATGCACCATATAATGTATGTTGCCTTTTATTTGTAATGTGAAATCAATTTTATTTTTTACACATTCTGATTGCATGTATTTTAACATATCGTCTATGCTATTTATTCCTGTTTTGTCTAATTCCATTACTTCTTTTTCTGTATAGACTTCTTTGTTTAGCTTTTCTAGCCTTTCTCTTACTTCTGCTACTTCTTCCGTGCTCATCTCTGTTTTTGTTAACATTTCTTCTAATTTATATTCTATCGATTTCTGTTTGTGTATTATCGTATGCCTCTTTTTACTTTCTTCTATGTTTTCTTTTTCTAATATTTTTATCTTGTTCTCTGCTCTTGCTAAGTCTTCTTTTGTTTCGTCTAATTCTTTTATTAGCATTTTCTGCTTGTAGTATAACTGTAAGGATTTTTGGATGGTGATACACATTACTATAATTGAAATTATAAATTCTACAAATAATTCTTTAGATATTTCTATATTCATATTAGAAAATATTATTGATGAAAATAGTATACTCACGCATATATTAAGTAATATCAAATCAATATACTGATTATTTTTATTTAAAAATGTTATACCATATTTAAATCTCTTTATACTAAATAATCCCTTCAATAATATTAAGTCTATTAACATCATAAAACTTAAGTTTATAAAATCATTTTGTATAGAACTTTTAACATTAATTAAAAAAACTATTGTTATTGCTACAACAAATATAACATAATTGATACTTAATGATATTATAGCTATAACTATAGTATATCCCATGCCACATTTACTACTTATTGAACAAAGGATACTAAACAAAATAATCATAACTACCATTCCTATAAAAGTTCCTATGTTATACTTTACATATGCTACCAATATTGCAATTGCTATTGAACTTACTATTACTAATAGTATATTTTTCTCGTTTTTTCTTCCTATTACTTTAAAAAATATAAAATACGAGCAAATTATTGCAAATATATTCTTTATTACATATATTGTCATTTCTATGTTTTCAAAATTAATATTTTCCATATTGTATTATCCCCCTACTAAAATATGAGTATATTATACAATAAAAAAAATATATAAGCAATACAAGCTTAAACTTATATTGCTTATATATCAATTATCCTGACCATTTTCCTAACCATCTTAAAAATGCTTCATACCAGTCCATTATTCTCCACCACCTTTTTATCCTTTGTGCACGATCCATCTTGTTTTCGTTACACTAAGAATATCATTCAAACCGTTGATACCAGCGGGATTTAGTGATAGAAAAATATTGAAATTATTAGTAAAAAATAATATAAATTGTTCATTTTTTTACATCATTTTTTCAGGCGTTATATTTTTACACAATCTGTAAGTGTCGTCTTGCAAATTTATTTTTTTATTATTTTTCAGATTTTCTCATCTTTTACCATGTTTTACTATATTTTTATTCCATGAGATTGTTCTTTTTATATTGTAAAATATTTATATAAAAACAGAAAGGAGTTTAATTATGGGTAGAAGAAGATCAAATGTATCAATTGAAGTAGAAAGACAAGAACAAGCTGAAAGAGGCAAAAGAATGAAAGATATTAGAGAAAACGAATTAAAAATGACAAAAACAGAATTAGCAACAAAAATCGGAACATCAAGCCAATTTCTTGGACTAGTAGAAGAAGGAAAAGGAAATTTGGTTTATTATAGCCTAAGAAAATTCCGTGAAGTAAGTGGTCATTCAGCAGACTACATTTTATTCGGGCTTGACGATACTTGCATAAATAAAGCCAAAAAACTTTTGAAAAATTATTCAGAAGAAGAGCTTATTCAAGCTATTGAAATAATTGAAAAACTATCATTGTTCATAAAGAAAAGATAAAATAAAAAAGAAGTAACTTGATTTTAATCAAATTACTTCTCTTTTTTAAATCATTTCTTTTATTTTATCTCTATAAAAATAAATTAATTCCATTGGCGTAGGTACACCAGTTTCATAGCTAACTCTTGCAGTATAATGTTTTGTTAAATCTTCGATAGCCGTAACTCTCCAAGCATGAAAAATTGCATTTTGTATACCATTAGTTATTGTAGTTGCAGATTTTTTATGAATTTTTGATACATATTGAATAACATTTGTATCACTATTTTCATTCTGAACCAAATATAAAATTGCATCATGAATATAATCTTTTCCTTTTAATTTTGAGGTAATACCTATTAATTCTAATTCCTTATTAATACAACTAGAAATTCTACTTTTCTCATCTTTTAATATTTCTTCAACAGATTGTTTGTCTTCCATAGCTGTTTCACTTTTTCTTAAATTGATAAAATGGTTCAAAACTAGGTTACAAGAATACTTTGGTTGATCTTTATACAATATCAGATCAACTCCGCTTTTATGAAGAATATCATATGTTCTTTTTGAATTTACATGTGTTGTTACAATTACTATTGGTTCATAATTTAAGTTTAATCTCTTTAAATTTGGTACAAATTCTAAAGAGTCCGTATTTCCTGTAGCACTATTATTTAACTCTAAATCTAGAACAATTCCTTCAGGATGCATTGTCTTTACATATCTTAATCCTTCAATGTCTGAATCTGTTATTGCTACTATTTCTATATCATTTCTTGTTTTAACACACTCTAAAAATTTGTTGCAATCATTTATATCATCCTCTATGATTAAAATTTTCATAGGTTTAGGTTCCATACCATCCATCCTTTCTTCTTAATATTTATTCCATTGAATATTACATTTTATGATATCATATTTTCAACGAAAATACTATATTTGGTGGTATGAATTTTAGGTTGGCTTTTTGTATATATACTAATCATTTTCTCTTCGCAATCACATTAAATATATGCCAATGTTTCATTTTTCCAAGACCTGTAAGAGCATCTTTCTCAATTTCGTCAAATTTAATAATCTCAAATTTTTTAAACAAATCCATCACTTGATTTTTTATAAAAAATGTCATATTAATTTTAGACTTACTCCAAGAATCATTTATTCCAAAGAAATTTCCTACGAAATAACCTTCCTGAACTATATTTTCTTCTATAGTTTTCCACATTTTATTAAACTCCTGTTTATTACAAAATGATAAACTATAATTTGCAATAATTAAATCAGACATTTCCAATTTTATGGTTTCAAGTTCTTGTTTTTGAAAATTAAATCTTGTTAATTCTTCTTTGTTTAATCTTTTTGAAATTCTTTCTTCCACATTTTCTTTATCAATTGAAGTTACGCTCCAACCGTTTTTTATTAGGTAAACAGTATCATTTCCAGCCCCACAGCCTATATCAATTGCTTTTCCTGGTTGAATTTTCATATTTTCTATAAAATATTTCACATTTTTTCTAGGCATATTTGATTCTGTGTTATCATAATATTTTTCAGACTTCATCTTCTTTAAAACTTCAACAGCCATCTTATATTCTGCATCCTTAAAATCTATAGTAGGTACAATTTCATTATTTTTATACATATTCATAAATTGTTCAATTGTAACCCATTTAGCCTCTGTCGCCTCTCCATCAGGAAATGAAATTTCATCTGTTGAAATGTCTTTTTGAAATAGCCATAAATCCTTAAAATCTGGTACCTTTTTGTCTCTTTTAACTTCCTTAAGAAATATTGCATCTTCTTTTGAAAAAGTTATACCTAACTCTTCCTTTAGCTCTCGCAAAATTCCTTCTAAGCTTGTTTCTCCTGATAAAATCGAACCTCCATTACATTCCAATAAACTTCCGTGTCTTTTCCATGGTGCTCTCTTACTTATCAAAATCTCATATTTAGAATTTAAAATTATTCCAGTTACTACAATATGATATTCTCCCTCTTTAAATTCATACTTGTCTCTTACAGCAGTTCTGCCTGTTTTCACTCGATTCTCATCATATATATCCCAAAATTCTCCCATATTTCCCCCTATTTATTGTCTTTAAATATTTTATGCACTGGAAATTTGTTTTCTTTAATAACATCTTTTATCACTAGAGGCCACAATGGATATTCATCAATTTTGGAAATATCTAGCCACTCATATTGTAAATAATCTTTGCCTTCTAAATTTTTCAAAGTATACTCTATTTTTTTGTCTTCTTCATTTACAAATTCGCCTTTATGTACAAATAAAATCTCATGATATTTTGAACCTTTCATCTCAAAAAAGTTTTCTATTGTTGCAACATATCCAGTTACTTCTATCTTTTTGCCTAGTTCTTCCATTATCTCTCTTTTTACTGTAGTTTCTGAATCCTCGCCTATCTCTACTCTTCCTCCTACCAATGCATAATGATTTGAGTTGATGTTTCTATGTGCTAAAATCTTTCCATTGTGTTCAATTAGCACTGAACCTCTCACATTTAATTTGTAATCTCCTACATCAATTATAATATCCATTTTTTCCCTTTCTTTTTTTATTTATAATACCACAAATATCCACAAAAGAATACCTTTTGTGGATATTTAATATTAATTTTGAAAATTTATGTGTTCCCCACTTATTAAAGGATATCTAATAAGTTGATTTCCATCTAAATTTTCTTTGTGCATATCAACTGCTGTAATTTGATGATTATTATATGTTGTATAATAATAAATTCCTTTTGTTGCATTGCAACATGAAGTATAAATTGTAATTTCATATTTTCCATCATCTAATTGGCAACATCCTCTTTGTTGGTCAACTGAATTAAGTATATGAAAAAATTGGCTTACACTCTCATTTTCATCCTCACCAGATACAGAGTTCATTTTTACAAATGCAACTCTAACAAATCTAGATTGTGAAGATAAGTCTCCTGGAAGCCCTATTGCTCCCATTCCCCTACTATATTGTTGTAGTTCTAAATCTGCTGAAAATGTATTTTTAGGTGATTTATTTGATAAATTCATATAATTATTTAACGCAAATAATTGCTTATCAAATGGTGGATTATTTGTTAATACTCCCACTGGATTATCATATACTTTGATTCCTTCTTTTACCGCTTCTACTGTTATTGATTCTTCTGCATCAGAAATTATCCAGTGCAATTGTGCTAATGGTAGTTGAGCATTAAAAGAAACATTTAATAAATTGATTTTTTCTATCAAAGTTTTAGCTTCTTTTGTTGTAGCACATTGGCTCAAAATCCATGGAATAAATTCAAATTGTGCTATGTTATCTTTTTCTTGTTCTGTCTCATTATAATGAGCATTCCCTACAAAGTTAAGTCCAGCCATCCCTAAGCCTTTCTCGTTTATAGCATCATAATATAATGGATAGTTTTCTGCTACATATGCCATTCCTATTATTGCATAATGATTGCTAATTGTTTCTTTATTTCTAAATTTAAATTCGTAATTTCTTGGTGTTATTGTTACTTCTTCTTTGTATGAAAATTCATAATCTAATGTTCTTCCAAAGTAGAAGTCTTTTGTTTTATATGTCGCTGCTGTGCACATATTTACCTCCTTTTTTATTATTTTAACCACTCGAACACTTTTTTATCTGCTTCTGCAAAATCATATTTTGAAAATTCTTCTATTTTTATCCATTTGTAATCTTCATGTTCTAACAATTTTACTTTAGCACTTATTAGTTCCGCTTTGTAAAATATAAGTTTTACATCTTTTTCTGGATAGTGAAATTCGTTTTCTCCTACGTATTCTTTTACTTCTATGTCTGCATCTAATTCTTCTTTTATTTCTCTTTTTAATGCTTCTTCGTTTGTTTCTCCTTTTTCTACTTTTCCTCCTGGAAATTCCCACTTTCCTCCTTGGTCTTTTTGTAAGTTTCTTTTCGCTATTAGTATTTTTCCGTCTTTGTATATGATTCCTGCTACTACTTGTATCATGCTTTTTCCTCTTTTTTTTATTTGTTGCTTGAATACTATTCTGTTATTAAATTAATTATCCAATCTACCCACGATTTTATAGTAGATGCTCTTCTATAAAAAGTACTATCTTTACCAATTTTATATAACTCACATTCTTTCATTATTTCTACTATTTCACTATCAGTTGGCATTTCTAATTTTTCAAAATACCTTTTTATTGTCATATGAAAAACTTTATGAGATAATATTAATTTTACAAATTCGATTTGTCTATTTTTATAGTTTAAGCTTAATATTCTTTTTCCAAGTTTACTTAGTTCAAAACTTTTAGATCTAACTCCTTTTTTTACTACTAATCCTAAATAAATAGCTGCATCTGTATAATAGTTTGTTTGCCTAAGATCAAATTCATATTTTTCTGTTATTTCTTGTTTTCCTTTTTCTGAGCTTTCAAGAAGTTCACATAGATTTATAACTCTTTCAAAACTATTTGCCTGAGGAAATGATATTTTAGGTTCCTCTACATAATTTTGAATATTTTCTATCAAATTCTGAATTGTTCCTAAATCAATATTAGTATCCTCTATACTATATTTCTTGCACTTTACTAATTCAATAGAACTATATTCATTAATATCATTAAATTTATATTCATATATTGTAAATATTCCATTTGAATATACAACATATATTGGTCTTACTTTCTTAGTAATTTTAGATTTCCATAATCTATATGGATAATATAATTGTCTTACCAAAAAATCTTCAGCAACTACATTTTTTGCTTCTACCAATGCTAAGCTATTAACACCCTCATAGCCTCCATCTATTTCCATTCTAGAATTTTCAACAGTAACATTTATTTTTTTATCATCATTAATTTGTGCTATCTCGAATTTAAATAAACCTGAACCCATTTTTCCACTTACAGTAGGTACTAACTCTTCTTCATCTAAAAAGTCTTCTAAAATCCCTGTAATATATGTACAATTTAAAGCTAATGCCTCACTAGATATATTATTATAATCTAAGCTTTCTATATATGGTGGAAATTCGACTCTTTCAATATCTTTTGGTTCACTCCCAAATTTCTTATATGCTTTAAATCTCGCAATCATATATTTATTGCTAGAAATTGGCAAAATTGATAAATTATTCTCACTCAAAATTTTTGGAATACTCTCACTATTATCAAACTTTGTCATTAATCTTGCTTCTCTATATTCATTTATCTCTTTAGATGATATTTCAAAAAGTCCTTGTTCTTGTATTTTGTTTAAAACATCATATTCATTAAAGATTTTCTCCCATGCTTCTTTATTTGTTGAACATCTATACATTATTTTTTATTAACACCTCACCAATTTCTCCTCTTGAATTTCCATTACTATTTATTGCTCTTTTTGCTTTTACTGATATAATTTGGTACTTTTCACTATCTCCATATAATTCTCTAATAAACTCACAATCAGAGTTTGAAAGTAAAATATTAACCTTTTTATCTGTTAATCTATCGCATAATCTTTTTAATCTCTTTTGTTCTTCTTCTCCAAACCCGCTTTCATTGTATCCTGTAAAATTTGAGGTTTTAGATACTGGTGCATATGGTGGATCAAAATATACAACTGAACCTTTTTTTATTCCCTTTACAGTACTTTCAAAGTCTCCACTTAAAAATGTTATATCCGCTTCATTAAAATATTTACTTACAGCTCTTAAACCCACTTCATTTACAATATTAGGATTTTTATATCTTCCAAAAGGCGTATTAAATTCTCCTATACTATTTACTCTATACAATCCATTATAACAAGTCTTATTAAGATACAATATTCTTGCTGCCTTTTCAATTCCTGTTAAATTATTATATTTAGGTAATCTATCTAACTCTCTAATATCATAAAATGCTTCAGAAGTATTGGCATATTTTTCCTTTTTTAATTCTTTTATTAATTCCTCAACATTATCTTTTATAACTTTGTAAACATCTATTAAATCATGATTAACATCATTTATTATAGCTTTTTCTGGTTGTATTTCAAACAACACAGCTCCTCCACCAACAAATGGCTCATAATATGTGGTATTTTTATTAATCGTTGGCATATATTTTTTTATTTCTGGAAGTAGTTGTCTTTTTCCACCAACCCATTTCAATACAGGCATAACTAACTTACTTTTTTTCATATATTTTCTCCTCTTTTGAGTCTAAACTATTTTTATTTCAAGAACCTTTGTTTGTCGTCATCTGTTTTCTATATTCTATCATACATTTTTTCATTTTACAATTATTTTAGATACTTTTTCCAAAAAATAAAAGGAGAATTTTTTCTCCTTTTATACTCCTTCATTTAATCTTTTTATTACCATTTCTTCCATTTTATTGTATACATAATTATATATATCTTCTTGTGATGCGGCATCAATTAATCTTACACTTGCATATAATGAAATTTGTTTTGCTACTTCTGTATAAATTGTTCTCTTTCCGTCATCGTATTTTATTTTATCTACATCTATAACATCTTTGTATTTTTCAACGATATCCTTTTCTGCTTTTAATGCCCCAAGTACTACAGTTTTTTCACTTGAATTTGATCTCCAACTTAATGACCTAAATCGTTCTGGATTTTCTATTACAAATCTAGTTAAATGGTATTTGTCTTCTTCATTTTCTTCATCAACTGACAGTTCAACTCTAAAATAACATCTTGCTAAAACATTAAAGAATATTCCTCTTCTTTTTCCTTGTTTAAATAGCCAATGATCTTCAAATGTTGTTTTTGATTTTATTTTCATTGCCTGTAATGCTGCTTTATATCCTATAGTAAAGTTAAACCAACACCAAAATCTTTCATCTGTTAGAATATATCTTGGTAACCCTTTTAATGCCTCATATATTTTAATGGAGTTTTGGAAATCTACATTCGAATAATTATCATCCGTTAATAGTTCTATATCTTCAATTTTATATTTCTTTTCTTCAAATAATTTTCCTTTATATATTTCTTCTAACCAATTAGAATTATCATTTTCTTTCATTAAATATGATGCTACTTCTTCACTATTTTTGTATAGAGTCTCTAACGCTTCTTCTGTAATAAAACTTATATTTATTTTATTCATCCTCATCCCCTCCATTTAATCTCTTCTTAATTGCTATTTCAAATAAATCTTTTATTCCATTTAAACTACCATCATTTAATAATTTCTGTGCTAAAACTGAAACTTCTGCATTTTTAAATAATTCCGTTGTTAATTCAATTCCAAATTGTTTTTTATATGCATTTTTTACAGATATAAACCAATAGTAGTCCATTTCAATAGAATCCATATCATATTCTTCTATTTTCATTTTATCTTGTAAATCTTTTAAACAATATGTAAGGGCAGGAATTGCAATCATTGCAAAAATAATATTTTGAAAATTATCATTTTTTCTCAACATATCGTAATTACTAAACTCTTGTTCTGGCAAACTTACTACTATTTTCTTCGCTTTCTTCTCAATTATCATGCACTCTGCTGATTTATCTCTTATTATTTGAAATATTGAAGAAACTTTTTTATCAATATTTTCATCATAATCTATACTTGTCGTATATCCATCATCAATAGCAATAATGTCATTTTTATCTAGTTTGAAACTATATCCCGCATAATCTTCTAAGAAATCACTATCCATAAAATCATCTATATCTTTTTTGGCATAAATATAACATGATACTTCTACTTTATCTCTTAAATCCCCTATTGGGATATTTATTGTACGTGGTTCAATAGAAACTTCAAACATTTTTCTATATACAGTAGAAGAACATTCAATTATTAGCCCTACTCCTAAGTATCCTTCATTTATTAATTTTTTTATATTTTCATTATTAATTTCTACACATGCATTTTCTAGCACATATTTTTGACCATCACTATAATCATTGCATCTAAATGAATATGTTGTTTCTTTAAAGCAATTTCGCAATCCAATATTATTTATTGTTGGGTACGGAAATAATTTATTACCTATTTGCATATAGTTTCACCTCACATCTATAATAATCTCTTAAATTTGTTTTTATTATTGCTTTTGTTTTTCCTTGGCATATTTTAAATTTTACTGCTTTTCCATCTTCTATTTCTGTTTTTACTCCATTTACTGAACACTCTACAATTTCTGCATTATATTGATTTCCTGCATCATCAAAATATTTAACTTCTATTTCACAGTCATTTTCTTCGTATACTGAATCAATAATTGCTACATATTCTCCAGATTCTTTATTTGATACAAAAAATACTTTCCTCATATCTGTTAATGGAACTCTTTTTATTATATCTTTATCGCCTTCTTCTGTACTTCCTTGTAGATTGTCAGTCTCATGAGGTTCTCCATGTCCACCATTATTGTGTCCTGTTGGAATTGGAGAATCATCACCTTCATCTTGATGATCACCTATATCTGGCACAAGACCATCTAAAGTGTCTGTTTCAATTACTGGATTTTTAGCATATTTTTTATTCTGAATTTTCTTTACAATAATTGGTTTATCTTTTACTACAACGTCTTCTTGTTCTCCTCCAACAGTATCATTATTCATCGCCTCACTCTCTGGTAAGAAATTTCCTGCTCCTTCTATATCAAGTTCTTCAGTTTCACTTGAAGATAATACCTCTATAACAAAATCAATAATTTGCTTTTTCAATTGATATAATATATTTCTTATTTCAGATCGCAAAGCTTCATCATCTTTTCTTTTTGGTTCCCAATCTGTATGTTGAGGATTTTCAACATCTTTTAATTCTGAATTTAATTGATTTTCTTCTATGATACACATTGCTGAACATGGAATGTTTGATATTCCAGTGATAGCTTTTATTTTCATATATGGATATCTGATCATTATACAATTATTTGTAGCTAGGTCTGAATTTTCTCTTCCAAATCCTTTGACAAAAACTTTAACATTTCCATAGCCTAATATGTCAAATTCTTTTGCATAAACCCCTTCACCTTCACAAATTAACAAATATTGAGAAATTATACTTTTCCTTAAGTTTTTGATTATTATATTGTCATTTTCAACTATTTCTTTTAAGTTTTGACTATTTACTTTTATATCATCCACAACAATTTCTAATTCGTCTTTGTATACTGCAACTATAAAACTATCTAAAAGCATAGATAGAATCTGTTGTTTCCAATTTTCTTCTTTTTTAAATCCTAATATGTACAAATCTGTTCCTGATGTTTCTCTTGAATATCCTTCTTCTAAACTTAATTGTTCAGTAATTGGATCATTTTTCATATTAATTCCATAATAGCCTGTACCTATTGTTTTTTCATCAGTATCAATCATAGGTGCAGAACATAATTTAGAAATTCCTAAACTTTTTCTTTCTCCATCTTGAGTATAGGTAGAGTAAAAAACTGTATTAAACGAACTTGCAACAAATGAAGCAAATTTTCCAATACCTTTTGAACCTCCTGTATTTCCCGTCTTATCTGTTATTCCGCTTCCTTTAGTTAAAAGATAAAATTTATCTCCAAATAATCCAGTAGTATTGTAGTCACTTATTCTTAAACATGAAATTGTATCTTTGCTTATAGCTTTTAGCATTTGCACTAATTGTTCATAGTCTTTTTGGCCTTCTTTATAACTTTTACAATTTTCTATTTCTCCTCTTAATCTATCATATCCTGGAATTTTATCTCTTGGTATTTCAAAACTTTTAAATTCAATTTTTACCTTTTTTTCTCCTTCTTTTTTGGCATCAATAGAGTTCTGACATGTTTCTCTCGCTAGGGAAGCAATTGGGTCTCTTTTAAATGTCTCCATATCTGCAGTATCCAACCCATTTTCTGCTGTATAATTATTTCCTGCAAATCTCCAATTTTCTTTAAAATCCATTATATTATCCTCCTTACTATAAAATCTGTAGAAAAATACTGATTTGTAGTATTCTCTACTTCAAATTCTTCATCAAAATAACTTCTTATTATTCCTACTAACAAATATTTATTCCATGGCTTCTCTATTTTAGGAAGCATAAAATATCCATCAAAGTTATCAAGTCTTAATTCTTTTTTTCCTACTATCATTTCAACAAAATCATGTATTTCTTTCAATTTTTCATTAGTAAGGTTTAATTTTTCTTTTTTTATCATACTATCTCTATTTATCTGCACAAATGATTCACTCATATCTTCCATAAAATTTAAGTAACTGTATAATTGTCTAAAATTCATTTTACGCAAATAACTTTTTACATCCTCTAAACAGAACTTGTCCAATCTCTTTACATATTCTTGAAGTAATGCATATTCACTTACTGTTGCATCTTCTTCTTGACTTATTATTGGTCTACTATAATAATAATCATTTTTAAACAAATATTTGATTATAAAGTACAATTCATAATCACCAAATCTTGCTGTTATATGTAATTTTTTTAATAGTTCTTTATTTTTTATTGCAAGACTGGCATATAGCTTCTTTGAGGTTATTATTTTAGAATCTAATGTAACAAATAATGAATCTATATATTCTTTTAATTCTTTTTTTGTTTCTTCTGTTATGTTCAACTTATCTATATAGATATATGTATTAGTAGCCATTTTAATTAATCCATTTTTTTCTTCTAAAGATATATAACTTCTATATGTATAATCTTTTAGTCCAGGAAGCTTCTCTTTAATATCATTTAATGTAAATTCCGCTTCAAACCCCCTAAAAATCTTAGTTATAACATCACTTAAGGAAATAGTATTATCCGAATTAGTATTAATATGGTCTCTTCCTGTATTAAATTCTTCTGGTAATTTTTCATCAATTAATCCTTTTAAATAATATCTATTGCATACCCCTATTTTTTCTAATTCATTTTTAAATTTTTCAAAAATTGTATTATACGCAATAATTGGCGAATCATTGTTAATAATATAATCCAGTATTTTATCTGTTAATTCTTCTGGTAAATTTACAGCATATTCTCTTGGAATATATTTTCCATTATCAATTTGAGTAAAGTTATTTCTATCAATTATTGCCTGTATTCCATGCTTTACTGGAATTTCCAGTTCTCCATATTTGTCTTTAATAATGTCTATGAGCTTGTTATAATCTTCATCACTTCCTATATAATATCCACTAGCAAAATTTTCTTTGATTTCGTTAATATAAATACTAGCAATATTTATACCTTTTCTTACTAATATTTTTTCTTGATAAGTTCTATATTCATTTTTTATAATAATTTTTTGAACTTTATCTAATTTTTCCATTTCAGAAACTGGAAATATATCTTTCAAATCTTCTTTTTCTTGTTCAATTATTTCTTCTAGTGTAATTTCTCTTTTGTCATATATAATTCCATATTTTTCATCGTAAACCAGCCTCGTATTTTCTGAATTCATTATAATAGTCAAATATATTGTTAATTGCTCATCTTTTATATATTGTAAAAACTCCTCTATTGTTATGAATTCCCTATTTTGTTTATTTATATCTTTATAAAAGCAATATATTATTTCACTAATTTCATCACTATTTTGCATTAGGGTTGATATAGCTTTTTTCTCTTTTTGCCTTACTCTTTCTCTTGTTAAGTTTGATTCGTCACCAATTTCTGCAAGTGTTTTTCTTTTGCTTTCTTCCAAAGCATATCTTCGTAGTATAATACTTACTGAATCTTCTTTTATTAATTCATTAAATTTTCGGCTTAGCTTATCTAGCACTTCTTCTTTTGAATGAGAATATCTTTCAATTTCATTGACAAATGTTTCTATATCATCACTAAATACACAAATTAAAGAATTAACTGGAAGCTGTTTTATATTTTTTAAAGAAAAAATATTGTTAGAAATTAACAGATTTAATTGTTTTTCTGTTAAGCTTAATTCTGTTATTTCTATTGAATCAAATATCTCTGGTATTTTTTCTAATCTATTATCAATAATTCTATATAATTCATAGTGTTTTTTTAATATATGAAAATATTTATATATTAATATAAATTCTTCTTTTACATTTATATCATTTCTTAACTCATAGTATAACAAACATTTTTTTAACTTATTTTCGAAATTGATATTATTATCTAACACTTCATTTTCTATTCCATTATATATTAAGGCTGAATCTATATTAGAATTTTTGGTTATTTCCTCCCAAAATGAAAAGCTTTTTTGGTAATATTCATTTTCTTTATGTTCTTCTTTAAAACAATATTGCTTCCCATATGTATTGAAAAATTTTTCACATAATTCAGGAATTCTTTTGCTTTTTATATTTTTTTCGCCATAAAATTCTACCAATACTCTTTCTACATCTTCTTTTTCAAAATATGTATAGTATTTTAATTTTATAGTTAAATATAATAATACAAATTCTTCTTTATATATTATTAAATTGTCTGCATCTTTTAATTTTCCACCAAAAAACAAATCACTTATCATAATTCAAATCTCTTCTTTTCTTTCTTTTTATTATCTTCAAATATCTTCTTTTGATTATCTAATTCTTCTTGTATTGCTTCAAATATTGCTTCTATTTGTTCATCTGTATATTCATAAAAGTATGTATTGGTTAAATTTTGAAGTTTGGAAATTGATTCAATTATTTTATTTGTCCTTTTTTCGGCAATCCTTTTGAAATTATCTTTCTTATTATCCATTTTTTCTCTTTCCTCTCATTAACATAATACCATATTTGTCGAATTTTGTCAAATAGTTTTTGAATATTTTTCAAATATTTGTTAACTATTTGAAAATTGAAACAGATTTTGCGGAGAGGTTTGTGTTTTCAGGAATGTTTTTATAAATTGATTTTTGGGAGTTTTATTTTTTGCGTTGATATTAAATATAAATATGTATTTAGAGATAAAAAATTATTGTGGACCTTCGGGTTATGAGCGAGGTTTGACCGGTTTTTGTGGTTTTGTGAAAATTAGAGTTTTTGTTGGTATTTCAGTATTTACGAGAGTTTTGGCTTGTAGAACATTTGTGTCTTTTTATGGTATTTTTGGAGTAGATTTTACCCAATTTTTACCCAATTCATACAGTACGTCTGTTCTAGTATTTTAAGCTCTTGTAAAGGATAATTTTATTAATAAAAATTTTAATTTTGGAGGATTTAGATTATGAATAATTTTAGAGAAGTTAATGATGATATTTTAAGAGATTGGTTAAGTTTTAGAGAGGAAATGGTTTTAGGTACACTTACTAAAGAAGATAGAAAACATTATATTTATTTTGATGAGATTGCTGAAAACATTTTAAAGAATGTTCCAAAACAAAATCAAAAATATGTAAAGAATCAGTTAGATAGACTTGATAAGAATTTTATGGATTATATCTGTTATTGGAATGAGAAGTATTATAGGAATGGATTTTGTGATGGAGTTGAATTAATTGGTGGATGTTTTGGAGATTAATGTTTTATTTTAAAGTGCAAATTTTGCACTTTAAAAATATAAAATTGCACTTTAAAAGGCGAGTTAATTCTCGCCTCAAAACTATCCTTTTTCCATTTTGCTTTCTATTTTTGCCTTCAATTAATTCTTTTTCTTGTATTTTCTCTATACATATTTTAATAGCCTTTAAAGGTTTGTTTGCTATAATTCTTTGCTGTATTGAATAATTATATGTTATGATGAAACATTCCTCTAAAGCACAATTATCACACTTTAAGTATACATGATTAGACTTTAAAAATTTTTACTGCATAATATGTTGAGTGAAGCAATAACTATTATAGCAATAAAAGTACTGTTGTAATAGCAGTCATTTAGAATCTTGCATATTTAGATATTCTTGCTATATCATGAATCAAGTTTTCAAAAGATTCCTTACTCCAAGAATCTGGATGTATAATACCATGGATAACACTATTTCTATTATCTCCTATATCAGTAATTTTTATTTTTCTATAATACTTTTTATATTCTTCTAAAAGCTTTAATAACTCTTTATCTTCATTTTCTTGTATTGCAAGATTAATTAATTTCATACCCACTTTCTTATTTATCTCTTTCCCATCCATGTCTTGTAATGGTAAACCATAATCAGATGTCAAAGTGCGAATTAATTCTTCCAAGTATGTATATGCAAATGGTGTTAAGACAGAATATGAATCTTGGTAAGTTTTATATATTTTTTCTACAATATTCCAATCAGGTAACCAACGCCAAAAATGTGCGTAATTTTCTATTTCTTCAAAGTCTTTTTCTATATTCAATACTATCACCCTTAAATATATTTTTATATTATACAATCCTAAATATGTTTAAATTATTATAGTAATTGCTTAAATTTTATCATTATTCAGATATTTATTCTATTATTTCAAGTTTCATTATTTTATTAGAAATATCTAACATACTCATCTTATCTTCTTTTAGCTTTTCTAAATATTTTTCTAAATTCTTTATGGAAATTCCTTCATATTTAATTACATTTTTTTCATTAAATATTTTTTTGAATATTTCGTTTAATTTTTCTATTATATCCAATGCTATTTTTACTTGCCATATTCTTGTTTTTATAACCCTATAATTATGATAATATGTCGTTATTTCTTCTGGCGTATCTGCTTGAATATATATGTCTTTTGTTAATTTAATAAATTTGTATTGATCTTTTGTATGCTTATCTGAAAAATATGTAAATTCACTTGCAGAATTATAATCTCTAATTTGATACTCATTCATTTTTGATATTTTATAGAGTAATGTTTTTCTTTTTACAGGATTTAGTATATTTATATTATTTTTAATTTTAAATTTATATTTTTCTTGATTTTCTTCTATTCTTTCTGGCATTTCTTTATATAGACCAATATCTGTTAAAATTCCTCTAGAGTCTCTTGTAAGCACAATATTTAAATAGTATTTGCCTTTTTCGAATAATTGTTGGGCAATATCTTGAATTAAATTTTCAAACTCATAATAATCCATTCCAGATTTATTAAAAATCTTCCTTATATTTGAATTTGGTATTGATATCATATATCTATCCCACTTATTAAACTTTCCAACTATCTCTACTGACATATGTTCAAACAAATCTCTAATCATACAAAAATATTTTACATTATTCTGATATTTCATACTATTTCTATCCCTCATTCCATTTAAACTTCGATTCATATTTACTATCAGATAAATTATTTACATAGTAACACAAATAAATTTCTGAAAAATTATATTTGCCCAATTCGAATTTTTGCACAATTTCATCATCTGATATTATTCTCTTTCTTCCGTAAATATCTCCTATATTTTCAGTTTTTATTTTTGGCATAATATTATCTATAAAATTTCTATTCATAGAATCCCTAAATGGATCAAATTCTATTCGATTTTTATCTATGTTTCCATATTCAACCATACTATTAAAAAATTTTTTGTTCTCTATCGAATAGTTTTGTTCTTTTACTAAATCTTCCCATTTAGAATCACTATTTATTCTAGAAAGATATATCATTTTCCCTTGTATATCCATAAAATACAAATATGGTTTTAAATATTTATTTATTGCATATTGTGCATTATATCCATTTAGTTCTATTTCTGTTTTTGTTTTTATATCACTTATATTTGATAATATAAATAGATAATTAAATATTTTTTTATATCTTTCATAATCATCGTTATTCAATAAGTTATTTGCCATAATATATGCATTATAAAAAATTAGTCCAAAAATATCAAATTGGGATTCATCCTCTTCTTTTTTATCAAATTCCAAATTTCCTAATAGTTTTATTGCACATATTATATTATTTAATTTATAATCTTTTATTTTTTCATTAAATTTTTTTGGTATATTATCTATCCATATAAAATCTTTTTTCATTTTTATAATTTCTTTATGGATTCTTTCTATACTTAAATAAGCATTTTCTACCTTATTATATATTTCAATATTTTTAGCAATTATTACTTTAGTAGCATTATATTTTTTATTTTCATACATGTTTTGTGCACTATTTTGAATATAATCCAATATTTGTATATAAACATTATATATTTCATTTATTTGCTGATATATTAAAGCATATAAATGTTCTTTTATGTATCTTTCACTAGTTATAACTTTCCCTTCTATTCTTCTTTCTAATTCAATTTGTTTACATACTTTTTCAACTTTTTCATTGTTAAATATTTTATTATTTTTTTTCAATAAATTATTGAACTTAATTTCTTTATATTTCATTTTATCAATTATTTCTTTACATTTTTGTATATATACATTTGATTTAAGGATAGCTCCCATAAAGAATAATGACTCCATTTCTAAAATTGCTTGTATATTAAAATCATTTTTTTCACTATAATTAAATAATGTATTGATTTTTTCAAATATCATAATTTCTTCTTTTATAATATTTGAAATATTTCCACCTAAATTAGCTGCTGTTAATAACTTATCTAATTTTTCCATTATTTTATATGCATAAATCAATTTATCATTTCTTATCAACTCTTCTAGCCCTATACTAATTAGCGAAAAGAAATTTTCTTCTATCCAATTAATATTTCTTATTTTTTCAGGGGTAGGAATAACTCCTGTATTTACATATGTAACTAATTCCATTTCTCCCATCTTTAACATTGATTTCTGTTTATATTTTTCTTCAAACCACAATGAATTATATGGTATTTTATTTTTAGTAACCATATAATTATATAATGTTCTAATAGTCGTATCTTCAAATTTATAGATTGCATTATAATCTTTTTCTTTTATAAATGTTTCTATTAATTTATTTAATTTTTCTATACTCCCCTTTGCTATGTTTTGATAATATTGTTCAAATTCAACCCCTCGAAAATATCCTTTTGTTTTTTGCACTTTACGAGAACTATTATATATTTTTAAGCATTCTTCTCTTGTAATAAAATTTAAATTTGTAAAATAAAATATTCTTTGAGAAAGATTAATAAAGGCAATTACTATTCTTACCGTATATAATACAAATAGTCCCGTAATTAAATAACTTAATCTTATTCCTACTATACAAAACATTATAAGTATAATATTTATGATAATATAATTTTTTATACTCTTTATATTTCTATTATTCTCTTTCTCTCTTAATATTTCAAATGATAATGATGTATCTAAATTAACATACTTACTTGAAAATACTCCCGATAAATTAGCATAAAATAATGCTATTAATACTCCTGATATTCCCAATGAAGCAAGTAATAACTGATAAAAATAATCTTCAGAGAATGTTACAATACTTTTTACCATCTCACAATTAACAAAAAAATTGTTATATAGTACTTCTTCTACTATTAATAACCCTATAACAAAAATTGAAATTACAAAAATATAAAATAGTACCATTATTATTTCTTTTATCATATTAATAGCTTCATTTCCACTTTTTTTAATTCCATTCTCAGTTTTAAAAAGCATCTTTTTGACCTGAAAAAGAATTTTGTATATCACATTATTTTTTATTTTCCAAATTTCATATCTAATTTTATTTTTCATAATCACTCCTATAAAAAAGCAAAATAATCCTGTAACTATTAATTACTCTCTTACTTTGCTTTTCCTCTGTAAACTTATTCTAAATATTCTTTTAATCCATCAATTATTTTATACACTTTGGTCATTGGATTTCTTCGTGATTCTTGTCCATCTTTATTTAATTCTTCCATATATTCGCAATTCTTTATTGCTGTATGTAGCCTTTCTTCACTTGTAACTTTTTCAAAAATGTTTGTATCGTTTTTAGTATATTCCCCTAAACCTTTTTTCTGAAATTCTTTACTTAATTCTTGTAATACATTGTCCTTTGAAATATACCTATTTACTTTCTTAAAATGTGATAATAACCACAATTCAAAATTAGGATTAGACCAAGCTACATTATAGTCACAGGTTTTAATTGCTTTATCAAATTGTTCATCTGAGTAATCATCTTTATCAAATACAACCCAAACTTGTCCATATCTTTTATTTGAATAGTTTACAAATTTATCTGTATATTTTACTAAAGCTGTGGTATTTTCACCTGTTCCTTTTATTTCAATATTAGGAATTAATACATCCACTTTGCTTCCATAATTTTTATTTATCTTTTTCTTTAATCCATTAAAATAATTTGGTTCAGTTTGCTTCCCTTCACATACAATTAGGTAATTAGCTGGTGCAAGCCTCTTACTTTTTAATCTGTCTTTCCTTGATATATTTTTATTATTCTTCATGTATTATATCAAATTCTTCCAATACTGGAATAGCACCATATCTTCCAGTTAAATAATCTTTATTGTATGTTGCATCATTTCTTACTTTTTTACCTGCATTTTTATCATCTTCTAATATATAATCAGATAATGCATATATTTCTGAAATTCCGTCTTTATCTTTTTCTGCAAACCATATCTCATCTCTTCTAAATGTTTCTTTGTTTAAGTTTACCGTATCATGTGTTGAATATATCAACTGTCCATTTCCTATATTAGTCTGACTATTATGGAATAAGTTAATAATATATCTAGTTAATAATGGATGTAATTTCGCATCTAATTCATCAACAAATAATACCATTCCATTTTTTAATGCATCCATAAAGAAATCAAATAAGTGAAACATTTTTCTCGTACCATTAGATTCTAAATAAAATGGTAATGCTTTTAACTCTCCATTTTCTCCTCTGTGAAGAACTTCAATATCTATAATACCATTATTACTTTTAACGGCTTTTATTGAATCTGGTGTAGTTCTTATTCCTTCAATTCCAGAATCAAATGTTTTTATAAATTTTAATAGTTCTTTTTTATAGTTTTCATCGCTTAGTATTTTTAATGAAACTCTGTTATTAATAAATCTTTCAAAATTTGGATTACCTAAGTCTAAATACATGCTATTTACAAACCAGTCATATACATTGCTGAAATCCTCATTATTTCTATCTATTTTGCTATATATATTTAAGAATAATGTTCTTTCATCTATATTCACTAAATCTGAAATTTTATTAGGTTTCATTGATACATTGTTATTTTCTCTTTCGAAAATAGCATAAAATTTATTTACTCTTTTCTCAAATAACCACTCTGAAATAATTGTATCCTTTAAAACTTCAAAACCATATTTATATATTTTATTGTTTTTAGCTAATATTTCTACTTCTAAAGCGATTGGAGCATTATTTATCATAAAGCTATAAATATTTTCTTCATCTATTGGAGAATTCTTTTTAGAGTCATCACTTACTAATATTCTTTTTTTCATATAATCAAAAGCCTGTAACACATTAGTTTTTCCACTAGCATTGGCACCATAAATTGCAGATACTTTCAAATATTCACCATTTTCTGTTTTAGCCACATTATATTCATGTTCTTTTAATGATGTTGCTTCCATATCTAAACAATTTTCATTTTTAAAAGATTTGAAATTTTTAAAACTAAATCTTATTAACATCTTAAAATCCTCCTTTGCTTTATATATTATATGCTAAAACTTTAAAAATATCAATGTTTTTGAGATATTTTTTCAAAAGTATTGACTTTTACTTTAATTTTTGCTATTATTTTATTGTCATCAACTTTCTAATAAAAATCAAAGGAGGAAGGATTTTTATCCTAGAAAAGCGGTGATAATTATGGCTTGTAAGAAAACAAGTTCAAGTGTTGCTTCAAAAGCTTCAAAACTTTTGAAAGATGGTAGAACTTCAAAAACTACAAAATCTGTAGCTGGCTCTGCTTTATCTCAAAGGCAACCAAAACATACACATAAGAAAAAATAATAAAGGTAAAGCAGGCTCCATTTAGAGTCTGCTTATTTTTCTAATACCAATCATAATATGAACCATATTTATCTAATTTATTATTTTTATTATCCATAGATTCTGCATGTTCTCTTTTTCCAAGAAGTTCATCTTCTTCGTCAATAGTAGGATCAAACCAATTTGCTTTCTTATTAGCCCAATTAATCCATTCTTTTATTTCATCTGTTAAATTTTCTTTTTTAGAAATAGCACCAATATAACTTCTTATCTCACATGCTATTTTATAATCCTCTACACAATTTATCAACTCTTTCATTTTTTGTACTTCTTTCTTTTTGGCATTTCTGATTTTTTCTTTTCTTTCTTCCTCTTCTCTTTGTCTTCTCGCAATTTCTTCCCTTTCTAATCTTTCATTTTTTGTTTCTTCAGATTGTTCATATAATTTTATAATTACATCTCCTAATTTATCTTCCAATTTTATTTTATCAGTTTCTCTAATGTATTTTCTGTTGCCATATGTTATTTTTAATTTACCATTATAAACATAATCATACTTTCTTATATTCGGCTTATATCCATATGTATGTCTCTTTTGAGATTCCTCATATTCTAATAGTTTTTTTGCATCATCTTTGGTTAATTCGTGCATTACTTTGTCTTGTAACTCTTCTATTTCAATAGTAACACGTTCATCACGAATATGTAGTGAAAAATCATTATTTACTTTTCCTCCTAATTCCTCTATTGCAAAATAAATTGCACTTAATATCTTCATACATCTATCTTTTTGTATTTTTGATACATTAGCAAAATATCCTTTTTCTACATAATTATGAATATTATAATAAGGATTAAAATAATTAGCTTTTCTTTCTTCTCTTCGTTCTTCTTTTTTCTTATTTTTATATTCAACAATTACTTTATGATTTCTCTTATATTTATCTACACTTAACTCATAAATAGCTTCAGCTACCTTCTTTTTTTCATCTTCTTCTAAGAAATTTAAGAAATTGAACTCTTTAATAAATTTGTCTTTATCACTTACTTTTTCATCAATTAACAATCCCGTATTTTTTAATGGAACTTCAATTTCTTTTTCTTCTGCTTCTGCCAATTCAACAATCTCTGTTGAGTAATCTAGTCCCATATTCTTCTTAGTCCAATATGCTGAAGATGGATATGGAATATTATTTTCTTTGCATACTTGTACTAATTTTGTATAATTTAATCCATATTTTTTAGAGACACCTGTTAATGAGATGTCCCAAATTTCATCATACAGTTTTTTTCTTTCAAATTTCATAGTTAAATTATCCATAAACATCTTCCTTTCCTTCATATTTCTTTTCTTTATTTTTATACTTTCCTAGCGAAAACGCATATTCGTATAACTCTAATTCTCTTGTTCTGCGTTTTCGCTTAATATAAAAAGTAATTCATTTTTCATTGATTCGAACTCTTTTATTATAGTTTCTAAATTGTTTTCAATGTTCTGAACTCTAATTTCAGATATTTTTCCATATTTATATGCAATTAATCTCTCAGCAATTATGTAGTATGACCAGCTTTCCGAAAATCCTCTATCATTTTCTTCGTTATGAACTGCAAAACCTATTGGTAATAAATTATTTCTCATCCCAATTGAAACTGCATTGGCTGAAATTCCTAGATAATCCCCTGCAATTTGACAGGTTATTTTAGATTTATTTCTAATATCATCATCTGTATATTTGCTCATTGATATCACCTCTCTATTCAAAAATACTATAAAATTCTAATGGTACTATATTTTCATATAACAATGTAAACTGTGAGTTAACTTGTCTATAATCATGATAATGTCCAAAATACCATTTCTTAAACTCACATTTTTCTGAAATTTCTTGTAAATAATCTGTTAAAATATCTTTTGTATAAGATGGATTTAATGATGTTTGAATGCTAGTTGGACAACAGTGAGTAATAATATAGTCAACCTTATAATTAGCTTTTTCTAAATTTTTTATTCCATTTTGCATTTCTTCCTCAGTAGGAAGCTCTAAGTCCCACCAAGAATAATCTCTTATTCTAAAATATGCTCCTCTTTTTTGATATTCATATATTTTTTCATATTCATCTATATTTAATATTCCATCTCTTATATCATGTGATTTTGCACCACCAAAAACAAAAAATTTCTTATTGTCTATATCATATGTTTCACCACGCATTAAATGAATAACAGAATCTCTTATTTTATGTATTTTTCCTCCATGCCATTCTTCTACTGGATATCTATATAATCTTTCAAAATTCTCATGATTTCCATCGACAAATAAAGTAGTAAAATTTTTATTATTTAACAAATCTAACCATTGCTTTTCATATATACTTTCTACTATATAATTCCATACTCCACCAAAATCACCACAAATAATTACATAATCATTTTTAGTCATATCAGATTGTATTGGAAATTTATCTTCTTCTAATCTTGAAAAATCTGCATGAGTGTCACCAGTAATGTAAATCATGATTTTATCCCTTCTTTATATACTTCTTATCATTAATTTTAAAATAGTTATTTTCATGTGTTTTTGCTAAAAAAATCTTCTTTAGTGTATGCTATTCCAAATTTACTTGGTGTAAAATATTTAACTTCTCCATCATCATTTACAGAAAAAATATGCAAACATAAGACTTCTGCTATTTCTTTTGGTATTCTTCTTAATGCAACTTGAGCTGATTCCCAATATAATCCTAAGCCATATTTATAAGCATGGTTTATTCCAGTTATTTTACCATCTTCTTTAGAAATAGAATATCTCTTTACATTCATTCTCGTTATTATTTGTCCTAACGCATTAAGCCATCCTTCTTTATTAATTGATTTGGCAGATTTTGCATAAGACTTACCTTTACATTCAATATAAAAATATTCGCTATTTCTTTTTCCTCCAACTAATTTAATATCAACTCCATGTTGGTGCAAATCACTTTTCTTAACTTTTTCTTTATGCCAATTACCGTTTTCTTTATTTAGCATAAATTCTACTACTTTATTTACAATAAATTGTTCATTTATTTTATCTTTCAACTAATTCTAACTCCTTTTATATAACTAAATTTTATTTTTAAATTATTTAGTTATCTTTACTACAAATTATTCATATAACACTCTTACATCTTGAGGATATATTTTCCACTCACCATTATTTTTTTCTGGAATAGCAAAAATGCCTTCTTTTCCTTCATATACCATTCCAATTTTCATTTTTCCGTTAGTCACTTTATTTTCTTTTTGAATCTGCACATTAATTTCTATTACTTTCATACATATTGCTTGGTCTATAATGTTTGTCAATTCAAATTCTAATAGAATATTTTTTTCAAAAAGTTCTCTACATCTTTTAGGTTTAAAGCCATCTCTTGTTTCATAATTAAATAAAATTTCAAATCTTTTTGATAATTCTCCATAGTTTTTTGATTTCCATATTTCAAGAGTTTCAACAAAATTATATATAAAATCATACTGTTTGTAATCTTCTTTTATTCCAGTTATAGGTATATCTTTTCCTATTACAATATCTTTACTTGTCCATCTATTAATTATCCTTCTGTTATCTTGTGTTTCTTGTAATTTCTTTATACTTTCACTTAATTTAGGAGGATTAGCTTCTTTTTTATATTTATCTTTTCTACTTTCCTCTGTATTTTTACTTTTTATCCATTCTGAAATTGCTAAAAGTAGAACATTACATTTTCCTGCAACATATTTATTTCCAAAATTCAAATCCCTTCCATGCAAAATACCATTTCTATAAGGCATTGTTACCATATCCTCAACTGTCTTCTTTCTTGGTAAATTATATATTTCTTTTAGTTTCTTTAAACCTTTGTCACATTCAACCAAACAATCCCAACAATCTAAATCCACTCCTTCTGTAAAAAAGCCTTTGTTTTTTGTAAAATCATTTATTACCCCGTCTGCAATTGTCAAAAACAAAGTAATAGCTGAATAATATTTCTCGCTTTCATATGCTTCAAATGCTTCATCAATTATATTGGCTCTTTTTCTAAATTCTTTAGTAGAATATTGAATAAATCTTTTAGTATTTTTAATATTATCTTTATAATAATCTGAAATAAAATCCTCCGCCTTTTCTATTCCATTTTCTTTAAAAATAATATTAGCATTCTTCATAAATTCAACATTTATCAATGAATAAGCAATCCAGCCATAATCAGAGAAATTATTATTATATTCTTCTGTAGTCATTATTAAATCCTTCATTTCTTTCTTTATCCTATCTAGCTCTTTTCTCTGATCTTTTTTCAGTAACAATCTGACAAAACTCATATTTTCCATTTGTTCATATTGTAATTTTAATGATGGATAATCTTCTAATATTTCTTTAATGTTTCTCATTCTGTCTCCTTATTTTTGCATAATAAATTCAATCTCTTTTTTACTAAGAGAACTAGAATATAATAATTCATTATGATTTCTTAAATAATCTTCAATTTTTATTTTTATCTTTTCTGAAACTTCTCTTGGATTTATTATAAAACTTCTACATCTTTTATTTTTATCAAATTTTAACAAAATATATCTATTAAAGGTAAATCCATTCCTTAAAAATAAATCTACAAGAACCGTTTTAGCTTGACTATTTTTATTATTTATATCTTCAATTATCTCATCTTGAAGAAAATATAAATCTTCTGTTGTATTTAAAAACACAACATTTTCATTAACATCATCTTCAAATGTGAATACTTCATATTCTCCCATCTTAATCTCCTTATTTTTTACTAAAAAATATATTATATGAACTTTCAATTTCATTTAATATTTCATCCGCTAAATCTTTTGCCTCACTTATCCTTTCAATTATTCTCATTTGTGATGGATCAACAGTGCTATGTAAATAAACATTTCTTTTATCACTATAAATTGTATATAATTTATTTAAAGAATCTTTTTCATCTTGTGTTAAATTATTATCTAAATCTATCTCACTAGAATTTCCTTTATCTCTATAAAACATAGAAAAACTTTGTTTCTTCTTAATCTTGTAATTAAATCTTTTATTTAAAACTTTCTTTAAGTATCCTTCTAGAGCTTTAAAAACTCCTGTAACATGACCTGTATAGTCTTCGCTATAATCACTTTGTTCTAATAAAGTAATTGAACCTGAAATTGATTTCAATACTGCTTCGTCCATATAGGTATAAGAATTTTTTAATAGTTCTTTCATTTTATTTCTAATCTTATCAGTTGGCATATTAACATTTGCTAATGTTTTATTTATATCTATTATTTCATCAATAGATATATCAGTAATTTCAGTTAATATATTAACAATTATTCCAAAAGTCACTAATGGTTTAGCTTGAATCATTGCTTTATTTCTATTTTCATAATTTGTAAATGTTACTATATCCCCATTATATCCTTTAAATCTAATTATATTTTCATTTCTTGTATAAGTTATTAAACCACAATATTCATCGTCAATCTTATTTAGTAAATAATCTACCATACCCTTATCAAATTTAAAGACACATTGCGTTCCATTTATGTCTGCATTTTGAGTGTTTTTAGTTATAAATTCTATTAACTTATTTGCATAATCTGGATTTTTTGTAGGAATAATCTTTACACTACTTTTCTTTATCCAAATATCTATTCTACATTCTTGATTATTTATAAAAAATTTACATACTCTTTTATTCCCCTTTAATTCAGAATAAGAATATAAATTAAAGCTATTATCTTCTCTCTTATATGATTCAATAAGTGATTTTATATCGTTTTCATTTATACATATTTCTGCCATTTTTATTCCCCCTATTTCTTATATTTAAAGCTCTGTTACCTTTATCTGTTTTAATTACTTTAAATTCAACTATATTTCCTACACCTAATGAGTTTGAATTTAATGCATCCTTCACTTTAAAGTAAACGTTATCTTTTTGTCCTCTAACATTTATAAAGCCATAATCCCCATTTATTTTTATTATCTTTCCTATTGCATACTCATCCTCTCCTTCTATTTGTATGACATATTCCGCAGAAATTTTCTGTATCAAATTTACATTAGGTCTATTATTTATATTTAAATTATATTTTGAAATAGCAAATTCTAGTTCTTCTGTCATTTTCCATCCATTTCTATTTCTATAATATACACTTGCTTCATAATATATTTTTGCATTTATAATATTTCCTTTATGTTCCCATAGAAGAGCAACATCTTGTAAAAGTTTATTCATTTTTTCATACTCAAACTTACAAGTTAATGCTTTATTGGCATATAATAAAGCATCTTCCATCTTTCCGTATCTCCAGCAAATTAAAGATAATTTATGATACATAAACCAATGATTTTCTTTATATGCTAATTCTTTATATTTACTTATTTCATCTTCCACACTTTCGCTATCTACTTCCATACATTTTGAAAAATAAAGTCTAGTTTTTATCCATATATGGTTTCTATAATGAAATTGCTCTATACTATTAAATGCTTCTTCACATACCTTAATACATTCCTCATATTTCTGCAATTTTTCTAATGCTTTTGTTTTATATTGATAATAAAATTCTTTCTTAGATGCCATCTCTCTATCTTGTCCATCGCTATCTTGAAAATTATACACTTTTTCTGATAATTCATTAGGATTAAGTGCTTCTAACCATTTTAGAACTTCTTTGTAATTGACACTTGCACTTTTTAAATATACTCTTATTACTTTAAATACAGTTAAAACATATGGATTATAATATTCTTTTTCTGTTGATAATTGTTTACAGTTATTTTTTATAAATTTTGCTTCTTTTAAAAATTCTTCAAAGTCAGTTTCTTCTGTCTTTTCAAAGTCTCTAATATATACATCATATATACACCAACATAAAAGACTTATTATATATGTATTTTTTATGATTATTTCATTTCTTGCATATTCTCTACATATTTCTATAAATTTGTCTGACTTGCTATTGTTTCTTAATATTATTCCATAGTCATATAGCAAATAAACATTGGCTTTATTTGAATCGTTCCATAACTTTTCAAGAATTATCTCTGCTTTTTGGTTTTCTCCTTTTTTTCTATACTCTTTTGCTTTTTCTCTTGAAAACTCTTCCTCTTCTAGTTTTGCAGACTCCATAAATATCTCCTAAAATCTTATAAATATTTAATATACTTTATTTTTAAAAACATTTTTTACATCTTCTAAATTCATTCTTTCTGCTTTTATCTCATTAGCTAATTTAATCAATGACATAATTGCTATTGCAGCTCCTGCTCTTTTGGTTGCTATAAATATTCTTTTTAATTTTTCATTAATATTTCCTTTAAATTCACCTGATATAAATGTAAAGTAAAACTCATTAATATTTTTATCAAAATTATTCCACCATTCGTTTGGATTCCTTGTTTTATCTCTTTTATTGTTTTCTTCTACATATCTTGTCATCTCATCAACTTGAGAAATTGGTAAATCATATCCTTTAGAATAAGCTTTTGTATCTATTATCACACCATAATTATTGGGTAAGTTAGAAGTATAAATTATTCCATCTGGCTTTCTACTTCCTCCTAAATGTACACCCTCGTATTTGCATTCTTTTGTTAGTAATTCTACAACCTTCATTTCAAATAATCTGTTTTGTTTACTATCAAAAGATAGATCAACTAATGATAAATATTCATGAGATAATATATCTAGTTTTTCTCTCAACTCGTCCTTCTTAGTTGTAATTTCTGATTTTTCATTTGTTTCATCTTTTATTCTAGGTATTATAAAATCATTAATTGCATCATCAAAATAATACTTTTCATTTTTTATACTTATATTAAGTCCTATATTAACTAGTCCTTCTATATCATCTTTAACTACTGTAAATAATTCTGACGTCATATATATCAATTCTAGTCTATCTCTAATTTCTTCAAGAGTAAGTCCATTTTTTGACTCTGCAAGAATTTTTATTATATATGATCGTCTTGTTCTGATGTAATCTCTATCCGTTCCTTTAGTGGCTAACATCTCCCAAGATATATTTTTAGATATTCTTTTAAATTTGCTTTTTCCTCTTGCTCTATTTAGTGCTTTTATTCCTTTTGTAGTAATAACATATGATTGTCCTATGTTTTCTGTATATGTATTTGCACCTATTTGAACAGTTACTTGTTTGGTTACTTGTTTCACTAAGTCTAATTTTATTAGCCATTTTGCTATCATTCTAGCATATTTATCTGATGACCCCTCTGTATCTGTTCTTAATTTATTTTTTTCTTTTGTATCTTCTTCATTTGCTAAAGTCATTATCAATATATCTTGTGGTAAACTAGTAAAACCATCTTCTCCAACAAATCCAAGTTTTTGTCCAAGTTCAAACTTTGTTTTTTCAATTCCATCTTCTAATAAATTCAATATTCTAACCGCAGGAGGATAACTTAGTATTGCTTCTTCTAATATTTCATTACGTTTTATTCCTTCTTCACTATTAGAAAAACTTAATCCTGTTTCTGTAATTTCAAAAGTATCATCATAATAATTATATTTTATAAAACCTAAACATTGTGCCCATCTTACAAAATTATCTGCAGGCCAGTCGCTTATAAAAGGTCTTTGCTGTCCCTTTACTGTTGCTTGTACAATTCCATTACATCTTGCAGAAGATCTTGGATAGAATGCCGTTCCTACTAAATCTGCATATTTTAATTTTAGTGGTCTTGAACTCAATGCACTTAATAATCTTTCTCTTCCATCTCTTTCTTCTACTAATTCCTTTATTTTTCTGTTAGTTAGTTCTTTATAAACTTTAGAACTTTCATTAAAAATTGAAACTACTTTATACAATGCATTAAAATCACTTGGATCTTGTACCCAGCCAAATGTTCTAAAACTTCTTTTATCCATATCTTTTACTTCTATCAATTTATTTTCCCCCTTAATAATTGATTATTAGTACTTCTTTACTCTTTCCTTTTTTTGTATTATAGCTAGAATTAGAGTAATCATTATCAAGGTATATAACCTTATATTTTTTACTCCATTCTTTAAGCAATTTATTTTCTTTTCCCTTATGTTCCATAACATTGGATAATGCAAATTTAATATTTTTTTCATTAGCTTTGTCCAGATAATTATACAATTTTATCTCTTCTTCTTCTTTCCAATCTTTAAATCCTCTATTTCCATCATTATATGATCCTGTTGTAATTAAGTATGGTGGATCACAATATATAAAATCATCTTTTCCTAAATTTTCAATAGAAACCTTATCAAAGTCTTTCGATGAAAAATCTATATTCATATTCTTTAACTTGTCAGAAAATAATATTAGGTTATTTTTCATATTTTCTGAAAACTGGCTTCTATTTCTTCCAAATGGATTATTGTATTCCCTATTATTATTAAATCTAAATTGATAGTTAAATGAATAACATGTTAAGGTATATAAATCTATCGGATCTTTGGTTTCATTATAATGAACTCTGAATTTCTTATAAGCGCTTTCGTTTTCTTTACTTAATCCATAGCCTTTAATATTTGTATTTATTCTATCTAATACATTTTCTACTGAACTATTGTATAATTCTTTATATAGATCAATTATGAAATCATTTATATCATTACATATAGTTTTGTTACTTTTTACATTTATTCCTACGTTAAATCCTCCTGAAAACAAGTCAACAAATGTATTTATATCTGTTGGAAAATATTTCATTAGTTGAGGCAACAACTTATATTTTCCACCTATATAATTTAAAGGACTTTTAATATATTTTTTATGACTATCCACCATATAATTATCTATATCATAAATATATTGTTCTTCATCTTCCATCAATGTTATAGGAACTTTTTCCATCATTGGTATATTAATATATATATTATTAATATTAAACTCTTCCTTTTTCTTTATATAAAAAATATACTCATAATGTTTTTCTATTTTCTTAGTTAATTTATTTTCATATTGTTTATAAGGTATTTGATATAATTTGTATGTATCTTTATCTCCATATTTTTTTAATATTTGTTCTATTTCTTCTTTTTTTAGTAAACCTTCCTGATTATAACTCATTATAATATGTTTAAATTTTGCATTTTTTATAAGTTCTTCTAATTCATCATAAACTTTTGACTTTATACAATAATTTGATTTTTCTTCAGTATATGTCCTTATTCCTGTTTTACCATTAATTTTGGGTTCGTCATATCTTGCAATGGTTTCAAGTAAATGATAATTAGGTAAATACTGCCTTGAGTTATATGGTGGATCGATATATAGAATATCACCACTCACTTTTTTTATTAATTCATTTGCATCTTCTCTATAACATTCATTTTCTTCATTATTATTTACAACATTTAACCTAATCATTTCAAACTTCTTAAATGCTCTCTTGTCCCAATCTTTCAAATATGCTCCATATGTACCCGTAATATTAGAAACAAAAGGAACTCCTTCAATTAAAGTTGCTAATAAATAAAAATATTCATTTTCTTTTATTAAATTTTCTTTTTTCCATTTTTCAATGGTAGTTCTTATATAATCAATTCTCTTTGCATTCTCTGGAGTTAAATACATTCTTTCACAATTATCATTCGGTGAATAATTATCATAAATAAATGTTTTATATTTTTTTCTATTAATATTTATAGTTTCTAAATAATCTAATACATTTTCTACATTCAACTTGTTTTTTAGTTTTTCAAAATCTGGTATTTCATTATTTGTTATTGTGGCTCTTTGAAGCACATATGAAAAATATAAAATATCATTCGAAATTATTTTATATCTATTTTTAAAAAATCTAGCAACTGATGAAGTACCTGAAAACAAATCGCAAAAGACTTTCTCATTTCCGTCACAGTTGTCTTTTATCACTTGATTTATATTCTTTAATAAATTAGTTTTATTTCCAATATATCTCATTTTTCCTCCTTTGCATCCTAAAACATCCTTATTCTATTACAATATATATTTTTTTTCAATATATTTCACAAATCTTTTACAATTAATTTGTAGGTTAGTCAATCATTTGTCACAAATTATTTAAAATAAATACTTTGAGCACCTATATTGCAAATAACGATTCTTCTTGACTTTTATATTTTTTTATGAATTTCCTGGGACTCAACCATCCTAGTAGTCTCATAGGAAAATTATTATATTCTTTTCTCCATTCTTTTCCTTGATTTCTTAAAT